>Ga0070675_100000207_pt1 | contig 37509 bp, 31 predicted proteins | sample KBSM43metaG_FD_65343 | JGI IMG/M metagenome (GOLD analysis project Ga0070675, IMG submission 65343) | Miscanthus rhizosphere microbial communities from Kellogg Biological Station, Michigan, USA - KBS M4-3 metaG | ecosystem: Host-associated > Plants > Roots > Rhizosphere > Soil ... | reverse complement strand
AGGCAGAGGAGGTACCACCAGAGCCGCTGGCTCCGCTCCCGGCTCTCGGGCGTCTGCGGCGCCGCAGACGCCCGAGAGCCGGGAGCGGAGCCAGCGGCTCTGGTGGTACCTCCTCTGCCTGGGTGCCGCCCTGCTGGCGGCCGAAACCTTCGTCTCCAACCGGCTGAAGGTGTAGAAGGTCTAACTGTCGGTGCCGAGGGCGCCCCACCGAACTGGCGAATGAGCGGGCCCCTCAACCCAGACTGTTAACCATCCTCGACGGGATCGGGCGTATCCTGATCGGAACACCGGCCGTGGCACCGGTCGGCGCCGTCAAACCACACGGGGGCCTCATGCTCGAGCACGTGCGACGCTCTGCGCAGCCGACCGAACTCCTCGACATCATTGCCCAGGTACGCCGGCGCTGGCGTATGAAGCTGGCCTTGCGCGGCGCGGTATGGGTCGTGGCAGTGGCGCTGCTCCTCGTCGTGGCGGCGACTTACGGCATCGAGTGGGCGCGCTCGAGCGGATTGTCCATCCTGGTGTCGCGCGTCGGCCTGTCGGTCGTGCTGCTCGCCTCCGTGCTGTGGTTCATCGTGCGGCCGCTGCGCCGCCGGGTCACCGACGACCAGGTCGCCCTGTATCTCGAAGAGCACGAACCCTCGCTCCAGGCCACGCTGGTGAGCGCGGTCGAGGCCAGCCGGACGGGTCACGGCGAGTCGGCCGCCCTCATCCGGCGCGTCGTCGAGCAGGCGATCGCCGCCTGCCAGCGGGCCAACGCCCCGCGCACGGTCGAATCCAAGCCGCTCCGCCGCTACGGCGTCGTCCTCGCCGGGGTCGCAGCGGTCGCCGTGCTGGCCGTCCTGGTCGGCCCGGCCTTCATCCGGCAAGGGCTGTCGGCCTTGTTCCTGATGCCGCAGGCCGAGGCGGCCGCGCGCTACCGCATCCAGGTGACGCCCGGCAGCTCCACCGTGCCGAAGGGCTCCGATCAGACGGTGGCCGCCACCCTGCTCGGGTTCGACGCCGAAGACGCCAACCTCATGGTGCGCCGCACGGCGGACGGCAAGTTCGAGCCGCTGCCGCTGGCCCGCACGGAAAGCGGAACCTACGAGGGGCTGCTCTTCGACATCAACGGGCCGCTCGACTACTTCGTCGAGGCCGATGGAGTGCGCTCGGAGACCTATTCGATGAAGGTGGTCGAGGTGCCATACGTGCAGCGCCTCGAGCTCGAGTTCATCTACCCGGCCTACACCGGCCTCGAGCCGCAGAAGATCGAGGACGGCGGCGACATCGCCGTCCTGCGCGGCGCCACCGTGAAAGTGCACGTGATCCCGACGATGAAGACGCCCGCCGGGCGCCTGATCGTCGACGACGCGCAGCAGGTGCCGCTCGTGTCGCAGCCCGACGGCACGCTCCTCGCGAGCTTCGTGGCCGACAAGGACGGCGCCTACGTCGTGCAGCTCCAGGCGCCCACCGGCGAGTTCGTGGTGGGGTCGCCGAAGTACACCATCGACGTGCTCGACGACGGCGCCCCCACGGTGTCGTTCGTGCGCCCGGGCCGTGACACTACGGCGTCGTCGGTGGAGGAAGTGTTCGTCGAGGCCAAGGCCGTGGACGACTATGGCGTCCGCAACCTGGAGCTGGTGTACTCGGTGAACGGTGCGGCCGAAAAGGTGGTACCGCTCTTTCAAGGGAAGAACCGCCTGTCAGAGGTGACGGCCGGGCACACGTTCTATCTCGAAGAGCTGAACCTGCAGGTGGGCGACTCGGTGTCGTACTACGCTCGCGCCATGGACAACGACGCCGCCGGCGGCCCGTCCAAGCGCGCGTCGAGCGACCTCTACTTCGTGCGCATCCGCCCGTTCAACAAGGACTTCCGTCAGGCGCAGTCGCAGGGCGGCGGCGGTGGCGGCGGGGGTGGCGGGGGCGGACAGATCGAGGCGCTCTCCGAGCAGCAGCGCCAGATCATTTCGGCCACCTTCAACGTGCAGCGGGACCGCCGCAACGTCACGTCGGCGAAGCTGAAGCAGAGCTCCACGGTGGTCGCCCTGTCGCAGTCACGGCTGCGCGAGCAGGTCGAGGGCATGCTGACGCGCATGAACAGCCAGCTCGTCGAGCGGGATCCGAAGTTCCAGAAGATCGCGGAACTCCTGCCCGAGGCCGTCAAGTACATGCAGGACGCCGAGGCAAAGCTGACCGCGGTGAACGTCGATGCGGCGCTCCCGATCGAGAACAAGGCGCTCCAGGCGCTGCAGAAGGCCGAGGAAGAGTTCGAGCTGCAGGTGTCGGCCGGCCAGCAGGGTGGCGGCGGCGGCGGGGGCGGCGGCGGAGCCATGCAGCAGGAGCTGTCGGAGCTCTTCGACCAGGATCTCGACAAGATCGCCAGCCGCTACGAGACGCAGAACCAGGCGATGCAGCAGCAGGGCGACCGCGAGGTGGACGAGCTGCTGGAGAAGCTGAAGGAGCTGGCGCGCCGGCAGGAACAGGAAGCCGAGCGGCAGCGGCGCCGCGCCCTCGAGGGCGGCCAGCAGGCTGGTGGGGGCGGCAGCGGCGGCGGCAGCAGCAGCGCGCAGCAGCGGGCGCTGGCCGACCAGGTGGAAGAAGCGGCGCGCCGTCTCGAGCGGCTCGCGCGTGAAGAGGAGCGGCAGGACCTGCTCGACTCCGCGCGCCAGATGCGCGAGGCCGCCGACGCCATGCGCAAGGCCGCCGCGGGCGGCGACGCCAACGCTGCGGCGCAGGCGCAGGCCGCGCTCGAGCGGCTGCGAGAGACCGAGCGCCGCCTGCAGGGCGGCAAGGCGGAGCGCGCCGAGCGTGACGTCGAGAACGCCAAGGCGCAGGCCGAAGACATCGCGCGGCGGCAGCAGGAGATCGCGGAGGCCGCCAAGCGCCTGGCTCCGAACGGCAGCGGCGAACGCGCTCAGCAGGCGCGTCAGCTGAGTGAGAAGAAGGACGCGCTCGAGGCCAAGCTCGGCGAGCTCGAGTCGTCACTCGATCGCGCCGCGCGCGATGCGTCGAGTGATGAGAAGGCCGCGTCGCGCAAGCTGTCCGAGGCGGCCGGCGCGGTGCGCGACAACCGGCTGCGCGACAAGGTGCGCTTCTCGAAGTCGCTCGTCGGCCGCGGCCGCTCGCAGGACGACATCAACACGATGGAAGGTGACATTACCAGCGGGATCGACGACGTCCGGCGCCGGCTCGATGAAGCGCGGCAGGCGCTCGGGCAGGGCGCGCCGGGCGACAAGAAGGACCAGGCGCTCGACCGGGCCCGGCGGCTCGCCCGCAACCTCGACTCGCTGCAGGAGCGCACGAAAGAACGTGCGCAGGCCGGGCAGCAGGGCCAGAACGGCCGCGAGGGCGAGCGCGGCGAGGGTCAGCAGGCGCGCAACAACCAGGGCCAGGGCCAGGGCCAGGGCCAGGGGCAGGGCAAGGGCGAGCAAGGTCAGGGAAAGGGCCAAGGCCAGGGTCAGGGCCAGGGGCAGGGACAGCAGGGTGAAGGCGGCCAGGGCGGCCAGGGCCAGAACGGCCAGGGCGGCGGCGAAGGTGGGCAGTCCAACGGCTTCGGCGATCGGACCGGCGAGTTCAACGGTGCCGAGCGCGGCGGCATCGGCGGCTACAACGGCTCCTGGGGCGGCTGGTGGGATGGCCGCCGGCTCTCGGCCGAGGACATCCGCCAGCTGCGCAACGAGGCGCGTCAGTATTCGAACGATGCGCGCGATCTGCGCGGCGTGCTGCGCGGCGAGAGTATCGACGCCAACCAGCTCGACGAGGTGATCTCGAAGCTCCGCGAGCTCGAGGACGACCGTGCGTATCAGGACGTGAATGAGCTCGCGCGGCTGCAGGCGTTCGTCGCCGAGGGTCTCAAGCGCTTCGAGTTCGGTCTCCGCCGCAAGGTCGAAGGCGACGCCAGCGCCGCGGCCCTCTCCGGCTCGGACGACGTGCCGACCGAGTTCAAGACGCTCGTCGAACAATACTATCGGTCGCTGGCGCGGTCGGGTCGGTGACACGCCGGGCCGTGCTCGTTGCCGCGCTCGTCCTCGGCATGGCGGGCGCGGCGGCGGCACAGTTCGGTGGCGGCGGGTTCGGCTTCGGTCCGCGATTTGTTCCCGCACGATTTCCCGACGCCGACACCTTCGGCCACGGCTTCGTCTTCTGCCGCGGCGTCTATCGTAGCGACCGCCGCGAGGCCGGCGGCACCGGCTGGTCCACCGACTATCCCGACGCCGAGCTCAATTTTTCGATCCGCCTCTCCGAGCTGACCAAGACGCGCATCAACCGTGGCGCCGACGGCAAGCCGGTGCACGTCACCGTGCGCCTCACCGACGACGCGCTCTTCAAGTGCCCGTACCTCCACATGGAGGACGTGGGCACGATGGCGTTGAGCGACGAAGAGGTGCTGAAGCTGCGCGAGTACCTGCTCAAGGGCGGCTTCCTCTGGGTGGACGACTACTGGGGCGAGTACGCCTGGGACCAGTGGACGGAGCAGATCGGGCGTGTGCTGCCGCCAGCCGAGTTCCCGATTGCGGACCTGCCGCTCGAGCACCCGATCTGGCAGTCGCAGTTCCAGCTCAAGGAGCTGCCGCAGATTCCCGCCATTCAGTCCTGGTACCGCATCTCGCACGACACCTCCGAGCGCGGCGAGGAGAGCCGCGTCCCGCACTTCCGCGGCATCACCGACAGCAAGGGCCGCGTCTTCGTGGTGATGACGCACAACACCGACATCTCCGACGCCTGGGAGCGCGAGGGCGAAGACCCGCGCTACTTCTACCAGTTCTCGCCCAAGGGCTACGGCGTCGGCATCGACGTGATGCTGTACGCGATGACTCATTAGGCAGGTGGGCAGGTACGCAGGTGGGCAGGTGGGGCGTGTCGTCGTGGGGGCCGGCTTCAGCCGGCCCGACCAGCGAAAAGTGAACCCAATCAATCTCCGCGACAAGCTCGCGAAATTCTCCGAACACTGGTCGCCGCGCGTGGTCGCGGAGATGAACGACTACCAGTTCAAGCTGGTGAAGCTGCAGGGCGAGTTCGTGTGGCACGACCACGCGCACACCGACGAGGCGTTCCTGGTGATCGACGGGGAGATGGAGATCGGCTTCCGCGACCGCACGGTCAGGCTGCGGGCCGGCGAGCTGTTCGTGGTACCGAAGGGCGTGGAGCACATCACCCGGGCGGCGCATGAGTGCCACGCGCTGATCATCGAGCCGCGCGGCGTGGTGAACACCGGCGCGGCGGGCGGCAGCCTCACCGCACAGAACGACGTCTGGGCGTAGCCGTCATCTTCGTGCGCCGCCTCGACGCGGCAACAGATCGCGCGCCAGCCTCAGAAGGGTTCGCCTCTCTCCCTGCGCCTCGATCTCGCGCAGCAGCGCCTCGAACTTGTCGCGAGGCTCGCCGGTCCAGCCGTTGATCCCGAGCGTCGACAGCACGGCGAAGTGAAGCGCCGCGCCGGTCATCAGCAGCAGAGCGAAGATGGTATAGGCCCACGCGCGCCCCAGGCTCTCGGTTAAGACGAGCGCCAGCGCCACCAGGACGGCAATCTTGGCGAGACGTCGCCACGCCGGCTTGTGCCGTTCGAAGCGGCCGAACGCCACCGTAAGCACGACGCACAACGTCGTGAACCCCGCCACGTCGAACCAGAGGGAGTCGGTTCTCATTTCCTACCTGCTCACCTGCCTACCTGCCCACCGGCCTGAGGATTCCACTTGTTGTTCTCGCAGTGGTTCTCCAGCAGGTCGGTGTCGGCGAGCAGGACGAACTTGACGGTAGCGGACCACGGGCGCGTGAACGTCTTCGGGTCGTCGAACGAGAACTCGATGTCCATGTGCCCGAAGTCGTGGCGGCGGAGCCGCTCGGTCGTGCGTAGCGCGTCGCTGTGCGGCGTGCCGCCGGCGTCGAGCCACGACTTGTCGTTGAAGCCGGTGCTCTCGATCACGAACTCGTCCTGCTCCCAACGCCCCACCGAGTAGCCGAGCCACGCCGGCTCGGGGTCCACCGGCAACGGCCGTGCGTCGGTGAAGACCTGGCGCCAGTTGTTGAACTCCTCGAACAGGATGATGGTGACGCCTGGCGTCTGCACCAGCTTGAAGGGCAGTGTCCGCGTCAGCATCGCGTCGGGAATGCCGTGCGGGAGGCACTTCTCGCTCGGCGCGCCGACGCCCAACGCCGTCTGGCGCGCGGTCCACACCTCGCGCGCCCACGGCTGGAACGGCGCGGTGCCGCCCGGCAGGTCGACGCCGATGTTGTAGACGTACTTCGAGCGGATGCGCCCGTCGGTGGGCATGACCAGATCGCCCAGCACCTCCCAGACGCCGGTGAGATCGGGCCTGCCGTCGGCAACGCGCGGCACCGGAGCGAAGAGGTTTGGCGTGCCGTCCGGGAGGCGCGGAATGCCCGGCGTCGGATGCCGCAGCCACTGTGACGCCAGGGGCACCGAGGCGGCGACGACCAGCGCGGCGGCCGCCGCCATCCGCGCGCCGATCATCAAGAGCGTGCCCGCGTTCCGGCGCCGCTCACTGCGGCTCGTCCGGCGACGCCGCAATCCGGTCGTAAACCGCAACGTTGTAGACCGACGGGCCCGACTGGTTCTCGCGCCGGAAAGTGATGGTCATCGTACGGCCGTCACCGGCGATGACGCGGCGGGCGATGCCGTAGACGCGGCCGGCGTGCGACAGCACGGCCTCCGACGTGTACTCGTCGATGCGCTTCAAGACGACGTGATCGTAGTCCTCGGTGCCCATCACCGGGTACTCACGATCGTAGTTGGCGGTGTACTCGATCCGGTCGCTCCGGCCATTGGGGAACATCCGCCGGATCACGCCGACGACGCTGTCGCCTTCGCGGGTGTAGGTCCGGATTTCGCTGGTGGGCGCCGGGCCCGGGAAATAGCGCGACTTGGGGAGATTGAGTTGCCACACGCCGACGAGCTGGTCGGGCGTCTTCGAGGCACCGGCGGGCTGGCCTTCGGGCGCGGCCGTCCACGTGACAGCGAGCAGCGCCGCGGCGGCGAGAGTCGAACGACGGAGGCCCATGAACGTTCCTCCACTGGTGCGGATGGGGACAGCACCCGCGCACGCGCGTATCCTAGCTCGTTCCAGCCGCGCCGGATCGGCGCCGGCCCGTCCGCACGGGCGCAGTACACTCAGCGTGTGCGTGAGCCGTCGATCGCCGTCATTCTCGGGGGAATTGCGTGAGCGCGCCCCAAACCTCCCCCGTGCCCGGTCCCGCAGCGGCCGGGTTTCTGGGCGCGCCGCGCCGGATGCTGATTGGTGCCGATTGGTGCGACGCACTTTCCGGCCGGCGCCTGGAGGTGCGCGACCCGGCGACAGCAGAGGTGGTAACGACCGTTCCGGCTGCCGGCCCCGAAGACGTCGACCGTGCGGTCAAGGCGGCCCGCGCCGCGTTCGAGTCGCGCGAGTGGGGCGCGGCCCGTCCCGTCGATCGCGAGCGCTGGCTCCTGAAGCTCGCCGATCTGCTCGAGGCCCACGCGGCGGAAATCGCCGAGCTCGAGACCATCGACAACGGCAAGCCGCTCGTCATCTCGCAGCGCGTGGACGTGCCGTCGGCGGTGGACTTCGTGCGCTACTGCGCCGGCTGGGCGACGAAGATCGAAGGGACGACCGTGGAGCCGTCGCTGCCGGCGTTCCGCAAGAACGAGTTCTTCGGCTATACCCGCCGCGAGCCGGTGGGTGTGGTGGGCGCGATCATCCCGTGGAACTTTCCGCTGCTGATGGCGGTGTGGAAGGTCGGCCCGGCGCTCGCGACCGGTTGCGCGATCGTGCTCAAGCCGGCGGAGGACACGCCGCTCACCGCGCTGCGGCTGGGCGAGCTCGCGCTCGAGGCCGGCTTCCCGCCGGGCGCGCTCAACGTCGTGACCGGCGAGGGACCGACGGCGGGCGCTGCGCTCGCCGCGCATCCGGGCATCGACAAGGTAGCCTTCACCGGGTCGACGGCCGTCGGCAAGCGTATCGGCCAGGCCGCGCTCGAGAACATGACCCGCCTCTCGCTCGAGCTCGGCGGCAAGTCGCCGGTGATCGTGCTCGACGACATCGACCCGGCGGTGGCGGCGAGCGGCGCCGCCAACGCCATCTTCTTCAACTCGGGCCAGGTGTGCGTGGCCGGATCTCGGCTCTACGTGCAGCGCAAGGTGTACGACGCGGTCCTCGACGGCGTCAGCGCAATTGCCGGGAAGATGCGCCTTGGGCCCGGGCTCGAGAAGGGGACGCAGCTCGGCCCGCTCGTGTCGGAGCGGCAGCTGCAGCGGGTCGCCGGCTACGTGCGCACCGGCCTCGACGAAGGCGCCACGCTGGTGGCCGGTGGCGAGCGGCACGGCACCCGCGGCTGGTTCCATCAGCCGACGATTCTCACCGGCGTCGGGCCGTCGGCGCGCGTGGCGCAGGAGGAGATCTTCGGACCCGTCCTGGTGGCCTCGCCGTTCGACGACGTCGACGAGATCGCCGCGCTCGCCAACGGCACCGCCTACGGGCTGTCGGCGAGCATCTGGTCCAACGATCTGAAGCGCGTGCACCGCCTGATTCCGCGCATCAAGGCCGGGACCGTCTGGGTGAACTGCCACGGCCTGCTCGACAACGCGCTGCCGTTCGGCGGCTACAAGCAGTCGGGCATCGGCCGCGAGATGGGCCGCGCGATGATCGACCTCTATACCGAGACGAAGTCGGTGCTGATGATGCAGTAGGCAGGTGGGCAGGTAAGCAGGTAAGCAGGTGGGGCGTCAGGGCGGCCTGAAGGCCGCCCTCTACGCCAGTTGTTGTGACGTCCCGCCCGCCTACCTGCTCACCTGCCTACCTGCTACCATCGTCCGCCATGGCTGAATCGGACGATTCCGTCCTCGTGGCCTTCGGCGAGTTCGTGAAGGCGCAGCGGCGCCTGGCCCAGGTGTCGCAGCGTAACCTCGCGCGCATGTCGGGCGTCTCGGATTCGTATCTGAGCCAGATCGAGCGCGGCAACTACCGGCCCTCGCCGCAGGTCGTGAAGGCGCTGGCCCAGGCCTTTGGCCTGAAGCCGGAGCAGCTCTACACCATGCTCGGTTTCATGGACGACGAGAAGGAAGCCACCGGGCCCAGCGTCGAACAGGCCATCCAGCTCGATCCCAAGCTCGAACCGGCACAGAAGGATGCATTAATCCGGGTTTATCGCTCATTCCTCGAGAAGGGGTAGTCCAGGCCTTTCGTTGACAACGACCGGCGCATGGGCAACCATTCGCCCCCTGACGCCGGGGAATGCCCGCGCGTCCAGCGGCGGGAGACCGGCATGGCGACCGACAAGACCGAGGAGTTTCAGAAGCAAGCCCGAGACCTCCTTCGTGCCCAGCAGGAGGCCTATCTCAACGCCGTCAAAGCCTGGCGTGAAGCGATGGCGGCCGGACAGCAGAACGTCCCATGGCCGCAGTTCCCGAAGGTCGACATGATGCCGACGGCGGCCGAAGTGGCCGAGGCCACTTACGCTTTTGCCGCCAAGCTCCTCGCGGACCAGAGCCGTTTCATGGAGGAGTTGAGCCGCGCGATGACGGCGCCCCCCGACAAGAAGGCCTGACCTCCGTCCGCTGAGAGGGTCCCATGACGGATCTCTCCCGCCGTCCCTGGCTCGACCTGTATCGGGCCGTCGCGACCACGATCGACCCGCCGGCCGAGACCGCGCTCGACATGTTCCGCGCCACGGCGGGCCGCGGCCGCGACGCCGCGCTCGCCTACTACTTCGACCAGCCGGTCACGGTGCACCAGTGCGACGTGATGTCGGACGCGCTCGCGGTAGACCTGCAGCGCCGCGGCGTCGAGCCGGGCGACCGCGTGGCGATGTACCTGCAGAACATCCCGCAGGTGCTGATCACGGTGCTGGCCGCATGGAAGTGCGGCGCCGTGATCGTGCCCTGCAACCCGATGCTGCGCGAGCGCGAGCTGGCGAAGATCCTGTCGGACTCCGGCAGCCGCGTCCTCGTCTGCCAGGAAGATCTGTTCGCCGAGGTGGCGCGGACGACGCTGCCGTCGACGGCAGTGCAGCACACGATCACCACCTCGCCGCTCGACTTCCTGCCCGCCGACGCGCCGTTGCCGCCCGTGCTCGCCGGCGTGACCCGCGCGCGCCACCCTGACGTGCCCGACCTGCTCGATGTCGTGCACCGGCATCACGGCCTGTCACCCGAGCCGGTGGAGATCAGCGGCGAGGACGTCGCCTTCATGGTCTACACCTCGGGCACGACGGGTGCTCCCAAGGCGGCGATGAACACGCACCGCAACGTCGTGTTCGCCACCGCCGTCTACGAGCACTGGATCGGCCTCACGCAGGCCGACGTCATCCTGGGGCTGGCGCCGCTCTTCCACGTCACCGGCCTGATCGGCCACGTGACGCTGGCGATGCTCACGGGCAGCCCGCTCGTGCTGTTCTACCGCTTCGACGCCGCCGAGGCCGTGAAGCTCGCGCAACGGCACCGCGCCACGTTCACGGTGTCGGCCGTCACCGCGTTCATCGCCCTGCTCAACAGCGACGCGATGAAGTCGGCCGATCTGTCCGGGCTGACCAAGGTCTACACCGGCGGCGCGCCGACGCCGCCAGGCGTGCTGGCCGAGTGGCACGAACGCACCGGCGTGCGCATTCAGCCGATGTACGGCCTGACCGAAGCCACCTCGCCAACGCACATGACGCCCCACGGCGTGGTGCCGCCGGTCGATCCGCGTACGGGCGCGATGTCGGTGGGCGTGCCGGTCTTCAACACCGACGTCCGCATCATCACCGACTCCGGCGCCGATGCCGGTCCGCGCGAGATCGGGGAGTTGCTGATCCGCGGGCCGCAGATCATCCCGGCCTACTGGCAGAAGCCGGAGGAGACGGAGAAGTCGCTGCGCGGCGGCGAGCTGCGCACGGGCGACGTCGGCTTCTTCGACGAGCAAGGCTGGTTCTACCTGGTCGATCGCGCCAAGGACATGATCGTGGCGTCGGGCTTCAAGGTGTGGCCGCGCGAAGTGGAGGAAGTGCTCTACCTGCATCCCGCCGTGCGCGAGGCGGCTGTGATTGGCGTCCCGGACCCGTACCGCGGCGAGACGATCAAGGCGGTGATCAGCCTCAAGCCCGGATGTCAGGTGAGCGAGCACGAGATCAAGGTGTTTGCGCGCGAGCGCATGGCGGCGTACAAGTACCCGCGCTTCGTCGAGATCATCGACGAGCTGCCGAAGACGACCAGCGGCAAGATCATGCGCCGCCTGCTGCAGACGGCCACGCGCGAGGCGGTACCGATGCGGGGGGCCGAGCTGGCGCCAGTGTCGTACCCGCAGCTGCGCGCGGCGCTCGAGGCGCGCGCCGTGCTCGAAGTCGGTGCCGCCTGGCTGCGCCTGAGCCGCGGTTCAGTGTCGCGCTCCACGGCCGAGCGCCTGTACGAGCGGCTGCACACGATGACGTCGCAGCTCGACGAGGCCGGACGGTTCGTCAACCGCGATGGATTCCTCGCCGCCAACGAGGCCTACCATTCGGCGGTGGTAGCGCTGGCCGAGAACGAGCACCTGTCGCAGGGCTTCCAGCGGCTGCGGCTGCGCGAGCTGCTCGCGTCGGCGCTCAAGGACACCGACAGCACTCCGGAGAACGTGATCTCGGCCCACGAGCACGTGACCGACTCGATTGCCGCCGGCGATACCAAGGGGGCGGTCAAGGCGATCCTGTCGTGGGGCCAGACCTCGCGTGCCACCCTCCACGGAATCGTCGGCGGCGACGCGGAGCATGGCAGCGGCGAGCTGCCGCCGATCCGCGTCGTGGATGAAGTGCCGGCAGTGGGGGCGAACGAGCAGGGCAGCCTGGCCGGCGACGTGGACGCGCTGGTCTCCGCGCTCGACGCCCGCGCCGCCATCGAGATCGGCATCACGCAGGTGCTGGCCGATTGGCTGGCCACCGAGGCGGAGCGCGACGCGCTCTCGGCGCGGCTGCGCGCGTTCACGCCCCTCGTCCGCGGCACGACGCCGGCGCACGTGGCCCGCTACATCCGCGCCTCGGATTCGTTCCATCGCGTCTTCATCAGCCTGCTGCGCAACCCGGTCCTGTTCGAGATCTACAACGCGATGGATCTGCCAGAGCTGATGCGCCGGGTGCTGGAAGTGGCGCCGGTGTCCATCCGCGAGGTGTTCGACGATCACAAGGCCTGGACCGACGCGCTGCGCGGCGGCGAGGTGGATGCCACCTGCGCCGCCATGACCGCCAAGGCCAACCGCGTGCGCGCCGCCCTGGCCACCCTCCTCACCGATCCGCGGGCTACCGGCGGTACCGCCGCGGTTGCCTGACCTTGTCCGCCTGACGTGGAGGCCCGCCAAGTTGCCCAGAAACCGCCGTGCTTGACAGGATCCGCAGATGCGTTGCATACTACGCACATCGTTGGAACGCTGAACACGCGTCACTCTGAAAGGACCCGTACGATGTCTGAATACGTCAAGCTCGCCACCGGCGCTGGAGACCAGTTCCTTGCCGCCCTCGCCGAGGGTCAGGAAGCTTTCCTCAAGTCCGTCACCGCCTTCACGACGTGGGCGCCCGCCCCCGCGGCCGCTCCGGTTGCGCCGTTTGCAGCGCCGTTCGCGGCCGAGCTGCCGACCCCCAAGGAAGTGGTGGAAGCCAACTTCGCCTTCGCCTCGAAGCTCCTCAAGCAGCAGAAGGACTTCACCGAGAAGTTCATCGCCGCCACCGCACCCGCCAAGTAAGACCCTCCCCAATGGTTTCGCGACGGTAGTCGTGGCGAGGCTCCACCTCGCCTCGGCTGCCGGTAAGATACCTTCCGCTTCGGAGTGCGCCGTGACGCTGACCGCTGACGGAAAAACCGCCGCGAAAGACTCCACGCTGGTCGAGCGATGGCTCGAGGATCAGCGCGAGTGGCAGCGCACCGCCATGGCATACCTCGACTCGATGGTGAAGAACGAGGACTTCCTGGTGCACCTCGGGAACGCCATGCGCGGCTCCCTGCTCGCCGGCAAGCCGTATCCCGCCGCCCCTCCAGCCGGCCAGCCCGCGGTTCAAGAGGCCCCGGTCGACAACCGAGTGGACCAGGTACTGTTCGCGCTGCACCAGATCCAGGGGCAGTTGACGGACCTGCGCATGGCTTTCGACGAGCTGCGCAACCGCGGGAAAGCGTCGTCGTCTGCGATGCCCGCGACGCGTCCGAAAGCAAAGGCAACGAAGCGCACGCGCACCAAGCGCCCCACGACCGGGGCCGCTCGCAAGGCCAAGCCACGCCCGGGCAGGACCCGGCGGGGGTGACCCCCGAGGAGGAGGAGCGCGAACTCGAGGCGCTCCTCGAGCTGTCGCGCCGTGGACGAGCCAGGCTGGATCGGCTCCACGAGGTTCTCACCTCGCCCGGCCACTACGGCACCGGTGCCACGCCATCGGCGGTCGTCTACCGCGAAAACAAGCTGCGCCTGCTGCGACTCCTCGACGGGCACGGCCAGCCCCGCAGCGGCCCGCCAGTACTCTTCGTCCCCGCCCCGGTGAGCCGCTATTTCATCATCGATCTGCTGCCCGGCCGGAGCTTCGCGGGGCATGTGGCGGCGGCGGGATTCGACGTTTTCGTCATCGACTTCGGTACGCCCACCAGCGAGGACCGCTACGCCGATCTCGCCTATTACGTGGATGGTCTGATCCGGCGGTCGGTGCGCGTGGTTTCGCAGCTCACCGGACAACCGGCGATCAACGTGATCGGCTATTGCCTGGGGGGCACCCTCTCGCTCCTCTACGCCGCGCTCTATCCCGAGACGGTGGCCCGGCTCGTGCTACTCACCACCATGGTGGACGGTGATGTGGAGGGCGGGATTGCCTGGGTCGCCCATCGCATGGGCCTCGCTGGGGAGAGCTACGACACCCCGCGGCTGGTGCCGGCCGGCGAGGTGAAAAGCTGGTTCGAGATGCTGGCTCCCGGTTCGAACAGCCTGATAGGTCGCGTTACCGATCTCTGGGAGCGCCTGGACGACCCGGCGGCGCGCCTGCGCGACGTGCGCACGATGGCCACCTGGGTGGATGACGTTGTTCCCGCGCCTGGGCGACTCCTGGCTGAGCTGTACCAGAAGTTCGGGCCAGGACGTAACGGGCTCATGACGGGGAGGGTACAGATCGGCGACACCATGGTAGAGTTGGCCGCCGTTCAGATGCCGGTCCTGTCGGTGTCGGCGGAGAAGGATCTGATTGCCCCGCCCGAGGGGGTGGACGCAATCACGAAAATCGTGCCGCACGCGGAGGTGCTTCGGCTTCCCGGTGGGCACGTGGGGATCGTGGCCGGACGCACGGCCGCCTCCCTGTGGCAGCGGACGGTAGAGTTCCTCGCCACGTCGCGAGGGGGGGCCCATGGAACCTGAGTTCGTGTCGTGGCGCGGGCACCGCGTCCACGTGACGGTGACGGGCCAGGGCGATCCACTCCTCTTGATTCAGGGCCTCGGCGGCAGCACCCACCAGTGGACGCCGTTCGCCCAGCAGTTCCCGAATCGCCGCATCATCTGCTTCGACGTGCCGGGTACCGGGCAGTCGAGCGTGCCGCTTTCGCCTGTACCGGTTGCCGGTATTGCCGCGCTCGCCGTGGCCATCCTGGACGAACTGCAGGTCGAGATCACCGACGTCATCGGGTTCTCCTATGGCGGTGCCGTCGCACAGCAGCTGGCCTTCCAGTTTCCCGACCGCATCCGCCGTCTGGTGCTCGCGGCCACGAACTGCGGGCTGGGCGCGGTGCCGGGGTCGTTCGGGGCCATGATGAGCCTGGTGACGCCGCTGCGCTACTACTCGCCAACTTATTTCGACCGCACTGCCGCTCACTCGTACGGGGGCATGACCGGGCGGGACCTGTCGATGCGGCGGCGCATGATGGCCGAGCGCCACCGCCATCCCCCGTCCGCCTACGGGTATTCGATGCAGTTGCTCGGGACGATCGGCTGGTCGAGCCTGCCGTTCCTCTCGCGCATCCCCCACGACACGCTCGTGATCGTCGGTGACGACGACCCGCTCATCCCGCTCGTGAACGCTGAACTGCTGGCGCGCCGCATCCCGCGCGCGCGGCTGGAAATCGCCCCCCGCAGCGGCCACCTGTTCCTCTGGGACGAGGCCAAACGCATGGCCGCGCGTATCGCGCGCTTCCTCGACAGCCACGCCGGCGCGGCGCACTTCGCCAAAATCGAACCCGAGCCCGCATCCGAGCCCGTACCTGCACGCGTACCCGTAGCCGTGGCCGTAGCGCAGCTGGTCTGAGCGGCCCGGCCACCGCCGCCCGCGGTCCCATCGGGCCGCGCGGAGATAATAGGGCCGTGGCCACCGCACCCGGCACCCGTATCTGCAACAGCATCCTCGACGCCATCGGGCACACGCCGCTCGTCCGCATCAATTCGATCACCCGCGGCGCCACCGATGCCCTGGTGCTGGCCAAGCTCGAGACCTTCAACCCCGGCAACTCGATCAAGGACCGCATGGCGGTGAAGATGATCGAGGACGCCGAGCGGGACGGCCTGCTCAAGCCCGGCGGCACCATCGTCGAAGGCACCTCCGGCAACACCGGCATGGGCCTGGCGATTGCGGCGGTCATCAAGGGCTACCGGTGCGTGTTCACCACCACCGACAAGCAGTCGAAGGAGAAAATCGACGCGCTCAAGGCGTTTGGCGCCGAGGTGATCGTGTGCCCGACCGACGTGGACCCCGAAGACCCGCGGTCCTACTACTCGGTGTCGTCGCGGCTGGCGAGCGAGATTCCCGGGGCGTGGAAGGCCAACCAGTACGACAACCTGTCGAACACCGCCGCGCACTACGAGCAGACGGCGCCCGAGATCTGGGAGCAGACGCAGGGCACCGTGACGCACCTCGTGGTGGGCGTCGGTACCGGCGGCACCATCAGCGGCATCGGCCGGTATCTCAAGGAGCGCAACCCGAAGATCAGGGTGTGGGGCATCGACACCTACGGCTCGGTGTTCAAGAAGTACAAGGAGACCGGCATCTTCGACAAGAACGAGATCTATCCCTACATCACCGAGGGCATCGGCGAGGACTTCCTGCCGTCGAACGTGGACTTCGACATCATCGACCACTTCGAGAAGGTGACCGACAAGGACGCGGCGCTGATGACGCGTCGTCTCGCGCGTGAAGAGGGCATCTGGGTGGGCAACTCCGCCGGGTCGGCGATGGCCGGGCTGCTGCAGCTCAAGGAGCACTTCCGCGCCGGCGACGTCGTGGTGGTGGTGTTCCACGACCATGGCTCGCGCTACATGGCCAAGATCTTCAACGACGACTGGATGCGCTCGAAAGGCTTCTTCGAGGTGATGGGCATGACCGCTCGCGACCTCGTGGCCATGGGCGGCGCGGGCGAGCTGTTTGCCGTGGAGGCCGCGCGCCCGGTGGAGGATGCGGCCAAGCTCATGAGCACCCACGACTTCTCGCAGGTGTCGGTGACCAAGAACGGGCGCCTCATCGGGTCGCTCAACGAAACCCACCTGTACGACGAGCTCGTGGGGGATCCCGACATCCGCAAGCGCGCGGTGGAGGACATCATGCAGCCGGCGTTCCCGTTCGTGGACATCTCCACGCCGGTGGAACTGCTGGCGTCGATGATCCGCCCCCAGAATCCGGCCGTGCTCGTGCGCGACTTCAAGACCGACAAGACCTACATCATCACGCGCTCCGACATCATCCGGGTGCTGATGTAGGGGGCGTCCACCGGGTGCGTCGGCACGGGGCCCGCGGCTATACTTCGCGATCATGCATGGCGTTTCGCCGCTTCCGTTCACAGTGCTGTTCGGGATCCTCCTGGCCGCGCTCGCGTGGCGCCGCGCCGGGCGCGGGAGCCGCCCCTAGCCGGGGAACGCGGACGTCCGACACACGGATGCGGGTGCTCGCCGGGATCGTGGGGACGCTTGCGGCGACGCTCGTCGCGCACACTGTCATGAGCCAGTCCGTCCCGGGCGTGCTGCGCCGGGTCGATCACCTGGTGTACGCCGTGCCGGACCTCGACGGGGGCGTCGCCGATCTCGAGCGACGGCTGGGCGTTCGCGCAACCCTCGGCGGCCAGCATCCCGGCCGCGGCACGCGCAATGCGCTCATCGCGCTCGGGCCCGATTCGTACATCGAGATCCTCGCCCCCGATCCGGCGCAGCCGGCGCCAGCGGGCGGGCGCTGGTTCGGCGTCGCCCCCGCGGCTCCGGCGCGGCTGGCGGGCTGGGCGGCGAAAGGCTCGGATCTGACGCGGCTCGCCGACGGTGCGAGACGGCGAGGCGTGCCGCTCGGTCCGGTCATGCCGGGCTCGCGCCAGCGGCCCGACGGCGTCACGCTGAAGTGGACGCTGACCGACCCGGGCGTGTCGCCGGCCGTGAGCCTGGTGCCCTTCTTCATCGACTGGGCCGACAGCCCGCATCCCGCCGTCACCGCGGCTCGCGGTCCCGTGCTCGTGGCCTTGCGCGCCGAGCATCCGCGGCCGGAGCTCGCGCGCGAGCCGCTGGCGACGCTGGGTATCGACCTGCCCGTCGATGTGGGACCGCGGGTGACGCTCGTCGCCACCCTGCGAACCGTCTCGGGCACCGTGGAGCTGCGCTGATGCCGTCGATCATCAGCCACGCCGTGTTTGCCTCGGGGCTCGGCGCCGCCGGTTCGCCCGGAGCCCGGATGCCGGTCCGGTACTGGGTGACGGTGGCGATCATCGCGGCCCTGCCCGACCTCGACGTGGTCGTGTACCCGCTCGGTCTCAACGCGCCGCACATCCTGGGTCATCGTGGCATTACGCACTCCCTGGCTTTTGCCGCGGTGTTCTCCGCGCTCGTCGTGCGGCTCGTGTTCCGGGAGGTGGCGTGGCGCCCGGCGTGGGCCCGGCTGTGGGCCGTCTTCTTTGTCGCCATGGCGTCGCATGGCGTCCTCGATGCGATGACCAACGGCGGCCAGGGCATCGCGTTCTTCGCCCCGTTCTCGGCTGCCCGCTGGCACTTCCCCTGGCAGCCGATCCTCGTGTCGCCGATCGGCATCGGCGCGTTCCTGTCGGAATACGGCCTGCGCGTGCTGGAGAACGAAATGCTCTGGTTGTGGCTGCCGTCGGTGCTGGTCGCGATCACGGCGCGGCTGGCCCGACGCCGTGCGAGCCGCGACAAGGCGATCGCGGCGTGATGCGGCCTCCCGGGGAGGAGCCATGCGACGTATCCTGGCGTGTGCGCTGATGACGATGCTCCCTGCGGGCTGCTCGCCCACGGATCCCCCGGCCCCGCGCCTCACCTACCCGGCGGCGGCGACCGGTCCGGTGGTGGACGACTACGCCGGCACGAAGGTTCCCGATCCGTACCGCTGGATGGAGTCGCTCGACGCGAAAGAGGTGGCCGACTGGGTGGCGGCGTCGAACGCGGTCACCGACGCCTATCTGAAGACACTGCCGCTGCGCCAGCCGTTCCAGACGCGGCTGACGACGCTGTGGGACTACCCGCGCGTGGGCCTGCCCTACGTCGTGGACACCGGCGCGCTGTTCTACTCGCGCAACTCCGGCCTGCAGCGGCAGGCGCCGGTGTACCGCCGCGCCTCGATCGCGGCCGAGCCCTCGATGGTGCTCGACCCGAACGCGATCTCCGAGGACGGCTCGGTGTCGGTGGGACAGTGGTCGCCCTCGCCCGATGGGTCGCTCCTCGCCTACGGCCTGTCGGAGGGAGGTGCCGACTGGCGCACCGTGAAGGTGCGCAACGTCACGACCGGGCAGGACCTGGCCGACGAGGTGCGCTGGATGCGCTTCTCCGATATCTCGTGGACCAAGGACGGCAAGGGGTTCTTCTACTCGCGCTACCCGGAGCCGCCGAAAAACAAGGTGCTCGAGGCGGCGCTTGCCAATCACGCGGTCTATTACCACCGGGCCGGCACGGCGCAGTCGCAGGACGTGCTGGTCTACGCGCGCAAGGACCTGCCGGAATGGATCATCAACGGCGTCGTCTCCGAGGACGGCCGCTACCTGTTCGTCCTGATGTTCCAGGGCGCCGACAACAAGAACCGCCTCTATTACGCGGACCTCGGTGCCCCGATGGCGCCCCGGGTCACGGCGCCGGTGCGGCCGCTCGAGGAGTCGGGCGACGCGGAATACCTGCCGTTCGGCACCCGCGGCTCCACGCTCTTCGTGCGCACCGACAAGAACGCGCCCAATCGCGCGGTGCTCTCCACCGTGCTGGGCGCGCCGGGCACACCGGCGTGGAAGACCATCGTCCCTGAACGGAAGGAAGCCATCGAGAGCGTCGCGTTCATCGGCGGCCGCGTCATCGCCCAATATCTGGCGGACGTGCAGAGCCGGCTGTCGATGTTCGCGCCCGACGGCGCGCCGGCCGGCGACGTGCCGCTGCCGGGCACCGGTACCGTGGGCGGCATCAGCGGACGGAGCGATCATCCGGACGTGTGGTACGCCTTCACGTCGCCGCTGGCGCCCACGACGATCCGCCGCTTCGACCCCCATGCCGGCACCGAGGCCTCGTTCGAGGCGGCCACGCCACCCATCGACACGAGCGCCTATGAGACGCGCGCGCTCTTCGTCACGTCGAAGGACGGGACGCGCGTGCCGCTTTTTCTGACGGCCAGGAAGGGCATGGCCCGGGACGGCAACAACCCGACGATGGTGTACGGCTACGGCGGCTTTTCGGTGAGCGTGCTGCCGGCCTACCGGCCCGACGTGCCGGCGTGGCTCGAGCGCGGGGGAATCTGGGTGACCGTGAGCCTGCGCGGCGGCGCCGAATACGGCGAGGCCTGGCACCAGGCCGGCATGGTCGAGCGCAAGCAGAACGTCTTTGACGACTTCATCGCCGCGCTGGAGTTCCTGGTGCGCGAGAAGTACACGTCGCCGGCGCGGCTCGCCATCATGGGCGACTCGAACGGCGGCCTGCTGGTGGGCGCGCTGATGACGCAGCGGCCGGATCTGATGGCGGCGGCGCTGCCGGGCGTCGCCGTGCTCGACATGCTGCGGTTCGATCAGTTCACCGGCGGCCGCTACTGGACCACCGAGTACGGGTCGGCGTCGAACCCGGCGCAGTTCCCGTTCCTGTTCAAATACTCGCCGCTGCACAACCTGAAGAAGGGCGCGTGCTATCCCGCTACGCTGATCACCACCGCCGATCACGACGACCGCGTGGTGCCGAGCCATTCGTTCAAGTTCGCGGCGGCGCTGCAGGCGGCGCAGGGCTGCGACACGCCGGTGCCGATCCGCGTGGAAGTGCAGGGCTCGCACGGCTACCGGCCGACCGACAAGCTGATCGCGGAGCGCGCCGACCAGTGGGCCTTCGCCGCCGCCCACACGGGCATGAAGTAGAGCCCGTGGCAGGTGGAACAGGTAGGACTGGTAGGACTGCCCATGGGATCGGAGGGGCGCGCATGGTACGGAGAGACGCGTTGTGGTGGGCCGCGGTGGTCCTGTTGGCTGTCCCGGGCATGCTCCGGCCCGGTCTGGCGCAGACGGGCCGTGCGGTGACGGCGCCGGTCGATCCCGCCGCCGCCGAAGTGCTGGCCTTCGAGCGCGAAGTCGAAGCGGCGATCGTGCGCGGCGACGTCGCCTTCATGGAGCGCGCCTGCGCGCCCACCTTCACCTTCTCGCACGGCGACGGATGGACCACGGGCGGCGACCCGTTCCGCATCGACAACCGTGAGCAATGGCTGGCGGTGGTGAAGGCGGCGCCCTACGCGTCGCGCGAGCTCGATCGCGTGCGGGTGGAGATGCACGGCGACGTGGCCATCACCTACGGCCGCTACGTGGCGCGGATGAAGAGTGGCGACCCGGAGCGGCAGCAGTTCGACCTGTGGTTCGAGCGCGTCTACGCCCGGCGCGACGGCCGCTGGCAGTACCTTTCGCACCGCACCGTGGACGGCCCGCACTTCTCGAGAGTGAAGTGAAGACCATCGGCATCGTCGGCGGCATCGGCCCCGAATCGACCATCGACTACTACCGGCAGCTGCCCGCACGAGCGCCCGAGCTCGCTGGAACCCGGTCGCCGCAGATCGTGATCAACAGCGTGGACTTCTGGGCGATGCGCCGGGTGCTCGAAGCGGGCGACGACGCGGGGCTGGCCGACATGTTGGTACGCGAGATCGACCTGCTGGAGGGCGCCGGTGCCGCGCTGGCGATCATCGCCGCCAATACGCCGCACATGGTGTTCGACCGGGTGCAGCCGCGCGTCGCGATCCCGCTCGTCAGCATCGTGGAAGCGACGCGCGAGGCGGCGGAAGCGCAGGGGCTGCGGCGGCTTGGATTGCTGGGGACGCGGTTCACCACACAGGCGCGTTTCTATCCGGACGTGTTCGCCGCGCGCGGGATCGAGATCGCGGTGCCGGACAAGACCGACCTCGAATACGTGCACGAGAAGTACGTCGGTGAGCTCGTCGACGGCCGATTTCTCGACTCGACGCGCGAGGGGCTGGTCGGCGTCATGCAGCGCATGCGCGACCGGGCCGGCATCGACGGCGTCATTCTCGGCGGCACCGAGCTGCCGCTCATCCTGCGCGACGTGCCGTTTCCGCTGCCGCTCCTCGACACGACGCGTATCCACGTCGACGCGGTGCTCCGCGCGGCGATGGCATGAGGTCCCCGGTCAGCTGCCTCTGCGGAACAGGCGCGTGAAAAGTCCAGGTTGGCGCTCGGGAGGGATGAGCGCCCACACCCGCGCTTCTCCCGCGCGGCGAATCGTGGTCCTCGGCCCGAAGCGTCCCCACGAGAAGCCGTGACCCAGTGCCGGATGCCGTAGATCGATTACCCGCGCCGACGGCGGAAGATCGGCGACGAACGTCCGCAATAGTTCGTCGGCTGACTCCTGCAGGGCCGCCGGGGTTGTTTCCTCCGGATTCTCGCTCCAAATCCGGTTGACGACGTCGTCGTGGACCACGTCGACACGGCTGCGCGGACCGCCCTGCCACATCGCGATGGTGTCGTTCAGGAACTCCTCGATCGTGGGCGCCTGGTAGGCCAGCACGGCAGGGTCGTGGCAGGCATAGAAGACAGGGCCCCAGGTCGTCGTGCTCGGCAGGAGGTCGAGGACCCAGTAGTTCCCAAAGCCGTCGTGGGCGATCGAATAGGCGTAGGGGAGCATCTCATCGAGGCCGAAGCCCTCGAGGTCGACGAGCGAGAAGGACTCGAGCGGTCCGTGTGCCAGTCCCTTGGTGACGCGCAGCGCGTCGCGGATGTCCGGCGGGATGGGGCAAGGCAGGCGAGCCTCGAGGGCCCGGATCTCGTCTTCTGTCGCAGGCGGTTCGAGGGTGAGGATCTCTTCGTTGCCGTCCTCGTCCTCGAGCTTCAGGCCGGCCAGCCGTCGTAACGCGTCAGCGAGCATATCGAGCCCTCGAGTGACGCGGGCGGAGCCTCGCCAATCCTATTCGATCGACTTGACGATGTCCTCGACTACCTTCTTGGCGTCGCCGAACACCATCATCGTGCGATCCATGTAGAAGAGCGGGTTGTCGATGCCGGCGTAGCCCGACGCCATCGAGCGCTTGTTCACGATGACGGTGCGGGCCTTGTGCGCCTCGAGGATGGGCATGCCGTAGATGGGGCTGCCCGGCGTCTCGGCCAGCGGGTTGACGACGTCGTTGGCGCCCAGGACGAACGCCACGTCGGTGGTGCTGAAGTCGCTGTTGATGTCTTCCATCTCCGCGACCTGATCGTAGGGCACCTCGGCCTCGGCCAGCAGCACGTTCATGTGGCCGGGCATGCGGCCGGCCACGGGATGGATGGCGTAGCGGACGTTGACCCCCTTGGCCGACAGCTTGTGCGCCATCTCCTTGACCGCGTGCTGCGCGCGCGCGACGGCGAGGCCGTAGCCGGGCACGATGATGACGCTCTCGGCGTTGCCGAGCAGGAAGGCCACGTCGTCGGGCGAGCCCGACCGCACGCTCTTCTGCGCGCCGCCCGCCGCCATGGCGCCCTCGGCCGCGCCGAAGCCGCCGAGGATGACGCTGAAGAACGAGCGATTCATCGCCTTGCACATGATGTAGGACAGGATCGCGCCCGACGAGCCGACGAGCGATCCCGCGACGATGAGCAGCGGGTTGTTGAGCGAGAAGCCGATGCCCGACGCCGCCCAGCCGGAATAGCTGTTCAGCATCGAGATCACCACCGGCATGTCGGCGCCGCCGATCGGGATGATCACGAGCACGCCGAGCACGAAGGCGATGGCCGTCATGATCAGGAACGGCGGCCACTTGGCGTCGGGGCCGGCGACGAAGAACGCGATGCCGAAGCCGATCATCGCCACGAACATCAGCAGGTTGACCATCTGCTGGCCCTTGAACACGACGGGCGCACTCGAGAACAGCCGGAACTTGTTGCCCAGGCCGGCCAGCTTGCCGAAGGCGATCACCGAGCCCGAGAACGTCATCGCGCCGATGAAGGTGCCGATGAAGAGCTCGATGCGGTTTCCGGCGGGGATCGGGTCTTCCAGGTTGAACGCGGTGGGCGTGCTGACCACGGCGGTGGCGATCAGCACGGCGGCGAGGCCGACCAGCGAGTGCATCGCGGCCACCAGTTCCGGCATCTGCGTCATCTCGACGCGCCTGGCCGCGTACCAGCCCACGAGGCCGCCCACCACCAGGGCGCCGAGCGAGAACCACACGTTCTGCGTGACCGCGAAGGTGACCAGCACCGCGATCACCATGCCGACGATGCCGAAGCGGTTGCCTTGACGCGCCGACAGCGGATGCGAGAGCCCTTTGAGCGCGAGGATGAACAGGACGCTCGCGACGAGATAGAGCAGGGCGACCTGGTTCGCCGAGAGCAGTTGAGTGGCGGTCGCCATTACTTCTTCGGTTCCTTCTTCTTGAACATTTCGAGCATCCGCTCGGTGACGAGGAACCCACCGAAGGTGTTGATGGCGACGAGCACGACGGCCACGGCGCCCAGCATCGAGCCGAGGCCGCCGCCGGCGCCGGCGGCGAGGATGGCGCCGACGATGATGACCGAGCTGATGGCGTTGGTGACGCTCATGAGCGGCGTGTGCAGCGCGGGCGTCACGTTCCACACCACGTGATAACCGACGAAGATGGCCAGGACGAAGACCGTCAGGTTGGTGATGAGCGGGTCGACTGCAACTCCGTGCACGTTAGCTCCTCGCAGGGGCGCCGTCGGCGCAGACGAGCGTGCCGGCGATGATCTCGTCGGATCGGTCGATGCGGAACTCGCCCGTCTTGGCGTCGAACAGCAGGTTGACGAAGTTGAGCAGGTTGCGCGCGTAGAGCGCGCTGGAATCGGCGGCCATCTCGGAGGGCAGGCTGGAGGGGGCGACGATCTTCACGCCGTTCTTCATCACTACCTGGTCGGCGACGCTGAACGCGCAGTTGCCGCCCTGCTTCACCGCGAGGTCGACGATGACCGAGCCCGGCTTCATCGCCGCAATCGTCTCCTCGGTGACGAGCCGCGGCGCTGGACGGCCGGGGATGAGGGCGGTGGTGATGACGATGTCGGCGGCCCTGGCGCGCTCCTGGATGAGCGCGGCCTGCCGCTTCTTGTAGTCGTCGCTCATCTCGCGCGCGTAGCCGCCGGCGGACTCCTGCGCCTTGAGCTCGTCTTCGGAGAGCGCCACTTCGACGAACTTGGCGCCGAGCGACTCCACCTGTTCTTTCACCGCGGGCCGCACGTCGAAGGCTTCGATGACCGCGCCGAGGCGCTTGGCGGTGGCGATGGCCTGGAGGCCGGCGACGCCGGCGCCGAGGATGAGCACGCGGGCGGCCTTCACCGTGCCGGCGGCCGTCATCAGCATCGGCATGAAGCGGCCGTATTCGTAGGCCGCCACGAGCACCGCCTTGTAGCCGGCAATATTGCCCTGCGACGACAGCACGTCCATGGCCTGGGCGCGCGAGATGCGCGGCAGCAGCTCCATGGCGAAGGCGGTGACGCCGGCGGTCGCCAGACCGTCCACGCCCTCGTGCGGCGCGAGCAGGCCGATCAGCAGACTGCCGCGTTTGAGCAGCGGCAGCTCCTGCGCCTCGGGCCGCCGGACCTTCAAGACGATGTCGGACTGGCTGTAGACGTCGGCGGCGCCGGGCACGATGCGCGCGCCGGCCGCTTCGTAGTCGCTGTCGCGGATGGCGGCACGCTCACCGGCACCGGCCTGGACGATCAGGCTGTGACGGCCGCCCGCCGCGAGCTTTTTCACGGTTTCCGGGGTGGCGGCCACACGTGCTTCGCCCGGATAGATTTCGGCTGGTACGCCGATGTGCATCGAGTTGAACCCCTTCGAGTGACCCCTGAGGCGCCGCCCGGATTCAACGCTCCGCATCGGCCACGAGGTTGCAGCCCGTTATTCTATCGGATCACGGCGCGCCGCACCGAAAAGGCGCTTATGGAGAGGAACTATCGCCCGCCGAACGTGTTGCAGCTGTCCATCTGGCCGTTTTCCATGCCGCGCCGCAGCCACTCGACGCGCTGCTCTGACGACCCGTGCGTGAACGACTCGGGCACCACGCGGCCCTGCGACTGCCGCTGCAGACGGTCGTCGCCAATCGACGCCGCGGCGCGTAGCCCCTCTTCGGCATCGCCAGGTTCGAGCAGATCGTGCTGCGCGGCGTAGTGGCCCCACACGCCGGCGTAGCAGTCGGCCTGGAGCTCGAGGCGCACCGACAACTGATTGCCCTCGCGCTCGCTTGCTTGCTGGCGCGCGCGCTGCACGCGCTCCGACAGCCCGAGCAGGTTCTGCACGTGATGCCCGATCTCGTGCGCGATGACGTAGGCCTGCGCGAAGTCGCCCGGTGCGCCGAACCGCGAATGCAGCTCCTCGAAGAACGAGGTGTCGAGATACACCTTGCGATCGCTGGGACAGTAGAACGGCCCCATGGCCGACTGCCCGAGCCCGCACGCCGTGTTGGTGGCGTCCGAGAACAGCACCAGCACCGGCGGTTCGTAGGTCACGCCGTTGCTGCGGAAGAGGCTCGTCCAGGTGTCTTCCGTGTCCTTGAGGATCACGCGCATGAAGCGCGACTGCGGATCCGTCGCCGGTTCCGAGCCAGGGGCCGGTTCCGAGTACCCACCCTGGTCGTCTCCCACGCCGCCGATCAGGTCGAGCGGGTTGGTCCCCGTCAGCGCCGACACGAGCAGCAGGAGCACGATGCCGCCGATGCCGCCGCCCACCGGCAGCCCCATGCGCATCCCTCCGCCGCCTGAGCCACGCCGGTCTTCGACGTTGCCGCTCTCCGCCCGACCTTCCCACCTCATCGTCGCGCTCGTTTCTCAGTCCATCGACTGGCCTGGAGTGTTCGGTCCGCTATTATGCAAGCCATGGACCTGGGTCTCTCGGGAAAGGTCGCAGTGGTGACGGGCTCCAGCCGGGGGCTGGGATTTGCCAGCGCGAAAGCACTTGCGGCCGAAGGGTGTCACGTGACGCTGTGCGCGCGGTCGCGCGAAGGTTTGACCGCGGCCGTGCACGCTATAGCCGAGACGGCGGCGGCGCCGTCGCGTCTGCACGCGGTCGAGGCGGACGTGAGCACATCGGCTGGGGTACGTGCCGTGATTGACGCGGCCGTCGAAACCTTCGGCGGCATCGACATCCTGGTCAACAACGTCGGCTCGTCCAAGGGCACCGACCTCCTGGGCACCGGCGACGAGACCTGGTACGAGGCGATCGAACAGAACCTTTTTCCCTCCATTCGCGCTTCGCGCCTGGCCGTGCCGTTCATGGAGCAGCGGGGCGGGGGCGCGATCATCATCATCGCGTCGATCTTCGGGCGGGAGGCCGGCGGGCGCATGACTTACAACGTGGTGAAAGCCGCGGAGATCAGCCTCGCCAAGTCGCTGGCCCAGCAGTTGGCGCCGTCGAACATCCGAGTCAACAGCGTGTCGCCGGGGTCGATCTCCTTCGAGGGCGGCTCGTGGTGGAAGCGGCAGCAGGAGAACCCCGCCGCGATGGCCGAGTTCGTCAAGCGCGAGATCCCGATGGGCCGCTTCGGCCGCCCCGAGGAAGTGGGGGACGTGGTCGCGTTCCTCGCCAGCCGCCGCGCCAGCTGGATCAGCGGCACGTCGATCGTGGTGGACGGCTGCCAGAGCCGGGCGTTCTAGCGGCTCCCGGCTGCCGAAGTCGCTCGCGGGTCAATACCAGCTAGACCGACAACGAGGACGACAGAGGTCGATCGCGAATCGACCCCATATCGGGAGAGGAAAGGAATGTCCCAGCCCAATCGATCGCTCCGGCGAGTCGGGTCGATCCTGGTCGTGGGCACATTCGTGATGGTGCCGGTCACAGCGGCCGCCGGCGCTCAGGAGCGCTCGCCTGCGGTAGGTGCGCCTATCGGCCGGTTCTCAGCATCCTCGCCGGCGGGTGAACAGACGTTCTCGATCCTGCTTCCGTCACCCTATCAGCAAACACAGGCCCGCTATCCGGTGGTTTATCTGCTGCATGGCCTTCCTCAGGACCACACAGCGTTTTCGAATCGCCCTTGGTTCGCCGAACAGGCTGCGAGGGGCGTCATCATCATCACGCCAAACGCCAGGGACAGCGGGTACGTGAACAGCGCGGCCCGTCCGGAGGAACGATACGAGGACTTCATCATCAAAGACCTGCATCGGAGGAAACGAACATGCGGAGAATAGCGATCATCGCCGCGGTGCTCAGCTCATGGTCGGGCCTCCCAGTGGCTGCCGGCGACGACTGACGTGGCTCCAGCCACCGTCGTCAGGGTGCCGAGTGCATCGCTCCGACGCGAGGATCCCGTGCGAATACTGTCTTGACAGGGTGACCGCGTCCTCTGCCCCCGCGTAAGATACGCACCACGGCTAATTGCCGTCAACTGCCGTGGTCGCTTTCGCGTAAAAACGCCATGAGGGTGCGTCTCTCCGCCTGGTTGTGAACGGTTCGTAACGGTCGGGCCAATCGTGGTCCTCGAGGGCCCCTTCCGGTCGAATGGTGGTGTGCCACGCGAAGTCTTCTCCTCGTGTGCCGGATGGACGATGAACTGGAGGTCGGTATGATGCGTGCACTGCAGACAGTGACCGTGATGATTGCGGGACTCCTGCTGGCGACGACGACCGCGTTTGCACAGGCGTCGATCACGGGCGTTGTAAGGGATACGTCGGGAGCGGTCCTACCTGGCGTCACGGTGGAAGCAGCCAGTGGTGCCCTGATTGAAAAGGTCCGTTCGGGTGTAACGGACGGCGGCGGACAATACCGCATCGTCGACCTCCCGCCCGGCACGTACGTCGTCACGATGACGCTCCCCGGGTTCGCGGCGCTGAAGCGCGAAGGGGTCGAGCTGGCGGGCACCTTCACCGCGACGATCAATGCGGAACTTCGCGTGGGCGGGATCGAGGAAACAGTGGTCATCTCGGGCGAATCGCCCATCGTGAACACGCAGACCGCGATTCGTCAGGACGTGCTCTCACGGACGGTCGTGACGGAGATTCCGGCCGCACGCAACATCGCCAATGTCGCGACGCTCGTGCCGGGCGTTGTCGTGAGCGGCACGGTCGACGTCGGCGGATTGAAGGACGCCGGGCAGGTGACAGACTTCTCCGCTCAGGGGGGCCGCGGCGATGACGGCCACATCAAGCTCGATGGCGTCGAGGCCGGTGGCCCCGTGGGAGGCGCCGGTATTAACCAGGGTGGCGGCGGCTCGACCTACTACAGACCGGACGTCGGCAACGTGCAGGAAGTCGTGGTCACCACAGGGGGGCTGGGCGAGGCGGAGACCGGCGGCCCGCAGATCAACATCGTTCCGCGCTCGGGAGGCAACTCCCCGACCGGGTCGTTCTTCCTGAACTTCGCCAACGGCGGCATGCAGGGCGACAACGTGACGGACGAGCTCCGAGCGTTGTACCCCAGGGGCGTCCCGAGCGAGGACCTGGACTTCACCCGCGACATCAGCGGCGGTTTCGGCGGTCCGATCATACGGGATCGCGTGTGGTTCTTCGCGACCGCCCGACATCAGGTGACCGAGAAGAAGGTCGGGCTGATGTTCCACAACCTGAACGCCGGGAACCCGAATTCGTTCCTCTACGAACCTGATACGGGCCGGGAGGCGTCCACCGACTCCCGTGTGACGTCCGGAAGCATCCGCTTGACGTGGCAAACCACGCAGCGGCAGAAGTTCACCCTGCACTTCGATGAATCGAGCCTGAAGGATCACCACCAGTTGAGCGGCACGCCTACGGTCTCGCCCGAAGCCGACTCGACGTCCGACGCGTACCCGCAGCATCTACTCCAGATCGGTTGGCAGGCGCCCTGGACGAATCGTCTGCTGCTGGATGCGGGCTTCGCCTCGAGCACGTACGACTACGGCGGCCGCGAACGCGAGGGGAACAACACGCGCGATCTGGTCCGCATCAACGATACGGGCACGCAGGGCGGGCTGACGGGGATCACCTACCGTTCGATGAACTTCCAGGAAAACCACGCGTTCGTCCCTCGCTGGCGAGGCTCGGTGGCCTACGTGACCGGCGCGCACAACATGAAAGTGGGCTACGAAGGCAAGATGCAGTACTCCGACACGGCCAGCTACCAGAACACGCAGGACATCACGTACACGTTCCGGAACGGATCCCCGACTTCCCTGACGATGTTAGGCTCCAATCCGCTGACGGGAAGTATCGTGACGCATAGTGAGGCCTTCTACGCCCAGGAGCAGTGGACGCTCGGACGGCTGACGCTCCAAGGCGGGCTTCGCTACGATTACACGACGTCCTACTATCCCGAACAGCGCTTCGGCGGCACGAAGTATCACCCGGCGGTGTTCGTGTTCCCGGAGGATAAGACCGGCGGGATCACGGGCTTCCACGATCTCAATACCCGGGTCAGCGTGGCGTACGACGTGTTCGGCAACGGCAGGACCGCGGCGAAGTTCCACGCCGGCCGCTATCTCGACACGTCCTCGGCCAGCGGGCGCTATCAACTCGGCAACCCGATCAGCCGCATTCAACCGACGGTCGGGCGGTCGTGGAACGATGCGAATCGGAATTTCACGCCGGACTGCGACCTGCTGAATCCCGCGGCCCAGAACCTGATTGCCCAAGGGGGCGACGCGTGCGGGGCGTGGAACAACACGACGTTCGGCACGGAGGTGTTCACGACGACCTATGACCCCGACATGTTCCGCGGCTGGTACACCCGTCCGATGGAATGGCGGATTGGCGCGGGCGTGCAGCAGGAGATTCTCCCTCGCATGTCGGTCGAGGCGAACTACCACCGCCGATGGATCGACAAATGGACGCTCATTCACAATCAACTCGTCGGGCACGACGATTTCGATCCGTATTCGTATCTGTCCCCGACCGATCCGCGACTCGGCCCGGCCAGCGGACGGCTGATCGGCGATCTCTGGGATATCGATGCAGACAGTTTCGGCGTGTTCGACAACTACACCAGGCTGGAAAACAACGTGCCGGGCGCGAATCGCAAGGACCTGTGGCACGGCGTAGACTTCCAGATAAGCTCGCGGCTCTCGAACAGCCTCACCATGCGTTTCGGCGGGGAGGTCTCGTCAGAGGGCAGCGACTGGTGCACGTACATCGAGAACGGGTACTACGGCACCGGCATTCCCCAGGGCCCGAGCCGGCGAAATTGCGACACCACGTCGGACTTGCAGTTCCTGTTCCAGGGGCTGGCCACCTACATCATTCCGAGCATCGACGTCCAGGTGGCGGGCACGGTCGTGAGCCGTCCCGGGCCGCCCATGGCGGCCAACGTCCAGGTCCCGGCCGCGACGATTGCCGCAAGCCTCGGCCGCCCGGTGTCGGGCAATCCCTCGACGGTGACGATCAACCTGTTCGACACCAACGAGGCGTTCTATCCGCAGCGCACGGTGGTTGACATGCGCGTCAGCAAGATCTTTCGATTCGGCGGTCTCCGGACGAACGTCGGCGTCGATATCTACAACCTGCTCAATTCCAGCGCGGGGCAGACCTTCGACAACACGTATTCGCCGGCAAATCCGGCGACCTGGGGCAGCCCGACCAGCATCCTGCCGGCGCGCTTCGCGAAGCTCGCGCTGCAGGTCGATTTCTGATTTTGTGTTCCGAACGGAGGGGTCGGGCTTGAGCCCCGACCCTCCGTCCGTTTGCACAGCACTCGCTACGCCCCCCTGGCTGACCGAAGCCAGGCGTCGGATAGATGAATCCGTTCTGCCGACGGCCGGCGCCAGCGCGATCAGGATGGGCAGTACCGGACCATCGCATCCCGCGAGCGTCGGGCCATCGCGGGCGTCTCGATGGGGGCCTGAGGTGCCATGATGCTCGGCTTGAAACACCACCAGCTCTTGGGACGCTGGCGCAACGGCCTGAGACGACGACCGTAGAGAGCCACCAGGAGTGTTGCCGTTTGATTGCGGCGGTACGTCCTAGGGCACGATCGGGCTGGTGCGGTCCACGGAGCTGCCGGCGCCCACCATCAGCGTGTGGGCCTGGTTCGCCTGCTGGCAGATGTATTCGAAGAGCTCGACGCCGGCCGACCATCGCAGGTTCGACGTGCCCGTGAACGGCGCGGTGTAGGCGCCCGGGTCGTCGATCGTCAGTTCGTACTTCATCGAGTCGAGCGACGTGCGGGTGTACTTCTCGATCAGGTGCAGTTGATCGGTGTGCGGGATCTGGCCGCGGTCGATCCAGAAGCGTTCGTTGAAGCCCACGGTGTCCACGACGAGCGTGTCGCCCTCCCACCAGCCGATCGAGTGGCCATAGTAGGTCGGCGTGAGTTTCTCCGGATGCTTGCGCCCGTCCATGAAGATGGTGCGGAAGGTATGCGGGCCGCCGATGTCGAAGATGTAGGCCACCTTCTCTTCCGGCAGTTCGAGAAACTCGGCGCCGTACGGCGTGAGCCACTGGCGCGGTCCGCCCGAGGGCTTGCAGCGGGTGTGCGGCTCGAGCTCGTTCCGACGGCGATCGTCCGAGACCCCTCGCGTCCACGCCATGTAGGGAATGGGGGTGCACGGCCCGATGCCCCCGCGCCCTAGCCCGATGGGAACTGCGGCAGGACCGATGGCCCCCGCGCCCCCGGCCGCGCCGGCTGTCGCGCCCGGATTGAGCGACGCCGGTGCCGCCACGGAGTTGGAGTTGCAGAAGCCGAGGTTGCCGCCAATCCACACGCCTTTGATCGTCTTCGTATTGCCCAGCACGATCCGGCCGTCGGCAGTGCGCGGCGCCGGCTGGTTCGCGGTCGCGCTGCGCGCCTGCTGTTGCCGGGCCGCATTTGCGGCCTGATCCTGTGCGCTACCCTGCGGCACGCCGACCTGCACGCTGTTCGGGGACTGCGGCGCCTGCGCCCGCAGCGCCGGGCTGCCGGCCACGACGGGCAATGACACGGCCAGGGCGACACGGATGACAGCCAGTTTCATGTCGCGGATCGTAACATCCCTTCGAGCCCGAGCGTCGTGCGGCTGCTAGCGGCGGCGCCCCACCGCGATGAGCGACAGTCCGATTGGCGGCGGCAGCAGCCGCTCCACCGGCAGCGCCCACGGGGCGATAAAGGTGTCGAAGACACGCACCTGCGCCACACTGTGCGCGCGCGTCTTCAACACGTGCGCGTTGAACATCCAGCCGAGCAGACCGATCGGATTCGAGTAGCGCAAGGTCAGGAGATCGAGTCCGGCCGCGGTGAAGGCGGCGCCCAGCGACGCTTTGGAATACCGACGGTGGTGGCCCAACTCCGCATCGAGCGGACCGTAGGCCGCTTGCACGGCCGGCACCCACACCAGTACCTTCCCGCCGGGCACCAGCGCGTCGTGGAACGTGCGCAGCGCGGCGAGGTCGTCCTCGATGTGTTCGAGGACATTGATGCAGAAGACGGTATCGAACGCGAGCGCCGTCAACTCGGCGGGGTCGCACTCTTCGAGATGGCAGGTGCGCAGGCTGAACTTCGGTTCGCCGCGCATCTCCTCGCCCACGAGTCCGGCGCAATGCGCGTTGGGCTCGATGCCAACGAGGATGTCGGCCACGTCGGCCAGCCGCCGGCTCATCGTGCCGATGCCGCAGCCCACTTCCAGCACGCGCCGGCCGACGTGCGGCTTGAAGAGCTGGAAGAGATGCTCGGCGTATCGTTTCGCCTCGCGCATCGTCTCCAGGTCGTCGGCGGCGTATTGGTCAGCGGTCTGCGTCAGGCGGCGATCGGTATAGTCCATAAATACTCGGGGTTCGGTTGCACGGTACCATACGGGAACGACCCCGGCCAATGCGCAACCTCGTGGAACGCGTCGCTCAGCTCGTGCGGCGCCGGCCGGTCCTGGCCAGCGTTCTGGCGTATTGCGCCATCACTGCGGTGCTCGGCCGGCACGTCCTCGCGCACCCGTCCACGACGCTCGTGCACGACGCCGGCGACCCGCTGCTCACGGCCGCGCTGCTGCACTGGAACGCCTGGGTGGTGCCGCTGACGCACGCCTGGTGGCAGTTCCCGATTTTCCATCCCACGCCGGACGCGCTCGCCTTTTCCGAGCATCTGCTCGGATTGAGCCCGGTGTCGACGCCGGTCGCCTGGGTGCTGCGCGATCCGGTTGCGGCGGCCAACCTGGTCACGCTGCTCACGTATCCGTTGTGCGGCCTCACCGTGCTGCTGCTGGTCCGACGGTTGACGGGCAGTGGCGCCGCCGCGTTTCTGGCCGGGCTTGCATTCGCGTTCGCACCCTATCGCGCGGCGCAGATGCCGCACCTGCAGATGCTGGCGACGTTCTGGGCGCCGCTGGCGCTGCTCGCGCTCCACGCGTATCTCGAGTCGGGCCGCCGGCGGTGGCTCGGCGTGTACGGCGCCGCGTGGCTGCTGCAGGCGCTCGCCAACCTCTATAGCCTGTATTTCTTCTCGGCGCTCGTCGCGCTGTGGGTGCTGTGGTTCGTCATCGCGGCACGGCGCTGGACGATGCTCCGCGACATCACGATTGCGACGTTCGTCGCCGCCATCCCGCTCGCGCCGTCACTGGGCACCTATGTCAGCGTGCACGCCCGGCATGGCTTCGAGCGTTCGGCAGGAGAGGCGCAAGTATTCAGCGCGGACCTCTCCGGCCTGCTCTGCGCGGCGCCCGAAACGGCATTGTGGGGATGGCTCCAGGTCGGCTGCCGCCCCGAGGCTGCGCTCTTTCCGGGCCTCGCCCTGGCGGTGCTGGTCGGGTTCGCGATCGTCGCGCTGTGGCGCGATGGTGCCTCGTCGAGCTCGTGGCGCGGCCTTACGCTCGTGCGTGGGGTTCTGGGACTGGCGGTCACAGTGACCGCCGCCGCGGTGTTGAGCGTGATCGTCTTCGGACCATGGCGCATCGATCTGGGTGTCATCCGCGCCTCGGCATCGCATGTCGACAAGCCGCTGTTCGTCCTGATCTGCGCCGGCCTGCTCGCGATTGTGCTGTCCCGGTCGGTGATCGCGGCGGTGAAACGCCAGTCGGCGGCGGGGTTCTATCTGATCGCGGCGTTCGTGATGTGGCTGCTGGCGCTCGGTCCCACGGTGATGCTCATGGGCGTCCCGCGCGGCGTGCCGGGACCGTTCCAGGCGGTTTTCCTGATGCCGGGCGGCGATGGTCTGCGTGCGCCAGGCCGATTCTGGCTGATGGCGACATTGTGCCTGGCAGTCGTGGCGGGGCTCGCCGCGAAGGAGTTGCTCGCACGCCGCAGCCGCCGCGCGGCCATGGCGCTCACCGCGGTGCTCGCGGCGGGACTGCTGTCGGACGGCTGGGCGACCATCCCGGCCGTGCCCGCGCCGGCCGCCTTCCCCGACCCGGTCACGCTGCGCGGTCAGACGGTGCTGCAGTTGCCGGTCGGCAACCTCAACGACTTCGCGCCGCAGTTTCTCGCGGTAGCCGGGGGCTGGCGATCGGTGAACGGCTACAGCGGCTACGAACCGCGGTTTTACGAGGCGGTCCGGCAGGGCGCGCGCTTCGAAGTCGATGGGCTGTTCCAGCCCTTCCGCTCGCGGGGCGATCTGTTCGTGGTGGTCAACGAAGATCAGCCGCGACTGCGTGCGTTGGTTGAACGCCAGCCGGGGGCGATGTGCATCGGCGACCGGAACGGGATTCTGCAGTACCGGTTGCCGCGGCAGACGCCGGCGCGCACGCACGCCGGTGCGGCGCCGCTGCGGATTGCGACCGTCACCGCGTCGTGTGGCACGGGCGCTGCCGCGGCCATCGACGGTCGGCTCGAGACACGCTGGGCCTGTGGCGCGCAGACCGGCGACGAGTGGTTCCAGGCCGACCTCGGCGCGCCCGCCGACCGCGTGTCGGCCGTGCGGTACACGCTGGGCGACTCGTATCGCGATTTCCCGCGCGTGCTGGTGGTCGAGACGTCGGTCGACGGACGGGCGTGGGAACCCGCGTGGGACGGCGACGTGATTGCGCCCACCATCGAAGGGAGCCTCGTGGATCCGCTGGTGGCGCCCGCGACGATCGCGTTTGCGCCGCGCCGGGCTCGCTACATCCGGCTGCGCCAGACAGGAAAAGACAACCAGGTAGTGTGGGCGCTGCCCGAGCTGGCCATCCTAGCCGGGGGTGACGATCAATTCGCGAAAGCCTATTGAGACCGGGTCTGATTTCGCCTTATATTCGTCAGGCGATGTTGCCCGCCCGACGCAGCGATCCGGCCCGCGCGCTGGCCCTCGATGCCGTCCTGGACCGCCTGACCGGCGGCCCTGCCGGGCGGGAGAGTCCCGACAACCCGGATGGCTGGGTCACGGCCGTCCGGCGGCAGCCGGCGGCGCCAGGCGTCTTTGCGCCCTTTCCCGAGATGGTGGACGAGCGGCTCCGCGCGGCGCTTCGCGACCGCGGCATCGAGCAGTTCTACACCCATCAGGCGGCGGTCGTCGGCCACGCGCTCGCCGGCCGCCACGTGGTGGTGACGACGCCGACGGCGTCGGGCAAGACGCTCTGCTACAACGCCCCGGTGCTCAGCACCATCCTGCGCGACCCGTCCGCGCGGGCGCTCTACCTGTTTCCGACCAAGGCGCTGGCGCAGGACCAGCTGGCCGAACTGCACGAGCTCTCGAACCGCCTGTCGCGGCCCGACGAACTGGAGATCGGCGTCTTCACCTACGACGGCGATACGCCGCAGGATGCGCGTCGCGCGATCCGCGGGCGTGCCCACGTGGTGCTCAGCAATCCCGACATGATCCACTCGGGCATCCTGCCGCACCATCCGCGCTGGGCGAAGCTGTTCGAGAACCTGCGGTTCGTGGTCATCGACGAGCTGCACGCCTATCGCGGCGTGTTCGGCAGTCATCTCACCAACGTGCTGCGTCGGCTGCGCCGCCTGTGCCGGCACTACGGGTCGAATCCCACCTTCATCTGCTCGTCCGCCACGATTGCCAATCCACGCGAGCTGGCCGAGTCGCTGGTGGAGCATCCGTTCGAGCTGGTGTCGGAAACCGGCGCGCCGCGCGGCGAGAAGGTGTTCCTGTTCGTCAACCCGCCGGTCGTCAACCAGCAGCTCGGCATCCGCCGCTCGTATCTCGCGGAAACCCGGCGCATCGCCGCGGAGTTCCTCAAGCGCAAGCTGCAGCTGATCGTATTCGCGCAGAGCCGTCTCGCCACCGAGATCCTCACGACGTATCTCAAGGACGATTTTGCGGGCCCGCCCGGCGCCCGCGACGAGATCCGCGGCTACCGCGGCGGCTACCTGCCGCAGCGGCGGCGCGAGATCGAGAAAGGCTTGCGCGAGGGCAGCGTCCGTGCGGTGGTGTCCACCAATGCCCTCGAACTCGGCATCGACATCGGCGCGCTCGACGTCTCGGTCATGGCCGGCTATCCCGGCACGATTGCCGCGACGTGGCAGCGCGCGGGCCGTGCCGGGCGGCGCAGCGGGCGCTCGGCGGCGGTGCTCGTGGCCAGCAGCGCGCCGCTGGACCAGTTCATCGTGCGGCATCCGTCGTACTTCTTCGACGCCTCGCCCGAACATGCGCTGATCAACCCCGACAACCTGCACATCTTCGTGGACCACGTGAAGTGCGCGGCGTTCGAACTGCCGTTCACCACCGCCGAGTCGTTCGGCCGCCATGACGTGCAGGAGGTGCTCGGCGTCCTGCAGGAGAACGGCTTCGTCCACCGCAACGATGCGGGCTCCGCAGGAGTCGGCTCGGGAGGAGATGCTCCGGAGGGCGCCTGGCAGTGGACCAACGAGTCGTACCCGGCCGACGCCGTGAGCCTGCGGTCGATCTCGTCGGACAACTTCGTGGTGGTGGATACGACCCACGGCGCCGACGTGATCGGGGAGACCAGCTTCAACAGCGGGCCGGCGACGCTGCACGAGAAGGCCATCTACCTGCTCGAGGGCGCGCTGTATCAGGTGGAGCGGCTCGACTTCGAAGGGCGCAAGGCCTACGTGCGTCAGATCGACTGCGACTACTACACCGACGCCATCACCTATACCAAGGTCACGCCGCTCGAGACCTTCGAGGTCGGAGACACCCGTCGGGACGGGTCTGTAGACCCGGCCGAAGGCGTAGGCAGCAGCGGGTCTTCAGGCCCGCCCGGAGTGCTGACCCGCACCCACGGCGAAGTTCACGTGTCCTCGCGCGTCGTCGGCTTCAAGAAGATCAAGTTCTACACCAACGAGAACGTCGGCTCGGGCGAGCTGGACCTGCCGGAGCAGCAGATGCACACCACCGCCTACTGGCTGACCATCCCGCAGGCGGTCATGGCGACGCTGCCGTACGCGACCGACGATCGCCGCGACGG
>Ga0070675_100000206_pt1 | contig 37528 bp, 34 predicted proteins | sample KBSM43metaG_FD_65343 | JGI IMG/M metagenome (GOLD analysis project Ga0070675, IMG submission 65343) | Miscanthus rhizosphere microbial communities from Kellogg Biological Station, Michigan, USA - KBS M4-3 metaG | ecosystem: Host-associated > Plants > Roots > Rhizosphere > Soil ... | reverse complement strand
TGTTCGAGCGGCACATCGAAGGGCGTGAGATCGACGACCTCGTCGCGTCGCAGCCGACGACGTGGCCGACAAGAAGGCTGGAAGACCGCGAGGTCCCGTTCGTCCAGCCGATCGTCCGCACGGCTGCCGTCGATCCGCAGGGACAGCTGTGGATCTCGCTCATCGTTCCGTACACCTACGTCTACGACACGCACGGCGACAAGGCGCAAACCGCGCAGTTCAGCGCTGCGGGCGTCATCAGCCCGACGAGCCTCTTCTTCACGCGCGGCGGACATATCCTGGTGACGCCCGGGTGTTACGAGTTCGCCCCGAATCGACGCTGACCGCGTCACATCTCACGCGCCGCTTCGATACGCGCCTCGCCGTGGACGACGTGTCGTTCGAGCTCTCGCCGGGCGAGATCGTCGCGCTCCTTGGCCCCAATGGCGCCGGCAAGACGACGACGCTGCGAATGCTGGGCGGGTTGATCCACCCGACGTCGGGATCGGTGCTGCTCGACCAGCAGATCGTGACGGCGGCGACCGCTTCTCGATTGCGTGCCTCAATCGGATTCCTCACCGAAGCGCCGGGGCTCTGGGAACGCTTGACGGTGCGGCAGAACCTGGACGTGTACGCGCGGCTTCACGCAATTGCGACGCCGAGGCTGGCGGTCGACCGGATGCTCGATCTGTTCGGCATCTCGGATCGTGCGCGCGATGTTGCCGGTGAGCTGTCAAAAGGTCTCAAACAGCGCGTGGCACTTGCCCGTACGCTGCTGCACGACCCGTCGATTGTCCTGCTCGACGAGCCGACCGCGGGTCTTGATCCGCAGAGTGCTCACGACCTTCGCGACCTCGTCCTTCGGATGCGCGATGAGCGGCGCGCGGTCCTGCTCTCTACGCATAATCTCGACGAGGTCGATCGCGTTGCCGATCGTGTCGCGGTGCTGCGAACGCGGCTTGTCGCGCTCGATACGCCCACGGCACTGCGCACCCGTCTGTTTGGCCGCCGCGTTCGCGTCGAACTTGCGCGCGATGCCGCATCGCACGTTTCGTTCCTCAGCGCCGGAGGGATCAATGATGTGAAGGTGCACGGCGCAGTCATCTCAGTCGGGCTGAATGAGCACGTCACCATCGCCGGGCTGGTGCGGAGGCTGATTGAAAGTGGCGCCGCCATCCATGCCGTGATTCCGGAAGAGCGATCACTCGAAGACGTCTATTTGCGGCTACTGGAAGAGCCGGAATGAAGCGAATCCCGCCGCTCGTTGCAAAGGAGCTCACCGAACTGCGGCGGAGTCCTTCAATTTTCCTCCCCGCCCTGCTGACGGGCGCGGCGGCGATTCTCTATCCGTTCGTTATCGCGATCATCGTTCCCTACTTCGCTGGCGAGCGCCTGTCTAACTCGGGCGACTTCGAGCTGGCCACGCAGATGTTCCGCTCCCAGCCCGAAGCGCGAAGGCTCACCGCCGAAGGCGCCATTCAGGCGTACATCTTCGAATACGCGCTGGTGCTGATGGTTGGGCTGACCACCGTGACCGGCTCGATGGCGGTTGCCGCACACAGCGTCATCGGCGAAAAGCAGGCGCGGACGCTCGAGCCGTTGCTCGCGACCCCGGTTACGACCTTCGAACTGTTGACCGCGAAGGTGCTTGGAGCTGCGCTCCCCGGCATTGCACTCATGGTGGCGTGCTTCACCGTTTATGTCGGTGCGGTGGCGATATTTGCCGAACGGGGCGTATGGCTGATGATGCTGACCGCGCGCTCACTGGCCCTCGTGTTGATCATGGGACCCCTGGCGGCCTTGCTGGGCCTCCAGCTGGCTGTCTGCGCATCGTCTCGCGTCAACGATCCGCGCAGCGCCCAGCAGCTCGGTGCTCTCATCATCGTGCTGCCGATGGCGGCGCTCCAGATCGCGCAGTTCATCGGCGGCGTGGTGCTGACTACGAGCATGATCCTGGCACTCGCGCTCCTGCTCTGCGCCGCCAATGCCGTTCTGATGTCGGTTGCGATACGGCTGTTCGACCGGGAATCGATTCTGACGCGCTGGAAATAGAAACGGATGCCACCGCAGACCAACACGCTCGCCGAGTTCGCGCATCTCACACGGGTGCTGCTCAAGCATCCGCGTGAAGCATTTCGGAGCGATGAGGGGATTGCAGGTGAATGGAAGGCGCTGAACTTCGGCGCGCCGCCTTCATTCGCGCGAGCCATCGAGGAATACGACGCGCTTGTCGAAATCCTGAGAACCGCCGGCGTGCAGATAGATGCCCTGCCGGCGGCGGAGCAGACCAACCTCGATTCCCTCTACGTTCGCGATGCCTCGATCGTCTGCTCACGCGGCGTGATCCTGTGCCGCATGGGCAAACGCCTTCGCGCCGCCGAACCGGCTGCGCAGAAAGCCGCGTACCGAAACCTCGGCATCCCCGTCGTCGGTGAAATCACCGAACCGGCCTGCCTTGAAGGGGGAGATGTCATCTGGCTCGACGACCACACGATCGCCGTGGGACACGGCTATCGGACGGACGAGGAAGGGATTCTGCAGCTGCGGCGGCTGCTCGGCGACTCGATTGACGAACTGATCGTTGTGTCACTTCCGCACTGGCACGGACCCGGCGAGGTACTGCATCTCATGTCGCTCATCAGCCCCGTCGACCGAGACCTGGCGGTCGTGTATTCGCCACTGCTGCCGGTCGCGTTTCGCCAGCGGCTCGTCGCGCACGGCTACGAGTTGATTGAAGTTCATCACGAGGAATTCGAGACCATGGGCACGAACGTCCTCGCCCTTGGTCCGCGCGACTGCGTGATGCTCGCGGGTAATCCGCAGACGCGCACAGCGCTCGAGCGAGCCGGCGCGCGCGTTCGCGAATACGCGGGCAACGAAATCAGCGTGAAAGGCGGAGGCGGACCAACATGCCTTACTCGGCCGCTGGCTCGAGCTCCGGTACGACCGGGCTGACAGGCTCGCGATGCGGGGTCAGCGTTTCGACACGCGGTAGCCATAACGCGAGCACGCCGATCGCCGGCAGGTACGAGCACAACTGGTACACGTAGAAAATGTTCGTGCGGTCGGCGAGTTCGCCGAGCGCTGCGGCGCCGATGCCGCTGATGCCAAACGCCACGCCGAAGAAGAGGCCCGCAATCATCCCGACACGGCCCGGCATCAGCTCCTGTGCATAAACGACGATGACCGAAAAGGCCGATGCCAGCACGACGCCGATGATGACAGTCAGAATGCGTGTCCAGAACAGGTTGGCGTACGGGAGTGCCAGCGTGAACGGCAGCACACCCAGAATCGAAGCAAGGATCACCTGACGCCGGCCGATGCGATCGCCAACAGGCCCGCCGATGATCGTCCCCGCTGCCACGGCTCCCAGAAAGATGAACAAGTGAACCTGCGCGCTCTGCACCGACAGCCCGAAGCGGCTGATCAAGTAGAACGTGTAATAGCTGCCGAGGCTCGCCAGATATACGAACTTCGAGAACAGGAGCGCCAGCAGGATGCCGATCGCCGTCACGACCTGACGTGAAGAGACGGCGCTCTGTCGCGAGGAGGCCGCGCGTCGCGCGGCATTCATCGCGCCGCTTCCCTTGTACCAGCTTCCCACGCGTGCCAGAAGCGCCATCGCCACCAGTGCCGCCAGCGAGAACCACACGATGCTTGCCTGACCATGGCGCAGCACGATGAACGCCGCGAGCAGCGGACCAAGTGACGAGCCAAAGTTGCCGCCGACCTGGAAGAACGATTGCGCGAAGCCGTGTCGGCCGCCGGATGCCGCGCGCGCCATTCGGGACGACTCCGGATGAAACACCGATGAGCCGAGACCGACGAGCGACGTCGCGGCAAGCACGATCCTGAAGCTGGCCGCCCTGGAGAGGAGAATCATTCCGAGCAGCGTGAAGCCCATTCCGAGCGCCAGCGCGTACGGCTTTGGATGGCGATCCGAATAGAAACCGATGACCGGCTGAAACAACGCACCCGTCAGCTGCAGTACGAATGTGATGAGGCCAATTTGCGCGAAATCGAGCTGAAAGTTCTGTTTCAGCATCGGGTAAATGGCCGGAATCAGCGACTGCATCATGTCGTTGAGCAGATGGCAGAAGCTGAGGGCGGCGAGGATCTCGAAGGCAGGATTCACTTGGTTGGTGGTCGCTGGTTAGTCGTTCGTGGCTAAGGGGTCGTCGGTTCCTACGATATCAAACCGCTGCACGAAGCATCATTGCGCGACACACCGCGACGGAATCACACCACAAACCACCAACCACCAACCATTAGAATCACAGAGATGGTGATTCACCGCGTGACGGTCCTGGGCGCAGGCACCATGGGCTCACAAATCGCCGCGCATTTTGCGAACGCTGGCGTTCCGGCGCTCCTGCTCGACGTGACAGCCGATGCGGCGCGCGACGGACTGAAGCGCGCCCGCGCGTTGAAGCCGGATCCGTTTTTCACGCCAGACACATGGAAACTGGTCTCGACCGGCAGCTTCGATGAGCTCGCACGCATACAGGATAGCGATTGGGTGATGGAAGCGGTCGTCGAGCAGCTCGAGATCAAACGGGCGCTGCTCGAAAAAGTTGACGCCGTACGTCGTCCGGGCTCGATCGTCAGCTCCAACACGTCAGGGATTCCCATTGCGGCGCTGGCGGAAGGACGCAGCACTGATTTCCGCCGTCACTGGCTGGGCACACACTTCTTCAATCCGCCGCGATATCTGCATCTCCTCGAGGTCATTCCGACCGCCGAGACCGCCAGCGAAGTGGTCGACGCTGTGCGGTCGTTCGCTGACCACCATCTCGGCAAGGGTGTGGTCATCGCGAAGGATTCGCCGAACTTCATTGGTAATCACATCGCACTGTATGGCGTGGTGGAGATCCTCAAACAGGTCGAGTCGGGCGCCTTCACCGTCGAGGAGGTGGATGCGATGACAGGCCCTGCGCTCGGGCGGCCGAAAAGCGCCACGTTCAGGACGCTCGACCTGGCGGGCATCGATATCCTCGCGCACGTCGTCCACAACCTGTACGAGCGTCTCCCCAACGAAGCCGCGCGCAGCCAGTTCGTGCTTCCCGCATTTGTCGAAAAAATGGTCGAACGCAAGATGGTCGGCGAGAAGGTCGGCCACGGGTTCTACAAGCGCGTGAAATCGCCGACCGGCGAATCAGAGATTCTCACGCTCGATCCGGCGACTCTCGAGTACCGTCCCCGCAAGGCGCCACGCCTTCCGTCGCTTGAAGCAGCGGCGACGATCCCTGACGTGCGCGAGCGTGTTCGAACGTTGTACGAAGGCAAGGATCGCGTCGGCGAATTCCTTCGCCAGACGCTCGGCCCGACCCTCGAGTACACCGCGAAGGTCACACCGCAGATTGCGCATTCGTCCGACGACGTCGATCGAGTGATGCGTTGGGGATTTGGATGGGAGCTCGGTCCATTCGAGCTTCTGGATGCGATGCGCGGACCTGAAAGGTCCGCGCCGCGTGAGGTACCGCCAGCCGCGCCGGATCTTCAGCTCCTCAAGTCGTCGAAAGATCGCAGCCGCATCGTCAAGAAAAACGCCGGCGCGAGTCTCGTCGATCTTGGCGACGGCGTGCTCGGCGTGGAATTCCATTCGAAGATGAACGCCATCGGTGGCGACACGATTCAGATGCTCCACGCGGGGCTCAAAGAGGCGTCGGCCAACTTCGCGGCGCTTGTCGTCGGCAACGAAGGCGAGCACTTTTCGGCAGGCGCGAACATCATGCTGCTGCTGCTCGAAGCACAGGAGGAGAACTGGGACGAGGTCGATCTGATGGTTCGCGCATTCCAAGGCGCGACGATGGCGCTGCGCTACGCGGACGTTCCCGTCATCGTCGCTCCCGCCAGTCTCGCGATCGGCGGTGGCTGCGAAATCGTGCTCCACGCGGATCGCGTGCAGGCGGCGGCCGAAAGCTATATCGGTCTTGTGGAAGTCGGGGTCGGATTGATACCGGCCGGCGGCGGCACCAAGGAGATGGTGGCACGCGCGGCCGACCAGATGCCACCAGGCTCGACCGATTTTCTGCCACCGATCCAGCGTGCCTTCGAAGCGATCGGCTTCGCGAAGGTCTCGGCTAGCGCTCCAGACGCTCAGCGTCTCGGCTACCTGCGTTCCGTGGACGCGGTGACGATGAACCGCGAGCGATTGATTGCGGACGCGAAGGCGAGAGCGCTGCAGCGCGTTGCCGAAGGCTATCAACCACCCGCGCCGCGAACGGCAATTCCGGTCGGGGGTGACGCCGTCCTCGCGCCGCTGAAACTCGGCATCCATCTCGCCTGGCGTGCCGGACGCATCAGCGATTACGACGCGCTCATTGGCCGGAAGCTCGCGACGATCATGGCGGGTGGATCGCTTCCCCACCCCACAACACTTACCGAGCAGAATCTGCTGGATCTGGAACGCGAGGCGTTTCTGAGCCTTGTTGCCGAACGGAAGACGCAGGAACGCATTCAGCACACGTTGAAAACCGGAAAACCATTGCGGAACTAAGGTTGACGTGCTGAACATCATTGACCGCGGTTCGGGTGAACCGATCGTCGTCATCCCTGGCGTTCAAGGTCGGTGGGAGTGGATGAAGCCTGGCATCGAGGCGCTCGCCAGACGCACTCGCGTCATCACCTTCTCTCTCGCGGACGAGCCCTCGTCGGGTGCCGATTTCGATGAGTCCATGGGCTTCTGGAACTACGTCGACCAGGTGCGGAGTGCGCTGGAGCAATCGGGGATAGACAAAGCGGCGATTTGCGGCGTGTCTTACGGCGGCCTCATCGCCGCATCATTTGCGGCACGCTTCCCTGGTCGGGTTGCGTCGCTGATTCTGGTATCGGCGCTGCCACCGTCGTGGCGGCCCGACGCACGGGTTTTGTTCTTCCTGCGATCACCGTGGTTGCTTTCGCCGCTGTTCTGTCTCGGCTCGGTACGCCTGTATCGTGAATTTGCGACAGCGCAGGACACGTGGTGGCGCGGAGTGACGTCATCATGCCGTGCGGGAATCAACGCCCTTCTGCACATGTTTCACCCGGCCCGTATGGCGCGACGTGTGCATCTGCTCAGCTCGGTCTTCGGTCCTGGGCGGATCGACACGGAGCTGGCAAACGTCAAAGTACCTACGATGATCGTGACGGGCGAAGAGTCGCTGGAGCGGGTCGTTGCGCCGCGTATTACGCGCGAATACCTCGCCATCTGGCCACATGCACGCCTGGAAACGCTCGCCCGCACGGGTCACCTCGGCATGATTACGCGTCCTGAGGAGTTTGCGGCACTCATCTCCGGCTTCGTGTCGGCCCACGCGGCGAGAAAAAGTGCCTGAAACTGTTCGCGAGATCCCCGGGCCGTCCGGACCTCTCGAGGTCCTGATCGAAAACCCTGCCGGAGAGCCTCGGGCGGCCGTCGTTTTCGCGCATCCGCTTCCGACGCACGGCGGCACGATGCACACGAAGGCTGTCTTCCAAGGGGCGAAGGCGCTGGCTCGTATCGGCTGTGCGGTGCTGCGGTTCAATTTCAGGGGTGTCGGGCGCAGCGCGGGTGCGTGGGACGAAGGACGCGGCGAATGCGATGACTTCCGAGCCGCCGTCGACTTCATGGCGGCTGAGTATCCCGGTGTCGAGCTGTGGGCGGCGGGGTTTTCGTTCGGCGCCTACGTTGCGCTGACCGCGGGGGCACAGGACGATCGAATTTGCGCGTTGATCGGCATCGCGCCACCGGTCAACCGGTATGACTTCTCGATCGCGAAACGATCGATGAAGCCGAAGTTCATTATTCATGGTGAGGCCGACGAGCTGATTCCGCTGAAACAGGTGCGCGAGTTTTACGCGCAGCTCGCCGACCCGAAGGAGCTGGTAGAGATCGATCGCGCCAATCATCTCTTCGACGGGCAAGTCGGCGAGGTGGCGGATGCGCTCGAGGAGCTGCTGGCGGATTTCTCATGCAGGACGCAGTAATCGTTTCAGCCACTCGAACCGCCGTCGGCCGGGCGCCCAATGGGGCGCTCAAGACCGTGAGACCAGACGAGATGGCGGCGGCGGTGATCTCGGAGATCCTGCGCCGCGCGCCAGGCGTCGAGGCATCGGACGTCGAAGACGTGATCCTTGGCTGCGCGATGCCCGAGGCGGAACAAGGGCTCAACGTGGCACGCATCGCTAGCCTGCGCGCCGGGGTGCCGGTGAGCGCGTCCGCCGTGACAATCAACCGCTTCTGCTCGTCTGGTCTTCAGGCGATCGCGTATGCAGGCGAGCGAATCATGTGCGGATTCGCCAACACGGTCGTGGCCGGCGGCACCGAGTCGATGAGCATGGTGCCGATGGGAGGCAACAAAGTCTCGCCCAATCCGGCGCTGGTCGACAGCTACCCGGACGTGTATCTGAGTACGGGCCTCGTCGCCGAGAATCACGCGCGCGAAAGCAACATCTCACGCGAGGAACAGGACGCCTTCGCCCTCCGCAGCCATCAGCGAGCGATCGCGGCGATTGATGGTGGTCGATTTGCGGAAGAAATCACACCGCTCACCTACCACGTCGTGACGCCTGGCAACGGGACCGGTAAGCCGACATCACGGGAGCTCACGTTCACGGTTGACGAAGGTCCCCGGCGCGATACCTCCGCTCAGGCGCTGGCCGCACTTCGCCCGGCATTCCACACGTCGGGCACGGTGACCGCCGGCAACTCTTCGCAGACAAGCGATGGCGCGGCAGCCGTGCTCGTCACGTCGGCGACATTCGCGAAGGAACGAGGTCTGCAACCGTTCGCACGGTTCGTCGCCTACGCCACCGCAGGCGTTGAACCGGAGCGGTTCGGCATCGGACCGGTTCCGGCCATTCGCAAGGTGCTGAAGATTGCCGGCCTTTCGCTTGATCAGATCGACCTCATCGAGTTGAACGAGGCGTTCGCCGCGCAGGTGCTCGCATGTCTCCGTGAACTGCCCATCAACCTGGAACGTCTCAATGTCAATGGAGGAGCAATCGCGCTCGGGCATCCGCTCGGCTGCACCGGCGCGAAGTTGACCACGTCGCTGCTCCATGAAATGCGTCGGCGTCAGGCACGTTATGGGATGGTGACGATGTGCGTCGGCGGCGGCATGGGGGCGGCGGGAATCTTCGAGCGGATGTAGGGCCGGCTGAACGAACGGGTGGAGGTCCGGCTAAAGCCGGACGCCACGGTCAGGGCGCGGCTTCAGCCGGCCCGGGAGACTCAAATGGCTGTCGCAGCAAATGTGCGCAAGGGCGGCTCCTGGCTTCTGGAGGACACGGCACCGGCGTCCGTTTTCACACCCGAAAAGCTCTCGGACGAGCACCGGCTGATGGCGCAGACGGTGGAGGAATTCGTCGCCTCCGAGGTCTTGCCGAAGATCGATCAGCTTGAAACAAAAGACTGGAATCTTGCGCGCGATCTCGTCCACCGCGCCGGCGATTTGGGATTGCTGGGCATCAGCGTTCCGGAGCAGTACGGTGGCCTCGACCTGGACAAGGTGTCGGCTCTCGTCGTGTCCGAACGCATTGCACGCTCCCCATCAATCGCCGCCGCGTATGGCGCCCAGGCGAACCTCACGATCATCCCCATCGTCCTGTTCGGCACCGATGCCCAGAAGGCGAAATACCTGCCGGGACTCGTTTCGGGCGAGAAGATCGGCGCCTACGCGCTGAGCGAGTCTGGTTCAGGGTCGGACGCCTTGGCGGCGCGCACGCGCGCAACCAGACAGGCCGACGGCAGTTGGGTGCTGAACGGCGAAAAGATGTGGATTACCAACGGCGGCTTCGCCGACGTCTTCATCATCTTTGCGCAGGCCGAGGGGGATCAGTTCACCGCCTTTATCGTCGAACGTACGTTCGGCGTGAAATCGGGGAACGAAGAGCACAAGATGGGGCTGCATGGATCGTCCACCACGCCAATCCTGCTGCAGGACGTCAGGGTGCCGGCAGAAAATCTCCTCGGCGAGGTCGGCAAGGGACACAAGGTTGCGCTCAACACCTTGAACTTCGGCCGCTTCAAGCTGGGCGCGATGTGCAGCGGAGGATGCCGCGCGGCCATTGGTGAGGCGGCGAAATACGCGAAGCAGCGGAAACAGTTTGGCCATCCCATCGCTGATTTCGGCGCGATCAAGTACAAGCTCGGTGAAATGACTGCGCGGACCTACGCGCTCGAAAGCTTGATGTATCGAACGGCGGGTCTCATCGACCGCACCGTCGCCGAAGGTGGCGGGCACGGCGGCTCCGACATCGCCGCGGCACTCGAGGAGTTCGCCGTCGAGGCGTCGATTGCGAAGGTGATGGGAAGCGAAACGCTCGACTACGTGCTGGACGAGAACGTCCAGATCCATGGCGGCAACGGCTTCGTGAAGGACTATCCAGCGGAGCGCTCCTATCGGGACGCACGAGTGAACCGGATTTTCGAGGGAACCAACGAAATCAACCGGATGCTGATTCCGGGGATGCTGATCCGCCGGGCACTCAAAGGCGAAATCGGCCTGATTCCGGCTGCCAAGCGATTGCAGGACGAACTGTTGACGCCAACGGGAGCATCGCTGTCGATGGACGAGGGGCTCGATGCGGACGGGCGTACCGTCGGCTCGTTCAAGAAAGTCGCCTTGATGGTGCTGGGCACCGCGATGCAGACGTATGGCTCGAAGCTGTCGGATGAACAGGAAGTGCTGTGCGCGGCCGCTGACATTCTGATCGATACCTACGCGGCGGAGAGTGCGGTGCTCCGCGCGCGTGAGGCAGTCACCAGCCGTCGCGGTGATGCCGCGCTGCATGAGGCCTCGGCGCGCACCTTCGTCAACGACGCGGCGCAGCGGGTTCAGGCATCGGCGACCAACGCGCTTGCCGCGATGGCGGAAGGCGATACGCTCAGGACGCTGCTCGCGGCGCTCAGACGCGTGTTGAAGGCCACCCCCGTGAACACGGTTGCACTGCGGCGAACACTCGCCGATGCAACGGTCGCACGCGGCAGTTATAGTGTTAGTTAGTGTTGTTGGCCCCCAAATGTGCCGGGTCCAAAAGGACCCGGCCTACACCGCACATTGTTCTGCTCATTGCGGCGTTGACGTGCGCGTGCACGTCGGGGCCTCCCGCGCCTGACGAAGATACAGGCAGCTACGTCAAGCAAGTCGAGGACGCGCGTGCGGAGAAGGACCGTATCTACGGCGCCGACCCTCAGACGATTCCCGCCGACAAACGCGCGATCTTTCTTCCGCTGAAGTACTACTCCGTCGATCCCGCGCTGAAGGTACCGGCCGCGCTCAGGTTGTCGAAAGACCGTCCGGTCTTCGACATGCCGACCTCGACGGGAACCAATCGCAAGATGCAGCGCGTCGGCGTGCTCGAGTTCACGCTCCAGGGAACGCAGATGTCGCTCGCCGCGTTCGTCGAGGACGGCACCCAGCAGATCACGTCGCTCTTTGTGCCGTTCGCGGATCTCACGACGGGGATGGAGACCTACTCTGCGGGACGGTACCTCGATTTGACGCCAACCGCGACGGGGTTCTACGTGATCGACTTCAATCGCGCGTACAACCCGACGTGCGCGTACAACCCGACGTGGGAATGTCCGTACCCGCCGGCGGAAAACCGACTCAAAATTGCTATCCGCGCCGGAGAGAAGGCGCCACCCGAAGCGGCAGCCGCACAACCCTCCGGCGCGTGACCTCCGCCCTCCAGGCCATCGTCTTTGACTTCGACGGCGTCATCGCCGACAGCGAGCCGCTTCACCTGAAGGCGTTCCAGCGCGCGCTTGCAGAGGAAGGGATGACGCTCGGACAGGATGAATACTTCAACCGTTACCTCGGGTACGACGATGTGGGCGTGTTCGAGGCGATCGCGCGCGATCGAGGGCTGGCATGGACAGCCCGTCACGTCACCGAGCGCGTCGCGCGCAAAGGCATGAAGCTGCAGGAGCTCATCTCCGGCGGCGAGGTTCTTTTTCCGGGCGCGCCGGCGTTCATTCGCGCGGCCGCCGCGGAAGTGCCGGTCGCCATCGCGTCCGGAGCACTGCGTCACGAAATCGTCCAGATTCTCGAGTCGGCCGCGCTCGATGAGTTGTTCGCGGCGATCGTCGCCTCGGGCGACACACCCGCGAGCAAGCCGTCGCCGGCGCCATACCTGCTCGCATTCGAGCGGTTGCAGAAACGCGCAGCGAAGCAGCTCGACCCGCAGCGATGCGTCGCCATCGAGGATTCGTTGTGGGGACTCGAATCCGCGCGGCAAGCCGGGTTACGCTGTGTGGGAGTGACGACCAGTTACACGGCAGTCGAGCTACCTGGCGCCGAACTCGTCGTGGAGGGTCTTCACGCCTTGACGCTGCCGATGCTCGATGCGCTCGTTCGGAATGGACACTTGTGATGCGGACCTTGTCAGGTCCGCGTTTGAGAGATGCGCAAAGATCTCGTTGACGCACTGACCGCCGCATCGAATGCGCCCGGGACCGCGCTCGCGAACGCGGCTCTCGTGATTGCGAGCATCGAATATCCCCGCCTCGATCCCGAGCCGTATCTCTCGCAGCTCGATGGCATGGGCGCGGCCGCCGCGGATTTCATCCGCAACCGCGCGCTCGAGACGGCCGACACATCAACACTTGCCTGCGTACGTGCGCTGAATACGTACTTGTTCCAGGAGCAGCGATTTTCGGGCAGCGAGAGATACGAGGATCCGCGCAACAGCTGCCTCAATGAGGTTCTCGATCACCGGACCGGGATTCCGATCACGCTCTCGATTGTCTACATGGAGATCGCGCGGCGGGCCGGCCTGCACATCGACGGCATCAACTTCCCGGGCCATTTCCTGGTGCGCTGTCCTGACGTCGGCAAGCGCGCGACAAGCGGCCTGCTGATCGATCCATTTCACAGCGGCGCGTTGCTGTCGGAACACGATTGCCGCGTGCTGCTGCAGAAACACGTGCGCAGCGAAATCGCCTTCAGCAAGTCGCTGCTGGCACCAGCGACCCGCAAAGAGATCATCGTCCGGATGCTCCTGAACCTGAAGCGCATCTACGTCCACATGCGCTCGTTCCCGCAGGCGCGAACGGTCACCGAGCTGCTCGTGGCCTTGACGCCGTCAGCGCTGAGCGAGCTGCGGGATCGCGGTCTGCTGGCGTACCACCTCAACGACGTGACGGGCGCGCTTCGCGATCTGCAGACCTATTTGAAGCTCTCGAGCATGAGCGAGATGGACAAGGAAGCGCGCGAGGAGCACGACCAGATCTGGGAGCACGTCAAGACGCTCCGCCGCCGCGTCGCCGCGCTGAACTAGTGCTTGAGACTCAGGGCAGGGACCTTGAGCCCGAAGCCTTGAGTTCCGAGCTTCCTCTACAGCCGATTCACGAGGCAGAACTGAATGAAGTCTGTGTTGATGGGGGTCACGCCCTGGGCGGAGACGTGCGTCGCCATTTGGGCCCGGTGATGGGCACCATGATGGCTCAGATGTACGAGGACGTCGGAGATTGGTGAGGCGTACCGCTCGCCTGTGAAACGCACATACTCCACGACACGACTGAGATCACTTCGCAGCAGCGAGTCGTAAACGTCGCGGTGCTGCGCGAGCCGTCCGCGCATCTGGTCGAACGTCAGGATGCTCCAGACATCCCGCTCGACGGCGAGGTGTGCGATGCGCTGGAACCACGCGTCCTCGCCGTGCAGAATGTGACTCATTCGTTTGACGAGGAATTCGTCGACCGGTCCGACCTTCTCGATGAAATTGATCCAGGCTTCGTTCGCCCAGCACGAGTATTCTGTCAACCGCTTGATGCCATGAGTTGGATGGCTCTTCTCGCTGCCGCCCTCTACTACCATCCGTGGCTCTCCGTTACGCTGATTGGCGTAGTGATTACGCTCATCGGTGTAATCATCAAGGCGCGTCGGCGGACCTGAAGGTCCGCCGCTCGGGGTCGGGCGTAAGATATCAGGCTGATCTCGATACCAGAAGGAATGGTTATGAAAATCCGTCCGGTTGTGTTCGCCATTGTCGTTGCCGCTCTGCTCGTCTTCGTTGTGGGCGCATCCGCGCAGACGGCGTCCGGCACGATTCGCCTGTTCGAGGAGCGGTGCGCCACGTGCCACCGCAATCCTGGCGTCGCGCGAGCGGCAGGCGCCGAACAGGCTCCGGACATCGACGCGCTGCGAAAGCTGTCGCCTGACACGGTCTACGCCGCAATGACGATGAGTCCGACGCCGGCGCACACGCAGGCGCAGGTGGACCTGATGGACATCGTCAAGCGCGGTTTCGCCGAGTTCGTGGGCGGCCGCAAGCTGGGAAGCGTGCCGTCCGGTGATCCGAAGGCGATGCCGAATCAATGCAGCGCCGCGGCAAAGTTCACCAATCCTTCCGCCGCGCCATCATGGAATGGCTGGAGTGCAGACTCGACCAACGCGCGATTCCAGTCGGCAAAGGCCGCAGGTCTCAGCACTGCGCAGGTCCAGAATCTCAGATTGAAGTGGGCGTTCGGACTGCCGAACGCCGCCTCGATGTACAGCCAGCCGACCATTGCCGGCGGCCGCGTGTTTTTCGGCGCCGATACGGGCTACGTCTACTCGCTCGACGCGAAAAGCGGATGCGTCGCCTGGGGCTTTCAGGCCGCGGCCGGCGTCCGCAACGCCGTCAGTGTCGGACCGGTGAAAGGACACGGGCCGTCGGCCTTCGCCGCATACTTCGGCGATCTCCGCGGCAACGTTTACGCGCTCGACGCTGCGACCGGCAAAGCGCTGTGGATCGTGAGCGCCGATCCACATCCGCTGGCGGCGGTCACCGGTTCGCCGATTCTCTTCAAGGGACGTCTGTACGTGCCGCTCGCTTCACGCGAGGAAGCGGCCGGAGGCGGCCCCGATTATCCCTGCTGCACGTTCCGGGGCAGCATCGTCGCACTCGATGCCGACACGGGCAAACAGGTCTGGAAGACGCACATCATCAGTGACGAGCCGAAGCCGACGAAGAAGAACTCCCGCGGCGTGCAGCTTTATGCGCCGTCAGGCGCGGGTATCTGGGATACACCGACGATCGATGAGGCGCGCGGCGTGATGTACATCGGCACCGGCGACGCCTACAGCAGGCCGGTGAGCTCGATGAACACCGACGCCATCATGGCGCTCGATCTCGCAACGGGGAAGCCGCGGTGGGCCGTGCAGCACACCCCAGACGATGCGTGGCTCGTCGGCTGCGAAACGAACACTCCATCGGAGAACTGCCCGAGCAACATCGGCCCGGATTACGACTTCGGCATGTCGCCGATGATGCGCGCGCTCGGCGACGGCCGCACGATTGTTGTCACGGGTCAGAAGAGCGGCGAGGTGTTCGCGGAGGATGTGCGCGACGGCAAAGTGATCTGGAAGGCAACGCTCGTGGACCGTCTTGCACGCGGCGAGATCACTTTTGGCGGCGCCGCCGACGACCAGAATGCGTACTTCGGGACACGAAGCGGCGCGATCTGGGCTCTTGACCTGAAGAGCGGCGAGAAGAAATGGTCGACGCCAATCGCGCCGACGGCGCAGCGGCAGTCGGGACAGACGGCTGCACTCACCGTGATTCCAGGCGTCGTGTTCTCCGGAGGTCAGGACGGAGTGCTGCGAGCGCTGTCAACAACCGACGGCAAGCAGTTGTGGCAATTCGACACCCTGCGCGACTTCACCACGGTCAACGGCGTCGCGGCACGCGGCGGCGCAATGGGTGCGCCGGGGCCCACGATCGCCGGTGGAATGCTGTTCCTCGGCTCCGGGTACACCGGCCTTGGTAACGGACGCGGCGGCAACGTGCTGCTGGCGTTCGATGCAGCGGAAACGCAATCTACGAAGTGAGGTTCGCGACCTCGTCGTAGAGAAACGCCGACGCGATGATGCCGTTGTGAAAGTTCGAGAGATCGAGCTTTTCGTCGGGCGCGTGAGCGTTCTCATCCGGTAGGCCAACGCCGAAGAGAACGCTCGGCAGCCCGAGCTCCTCCTGAAACGTCGACACGACGGGAATTGAACCGCCTTCCCGGTTGAAGACCGGAGCTTTCCCAAACCCCTTTTCGATGGCCCGCCCTGCCGCGCGCACGTACCTGTTGTCGAATTCGGTCATCCACGGCTTGCCGCCGTGCATGCGTGTCAGTTTCAGCTCGACAGTCTTCGGCACGATCTTGTTGATGTACGCCTCGAACAGATCGGAAATCTTGTTCGGATCCTGGTCAGGAACAAGCCGCATGCTCACCTTTGCCATTGCGACCGCCGGCAGAACGGTCTTCGCGCCTTCGCCGGTGAAGCCTGACAACAGGCCGTTGACCTCGAAAGTCGGGCGCGCCCAAATACGTTCGAGCGTCGAATAGCCGCTCTCGCCGTGCAGCTTTGGTGCACCGAGATCCTTGCGGTACTTCGTCTCGTTGAACGGCAGCTTCTTCCACTCCGCACGCTCCGCGTCGCTGAGCGGCCGTACGTCGTCATAAAAGCCAGGAATCTTGACGCGTCCACCACGGTCTTTCATTTGCGCCAACACACTGGCCAGCACGAATGCCGGGTTCGCCACCGAGCCGCCGAAGGAGCCCGAATGCAGATCCGACTTGGTGCCGCGCATGTCGATTTGAAAGTACGTCAGGCCGCGCAGCCCGTAGCAGATCGATGGAATACCGCGGTCGAACATCGGCGAATCGGAAATGACGACGACGTCAGCCGCGAGCTCGCTCTTATGAGACCGGATGAAGTCATCGAGGTGAATGCTGCCGACTTCTTCCTCCCCTTCGATGAAGAACCTGATGTTCACCGGCAGGCCGCCGGCCTTCTTCATGTGGGCCTCGACCGCTTTGATGTGCATGAAGACCTGCCCCTTGTCGTCCGCCGCGCCGCGCGCGTAAATCTCGCCATCGCGCACGTTGGCTTCGAAGGGCGGCGTCGTCCAGAGATTCAGCGGATCGACGGGCTGCACGTCGTAGTGGCCGTAGAACAGAATCGTCGGCTTTCCGGGCGCACTCAGCCAATCACCATACACGACAGGATGGCCCGGCGTGTCGATGAGGCTCACGTTCTGTATCCCCGCATGGGTCAACGCGTCAGCCGTCCACTGCGCCGCACGTCGCACGTCGGCGGCGTGTTCCGGAAGCGCGCTGATGCTGGGGATCGCGAGGTACTGCTTCAATTCGTCAATGTAGCGGTCTCGGTTGACATTGATGAAGTCGACGACGTCGTTCATGAGGGAGATTTAATCACGGAGCCGCCACCGCTCACCATCGTGAGCGGCTCTGCCTTCCCGCTCGAGTTTCACCAGATGTGCCAGCACGCTCTCGCGCGCGACAGGGACGAGCGCCTTCGCCAGCTCGGGGTAAATGCGCACGACCATCTCGTCCGGGGTCGCGAGACCGCTTCGCAGCGCAGCCAGCACCTGCCGTTCACGCAGCGCGCGATGCTCGATGTATTCGCGAAGCAGCTCCGCTGGCCGATCGATCACCGGACCGTGGGCCGGGAGCATGGTCCGCGGATCGAGCTGCAGGATTCGTTCGAGCGACGCGAGATACGCGGTCACATCGCCGCCCTGGCTCGGCGGAATCACTACCGTCGAACCCTTCCAGGCGAGGTCACCGCAGAACAGCTGATGGGTCTCCTGATGCCAGAAGCAAAGATGATCGGGCGAGTGGCCAGGCGTGTGCACCGCGGCCAGCGCCGAATCGCCGGCGGGCAGTAGCTCACCGTCGGTCAACGGATGCCAGCGCACACGCCAGGCGACATCCTGCTCCGGCCACGGCATCTTGAGAAATCGGACGTGCGGCATGCGTTCAGCAATCGCCATCGCCCCCGATGCGTGATCGATGTGACTGTGCGTGACGAGCACCTGCGCCAGACGCGCTCCCCCGAGTGCACGCTCGACCGCATCCAGATGCTCCGGTTCACCGGTACCGGCATCGATCAGCGTCGGCACGTGGCCGGGAATGAGCCACGTCGTATTGCCGTCGCCGGTCATCGGTCCCGGATTGAACGCGTGTACCGGAATGGGCTTCATGACTCGGCGATGGCTCGTCTGCGTCCGACAACAAGCGACAGAACGACGTAATAGAGGGGGAACAGCAGCGATCCCCAGAGCAAGATCGCAGACACCGCGGGCAGCTCCCACAACATGGCGAGCAGCATGGCGCCCCAGATGAGGCCGAGGATGATCGTCAACACACGCCAGTACGGGGTCCGGCTTGGATAGAGATAGCGAATCGGTATGAACACAAAACCGGCGAGAACCAGCAGGATGATGGCGTTCAGCGTCTGTGACGCATGCATGACGAACAGATAGAACACCACGATGTTCCAGTACGACGGGAATCCGGTGAAAAAGTGGTCGCTGGTCTTGGCGTCCTCACGGTTGAAGCCGTAGGCGCTCGACAGCAGCATCGCGCTCGCGACGGGAATGGTCCACGCAGCGGGGACGAGCAGTGATCGCCACACGAAGAGGGCCGGAACAAACACGTACGTCAGGTAGTCGACGATGTCGTCCAGTTTGGCGCCGTTGAACCATGGAAGGCATTCTCTGACGCGCACCGCCCGCGCCAGCACACCATCGCTCGAGTCGACAACAATCGTGGCAGCGAGCCAGAAGAAAGCGTCGCGAAAGCGGTATTCGAAAATGGCGATGGTCGCGAGCAGTGCGAGGACCGCGCTGCTCGCCGTGTAGACATGAGCAAGCCACGCGAGCGCGACTTTCACGAGGGTAGTGTAGGGCGTGCGTTGACGCCCTGCGTTAGAGCCGTCGCGTCACCGCCGGAAAATCGCGCCACACGGGGACACCGCAGAAATGCGAGCCTTCCGTGCAGCGTGGCGAAATGAGCCCGTTGCGAATGACGCATGGCGGACCGATATAGCGGCCGATGCGCGGATGTGCAGCCCGAACCTGTTCGATTTCGTCCATGGAGGCGAGGAAGATTTCCTCCTGCGCGTTAAAGCAGGTCCGCAGCGTCCATTTGTGGAGCAGCGCGAGCAGCGATCCGGATTCGATGAATCGAAGCGTCTTGGCGTTGGGCAGCACGTAGAGTGCGAACTCGAGCGGCACACCGAGCTCCAGCAGCCGGTTCTTCGTCGTCCATGCTTCGCGCATCGCGCAGTCGTACACGGCGCGGGCCTTCGGATTTCCGGCAATCAGACGCGGCGTGATGTAGTCGGGTGCGGCCGTATCGGCAAAAGTCATGAGCGGCCGCGACGCGGGCACCATGCGATGACGCTGGTCCTGTGAATCCGCGGTGTGGCTGAGGCGCTTCTCGAAGACGTAGGTCGCATGATGCAGCGCACGCATCAGCGGCGAGTGATACGAGACGTTGAGGACGTCGAGACGATAGCGGTTCTGCGCCGGGTTCATGACCCGATCGATGGCCTCGTCATCGCTCATCTCGTCCGGCAACAGGCCGAATACCGACCGGACCGAGTCCGCCACAGTCGTTTCCGCTTCCGGAGATGCGTCGCGCAGACGCGACCATCGGCCGTTCAGCCGTGAATCGAACGCCGCCGCGTACGCGTCGCCGTCGTGCCGTGGACTCGGGAAGCTCGTCTCCGGCAGCTCACCGCCCGCGATGGGATCGAGGCCGACCTTCTCGAAGAAGAACGGATCCGACTCCCTGACCTGGCGCACCATCTCGCCGATGACGAGGCGCGTCTCGTACGGCGCATCGCCGCTGTTCACCATGCGGTGCAACCGGTGCAGGACGATGCCGGAGATGGTGTGGACCATCGAGGTGAATGCCGCAATCGGGATCACGTAGCGCGCCGTTTCAATCGCGCGCTTTTCGGCGTCTTTCTCGATCTGCTTGAGCCGATCCGGCGACGTCGTCGGACGGACGTATCGCAGCTCCTTCAAAATCTCCAGCGCGTCGTCTTTGAGGAGCGCTGACAGCTCAGCGTACCGATCCCAGGCACGCACGATGGCCGCTTCGTACACGGCACGCGCCTCGCCCGACAGCGGCGGCACGAACGCGCGCGGTTCCTTCAGCTTGACGTAACGCTGGCTGGACTGCTCGGAGTTGTAGAACGGATAGGAGTGGAGAAACGTCCAGACGAACTGCCGTGAAATGTTTTCGAGCCCGAACTCGAAGGTTGCGTGCTGGTAGACCGTGTGGTGTCCGGCGTCGAACGTGAGCGCCCCAATCGTGTCGCGCTGCTTATCCGTGATTTCGTGCGGGCTGATGACGCGTGGCGAATAGCACGTACGAGCGGCGGCTATCGCTCCATCGAAGGGTTCAGCCGGCGCGTTGCGAAGAGTAACTCGGGGAGGCGCGGTCTCGAGCACGGAGCCTTGGAAAATTATATTTGTGATTGGCGATTTGTTAGTTGCGATTCGCGGTTGACGATTTCGATCTCACCGGCCGCAGGGGCTTATGGCCTAACGATCATTCGTCCGTGTCTTTCGCCCAGAAACGAGAATACTCATCGAGGAATGAGAGCGTGTTGAACGACTTCATCCGATCGAAGAAGAGTACACCGTCGAGGTGATCGGTTTCGTGCTGCGCCACGCGAGCGGGGAAATTCTTCAGCGGCAGCTCGATCGTGCGGCCGGTGCGATCGACCGCTTTGAGACGGATGTCCGTGTATCGGGGAACCATGCCGCGGATGTCGGGGATGCTCAGGCAGCCCTCCCATCCCTCCTCGATCTCGGAGCCGTTGGGAACAATTTCCGGATTGATGATGACGGCGGCTTCGCTCTTCGCGTCGGGATCGTCATCGAGCAGTGCGACGAACAGGCGAAGACCTTCATGCACCTGCGGGGCTGCGAGGCCGACACCGTGGTACTCGTGCATCGTCTCGATCATGTCGTCGATCAGTTTCTGAAAGGCCGCGCTCCTGATGTCAGACTTTTCGAGCGGCCGCGCGCGCTCGCGGAGGACCGGATGGCCCAGGCGCGCGACTTTCAGAATCGACATGAAGCAAGATTATACGGTGTTCAACGAGGTCATCCGGTTCTGCGAGCGCTGCGGCGGCACGCTCGAACCGCGGGTGCTGAAGACAACCGAACCTGAACGCCTCGTTTGCGTGCGCTGCAGTTTCGTCCATTACGTCGACCCGAAGGTCGCCGTCGGCACGATCATCACCGACGAACAGGGGCGGATCGTTCTGGTGAAGCGCGCGATTGAACCAGGCTACGGCAAGTGGGTATTTCCAGGCGGGTTCATCGATCGCGGCGAGACCGTCGAAGCAGCCGCCGTACGCGAAGCACGCGAGGAATGCGGCCTCGACATCCGCCTCGATCGCCTGATCAACATCTACTCGTATCCAGGCGTCGCGGTCATCATCATCGCTTATGCGGCAACCGCGGTCGGCGGCTGCCTCGGGTGCGATGACGAAAGTCTGGAGGCGCAGCTGTTCGACGCGGCGCAGATTCCGTGGGACGAGCTTGCGTTCCGGAGTACGAAGGAAGCCCTCGAGGATTTTCTTGTAAGGCGGACCTGAAGGTCCGCCTCTAAGGACCGACTCGAACTACGCGACCGTTATCTCTTTCGCGGAATACACGTCCTGAATCGCGTTCAGTAGACCGATACCATCCTTCATCGGACGCTGGAACGCCTTGCGGCCAGAGATGAGTCCCGCGCCGCCGGCGCGTTTGTTGATGACCGCAGTCCGAACCGCTTCCTTCACATCGCTCTCGCCGGCTGACGCGCCCCCGGAGTTGATGAGCGGCGATCGTCCCATGTAGCAGTTCGCGAGCTGATAACGCGTCATGTCGATTGGATTGTCGGTCGTCAGCTGGGAATAGACCGCCTTGTTGGTCTTGCCGAAATTCAGCGCGACGTAGCCGCCATTGTTCTCGGGCAGCTTCTGCTTGATGATGTCCGCCTGCAGCGTCACGCCAAGGTGATTGGCCTGGCCCGTGAGGTCCGCGGCAAGGTGGAAGTCGGCTTCCTTGGTCTTGAATGCGGCATTCCGCAGGTAGCACCAGAGCACCGTGAACATGCCCAGCTCGTGCGCCTGCTCGAACATCTCGCTCACTTCCTGAATCTGCCGCTTCGATTCTTCGGACCCGAAATAAATGGTCGCGCCGACGCCCGCGGCACCCATGTTCCAAGCCTGCTTGACGCTTCCAAACTTGATCTGATCGAACGAGTTTGGATACGAGATGAACTCGTTGTGATTCAGCTTCACGATGAACGGAATCTTGTGCGCGTAGCGCCGCGCACTGGAGCCAAGTACGCCAAGGGTGGACGCCACCGCGTTGCACCCGCCTTCGATGGCGAGCTTCACGATGTTCTCGGGGTCGAAGTAGGACGGGTTCGGCGCAAATGACGCGCCGGCGGAATGTTCGATCCCCTGATCGACGGGCAGAATCGAAACGTAACCGGTTCGAGCCAGACGTCCGGTATCAAACAGCCACTGCAGGTTGCCGAGCACGCGAGGCGGACGATCGGACCACGAGACGATGCGATCGACGAAATCGGGGCCGGGCAGATGCAGCTCGTCCCGCGGAATGGTGCGGCACTGATACGTCAACAATGACGCGTCACTGCCAAGCAGGCTCTCGATGCGACTCAGCGCTTCTCCTGTTGCAACTCCACTTACTGCGGCCACTTCGCACCTCCGACGATCGATCGTATAACAGGGAATTCGAAATCTTCCACGGCCGCCTCGGCTGCCGCTTTCTCGACAATCTCGCTGATCGGTAGCGCTCGCTCAGCAGCTTCGACGTCGGCCAGACGTCCACGGGTGAGCGGATTCCGCGGAGTGAACAGCGTGCAGCAATCCTGATCCGGCACAATCGAGATTGGATACGTGCCGAGCGCACGCGCCTCGGTCATGATCTCTTGCTTGTCCATGCCAATTAACGGCCGGAACACGGGTAACGTCGCCACGCTGCCAATCACCTGGAGATTGTCGAGCGTCTGCGATGCGACTTGACCGACCACTTCGCCGGTGACCAATGCTTTCGCGCCGCGTGCCAGCGCGATCTTCTCGGCAATCCTGAGCATCAACCGGCGGTAGATGATGACGCGCATCGGTCCGGGCACCGCGAGCACCACTTGCTGCTGGATGTCGCCAAACGCAACGAGGTACAACCTCGATCTTTGTTGCCACGTCGTCAGCAGCCGAACCAGCTCGCGCGCCTTCTCCATTGAGGCACGCGAAAGAATCGGATAGCTGTGGAAGTGGACAAAGCTGGCGGCGCAGCCACGCTTCATCATCCGGTGCGCGGCGACGGGTGAATCGATTCCGCCCGAGAGTAGACAGGTTACCCGGCCTGCCGTTCCTGTTGGGAGGCCGCCGGCGCCGCGTTCTTTGCCGAAAAAGTAAAACGCCTCCGCCGTCAGCAGCTCGACGTGGATGGTGAGTTCCGCGTCGTCGAGATCCACCGCCCACCCGCGCGCCTGTTTGATGCGTCCTCCGATCTCACGTTCGATCTGCGGCGACGTCATCGGAAAACGTTTGTCCGCACGGCGAACGCTGACGCGAAAACTTTGGTACGTCCGTTCGCCGAGGTCGTCGAGAATGGCCCGCGCGATCGCATCGATGTCGAGCACGGTCCGTCGCGCGAAAGAGAAGTTCGCAATCCCGAAGGTGCGCCGAACCCGCTCGCCCGCCGTCTCCCTGCTGGCGCCGGGTCCGAGCTGGATTTCTATCCGCCCCATCAGCGAACGAACATCGACAATGTCGAGGTCGGACAGCGCGCGCCGGAGATTTCGCACAAGGCGGCCGAGAAACCACGGCCGGTTCTTCCCTTTGAGCGCAATCTCCTGGTAGTGGACGACGATCGACGTCATGCCCGAATTTACGAATTTACGAATCTACGAATTGAGGGATTCGAATTGAACAATTGAATTCGTCAATCCGTACATTCGTCAATGCCACAATGCCGGACGGCGGTTTACCACTCGGTTTCCGCAACCCCGGCTCGATGATTCACAGCCCGGGCCATCACGAACAGCAGATCCGACAAGCGGTTCAGGTACACGATGAGGATTGGATCCACGGCGCCACTCCCGAGGCCGATGACACGTCGTTCTGCGCGGCGACAGACGGTTCGCGCCAGATGCAGGGCCGCACCCGCGGCCGAACCGCCAGGGAGGATAAACCGGCGGAGCGGCGGCAGCGTGGCTTCGAGCCGATCGATCGTCAGCTCGATCCGCTCAACCGCGTCGTTGCCAATCACGACTTTGTCGACGCGCGCGGCAATGCGCGTGGCCGGATCCGCGAGGCGTGCGCCGAGGGCAAAGAGATCCTTCTGCAACGACTCGACGATCGCGGCGATTTCTTCGTCGACGCCCGCGGCGCGGGCCGTGCCGAGACAGGCGTTCAATTCATCGACCTCGCCGTAGGCGTCCACGCGAGCATCGGCTTTCGACACCCGGGTGTTGTCGAAGAGCGACGTCTGTCCTGTATCTCCGGTCTTCGTGTAGATCTTCAACGCGTGAAATTATAGAGGCGGATGTCTGCCGCTTCCCTGCCGTCACCCGACGCCCGCCAGCGTTTCCGGCGTGCGATTCTCGCCTGGTATCGCCGCAACGGCCGCGACCTGCCGTGGCGACGCACCAGCGACCCGTATCACATCCTCGTCTCCGAAGTGATGCTGCAGCAGACGCAGGTCGATCGCGTCGTGCCGAAGTATCACGAATGGCTCGACAAGTACCCCTCGCTCGAGGCGCTTGCCTCCGCGCCGGAGGACGAGGTGTCGCAAACCTGGCGGCCGCTGGGCTACAACATCAGGCCGCGACGGCTGCATGCCATCGCGCGCGAGTCGGTGGCGCGGTACGGCGGCCAGCTTCCGTCCGATCAGCAGACCCTGCTGTCCTTTAAAGGCATCGGCGCGTACACAGCCGGCGCCATCCGGAGCTTCGCGTTTGGCGAACGGGCCGCCATTCTCGACACCAACGTCGCCCGCGTGCTGTTTCGGGTGTTCGTTCGACGCGGCGATCCGAAGGCTCACGCGACGAAGAAGCACCTGTGGGCGGTGTCGGAAGCGCTCGTGCCGCGCAAACACGTCTTCGATTTCAATCAGGCGCTGATGGACCTCGGCGCCACCGTGTGCGCGGCTCGGCAGCCGAAATGCGAGTCGTGCCCAATGACGAGCTTGTGCAGCTCGTTTCCATGGCGTGAATCCAAGCGCAAACGGTGAGGGTGTTTTGCTCAAGAAAGACGGGCTGTTGAGCTTTTCTGCTGAAAACGCATGCTACCGTAACCCTGAGACGGCGGGAGTCACCTTCAAACGGGATGGAGCCGATGAATCGTGTCGTGCAGAAACTCGACAAGCCCGAGGGTTCAGCCGGCGTCACCCGGCAGACGCGTCAGCACGATCTTCGCCACGTCAGCATTTTGCTGATCGATGACGATCCGCAGGCGCAGGCCCTCATCGAGATGGCGCTGATCGACGCGCATTTCGAGCGCAAGATCGAGGTCGTCACGACGGCGGCAGCCGGCCTCGAACGCATCAAAGCTGATCACCACGACATCTATCTCGTCGACCAGCGGCTACCCGATGGAACCGGGCTCGACGTCATCAGAGCCGCGAAAGATCTCGGCACCGACAAACCCTTCATCTTGATGACCGGCTACGGAAGCGGTGCCCTGGACGAAGCGGCGCTTCGTGAGGGCGCGGCCGACTACGTCGAAAAGCATCTGGTCGGCGCTCACCTCGAACGTTCAATCCGATATGCGCTTCGCAACTGGCAAGCGAGCCGCGCGCTGCAGGATCGGGAGGAACAACTGCGTCAGTCGCAGAAGATGGAGGCGATCGGCAGGCTCGCGGGTGGCGTCGCACACGATTTCAACAATCTCCTGACGGCAGTCATCGGCTACACCGACATGATCGCCGAACGAGCGGATCTGGATCCGGCAACGGCGCGCGAGGTAGGCGAAATCCGCCTCGCGGCGGATCGGGGCGCGGCGCTCACGCGTCAACTCCTCGCCTTCAGCCGCAAACAGCTCCTGAATCCGACGGTGCTCAACGTCAACGACAGCGTCGCCGGTCTTCTGCACATGCTGCCACGCCTCATCGGCGATCACATTCATACCGACGCGAGACTCGCGGCGGGACTCGGCTTCGTCAAAGCTGACGCCAGTCAGCTCGAGCAAGTGATCGTGAATCTGGTTCTCAATGCGCGCGATGCGATGCCGACAGGCGGCTACGTGACGATCGAAACCGCCAACATCGAGTTGACCGAGGATCGTCTCAGCGCTGAAGGTCTGGTACTCGAACCAGGTCCGTACGTGATGCTGTCGATTACGGACACGGGCGTCGGCATGGACGAGACGACGCGCGCGCACGCCTTCGAGCCGTTCTTCACGACTAAGGAAAAGGGCAAAGGCACCGGGCTTGGTCTGGCGACCGTCTACGCCATCATCGATCAAAGCGGCGGCGGGATCGCGATGGATACGGCGCCCGAGCGTGGCACGTCCATCCGCATCTATCTGCCGGTCACCGACGCGCCTGCTTCGATCGAGCGGCCGCGCGCGACACGAGGCGCGACCGAAGGAACGGAAACACTGCTGCTCGTCGAAGACAACGACGCCATCCGTGAGATCTCCGCTCAAGCGCTGCGCCGCCGCGGCTACACGGTGTTTGAAGCGCGCAACGGTGAAGAGGCGATCGACTGGGCGTCCAAGTCCGTCGTGCTGGCTGACATGCTCATTACCGACGTCGTGATGCCGGGGATGAGCGGCCCGAATCTCGCGGCGCGTCTGACGCAGCAAATGCCCAACCTCCATGTGCTCTACATGTCGGGCTACACGGATGACGCGACGGAGGTGCACGGTGCGTTCTGGGGCGGGGTGCCGCTGCTGCAGAAGCCGTTCACGCCATCGCAGCTCGCCGAGAGCGTACGTATGGCGCTGGATCACAATCCGGCGCAGTGACGCGCGTCCTGGTCGTCGCTGCCGTCATCGAGCGGGAGGGTCGGTTTCTCGTGACGCGGCGGCAGCACGGCGTTCATCTCGCCGGATTCTGGGAATTCCCAGGCGGCAAAGTAGCGGATGGCGAGTCGCACACAGAGGCGCTGTGCCGCGAGATCCACGAGGAGCTCGACGTCAACATCGTCGTAGGGGACCTCGTCCTCGAAACGTCGCACGACTACACGGACCGCGTCGTGACGCTCTTCTTCTATCGTTGCGATTTGATTGGTACCCCGAGGCCGATGATTGGCCAGCAGATGAACTGGGTGGCACGCGATGAGTTGCCGTCCCTGAACTTTCCGCCCGCCGATGACGAATTGATTCGGCGGTTGACAGGTTGAGGCGGACCTTAAGGTCCGCCTCTACGAAACAACCGCGCGAGCGCGATGGTCGCCAAGCTCCACTTCGACAGCCGTTCCTGGAATCAGAAAATCGCGGTGCAGATAACCGAGAGCAATCGGGCCGAGCCGCGGTGACTTCGCGGCGCTGGTGATGAACCCGATTTCTCGATCGCCGGCAAACACCTTCGCATGTGATGACGGCGCTTCACCTTCGACCTGCAGCTGCACGAGCTTTCGCGCCACGCGACCGTGTCCGCGGTGCAGGACGCGAATGATGACCTCCTGCCCCACATAGCATCCCTTCGTCAGCGAAATCGCACGGTCTTCAATCCCGGCTTCGAGTGGAATGGTGTCGGATGTCATGTCCACGCCGAAGACCGGATAGCGCGCTTCGATGCGTGCCGCTTCCAGTGTTTGCGCGTCCGCGCGCGGCGCCCCTGTTGCCGCGATTGCTCGGCTCACTTCATCCTGCTGTTGTGCATCCGCATAGATCACAAATCCTGGCACGCCGAGCTGATCGATACGTGCAAGCACAACCGACGCTCCGGCAAACTCAACACGTGCGTTTTGGTACTGCGCCCAGCTGTTGTACTCCTCGTATCCCAGCAGTCGTGCCGCTGACGGGCCGTGTACCCACACGCTGCGTAGCGTGTCGAGCGCCGCGATCTGGACATCTTCCGAGAAATGGAACTGTTCGAGACGATCGGCGATCTGGACGACGTCATTTGCCGGGACGTCCAGCAGCATCATGTCTCCCGATTCCAGCACGTGAAGGTCGCACAGCATCCGGCCCTGTGGAGTCAGCCATGCCGCATAACAGCCGTGCCCTGGAACAAGCGATGCAGTGTCGTTTGTCAGGAGCCCTTGGAGAAAGGCGGCGCGCTCCGGACCAGCTACTGCGACCTGCCTCCGGGCAGAAATTGCTCCGATTACGGCGCTTTCATGGAGGGCAGTGTAGTCGTCGGGGGAGGTCATCCGCGGTGCTTCGTTGAAAGCGAGCCTAACTGATACGATTTCGTAAGGTGCGCAGGTTCCATTTTACTTGGACGCTTCTGCTGTTTCTGGCGCTGCCGGGCTGGGTACGAAGCGCTTCGGCGCAGGGGCAGCAGGCGTCGCCTGTTCCGGCAGCTGCTCCGGTCTCGGTGGGCTACACCGTCTTCCTGCGTGGAACGCCCATCGGACATCAGGACGTTGTCGTCCGGTCGGATGCGCAGGGGCTGGTCATCAGCGGTCAAGGGCAGATTGCTGCTCCCGTCAATGTCATCACCCGACGTGTGGAACTGCGCTATCGGCCCAATCTCGATCCCCAATCACTCGCGGTCGAAGCTCGGGTCGGCGATGTGGAGATCTCGCTGAACACGGCATTCGACAACGGCTCGGCGGTTTCCAAAGGGATGCAGGGCCCGACGCCGATTGAAGCGACCGACATGGTGGCGCCGCTCACACTTCTGATGCCCAATGTCTTCCTCGGCTCGCACGCCATACTCGCGCGCCGGCTGGGAGGCGAAGCGCCGGGCACCGAGTTGCGAGCGTTTGTCGGTCCGGGCCCTGGCGCCCAGGTGGTGCTTCGCCTCCGTAGTGAGAAGACCGAGCAGATGCAGTTCGGCACGTCCACGTTCGACGTACACCACTACGAGCTTGTCTCCGATAACCTCGGGATGCCGGTCGAGCTCCACCTTTACGCGGACTACGTCGGCGCGCTGCTGAGGGTGACGATGCCCGGCCAGGGGATCGATTTCGTCCGCGACGACATCGCCGGTGCGATGTCACGAACGAAGGTGACGTCGAATTCGGGCGACGAGGCGGTCGTCATTCCCGCAGCCGGCTTCAATCTCGGCGCGACGATTACGCATCCTGCCAACGCTGCCGGTCGCGTACCCGCCGTCATTCTGATTGGAGACGCTGTTTCCGACGATCGTGACGGAACGGCGTTCAATGTTCCCGTTCTCGCCAATCTTGCCGGCGCGATTTCGCGCGCGGGATTTCTTGCCGTCCGCTACGACAAACGCGGCTATGGGCAGAGTGGCGGCCGACGCGAATCGGCAACAATCACAGATCTCGCCGAGGACGTTCGCGCCATTGTGAAGTGGGTCAGCGACCGCAAGGACGTCGACTCGAAGCGCATCGCCGTCATCGGTCATGCTGAAGGCGCGTGGGTGGCAATGCTGGCGGCGGCGCGCGACAGACGCATTACAGCGCTCCTCTGCATCGATGCACCGTCGACAACCGGCGCAGATCTCGCGCTCGAGCAGCAGCAGCTCGTTTTGGATCGACTGAAGGCAACGCCTGCGGAGCGCGCGCAGAAAATCGACCTGCAGAAGAAAGTCCAGGCGGCCGTCCTCACCGGCAAGGGATGGGAAGGCGTGCCTCCTGAGTTGCGCAAGCAGGCTGACACGCCGTGGACGCACAGCGTGCTCACGTTCGATCCCGCGCAAGTCATCGAAGATGTGCGACAGCCGATCCTGTTCATCCACGCGGCACTCGATCGTCTGATTCCCGTCTCGCACGTCGATCGATTGGTTGACCTCGCACGGAAGGAAAGCAAGTCGAAGTCCGTCGACGTGATCACCGTGCGCGGCGTCAATCATCTGCTGGTCCCGGCGATAACCGGCGAGCCCGAGGAATACGCTTCGCTGCCGGACTTGAACGTCAGCAAGGACATCACGACTGCCATCACCGACTGGCTGACCAAGACGCTGCCCGCTCCCGCCTCACGACGATGAATACTCCGCGGATGGTCGCGGGCACGCTCCTCTTCCTGGTGCTCACGATGAATGCATTCGGTCAAAGTCCGCGTCCCACCGCGAAGGGGATCACGCAGGTGCCCGGCATCCGCGTCGGTCATTTCACACTGCCTGGCGGCCTCACCGGATGCACGGTCGTTCTTGCCGACGCAGAGGGCGCGATAGGCGGAGTCGCGCAAAGAGGCGGCGCTCCCGGAACACGCGAAACCGATCTGCTCGATCCAACCAACCTGGTGGAGCGCGTCAATGCCCTGGTCTTCACGGGCGGCAGCGCATTCGGTCTCGACACCGGGACGGGCGTCATGAAATTTCTGGAAGAGAAGAACATCGGCTACAAGACAAACGCCGGTGTCGTGCCGATCGTTCCAGCCGCCGTCATCTTCGATTTGCCGTTCATAGGCGCGTCGAAAGCACGGCCGACCGCTGACTGCGGGTACAGAGCGGCGGCGGCGGCGACAAACGGTCCAGTCGCCGAAGGTAACGTTGGCGCCGGCGCCGGCGCCACGATCGGAAAGATCGGCGGCGCCCGCATGGCAATGAAGGCGGGGATCGGTTCGGCGGCAATCGCGCTGCCGAATGGGCTCGTCGTCGGCGCGCTGGTAGTCGTCAATGCCGTCGGTGACGTGATCGACCCATCGAGCGGCGCCGTCGTTGCCGGTGCGCGCGACGCCGCCGGAAAGCTGGCGGATGCGCGAAGGGTGCTGCGCGCTGGTGCTCCGACAACCACACCGCGTCCTGCCGAAAACACGACCATCGGCGTGGTTGCGACAAACGCGAAGTTGACCAAGCCGCAGGCTGCGCGCATGGCGCTGATGGCGGACGACGGGTTGGCCCGAGCGCTCTTCCCGTCACACACGCTCGGCGACGGCGACACCGTGTTTGCGCTGGCGACGGGCGCCTGGAATGGAACCGCCGACGTCAGCACCGTCGGCGCGCTGGCCGCCGATGTCATGTCCGAAGCGATTGTGCGCGCCGCCGTGATGGCGAAAAGCTCGGGTGGCTTGCCCGCGGCCGCGGATCTCGGGACCGTTCCTGCACGGTTCAAATAGATCTGAACCTCCAGCTCACACTGCTCATCGTCTATTCCGTTGCGCTCATCGCAATCGGCATGTGGATCGCGCGCTTCGTGCGCGGGAGCGCGGATTTCTTCGTTGCCGGCCGTTCGCTCAGCGCCCCGTTGTTATTCACCACTTTCCTCGCCTCGAACATCGGGGCAGGTGCAACCATCGGCGCGACCGGACGCGGCTACTTCGACGGCATCAGCGCGTGGTGGTGGAATGGATCGTCTGCGATTGGATCCATCTTCCTTGCCTTTTTCATCGGTCCCCGTGTCTGGCGGGCGGCGAAGGCGCACAACCTTTTCACGACGGGCGACTTCCTGGAACTGCGATACGGGCCGCTGGTGCGTGCTTTGGTCACATGGCTGATCTGGCTCGGCACGCTCTCGATCTTTGCCGGTCAGTTGATCGCCGGCGCCGCAATCCTGAACGTCGTCGCCGGTGTGCCGACGTGGGCGGGTACGATCATCAGCGCTTCCGTCGTGACAACGACGTTCATGGCGGGTGGGCTCCTCGGCATGGCGTGGATAAACGTCGTGCAGCTCGCCGTCCTCCTGGTCGGGTTTCTCATTGCCGTTCCCACGGTGCTCGCAAACGCCGGGGGGTTCAGCGGCATCGTGGAGGCGGAGGATGTCCCGACGACGTTCCTCGACTTCCTGCATTCGGGGGGACCGCTCTCGGGATGGACGTTGCTGGTGTTTGTACCCGCGTTCGTCATCTCACCTGGTTTGATGCAGAAGGCGTATGGCGCCGTGTCCGAGCGCGCGGTGCGGATCGGAATTGGCGTTCAGGCCGCCGCGCTTGCGATATTTGCGTTCGCGCCGGCGCTGCTCGGCATGGCCGCACGTGCCACGCATCCCGGGCTCGGCAATCCGAACATCGTGCTGCCGACCGTCCTCGTCGAGCAGCTGCCGCCCTGGCTGGGCGCACTCGCGCTCGCCGCAGTGTTCTCGGCGGAGGTCAGCGCGTGCGACGCGATTCTGTTCATGCTCGCGACGTCGCTCTCTCAGGATCTTTACAAACGCTTCCTTCAGCCCGACGCGGACGATCGCGAATTGCTCCTGGTCGCACGGCTCGCCTCCTTTGCCGGAGGCGCCGGCGCCGTCGTTCTTGCGCTGCTGCTCGAAACCGTTCAGAGCGCGCTGGCTATCTTTTATGCGCTGCTCGGTGTGAGTCTGCTTGCACCTGTTGTTGGCGGAGTCTATTTGCGGCGTGCGGGAACCGCTGAAGCACTCGGTTCGATCATCGCCGGCAATATCACGTTGCTGGTCGTGCGTTTCGGTCCACCGCGTTTGTTCGCGTCCGTGGATCCGGTCGTCGCGGGTCTGGTGGCCTCCGCCGCAGTCTTTGCCGTGATCTATGTTGCGAGGACACTCCGGGTCTCCCGTAGGGTGACGCGATAGGATTTGATCTCTATGACCACTCACCGCATCGCAGTGCTTGCCGGCGACGGCATCGGCAAGGAAGTCATCCCCGCAGGCATCAACGTGTTGAACGCGGCGGCCGGGCGTGACGGCTTCACGCTGGAGTTCACGTCGTTCCCATGGGGCTGCGACTTCTATCTCCGCAACGGCCGCATGATGGATGCCGACGCCGTCGATCAATTATTGAAGTTCGACGCGATCTATCTCGGCGCGATCGGTGATCCGAAAGTTCCAGACCACACTTCCGCCGGCGAACTTCTCCTGCCGCTGCGGCGCCGCCTCGTGCAGTACGTCAATCTGCGACCCGTTCGCTTGCTTCCCGGCATCAGCTCTCCGCTCGCGGGTCGCACGGCCGCGGACATCGACATCGTCTGCGTTCGCGAGAATTCAGAAGGTGAGTACTGCGGCGTTGGCGGCCGCGTACATGCCGGAACCCCCGACGAGCTGGCCGAGCAGACAGGGATCTTCACGCGCCGCGGCATCGAGCGCATCGCGCGATACGCGTTCAAACTGGCGGCGGCACGTCCACGGAGACTACTGGCGAGCGCGACCAAGTCGAACGCTCTTCAACACTCGATGATGCTATGGGATGAAGTCGTCGAGCGGGTTTCCAAAGAGTTCCCCGATGTGAACTACCGCAAGTACTACGTCGACGCTATCGCCGCGCGCCTCGTGACGCACCCGCAGACGCTCGATACCATTCTCTGCTCGAATCTGTTCGGCGACATTCTCACCGACATCGGGTCGGCGATCTCCGGCAGCCTTGGAATCGCGCCGAGCGGAAACATCAACCCCGAGCGGACGACCCCGTCGATGTTCGAGCCGATTCATGGTTCCGCGCCGGATATCGCCGGCAAGGGGATCGCGAATCCAGTCGGTGCAATCTGGGCAGGCGCGATGATGCTCGATCACCTCGGCGAGCGTGCGGCGCACGACCGCATCGTCGCGGCCATCGGACGCGTTTTTGCCGAGGGAGAGATGAGGACGCCGGATCTCGGCGGCAAGGCAACCACCGCGCAGGTCGGCGCCGCCATTGCGCAAGCGGTTACGGAGGAAACCCGACAGCCAGCTTGATCGCCGCGTACTCCGGGTGCACCTGGCCGTCCGCACTTCTAATGACGAGCGGCGGCTCTACCCACGTGCGGTTGTGCATGTGTCGCGGCAGATCGCGTTGCGGCGTCATCCCGAACAACGCAATCAGCGGGCGCTCACTTTCCCGAAAAACCACCGGCCGTCGACGTACGATCGTCAGCGCCGCGACGGCGGCCGCTTCCTCCAGCCGCGCACGGTCGGCCTCGGGAAAAACACACGCAAACAAACCTCCTGGTGCAAGACGTTGGGCCGCGACGCGGGTGTAATCACGGATGTCGCCCCGCATCTCGAAGCGGCACGCAGCTCGTTGCGGGTGCTCGCTCTCGATGCCGCTGCCCGGCGGGAAATACGGCGGGCTGCCGAGGACGAGATCGAAGTGCTCGTCCGGTGCAAACGCGTCTGACGAACGGAGATCGGCAAGGCGAATCTCGTAACGATCTTCGAGACCGTTATAGGCGGCTGACTTCCTGCCGAGCGTGACGCTTTGTTCCTGCGCTTCGATCGTCACGAACCGCGCGCCGGGCAGGCGCCAGGCGGCGATCATCGCGACCGAGCCGACGCCCGAGCCGAGATCGAGGACTCGCGCGGCCGACGGCGCCCACGTCGTTCCGTACCAGGCAGTCAGGACATCGTCGGTCGAAAACCTGTGGCCGTCTCGGAGCTGAAACAGTCTGAAGTGGCCGCTGATCGCATCCAGCGTCTCGTCAGCTGTTACCTCAGGCGATGTGAGCGCGCCCGGCGGAACGATTCCCGGTTTTGCCCACCCTTTGAAATGAGTTTCGTTCGCGGCTGACCTGATACCTGATACCTCTTGTGGAACAGGCTACCATTGGAAGTGATGGCGCGATCGACTTCAGTACCCGCGATGGCTGGCGTCATCGAACGTCTCGGGGCATTCGTGCTCGAGCGATTTCCGTTTGCCCTCCCCGCGGTCCAGCGCGTTACGGCAGGACGAGCTCAACCCCCAACACGCGAAGCGTGGATGCGCGCTCTCGAGAACGAGCTGCGGGCAGTAGACGTCAGCGATCTTCCTGAAACGACGCCGGGCGTTGCCCCGACCGCACGGTGGACGGACGCCGTCAGAGAGCTCCTTGATGCGGTCGACGGATTCTTTGCGCGCGAAGCCATTGCCGCATCACTGACTCGCGAAGAGAAGCTCGAAATCATGCGCGGCATGGTGCTGATGCGCGCGCTCGACAATCGTCTGAAGCTGCTGTATCTGCAGGGCGACGTGAAGTACGGCGCCGCCGGCGTGCAGGGCAAGGGATTCCGCTCGCTCGGGCAGGAAGCGATTTATGCCGCGGGGATTCGGCTTCGCCGCGGGTCTGCGTATCGCGATGACGCCAACGGCTGGCGTGGAGATGTGGTCTGTCCGCTCATTCGGGACAACGCGCTCGTGCTCGCGATGCACAACGATCCGTGGACGATCCGAATGATCCTCAACGCGCAAATCGGCAAGGCGGGTCCGCCGATGGATGGGCGCGACATTCACGTTGCGGACTGGGGGTGGGGCATCCTGCCGCCGACGGCGCCGCTCGGCATCAATCCCGTCAACATCGCCGGCGTGGCAATGGCATTTGCGCGTGAAGGCTCCGAGCGTGTCGCCATTTCGCTCATCGGCGAAGGCGCCTCGTCGCTTGGCGAGTGGCACGAAGCGATCAACGCATGCGCGGTCAGAAAGCTGCCCGCCGTCTTCTGCATCCAGAACAACCAGACCGCGCTCTCGACATCGGTGAACGAGCAGTCCGCTGTCCGCGTCTTTGCGGATAAAGCGGCAGGCTACGGGATTGCTGGCATTACCACTGATGGGACCGATCCGGAAGCGATTGCGGCCGCGTTCACCTGGGCCGCAGATCGCGCGCGGGCAGGACTGGGTTCGACCTTGATTGAACTCGTATCGATGCGGATGTGCGGCCATGCGCATCATGACGACATGCTCTACCTCGGCAAGGAGCCGCCGGCATCATGGGAGTGCGCGCCGGTGACGGAAGGCGCGTACGTGAACCGCGAACAATACGAGTACTGGTCAACAAAGGATCCGATCTCCGGCTACGCGGCGAAGCTGCTCGACGAGGCCATCATGCGCCCGGGCGACCTCGATACGCTCAAGCACGAAGCGGAAGCGATGGTCGAACGCGAGGTGCGTACGCTGATTGATGCGCCCTGGCCCGAACCGAAGAGCGCAGGCGAGCGCGTTCTCGCCGATGAATCGCCGCGGCTGCACATCGAATCGCTCGACCCGTCAACACGCCTGCAGATCGATCTGAACCCCGGACTACCGACGCTCGAGCCCGGCTTGCCGTTCGATCGAAAAGGGATGACATTCCTCGAGGCGGTCACGGCGGGCGTCGCGGATGCGCTGCGCGTCGATCCTCGGGTGTTCGTCTATGGTGAAGACGTCGGCGGCCTGTACGGCGGCGCGTTTCTGTTGCTGCGGCCGTTGCTGAAGGAGTTCGGTGACCGCATCATCAACTCGCCGATCGCAGAGAACGCGATCTTCGGCATTGCCGTCGGTGCGGCGCTCGCGGGCCAGCGTCCGATAGCGGAGGTGCAGTTCAACGACTTTGCCGCGACCGGCTTCAACCAGCTGGTCAACAACGCCGCCAAGCAGCGCTACCGATGGGGCGCATCCATTCCGATGGTCGTCCGCATGCCATGGGGCGGACTTCGCCACGCCGGACCGTACCACAGTCAGAACACCGAAGCGTGGTTCTACCGCACTCCGGGACTGAAGATCGTCGTCCCCTCCACCCCGGAGGACGCGCGTGCCTTGATGGCTTCGGCAGTAGCGGATCCGGATCCCGTTCTCTACTTCGAGCACATCGCGCTCTACCGCGATCCGCGCATCAAGCAGCTGCTGCCACAGGCGGCGAAGCCCGTTCCCATCGGCAAGGCGGCGCTGCGCCGTTCTGGAAGCGACCTGGCGATCGTTTCCTACGGCGCGTATGTGCACGTCGCGATGCGTGTCGCGGAAAAACTCGCGGCTGACGGCATTCAGGCCAGTGTGCTGGACCTTCGTTCGCTGGCGCCGCTCGACAAGGATGCCGTGCTCAGGGTCGCGCGCCACTGCAGCAAGGTGCTGATCGTCCATGAAGACACGCGTACCGGGAGCATCGGCGAGAGCCTCGCGGCCATCATTCAGGAGGAAGCGTTCGAATCGCTCGACGCCCCAGTCCGCATCGTCGGCGCGCTCGATACGCCCGTGCCATACTCACCTCCGCTCGAGGAATACTTCCTCCCGTCTGAAGAGCGGGTGGAGCGTGCCGCTCGCCTGCTGGTGACCTATTAGTGGGATGTATCAACTGATGTTCTATGAGACACGACAGCTGCCCGAGAGCGGTTCTGCTGGGCGCGACAACGGAGCGCCCAGCAATCCATTGGGAACGACATACCACTAACTATGTGGATCCTGAAAACTGTTGGTGACAGTGAACCCGAACAGGTGTTTCGGATTCTGCCGGGCGGCGTCCGGACTCTCGGTCGCGCAACCGGCGCTGACTTCAGCATCGACGCCGCGCTCGTCTCGCGAATTCATTGCCGCTTGGTCGCCACCGCAGGTGGCGGCCTCGAAGTGCGCGATCTCGACAGCACAAACGGAACGTTCGTCAACGGCAAGCGCGTCCAGACCGCGCAGCTTGCCTCGGGCGATCGGATTCAAATTGGGCGTGTAGAACTGATCGCGGTTCGCGACGGCGACTAGCGACCAGCTGCCAGATACTCGAGCACGAACGGATTCGTCTTTCGCTCTCTGCCGATGGTCGTGTCCGGACCATGACCTGAGTGCACGACCGAATCATCTCCGAGCGGAAAGAGCACATCGGTAATCGACCGCAGCAGCGTTTCGTAGTCACCGCCGGGAAGATCTGTCCGGCCGATTGAGCCGGCAAACAGCGTGTCACCAACGAACAGTTCAGTGCCAGCGGTTCCTTTCGTGCCGATCTGCAGGCAGACGCCGCCCGGACAATGACCAGGCGTGTGATGGACGCGGACTTCATAATCGCCGAAGTAAATCGGCGTGAGGTCGTAGAACACGTCGATGGGCGGCTGCCGGCGGACTTTGAAGCCGAACTTTGCGCCCTGCTGCTCGACGCTGTTGTACAG
>Ga0070675_100000205_pt1 | contig 37555 bp, 35 predicted proteins | sample KBSM43metaG_FD_65343 | JGI IMG/M metagenome (GOLD analysis project Ga0070675, IMG submission 65343) | Miscanthus rhizosphere microbial communities from Kellogg Biological Station, Michigan, USA - KBS M4-3 metaG | ecosystem: Host-associated > Plants > Roots > Rhizosphere > Soil ... | reverse complement strand
TGTTATGCCGGCCGACGGAAGAACCCGAGATAAACGGCTTTGCCGAGAACGTGTCCCTGAATTGCCGCAAGCACCTTCGCGCGCGTATCGAACGGATCCGCCGGGTTGGCGGGCACATCAATCTTTGTGTCCAGCGCGAAGAGCTCGAACACATAGTGATGGTATGGACCGTTGGCCGGCGCGCCCGGACCACGATACACGCCGTTGCCGGTGGCGCTGGTCTGATGGCTGCCGTCCTTCAGATCGCCCATCGGCACGCCTTCCGGCAATGCCCGCGTCTCGGCAGGGATGTTCCACACGAGCCAATGCAGCTGGTCTTCGGTCGTCTTGTTGCGCGCGCCTTCCATGTCGTGCATGTGGAGCACGTAACTCTGGGTGCCCATCGGCGCGTTGGCCCAGGCGAGCTGCGGCGATGCCTGTTCGCCAGCCTGCGTGTACTTCAGCGGAATCAGGCCGCCGTCGATAAAGGAGTTCGACATCAGCCGCATCGGTGCGGCACCACCTGGCGCTCCGCCCGGTGCTCCAGCCGGCGCGCCGGCGCCACGGCCTCCGCCGCGCTGTCCGCCGCCCTGCGCCTGCGGCGCCGCGTAAAGTCCCGCCATGAGCGCGATCGCCACGGCCGCCGTCAAACGCACCATCCGCATACCGTGATCTCCTCGATGTATGGGGTCTGACCCCCTCCGGCGCGGTGATTCTACCGCGTGCCGCTACAATCCAGCGCCTGATGTCCCGCGACACCCCATTGATCGTCGCGCGGGACCTGACGAAGCGGTTCAAGAACTTTACGGCCGTCGACGGCGTCAGCTTTGCGGTTCATCCGGCGGAATCGTTCGGCTTCCTCGGTCCCAACGGCGCAGGAAAAACCTCGACGATGCGCATGATTGGGTGTGTATCGCCGGTGACGGGCGGGGATCTGCGCGTGTTCGGTATGGATCCGCAGACGCACGCGAGCGCCATCAAGGCGCGCCTCGGCGTCGTCCCACAACAGGACAACCTTGATAACGAGATCAGCGTCCGCGAGAACCTGCTGATGTACGCGCGCTACTTCGACATCCCACGCGAAGTTGCCGCGCGCCGCGCCGACGAGCTGCTGGAATTCGTCCAGCTCTCTGAACGCGCGAACTCGGAGGTGGAACCGCTTTCGGGCGGGCTGAAGCGGCGCCTGACGATCGCGCGCAGCCTTATCAACGAGCCGGAGGTGATTCTGCTGGACGAGCCGACGACCGGGCTGGATCCACAGGCGCGTCACGCGATCTGGGATCGCCTCTACCGCCTGAAGCAGCGCGGGGCCACATTGCTCCTGACCACCCACTATATGGAAGAAGCGGAGCAGCTCTGTGACCGTGTCGTCATCATGGATCACGCACGGATCATTGCGGAAGGATCGCCCCGCGGCCTCATCGAACAGTATTCGACGCGCGAGGTGCTCGAGCTGCGCGTGCCGGACGCCGCACGTGCCCGGCTGCGTGATCTCGTGGACGGCATTGCCGAACGGATCCAGGAACTTCCGGATCGGGTGCAGGTCTACACCGCCGACGCGGAACGCGCGCTGGAGGTGGTCCGCAAGGCTGGTGTTCATCCAGAGAGCGCGCTGGTGCGGCGATCGACGCTCGAGGATGTGTTCCTCCGCCTCACCGGACACGCGTTGGTCGACTGATTTCTTAAACCATGACTCGCGCCCTGCGGATCGTCCAGCGCAACGCGGTTGTCTATCGGCGCATCTGGCGCGGATCGGTCTTCTCGAGCTTTCTGCAGCCCACGCTGTACTTGATGGCGCTCGGCTTCGGCGTCGGGGCCCTCATCGATCCTCGCCGCGCTGCGATTCCCGGCGGCGTCAGCTACCTTCAGTTCCTCGCCCCCGGCTTGCTCACCGCCGCGTGCATGCAGGTGGCCACCTACGAATCCAGCTGGCCGGTAATCGGCAAGATCACGTGGGCCCGCAACTACTACGCCATGCTCGCGACCCCGATCGCCATCGACGATCTGGTCGTGGGCGAGCTGCTGTGGATGGCCATCCGGCTGACGACCGTCGGTACGGCGTTCCTGCTCGTCGCCGCGTCATTCGGCGTGATGCCCATCGCCGCCGCGACGCTGCTCGCCGTGCCGCTTGCGGTGCTGACGGGACTGGCATTCAGCGCGCCGATCCTCGCTTACGCCGCGACGCTGAAGACCGGCGAAAATTTCAACATCCTGTTCAGACTCATCATCACGCCGTTATTCATGTTCTCCGGCGTCTTCTTTCCGATCGATCGCCTGCCGTTTCCGGTGCAATGGATCGCGAAGGCGTCGCCTCTGTACCACGGAGTTCAGCTCGTGCGCGCGCTCACCCTGGACGACCAGCTCGACGCAGCGGTCGCGCTGATCCACGTGGCCTACCTCGTCGTGCTGCTGACGGCCGGCTTCGTCGCGGCGCGCTATACCTTCCGCCGCAAGCTGCACGCATGACCGGCGCATCTGGTGTGCGGATTCCGAGCTGGCATCGCTCGCGCCACATGGTGCAGCGCAACCTGCTCGTCTACAAGCACACGTGGATGGTGATCTTCACCGGGTTTTTCGAGCCTGTCTTTTATCTGTTCGGGATCGGACTCGGGATCGGCGCGCTCGTGTCGAGCGTCGACGGCATCAGCTACGTCTCGTTCGTCGCGCCAGGACTGCTCGCCGCGTCGTGCCTCAACGGGGCTGTCACCGACGGCTGTTTCAACATCTGGTTCAAGCTGCATTTCATGAAAACCTACGACGGCGTCCTGGCGACCCCGATGCGGATTCCCGACGTGGCCTTTGGCGAATTGCTGTGGGCGGTCACTCGAGGGTCGATCTATGCCGGATGTTTTCTGATCGTGCTGCTTGTCGTTGGCGGCATCACCGGACGACCGGTACTGCTTTCGCCGCTCGCCATCTTCGCGTTTCCTGCGGCGGTGCTGGCCGCCACGTCGTTCTCCGCCCTGTTCGTCTGTATCACCACGTTCGTCCGCAAGCTCGAGGACTTCGACATCGTCGTGGGCCTTGCCGTCATGCCGATGTTCCTGTTCAGCGGGACCTTCTTCCCGGTGTCGCGCGTCCCGCTCGTCCCCCGGATCGTCATCGAGTGCCTGCCGCTGTACCACGGCACCGCAATGCTGCGACAACTGACCACGGGTGCGATCGATTGGACATTCGGACTGCACGTCGCGTATCTGGTGAGCCTTGGCGTCGCCGCGTTCGTCGTCGCGCTGCATCGCCTCGAACGCGCGTTAATCAAGTAGAATGCGCCTCCAGCAGGGAGGTTTGCATGAACGTCCGCATCACCGCAATGGCTATGGCGGCGGCTGCCGTCGCGCTCGGCACGTCGCTGTCGGCGCAGAACGTCCCGTCGCAGTTCGTTGTCAGCGGCAAGGCTGCCGAACAGATTCAGGATTTCAACACGATCAACCTTGCGACCGCCGAACGCATTGCCGAGACGTGCGAGAAGCTTGCGGCCGCCGAGAACGTCGCCATCAGCATTTACGTGCTCGATAACGACGGCAACCATGTCTACATGGACCGCATGGATGGTCAGGGATACCTGAACATCATCACCGCCGAGATGAAAGCGCGGACGGCGCTCGCGCAGCGCGCGCCGAGCAAGGTGGTGATGAACCAGGTCCGGCGCGATCCGAACTCGGAGCTGCAGCGGATTCAGCTCGGGCTGTTTGCAAACTCCGGTGGTCTCCCGGTGGTCATCAACCATCAGATGATCGGCGTCATCGGCATCGGCGGCTCCGCGCCGCGCGTCCCGGTCTGGAGCGACGAGATCTGCGGCCATAAGGCGATGCAGCAGGTGCTCGGCGCCAACAACGTCGCGCCGCTTGTCGAGGACGTGCCAAACCCGCCGAACACGCCGCCGGCCAATGCTGCGCCGGTTCCCCGGTTTGCCACCACCGCGACGCCGAAGACGAGCGTGTCGAATCCGGAATGGGTGGTTGGCGGCAAGGGCGCCTCGAACGTGTTCGACGGCAATCAGATCTCGCTCGTGGCGGCCAAGAAGATCGCGAAGGTGTGCCGCGACTTCGCGGCGGGGAAGAATGGCAGCATGTCGCTGTATGTGCTCGATACGTTCGGCGAGTTCGTGCACATGGAGCGGATGGACGGACAGGTATTCAATAACATCCGGACCGCGCTGATGAAGGCGCAGACCTCACTGCAGACCCGCGTGCCGACCTCCGTTTACAACGCGCAGGGGCGGAACAATCCCGCCGGCGCGAACCGCACGATCGTTCAGTACGATTTCTTCACCAACTCCGGCGGCATTCCGATCGTCGTTGACGGCCAGATGATCGGCTCGGTCGGGGTCGGCGGCGGCGCAGGCGGTGGCGGTGACGAGAACTGCGCGATTGAAGGGCTGAAGGCGACGTTTGGTGAGCATGTAACGTTGCCGGTGTATCCGACGGCAACGACGGCCGCTCGATAAAGGTTTCAGGTATCGGGTATCAGGGGTGGTCCAGGTATCAGCTGACGCCTGGACCACCCCTGATACCTGATACCTGACACCCGCCGGGAGACAGCGGGCGTCACTCCCTCTGTGTAAATGCCGATCCACATAACCGCGCTACGGCGACCCTCGCCAATGGCGGCAGCACCGTGAATCTCACCGCAACGAGATAGTCCTCACGATCCCGCAGCTGCTCTTCGCGCCGCTCGGCCGAGCGGATGACCCGTCCCGTCAACTGGATGCGCTCCGCCGGTAGATCCAGATAAATCGGGTATTCGAGATGTGGGGTCAATAACTCCGTCGCGCGGACGAGCGCTCCCGTCGCGCTGATGTTCACCAGATGACCGGCTGCAGCCGCAATGCGTAGCGATACGCCCTCGATCGGAACTCTGACCGCCCGTTCTCTGATACCCATGGGGTTACCTTTCGTCGACTGCCCGCCCCGTCACGGCACGTCCGATGCTTTGAAAAAACGGGCGGAGGAAAATTATGCTCCGAGCTCTGGTACGCGTCATTCTCGTCGTCGTGATCGTCGTAGCGGCCGCGGCGTTCTTTTTCGGATACCGCTGGGGAGGCGGGCGTCCTCAAGCGACGACAACGAGCGAACCGGCAGCCCGACAGGAAACCGCCGTCGCCACGCGAGGCGATCGCGCCGATACGACGCGCGAGCGCGCGCGTGCGGCGGGCGCCGAAGTCGGCGAGAAGGTTGCGGTCGGCGCCCAGAAGGCCGGGGAGACGCTCGAGGAAGCCGCCCTGACCGCGAAAGTGAAATCAAAGATCGCGCTCGACGATACGCTCGACGGCTCACGTGTCAGCGTGACGACCGACAACCGCCGCGTGACGTTGACGGGAACGGTCATCACCGAGGCGCAGCGCCGGCGCGCTCTCGACCTGGCGCGCGAAACGGAAGGCGTCTCGACCGTCGTCGACCACCTTTCGGTTGGAACATCCGCTACGCCGTAGCGGGCTCGCGCAGCGAGCAAGCGGGCCTACAGCTCGGTGAGGACGTACTCCTTACCGTTGATCGTGAACGCCCGCATCCATCCGAGCTTTTCTCCCGCGGGATCTTTCCAGGCCGGTGAGATTCTGAAGCTGTAGGTCTCACCGACCTTCACATCCGTCTTCACCTTTACGCCGAGTCGAATCAACCCCGCCGGGCTGTTCGATTCGAGCCGCCATGGCATGACCTTGCCATCGGGACCTTTCACGTCGAGGTGCCACCACGAATGCGGGCTCACGACTTCGAGTTTGGTGAGCACGCCGGTAATGACCATCACCTTCTGCGTGTCGAATTCGGCGTTGGCTGAGTGATGGGCGACGGCCGGCGCCGCGGTCAGCATCGCAGCGGCTAGCGCAACGGAAGCGATCAGCGATTTCACGGTCATAGTCCTCTCGAGAGCTGAGCCATGATAGACCAACTTCCGGTATCCAATTCGTCGCTGTCTACGACACTTTCGGCATGCTGAGCTCCTCTCGTGCAGCGCCGTTCGCCAAGGCTGCGGTGGGTCCGGCGTAGCTTTAGTGGAGGCGGAGCGGGCGGCGCCTGCGGACGATTGGTCGAACAGGAGGCGGCCGGATCGACACCGGAAACTGAGTCGGACTCCGACTCGGGTAGTATTACTTCAGCCCGCAAAAATCGACCTGAAGTAGTGATAACCCGGCGAGGCGCTGGAGGCAGCGGGCGGAGGACTGGATCTATGCACAGACTTCGACTCGTGGCAGCAGCCTGCGTGCTGCTCACGGCGCAGGCGGCGTTCGCGCAGCAGAAAGAGTGGATCGAATACAAGAATCTCGAAGACCGCTTCGCGATCAACACGCCAGGCCAGCCGACGGTCGAGAAGACGATGTGGACTTCCGAGTACGACTCGAAGTTCCCGGAGGTGATCTATCGATGGACGGAAGGTCCGAACCGCTATTCAGTCAGCGTGGTCGACTATTCCGACTCCGAAGCGCTCTACACCGCCAACCATCACACGGACGATTTCTCGGCACCGGCCTACTGGCAAATCGACATTCTGGGATCGATTCAGTGGGCGGCATCGCAGCTCTATCGTCTGAAGCCTGGCGTCAAGGTCACGTTCGACAACTTTCACTACATCAATCTCGTGACGGGTCAGCAGCTCACGGTCATCAATCCGGACATGACGCGGAGCTACGTCGCGATCTACCTCCACGAGAACAGGCTGTACATCCTCGACGCGACCGTTGCGCGTAATGCGCCGGCGCCGATCGCGTTTCAGCAGTCGCTCGAGTTCCTCGACGCCGAGGGGAAGTCGGTACGCTATCGAACCTATTACTTCGACAAGCTGCCGGAGCCGAAGCTCGGACGCCGCGGGGCGGGGCAGGGCACCCAGGGACCGCCGCCAGACCCCGGAGCACCGGCGAACGGCGGACAAGGCGGACGCGGCGGCCGGGGCGCGCAGCCTCAGTAAGCATTCACTGGGCGCAGCAAACCGCATAAGCGGTTTGCTGCGCCGATCGACCACAGCTCACTTCCCATCCATCCGGCGAGGTACCCGTCTGAAGCGGGCGCGATCCTGTGAGATCTCCTCGCTCGCATTGCCCGCCGCCGCTGATCGCGATCTCCATCGGCTGACACGAGACGCGGGCGTTGCGGCCCTGCCACGTTGCGCTGCGGACCGTGCATGCGTGCGGCACGTTTCCACCGTTTCCCTGAACAGTCAGCGGTCCTTCGGTGCTCGCTGCGCCGCGCACCAGCAGGAGCGGGTCGGGGAGGTTATCGACAGGCGTCTCGAAGCCGAGTTCGAGCTGCCCTGACGGGTGCAGCCGCACGTGTCGGATGAGATCGTCGGGGGCAAATCGCGATCCCGTGCGCGTCACGCCCGGTTGGCCCATCGTCGTCGCCAACACCAGATAACCGGTTTGCTCGTCGCGGATCAGCCCCTGCATCGCGGCAAAGTATGAGCCGAAGCCGTCGTGCGTCCACGTGTCGAAGCCGATCTGCCCCACTGTCGTTCCCTCGCCGAGCAGCATGGTCAAATCAGGCGGATTCGGGTAATGGCCGGGCGCTCGTCCAAGCCGAAGATCAGCGGGGTCATCGACATCGTGAAACGCCGCCGAGCGCGAGAAGATACGTCGGTGCACTCCGTCGTACCAGAAGTCCGCGACTGCGGTCCGATCGCCACTGCCTTGATAGTCGTGCGCGGCGAGCCACGCGTCAGTGAGCGACGGGCTGTCTGCGACGACGTGAATCGTCCCAGGCCGGTCCTCGCATCCGTTGCAGCGTCGGTTGGTCGGGTGTTGCCGCAGCCCGGCGCCGGCGCGCGACTCGGCTATTGCCTGGCGCAACGCGTTGGCGAGCGTTGTATCGAAGAGCAGCGATTGCGCCGCGACTGGTTGGACTGTTGCAATACTGACTGCGAGCGCACCGGCAATTCTGGCGATCGTCATTAGAGGATCCTGCCAGTACTTCGCTATAGTGGGCTCAGCCACATGCGCGCCGTCTTCATTGCCCTCGTACTCGCTGCTACGGCCTCGGCCGCTGCGGCTCAGTCGCGTGGTGGTTTGACCAACGACATGCCGACGCCATCGATCGGTTTGCCACTACCGCACATCGGCCTGCCGTTGCCGCCGATGGGCCTGCCGCTTCCGACCATGGGGTTGCCGCCTGAGAATGCCCGGCCATTCGATCGCACACGATCCGAACGAACCAACATCCCGGAACCCGGGCGGCCCGCACGAGCCGAACGACTCGACCGATCTGATCGCTTTCATCGACCTGCGTCCGTCGTCTTGTTGGGTTGGCCCTATTGGCCGTGGCCGACCGTCGAATACCCTTCATCACCGACGCCGTCACCGCCATCACCACCGAATCAGGCGGCGGGACGTCTGCTGCTCAGCCTGCACTCTGGCGACGATCCCCAGATTTACGTCGACGGCTACTTCGTTGGATTGTTCAGCGACGTTGGCGGCGAACTGATTCTCGACGCCGGCGGTCACACCATCCAGCTTCACGAAGAGGGGTTCCGCGACGCGCGGGTAGATGTACGGATTCCGCTCGACGGCACGATCACCTACTACGTGGATATGAAACCGATTGATGCCGCGCCGCTAACGGCTCCTGCGCCGTCTGCGTTTCCGGTGCCGACGACTATTTACGTCGTTCCCGGCTGCTATGTCGGCAACGTACCGCCAGCACAGGTCAAGCTGCCCGCCGGTTGCGACGCAAACGGATTGGTTACATTTCCTTCCCGGTAATAACTCGCGTTTCGATTTTCGACTTTGAGGAGTCAACATGGCTGACGATCAGGAACCGAAAGATTCCAACACCGATATCTCGCGGCGCGACTTCGTCACGTTGTCGGTGGCGGCAGGAATGGCTCTCGCCACGGGGAACACCTCCGAGGCCGCCGTGCCTGTCGTCGAGGAGAACGTCACGATCAAAACGCCGGACGGGACGTGTGACGCGGCATTCATTCATCCGACGATGGGCGCGCATCCCGCCGTGTTGATCTGGCCGGACGCATTCGGGCTCCGGCCCGTGATGCGCGAAATCGGCAAGCGCATCGCCGCCGAAGGCTATTCGGTGCTGGTTCCCAACCCGTTCTACCGTGTCGCCAAGGCACCGGTGTTCGACGACCCCTCGAAATTCAACTTTGCCAACGATGCCGATATGGCGAAGCTCCGGCCGCTGATGGGATCGATCAACGCACCGGGCGCGGCGGAGAAGGATGCCACCGCCTTCGTCGCGTGGCTCGACATGCAGCGCCAGGTCGACAAGAACAAGAAGGTCGGCACGCAGGGCTACTGCATGGGCGGTCCGCTAGTGGTCAAGACGGCCGCGACGGTGCCGAATCGGGTCGGCGCCGGCGCCTCGTTCCACGGTGGCGGCCTGGTTACCGATCAGCCGAGCAGCCCGCATCTGCTTGCGCCGAAGATCAAGGGACGGATGTATTTCGGCGTCGCCGGCAACGACGACATGCGCCAGCCTGATGCGAAGGTGAAGCTGAAGGAAGCGTTCGAAGCGGCGAAGGTGCCGGCCGAAGTGGAGCTGTATTCGAACTCGCTCCACGGCTGGTGCATCCGCGACATGCCGCTGCAGGACGGCAAGCCGATTTACAACATGACGGATGCCGAGCGCGCGTGGAGCAAGCTGGTCGCGCTTTATAAGACTGCGCTTCAGGCTTGAGTTAGGTTCACCCCATGAACCTTATTTGCCCCTCGCCTTCAACGTGTCACGGATGAACTTCCACCACACCGGCGCCATGTCGTTGTCCAGCACCATTCCGGCCGACGCCGCTTCGATACCCGCTTTCTCGATAGTCCATCCGTCCACGAGCACTCGCTTGAGCATCAGCGCTGCGGCCGCCCGGTGACCCGCGCCCGAGTGGACGAACACCGGAAAGTTCGCGCGGTCGTTCATCGCTTTCAGTAAGGGATCGACGGGTGCCCGGTCGAGCGCCATTGGATCAATCGGGAACAGGAAGTACTTCATGCCGGCCGCTTCGACGGCGGTGCGTTCCGCCTCTGCTTCTGCGCCGCCTGCGAGATTGATCACGCTGCGAATGCCCCGCCGCTTCAACTCCGGGACCGCCATCTCACGCGAGGTGATTGTCCCGCCGGTCGAGACGGTGTCATCGACGCGCCAGAAGTTGTTGATGCCCGCGATCGTCACGCGCTGAATCGTCTGCGCCGAACCTGTTGCCGCAATGACGGCGACCAACATAAACGTCAGCACAGTGCGCCCGGTCCTGCCTGTCAGCTTCATGCGGCCTATCTTATGAGAACTGGGCGCGCACAAGAATGTGCGGGCGCTCGATCGCACTCCTTCACGGTTGTCCCTCCGACGCGGCCGAACGCAGCACCGTCTCGTGAAATTCTCGAACGATTTCGCAACTTCGACGCGGTCACGCGTGGCACATGCGCTGCAGTTGGTGAATTCGATCAGGTATCAGGTTTCAGGTCTCAGGCGTGGTCAAGGTGTCAGGCTGATCCCTGAACCACGCCTGACACCTGATACCTGATACCTGCTGCGTCAGGAGGTATCCGTGTCCATTCGCCCGTGGGTTTGTCTGTTTGCTCTCTACGCGCTCGCCACCGTAGGTGTCGACGCCCAAACCGCCGCGTCGATCAATGGCTCCGTGGTCGATGCACAAGGAGGCGTGCTTCCTGGTGTCACGATGACGCTTCGCAACATCGACACCGGCGTGCTTCGCTCAACTATCACTGACGGCGACGGCGCATATCAGTTTGCCGGGCTTGCTCCCGGCCGCTATGACCTGAAGTCGGAGCTCGCCGGCTTCACGCCTGTCGAGATCAAGGGAACGACCCTCACCATCGGACTCGAAGTTCGACGCGACGTGAAGATGAACGTTGAAACGCTGCAGGAGACCGTGACCGTCATCGGCGAGGCACCGGTCATCGAAACGACACGCAGCGAGGTTGCGCAGGTGGTGACGCAGCAGCAGATCGAATCGCTGCCGGTGAACAACAGGCAGGCGATCACGCTTGCGTTGCTCTTACCGGGGACGAGCCAGGATGGTACGCGGCCCCGGAAGGTAAACGCGACTGTCGGCTCCGGCGGTTCGTGGTTTGCCAGCGCGTATCTGGTGGACGGCGTCACCAATCAGCAGACGTCCGCCGGCGAGCCACGGCAGGATTTTCCGCAGGGCGGCATCCAGGAATTCAAGGTGAACCTGAGCCAGGCACCGGCGGAATTCGGCGGGACAAGCGGTGGTGTCGTCACGATTGTCACCAAAGGCGGCACGAATCAGTTCAGCGGGGAAGCGTTCGAATACGTCAGGGATAAGAGCTTGAACGCGATGAACACGTTCGAGCAGCTCAATCATGAGCGGCTCGGCACGCCGAAACCCGCCTTCCGTCGGAATCAGTACGGCGCCACGTTCGGCGGACCCATCGTCATGAACAAGGCGCACTTTCTCGTTGCGGCCGATCTGACCGAGACGCGGCAGGCCATCACCGTGAACACGGGAAAACCGCAGTTCTATTCAGCGGTCGAGGGAACCTTTCCGAATCCGTCGTACCGGCGGACGTTCCTGTCGCGGTACGACCAGCAGCTCACGGGCAAACAGAACCTGTTCGCACGCTGGGCGTGGGAGTGGGACCACACCAACTGTGAAACCTGCGGCGCGACCAGCGCGGCGTTCAGCGGCAGTCGCATCGATCAGCGACGGCACTCGCTCGTCGGCGGCCACACGATCGTGATCGGCGGCCGCATGCTGAACGAATTTCGCGTGCAGTACGCGCCGTTCTCGTTTCTCACCTCGCCGCCAGGCACAGACGTCCCGACCGACCCAACTTACTTCGGCGCGGACCGGTTTTCGGTGCAGACGGCCGTGTACAATTTTCCAAGCCTCACGTGGGGGTCAGACAACAGCCGCGTACAGAAGGAATGGTGGAGGGAATTCCGCGACGACTTCCAGGTGACCGCGGGCACGCACAGTGTCAAATTCGGAGCCGCCGACGTGCGCGGACCGAACAAGGATGACTCGGCGAGCAACACCACGCACGGGAGCTGGACGTTCTCGACCGATCAACCGTTCAATCCCGGCGATCCGGCGTCGATCGCCGCGTTGCAGAATCCGATTCTGTTCACCGCGAACTTTCCGCCCGTCTACCGCGACACGAAGAACAGCTGGTTCTCGACCTACGTCCAGGATGAGTGGAAACCATGTCCTTCGCTCACGCTCAACCTCGGCGTTCGGTACGACCTGTTCTACGAATCGTGGAACCAGGACATGGACCTGTCACGTTTCCCGCGTCCGCTGCCCTTCATCAACCCGCCCACGCGCGGCGACCGCAACAACATCGGACCGCGTGCGGGGTTCGCCTGGGATGTGCTCGGCAACGGCTTGTCGGTCGTCCGCGGCGGAGCCGGCAAGTACTTCCGCAATCCGGCGTTCGGATCGCCATTCGGCGCCGAGCAAACCAACCTCCTTCAGGCGAGCATCCGGATCTCGAACCCGTCTTACCCGGACCCTTACGGTGGCAGAAGTCCGTTGACGTTCGCGTCGACCGCGCCGCCGAACATCACGATCGCCGACGACAGGCTACAGACTCCAGAGACCGCTACCTACAACGCCGGCTTTTCTCAGCAGCTGACCGAGAACCTCGCCGTGCATCTCGACGGCATCTATACGAAGACGAGCAAGGAGCTGGAGGCACTGAACATCAACACGCCAGACCCTGTGACGAAGCTGCGGGCGCTGTCGGAGTGGGGGCGCATCCTTCAGACTCAATCGATGGGTTCCGCCACCTACAAGGCGCTGATGGTGCGCGTGGACAAGCGTTACGCCGATCGATTCCTGTTCCTCGTGTCATACACGCTGTCGAAGACCGACGGGTACCCAATCGCGGGCACGATCACCGATGTCGCCAACCCGACGCTCGACATCGGTCCCGCCAGCACCGACCGCCGGCACATGCTCGTCAGCAGCGGCTCGATGATGATGCCCGGCGGCCTGCAGCTCGGTGCCGTCTGGACGTTGCGGTCGAAGATGCCGTTCAGTGCGTTGTCGGGGCTCGATCTGAATGGCGATGGTTCTGTGACCGACTACGTGCCGGGTACGTCACGAAACGGGTTCGACCTTGCACTGGTCAACGCGTGGCGCGCGCAGAACCGCCTCGGGCCGATCGACGCAACCCAGTTCGACAACAATCGCTACAACAGTCTCGACGCACGGGTCAGTAAAGCACTCAGGCTTGGCGACCGGCGCAAGCTGGAGTTCATCGCACAGCTGTTCAACGTGTTCGGCACCGACAATCTGTTGCCTCCAGGCGCCGGCAGCTACGTCGACAATGCGCTGTCCGATTCATTCGGGAAGATCCTGAGCGCGCAACCGCGTCAGCAGGGAGAAATCGCGATTCGCTACGCGTTCTGACATCCAATCACCGGTGGCGCAAACCTTCATGGTTTGCGCGTAAGGGCAAGCCAAAACGTGGCTGCACAAGCCATAAAGGCTTGTCCTACAGGTGTCTCAGTCGCGTTAGAATCGCGACCCATGACGAGAAGATTCGTTGCGTTTGCCATCGCGACCATCACGCTGGGCGCCGTCCTTACGGCGCAGTCTTCCAGCAGCACGTACTATCCGGACCGTTTCGACTGGCAGAAGCACACCCCGCAGCAGGAAGGATTCGACGCGGCCAAGCTGGATGAAGCGATCAAGTTTGCGATCGCGAGCGACAATCCGGCGCCGCACGATCAAGCCGTCGTCCATCAACAGAGCTTCGCCGCCAACGAGCCCTTCGATTCGATCCTCGGGCCGCACAGCGTGCGTGCGCCGCTCAACGGCATCATCATCCACCACGGCTACGTCGTCGCCGAATGGGGCGAGACGAAAAAGGTGGACATGACGCACAGCGTCAGCAAGACGTTCCTGACGACCGTGGTCGGGCTCGCGTGGCAAAAGGGTTTGATTCGCGACATCAGCGACAAGGCACGCGACTACATGCCATGGGGCGTCGATCTTTTTGACGCGCCGCATAACCAGCCGATCACGTGGGAACACCTGTTGCGACAATCGAGCGACTGGTCGGGCACGTTGTGGGGCAAGCCCGATTGGGCGGATCGGCCTGTCGGCAAACCGAGCGAGTGGCAGAACCGGCCGATGTACGAGCCGGGCACCCATTTCAAATACAACGATGTGCGCGTGAACGTCCTGGCGCTCGCGGCACTGCAGGTGTGGCGTCGGCCGCTGCCGGAAGTGCTCCGCGACGAGATCATGGAACCGATTGGCGCCTCAAGTACGTGGCGTTGGTACGGGTATGAAAACTCGTGGGTCGATATCGACGGCAAGAAAGTGCAGTCGGTCTCGGGCGGCGGCCACTGGGGCGGCGGGATGTTCATCAACGCGTGGGACATGGCGCGGTTCGGCTATCTGTTCCTCCGCAACGGGAAGTGGAAGGATCGTCAGATTGTGTCGGAGAAGTGGATCCAGATGGCCAAGACGCCTGGACCCGCGAACAAGGATTACGGGTTCGCCAACTGGTACCTGAACACCGACCGGAAACCGATGCCGTCGCTTCCCGCATCAAGCGTCCGTTTCGTCGGCGCCGGAAGTAATGTGATCTACATCGACTGGGACAACGATCTGCTCGTCGTCGTACGGTGGATCAAAGACGACAAGTCGCAGAACGAATTCTTCGGCAAGGTGCTCGCCGCGATGAACGCACCCGTTTCAACCCGCTAGGGACATATGAAAAACATTTCCGTATTCGCTGCATTTCTCCTGCTGACCGTTTCCACGTACGCACAGCAGGGTGGCCCCGATCACCCGTCGGTAACCGTCCACGGCCAGACGTACACGCCGCGCTCGATTCTGTCGCGGAACATGGGCACTGCCGAAGATCAGACAACGCAGTTTCCGCCGCACAAGATCATCGGCAACATCTACTACGTCGGGACGAAGACGCTCAGCTCGTTTCTGATCGTCACGCCGCAGGGGAACATCCTGATCGACAGCACGTACGAGCGCAACGTGCCGGTCATCCAGAAGTCGGTGGCCGACCTCGGGTTCAAGTTCTCCGATGTCAAGATCCTGCTCGGCAACCACGCGCACGGCGACCATCAGGAAGGCGACGCCGCCGTGAAGCAGCTGACCAACGCACAGGTGGTCGTACTGGCCGAAGACGTCGAGACGCTGAAGGCGATCAAGCCGGGCGGCAAGGAACATCCGATCGATCGCATCATCCACGACGGCGACAGCGTGACGCTCGGCGGGACAACGCTCGTCGCGCATCTCACGGCCGGTCACACGCCTGGCTGCACCACGTGGACGACGAAGGTGCGCGACGGCGGGCGGGACTATGACGTGGTGTTCCACTGCAGTCTCCGTGCACAAGGCAACCTGACGCCGGCCATCGTCGATCAGTTCACTCGCTCTTACAGGGTTGTGCGCACGCTGCCGTGCGACGTGCCGCTTGGCGATCATGGCGCGCAGTACAACATGCAGGAGAAGTACGCGAAGCTGAAGCCGGGCAGTCCGAATCCGTTCATCGACAAGGCGAACTGCAATCTCGAGACGGACATCCAGGAAGCGATGTTCAAGGCAACGCTCGCCGAACAGCAGGCGGGGAAGACGCAGTAAGGGGGCGGGTGAGGCGGGTAGGGCGTCGATGATCTGTCGCGGCGTTCTTGCCGTTGGCCTCGTGCTGGCCTGCGCCAGTCCGTCCACCGCCCAGCGAGCCACCACAGACCCGCAGGCACTGGCGAGAGAAGGCGCCGCCGCACTCAACGAACGGCGATTTGCGGATGCACTGACGGCCTTCACGGCAGCCGCGGCGGAGTTGCCCAACGACGCGAATATCGCGTTGGGCGCCGGCCTCGCGGCGTTCATGCTCGGGCGTACTGGCGACGGCGAGACATGGCTCGTTCGCGCGCTGAAGCTGCAGCCGAATCTCACGCAGGCGTCGATCGTCCTCGGCGAGCTGCAGCACCGCGGCGGCCGCATCGACGAAGCGATTGCGACCTACGAAGCCGCCCTGAAACTGGCGCCCAAAGAGAGTAGTGCGCAGCTCGCCGATCGACTCGCGGCGTGGCGGAAGGAACAGCAGCTCGTCGGACGATTCTCGCGATCGCAAGGCACGCATTTCACCGTACTGTTCGAAGGTCCGGCCGACGAGATCATCGCCCGCCGCGTCGTCGATTACCTCGAGTCGGCATACCTGCGCGTCGGGGAGTCGCTGCGGGCGTATCCGACGCAGACGATCACCGTCGTGCTCTACACCACGCAGCAGTTTCAGGACATCACGCGCATGCCCGCATGGACTGGGGCATCCTACGACGGCCGGATCCACGTTCCAGTACGTGGGGCATTGCAGCAGACCGAGCAGCTCGATCGCGTGCTGACGCACGAGTTCGTGCACGCCGTCGTCGCGATGACCGGCGGCCCGACGGTGCCAGTCTGGATGAACGAGGGATTGGCGACGACGCTGGAACCAGGAGGCGTGGAGCAGTCGGATGGCATCCTCGCCGCGGTCAGTGTTCGTCCACCGTTGCAGCAGCTGGAGGGCAGCTTCTCACAGCTGAACGCGGCGCAGGCCCGATTGGCGTACGCGTACAGCACATACGCCGTGCGTCGCATCATCCAGCTGCGCGGCGCGAATGCGGTGGTTGCCCTGCTTCGGGACCTTGCGCGCGGCGTCGACTTCAATACCGCGTTTGGGAAACACGTCGAAATGCGGTACGAGGAGTTCGACGCCATGATCCGTCGCGACTCTCGATGAGCGACAAAGCTGAGGCTGACTCCCCAGTCGGGAGCGGCGGACTATAATTCCGTGGCACTCACTCTTCAGAAGGAGCCTGCATGCCCGAAACACCGTCTACGATGCTCGAACTCGGCACGGCGCTGCCGTCCTTTTCGTTGCCCGATTTCAACGGCAAGGTTGTTTCCGATGCCGACTTCAAGGGCAGCAAGGCGCTATTGGTGGCCTTTATCTGCGAGCATTGCCCGTTTGTGAGGCACGTTCGTTCGGAGTTCGCCCGCTTCGCGAAGGAGTACGAGGCGAAGGGCCTCAAGGTCGTGGCGATCATGTCCAACAGCATCGAGGAATTTCCGCAGGACGGTCCCGAAGGTATGAAGAAAGAAGCGCAGGAAGCCGGCTACGTCTTCCCGTACCTGTTTGATAAGGATCAGAACGTCGCGAAGTTGTTCAAGGCGGCGTGCACACCCGACTTGTTCCTGTTCGACAGCAATCGCCGCCTGGCGTATCGCGGGCAGTTCGACGGAAGCCGCCCGAAGAACAACGTGCCCGTGAACGGTGCGGACCTGCGTGCCGCCGCCGACGCGGTGCTCGCCGGCAAGGCGCCGTCAGACGCTCAGCGTCCGAGCATGGGCTGCAACATCAAGTGGTATCCGGGTAACGAGCCTGCATACTTCACAACTCCGGCCATCTCGGTCAATCGCTGATCGACGTTCGGAGCGTTCGAATCGTTCGGATCGTTCGGAGCGTTCAAGCTGATCGCGCAACGATTCGAACGACCCGAACGAGATTCCGTTCAGATGAACATGTCGATCGCTTGGTCCACGATGTGTTCTAACGGGACCATCGTGAGCACGAGCGGCAGCAATGGAAGGATGATCAACACCCCAAGCCGCACCACCGTGCTTCTCGTGATTGGCACGAGGTACATATCTCGAATGACCTGGTAGGCGTTGCTAAGGTCGGCCAGCGACTGTATGTCCGCGCTCCCAATCGGTGACTCGCGCGTGTGCGGCTGGGTCGCCAACCACTTACGGTGGAATCCCTCCACGTAACGGGCGCCGAGGATCCCGTACTCGCCGCCGCCCGTCCGCCACGTGCGCTCCAACTGGATTGCAAAGAACGTCTGGGGCAGTAATACGAGCAGCATGAGAACGACCACCACGCCCAGGATCTCCATCTTGAATTGCGGCAACGTGGCGCCCTCATGCCAGATGCGTTGCGCGACCATTGCGGAGAGCAGCGACGTATTCGCCAGCAGAAACGGCGCAAAGGCAAACACGCTCGTATTGAGAAAGCCGAGACCGCCGGTTCGATCTGGATGAAGGGCATTCAAGCGAAGCGGGATCCGCGACACCAGCCAGAGGAAGCGATACCAGACGACGATCAACCGGACCAACCACCGGAGCGCGAGAAACCGAAAAAAGGGCAGGCTGACGAATGCGTACCAGCGGCCGGCCCACGTGAGCGTCCACCCGTCGGCGGTGTGGTTGTTGTACCACGTGGCGACGTTCAACGACACGCGTGACTCCCACAGCCACTGCCCACCAACGAACGCCACGAGCAACACGGCGATCTCGAGCATGGGTGAGTTCCTCAGCTTCATGCTCGAGACCACCACCGCCGCGAATCGCCGCAGATCAGTAGGAGCGATGAGTCCGCGGTCCACGAACTGGCGCACGGCAGCGGTGAGGCGTCGGTGGATGAATGGCTCCGCGACGACGAACAACGGCAGCGCAATCAGCAATCGCGTCTGCACCTCGATGTCGCGAAGAAACGAGACGGTCACGTCCGCGCCGCGCACGTCGAACGCCGACAGCAGACACAGCGGGAGCCAGGTGATCAGGAAGTAGGCAACAAGCCGTCGGTGGACGAGTCCGAGCGGTCGATCGGCAAGATGCGTGCGGAGATACGTGTTGTACAACGGGCCGCCGACGACGAGCGAGAACTCCGGCGGCTCACGGTTGATGGCAGCCTTCGCGCGCAGCATGATGCGTCACCGCGCGGGTGCAAGCCGCAATCCTGTTGGCGTCCGCCGAATGCGTGCGGATTTCTGCACGATTAGAGTGGCGTCACGGTCCGCCGTCACCAGATCCGACGGTCCCACTTGAGATTCGAGATTCCGTAAAGCCTGATGCATTGGCGACGGCAGGGAGCTTGCTCTCCGATGACCTCACTCTACGCGGTGACCATGATCGGCCTTCTGACGTCACGCAGTCGCGCGAGGCTCGCGGCCGTCTCGTTCGTCTGCCTCCTGACGTTCGCCTCGCCTCTTCGCGCGCAGGTCAGAGGTCTCTACACGCCAGGCATGAGTGCCACCAATTCGGGTGAGCTGCCTGAGGCTGGCCTGACCTACGTGGCGGCGGTACAGGCCTACTCGTTCGACGAGTTGAAGGGAGCCGCTGGGGACCAGCTACCGGTCAATCTCACAGCGTCGGTGTTCTTCGCGCAGAACCTCTTTGTGTGGGTCAGCGATTTCAAGATACTTGGCGGAACCTACGCAGCGTCCGCGAATTTGCCAATCGCGAATGCGTCGCTCACCTCGGTGAGGTTTGGGGCGCTTCAGGGTGGCTCCGGGCTTTCCGATTCGGACTATTCACCGTTGACGCTCGGGTGGCAATGGTCCCGAGCGGACATCCAGGCTAGCTATGGGTTTGTCGTACCGACGGGGCGTTTCCAGGCCGGAGCCTCGGACAACACCGGCGGCGGCTACTGGGCGCATATTCCGAATGCGGGACAGACCGTGTACCTCACTGCCGACAAGACAACAGCGGTCTCGGCGTACGAGATGTACGAATTTCACGGAACCCAGAAGCACACCGACATACGTCCGGGCCAGACGTTCAATATCGATTACTCGTTCACGCAGATGTTGCCGCTGACACCTGACAAGGGCACGTTGCTGCAGATTGGGCTCGTCGGATACGGCCAGTATCAGACGACCGACCACAGGGGCGTCACGGCAATCGCAGCCGGCACGCACTACACGGTGAACGCCCTCGGCATTGCGGCGGGCGTGACAGTCCCCGAACGGCAAATCGAGGTCGGCGTCAAGTATCTGAAAGAGTTCGCCAACGAAGCCACGGTCCAGGGACACTCGCTGCAGATCACCGCAGCGGTGACGTTCTGATCACAGGAGTGCTATCACGAGGAGTGCTGCGTAGCCGATTGCCCCTAACGCGAAAGGCCAGCAGCGCCCCTCCTGCCTGTCGGGCAGTTCCATGACCATGCTGTTCATCACCACGCCACCCGACTCGCGGCGAAGCAGAATGGACCACGCCGCCACCGAGAACAATCGCGGCAAGGACCAGAGGGCCGGCGAGCGACTCGATGGGCAACGTTTGCGTCATTGGCGTCGATCACGTCATTGGTGAGCGCGTCGAGTCGCGATCATCAGAAGCGGAAGGTGCTGCCCATTGAATCTCGCGGCAGCGGCGTCACGCAAAAAGGCAGCCGGGGCCCGCGCACGTGTTCCGCCTCGAATCACCGACATCTCGTGGACGCTCACGATCTCTGGTCATTGCCGGCAACCCCAGCGTTCGTTTCTCGCAATCCTCGCGGCGGCAGCTTGCTTGCTCGATTGTGTGTTTCATGGAGGCTGCATGAAGAACACCATTGCTGCCGCGGTTGCTCTTGTGATGACGACCGCAGTGGTCTACGCACAGAAAGTGAGCGTCGATTCCGATCCGGCCGCGCCCTTTGCAAGCTTCAGGACATACGCGTGGGCGGACGGGACACCCGCATCTAATTCGCTCAACGAAGAGCGCATCCACTCGGGTGTTGACGCGAGGCTGACCGCCAGAGGCCTTGCGATGAACACGACCACTCCCGATCTCATCGTCGCCACCCACGTGACGACCAGCGAAAAGCAGGAGCTGGTGGTGAATGGATTCGGCCCCGGACCGTGGTGGGGTGGCGGTACGCCGCAGGTCGAGACCTATATCGAAGGCACGTTGATCGTCGACCTCTACGATGCCAGAACAAAGAAGATGGTCTGGCGCGGTGTTGCGACCGCGACCGCCAGTGACAAGCCGTCGAAAAATGCGTCGAAAATCAACAAGGCGCTCGACAAGATGTTCGAGAAGCTCCCGATTGGGGCGGTGGCCACGAGCGGGCACTGAGCGCTCGGTCGGCGCCTTCGCAGCTGACGGGCGCTATCGAATAGTAGGTTGTCCGTCAGCGATGAGACTCGTCAACGCAGCATACGCCTCGCGGTATCTCCCCTCCGCGCGGAAGACGTCGGCTTCCGCTCGTGCGTGACCAGCCTCCGCGTTCTCGCTGTTCGACACCAAACGCACGCCTGTGCGACTCGCGGACAGCATCTGTCGAGCGAACTGATAGGCGTCGCGCGAGCGTTCCAGTTCGATGTAGGCGCTCTTGACTGCAGCGGCGGACTTCGCCTTGGTGAGTTCAACCCCGAGAGCGGCAGCCTGTTCCTGTGCAGATGCTTCTTTGACGGCTCGCTCGCGCTTCAGCGAATCGAAGAGGGTGTACGTGGCGACCACGCCGACGTACGCGAAGTTTTCAGGCAAGACGACGTCGCTCAGCGCATCCTGATGGACGTAGCCGCCAAGGATCGCGACGCCAGGAACGTACGCGAATTTCGCCAGCTTTGCGGCGGACCGCGCCTTTACAGCCGTCTGCTCTGCTTCGACGACTTCAAGTGAAGGCGATGCCTGCGCCTGCGCGAGTGCGTCCTTCAGCGTGAGATTCTCGACAAGCGGTGTGGGAGGGACGAGCTCCAAACGTATTTCCGGCGCCAGACCGAGTAACCCATTCAGCACCGCCGTCAGCGTTGCCACCTCGCCGGCGACGGCAGCTTGAGCCCTTTCGACGCGGAGCGCATCGGTCTGCTGTGCCGCCGTACCCAACAATCCGGCATCGCCAATCGTTACCCAACTCGCTCGCACCTTCCTGGCGTCTGACGCGGCCGCTGCGAGCTCACGCTCAGCGACGAGCAAATCGAAAAAGTTCTTCTCGACCTGGCGCGCGAGGGCTGTCACGGGCATTCCCGCCTTCGTTCTGGCGATATTCTCGTCGGCCTGAGCGATCTTCACGAGCTGCCGAACAGCGAAGAGTTGCGTAATCGGTTGGGTAGCGACCACATTGACGGTCGTCGAATCTTGAGAGACGACGCCCACAGGCACGCTGATCAGCCCGCCGGTCAACGGTCGCTGAAAGCTCAAGAGCTGCCCCGGCGTCTCGCTTAAGTGAAGATTGACGGCTTGCGTGGTGACGCTTGGAAAGTACATCGACGTCACGCCCAAGCGATGCTGCCGTGCGGCCTCCACTTGCAGTTGTCCGAGCCGCGCGAGCGGATCGTTCGCAGCCTGGGCAAGCTGCTGAGCGTCCGCCAGCGTAATGCGACGCACGTCGGCCGGGACGTCGCCGCGGATGCTGAGAAACGACGGCCCATTCCGATTCGGTGTGATCTGCGATTCCTGAGCGGCGGCGATGACGGGGACCAGGATTGCCGCCGCCAGTACGGCTGGAACGCAACAGCGTGTGTCTTGCACCGAAGAAAAGCCTCGTCCGAACATGATGCTCTCCCAGGAACGTTGTGGGTAACGTTTTGGCGAGGAGGCGGTGGGCAAACGGCGAGCCACGTTCGGTTGTGGCAAGAACGTTCGGCCGAGGGCTTCGACGCGTGCGGGTGGCAAGTCGCCTGACCGCATGCTGTGATGCGTCAGCGAAATGCTGCGAGTGAGGACTCGATCGGACGGTCTATTTGCCCCAGATTTTCCGGTACACGTCCTTGTACCCGTTCTCGGGCTCGTAGACGTTATTCGGGCCGCCGTCGCGATCGAGGTTCGACGCGACGAACAGATGCGGTGGCGGAACGAACCCGCTCGGCGGCTGTCCCGCAAATGCGCGATTCAGTTCGTCGATGCAGATCCATCCCTGCAGATGCAACGGCTCCGCGACGGTACCAATCTGATACCGGCGCTGACGAATCCGCTGGAACGCTGTCACCGATCCGTCGCCGGATGAAATCTGCCGCGGATAGCCACTGGTCGGATCGACCCCGGCCGCCTGCAGCGACGGTGCTGAGAAATCAAAATAGAGATCGTTGACCGCGATCGCGTACGTCCACTGCTTCCCGTGCTTCGTCAGCAGCGACGTCGTCAGGCTCGGCATGCGATTGGCCAAATCGCCCATCGGCGTGTCTTCGGTTTCAAGCACCCTGCACCCGGCGCACCCCTTGATGACCTCCTCGGATGCATTCGTCTTCGCGGTGGAAATTGTCGTGATGCTGTCTTTGAAATGGATCACGTTCGCGGTTCCGTTGGAATCGACGATGGCGTACATCGCCGCGGCCTTGGCGACCTCGCGCGGATCGGTGGTCACGTTGGTGAAGACTGGTGGATCGGTGACCGGTCCAGGCGCTGGACCGATATGCCAACCAACCATTTTGACGCCGAGCATGGCGGCGCGCCGGATCACCGGCGCCTGCTCCTGCGTGTCCACGTTGCCGAGGATGATGCCGTCAGGCTTCAGCGCGATCGCTTGATTGAGGGCGGTCGTGCGTCCCTGCACGGAGCCCTGGCCATCGAGAATTCGGAAATCCCAGCCGATCGCCTTCGCCGCGTCCTGCGCGCCATCTCCGGCCCCCTGCGGGCCGCCGTTTCGCTGATCGGACGAAACATAGACGATCAGTTTCCTCGGTTGTGCCGTCGGTCCGGTCGTTGGTCCTGTCCATGGCGTGCCTGGCGCCGTCACCTTCGCCACGTAATCCTTCGCCATCTGCAGATACGCGTCGTCGGTTTTTGCGGTTGACGTCGCGTTCGTGTTGCTCGTGGTGGTACCGCCGCCGCACGCGGCGGAGAAGGCGAGGAGAGCAGCACCAACGATGCTTCGACTAGACACCATGAGGGACCTCCACCGGCGGTTTGCGCGTGGTCGCCGCACGACGGCGTTGGGCAAATCCCGCGAGCGCGATCGAGACGAGCAGCGTGACACCATTGAACAGTGGTTCGACAAAGAATGCGCCACCGAGCTGCTGAATGCCGGAAATACCAACGGCGAGAATCAAGACGCCGATGATCGTGCCCCAGACGTTCACGCGGCCTGGCCGAATCGTTGTCGAGCCGAGGAATGTGCCGACCAGCGCGGGCAGCAGGTAATCGAGGCCGACGTTCGCCTGGCCGATCTGCAGTTTGCTGGCGAGCACACATCCGGTGAAGCCGACCAGGAGGCCGGAGGCGACAAACACGCCAATCACGTAGGCGCGCACCGGAATGCCATTGAGTGCGGCGGCCTTTTCATTCGCGCCGATGGCGTACAGATGTCGTCCAAGCGGCATCCGTTCGGTGATCACCCACATCACCAGCGCAAGCATCAGCGCATAGATCGCCGGTATAGGTACCCCGAAGATTGAAAACGCATTGATATTGACGAATCCCTGCGGCAACACGCCAATCACCTGGCGCCCCTCCGTGTGCCACAGCGCGAGCGCATACAGGATCGTCCCCGTACCAAGCGTCGCGATGAAGGAATCGATTTGCGCGACTTCGACGAGCATGCCGTTGATCAGGCCGGCGGCGCCCGCGCACGCGATCACAATCAGGCAGGCGAGTGGCCACGGCACGTCGTATTTCACCTGCAGGCTGATCGCGAGGATATGCCACATGACGATCCCGAAGCCGACGGTGAGGTCGATGCGTCCCGCCATCATCGGCACCATCGCCGCAAGCGAGAGGAGCGCGATGATCGCCTTGTCGCTCAGAATCGATCGTGCATTGATGGCGGTCGGAAACGAGTCGGGAAGCAGAATCGAGAAGAACGCAATCAGCAACAAGGTGAGAATCGGCAGCCCGTACACGGGCAGCATCCGAACGATCGTCTGGCCTCGACTGAGCGTGGCGAGGTCGGCGCGCGTCGGTTCGAGCGCGTTAGATTTCAGTGACTGCACGCCCGTCCCGCCCTTCCAGGCCCTCTCGCCCAACTCGCGCCGACGCGGCTGCGAGCAGGTTTTCCACTGAAAGCTCGTCGCCGCAGCACTCGGCGACGACGCGGCCGCGATCGAACACGAGCGCGCGATGACACACCTTGGCCACCTCTTCGAAATCCGTGGAGACGATGAGGATGGTCGCGCCTCGCTCGAGTGCAACGTCGAACAGCCGGTAGATTTCAGCCTTCGCCCCGACATCGACGCCGGCAGTCGGATCCTCGAAAACGTACACCCGCCCTTCGAGATGCAGCCATCGGCCGACGACCACCTTCTGCTGATTGCCGCCCGACAACCAGTCGATCGGGAGCGAGGGATCGTTGGGGCGCAGCGCGATGCGATCGCCCAGGTCACAGGCGACGCGCGATTCCTGCTCCGGCTCCAGGTAGGTTGTCAGCTTCCGGCCCATGGCACACGGATTCAAGAAGAGATTCTCGCGAACCGACAACCCTGGGACGATGGATTCAGCGGACCGGTCTGCGCAGACCAGGTTGATGCCGAGCGCGATCGCGTCGCGCGGAGAAGAAAGGCGAATCGGCTGTCCGTCGAGAATGATTCGTCCGGCTGCGATGGGCGCCAGTCCGAACAGCGCTCGGCCGATGCTCTCCTGACCGGCGCCGCGCAACCCGACGAGACCGACCACTTCTCCAGCGCGCATCCCGCAATCGAGCGGGCCTGCGCAGTCAGTCACGACGCGATCGAACATCAGCCGCGCTTCGCCCTCGTGCCGCGCGGGTCGCCGAAAGACTTGCGAGGGCTCGCGGCCGACAATCAGCAGGATCGCTTCTTCCGGACTCGTTTCGGCGACACGACGTTCGGCTACCAGCCGACCGTCGCGAAGAATGACCATGCGGTCGGCGATCTCGAATACTTCGTCCAGGCGGTGTGAGACGTAAATCATCCCCACACCGCGCGCTCGCAGCCGGCGCAACGCTGCGAACAGACGTGCCACTTCGTCGGCCGGGAGGCTCGCCGTTGGTTCGTCGAGCACCAGGATTTCCGCTTCGGCGGCCAACGCTCTCGCGATGGCGACCAGCGATTTCTCGGTCCGGGAAAGGTTGTGGACTCTGAGATCCGGATTAATGTCGGCGCCCAGCCTATCGAGCGCCTGCTGCGCGCGTCCGCGTGTGGCGTTCCAATCGATGACGCCGAAGCGACGCGGGAAGCCGAGCATCAGCGAAATGTTCTCGGCCACGGTCATCCACTCGATCAGCCCCAAGTCCTGGTGAATGAACGCAATCGGAAGATGGCGCAGCGCGGCGCCGTAGGTCACCTCTCGGCCGCGATAACTGATCGTGCCGCCGTCGAGCACGTGGACACCGGCAAGAATCTTGATGAGCGTCGATTTCCCGGCGCCGTTTTCGCCCAGCAGGGCGACGATTTCGCCGGCTCCGACCTCGATTCCCGCGTCTGCCAGCGCCTGGGTGCCGCCAAACTGCTTCGAGACGCCGCGCATGGTGAGCAGGGGCTGAGCCGGCGGAGGAGTGACGTGACCCGGGGAAACCATTCGGAAATTGTGATTGTAGATGATGCGGGGGACAATGGATGTGTGAGCGGCCTGCCTCGACGAGGCGCGCAGCGCGAAGTCGGGTTCGTAATTCGTGGTTGGTGGTTATGAAGGTAATGGCAACGGTTGCAGTGATAGCGGCGGCGATGAGCGTCGCTGTCGTCGCGCAGGAAAAGAAGATCCCCAAAGACTCCTTCCGGGTCACGGTTCCCGGATGCACGAAGGGGATGATCTTCACGGCGGGTCCAAGGACCGAGGATCAGCCGGGACGGCTCGATGTCCCGGAGGGCATTCATCTGCGGATGAACGGTCCGAAGAAGCTGATCGCGGAGGTTCGCGCGCATGAAGGCCAGATGATTCAGATCACCGGCCTCATGAAAAAAGGTCAGTACAACCAGCAGGGCGTTTCGATTGGCGGCGGCCTTCGAGTAATTCCGGGAACCAGCGGGTCATTTGGGAACCGGCCGACCGTTGGTACCGAGGCCGTCAACTACATCGATGTCGAGAGCTGGCAGCCGGCGCCTGGGAGTTGCCCTGGGTAATTCATAATTCAAAATTCAAAAATTCAAACGCGGTGTGTTTGCGGCAACGTGGTAACAGCGCATCGGCTTTCGCTCGTTGCTGCCACCACGTCGTGTTTGCATTTTGAATTTTGAACTGTGAATTGAGCGTCAGAACCTGAAGACGACTCCCGCTGCAGCGCGTCCGTAATTGAGTTTCGTGTTGGCGATTTGGATCCCGAGGATGTCGAGGTCCGAGAACGCGTGAAAATAGCGGAGCTCGCCGCGCACACCGACGTTCCGGCCGAAGAATATGATGAGGCCGCCGCCTGTGTCCCATGCGAAATGATTCTCGCTGTTTTCAATAGTGGTCGCCGAGAAATCCACGTGCGTTTTCATCAGACCCAACCCGATCAGCCAGTAGGGCTGCACCGGCCCGAAGCGCGGAGCGATCATCCCGTTGCCCATCAGCGTCAGCACGCTCGAGGAGACGCCCGGAATGTCACCAAAGAAATTCTTTGCATAAGCGAATTCGAGCTCGCTGCCGAGGATGCTGCCGAGACTTCCGGCCGACACCCCCCAGTTCAGATGGCGGTCCTCGCAGTTGGTGATTTCAGGACAGCTCGAGTCGCCGCCGAAGTCATATCCAATCAGCGGACTGATATATCCCTGCGCGGACGCGATCGACGGAACGGCCATCCACGTACAAAGCGCTATTGCACCAATGCGGATCAACCGGCTCATGTAAGTCATCGTCATTAACCAGCCTTCAGTCGGGGGAAGAGCACCAGCGCGTTTTCGCGCTCAACGGCGCGGAGCTGCTGCGGCGTAAACCCGTCGAACGATTCGAGCCCTCGCACGACGTTGCCTGCGCTGCCCGCGTTTCCGAGATAGTCGCTGCCGAACACGATGTGCGGGTTCGGAATCATTTTCGTGAACCCGGCGAGCGTAAACGCGTTGAACGCCTGCGCGGTGTCGTAATAGAAGCTTTGCACCGCCGCCAGCCGCGCGTTCGGTTTGCCGTCCGGGCCGATGCCGAGATTGAACCGACCCGCCAGATACGGCATCGTCCCGCCGCCATGTGACCAGATGAAACGAATGTCGGGAAAGCGTGTGGCGATGTTGTTGTCGAGCACGCTCGCGAGCGTCAGCGTCGTGTCGGTCGACAGCGTGATCCCCATCGCGCGGCGTTCCGGCAGCAGGTTGTACATCGGGTCCGCGCGAAACGGATGCGTATAGGCCACCGCCTTACGGCGATTGAGTTCCTCCATCACAGGCGTGAAGAACGGATCGCCGAGATACTTGTTTCCCTGATATTTCCCGGGATACGGGTAGCTGCTCATGAACGTGACGCCATCGGCCTTCAGCGTGTCGAATGCGTATTCGATCTCCTTGAGCGCGCCGTCGACGTCGGGCAGCGGCAGAATCGCAAACAGTCCGAAGCGCCCGCGATACTTCTGCATCAACGTCACGCCGTAGTCGTTGCAATCGCGCGCGAGCGCCCGCGCTTTGGCGTCATCACCGAAATGGACGCCAGGCTCGCTGATGGAGAGCATCGAGACCTCGACGCCGTACCGATCCATATCCTCCACGGCCTTCTTATCGTCCCATTCGATGATCGGCGTTTGCCCGGTCCCCATTGGCCGCAGCACCTCGCGATACATCGGCGACGAATAGTGATAGTGGACATCGATGATTCGACGTCCGGGCGTCGGCGGCGGCAAAGCTTGCTGCGCGTTCAATATTTGCTGGGCAATTGCCGTGGTTCCCACGGCTGCTAATCCGAAGAGAAAATCGCGCCGCCCGACCTGATTGCTCATCGCTCCATCTCCCGCGTGAAGGAATTTACGCCCACACGGTGTTTCTGTCACTATTTCGGCTTCAGCCTGCAGGCTTCCGGCTCCTGGAGTCTGAAGTCTGTAGTCGAAGCCTGGAGGAATCGAAAATGCGCGCCACGGCCTTACTTCTCACGTCGCTTCTGTGTTTCTGCGGCTCCGCCTTCGCTCAGGACTGGGAGCTTTATACGAACAATGACGACGGCTTCAAGCTCGATTTCCCCGGCGCGCCGAAGATCACACAGACGACGTTCAAGTCCGAATACGGCGCGGACCTGCCTGCACATGTTTATACGGCAGCGAAGGGGCAGGAAAAGTATTCGCTCACCGTGGTGGACTATCGCGAGGCGCCGCGGCTGCTCGACGAAAAGGCCAAGCTGACGTGTCCAAAGGATTACCCCGACGAACGGTCGTGCGGGCTGGTCAACGCGGGGCGTGGCTACTGGAAGGAAGACATGGCCGGCGCGGTGTTGTGGGCCACGTATGGATTCCTTCAGCGCAACGCCAAGCTGACGCACCTGGCGTTTGCGTGGCAGGACCTCGTTGGCGGCCATGAGATCCAGATGCTGAATCCGGATCAATCGCGCACCTTCGCGTTCATCGCGATGCATACCGATCGTCTCTATATCCTCGAGGGGACCGTCCCGCGCGGGTATCCGCCGCCTGTCCTGTTTCAGCAGTCGATGGGTTATGTGGACAAGAACGGAAATGGGATGCGGTATCAATCGATCTACTCGAACATGTATGCCGAGCATCCGGACGTCTTCCCTGGTCAGCCGAAGCTCACGGGGCAAGGGCGGGGAGGCGGTGCTGGCGGCGGCGCCGGTGCTCCTGCCAATGGACGGTAGTCGAGGACAAGATGACGTTGCGAATTCTCGTGGTGCTCATCGCCGGAGCGTGGACGCAGGCGTCCGCGCAGACGAGGCCGCCTGAGCCTGCGCCGCAAAATCCGCCGCTGACGCTCGCTCAGGTCACGATGTCGCCTGACGCCACCAAGCGCGCGCACCTGCAGGAAATCAACCTCGAGACCGCCCGGAAGCTCGCGGACGCATGCGTGGCATATTCGCGCGCCGCCAACCCGGCCGGCGGCGCCACCGTTGTCGTCGTCGGTCCGTCGGGGAACATCGTGTACGCAGCGCGGAGTGACGGGCAGATTCCGAACAACTTCGATTCCGCATTCGAGAAAGCGAAGATGGCGCTCTACATGCGCGCGCCGACGCGATCGATGGTGAATCGGTGGGGGGCGCCGGAGGCGGCGCTCGCGCGTGCACCGCTGAACCTATATCTCGTCGAAGGCGGCTACCCGATCATCGTTGAAGAGATGATGGTGGGTGCGCTTGGCGTTGGCGGCGCGTCAGGTGGTGACGAGGAATGCGGCCACGCGGCGCTGACGAAGGTGCTCGGGCCACAGCCGCCGATCGTGCCGCCTGTCCGGCCTAATGCCGTGGGGCCTGCCGCCCCACCCGCTCAAGGAAGGTGAACGTGCAAGTGCCGGTTTCTCGATCATCGGTCGGGTCCGCCTTCAGCCGGACCTGCCTCCTTCTCATTGCTGCACTCGTCCTCTCGGCAGCCGTTGCATCCGCTGCGGACATCACATGGACCGTTGACGGTGTCGAGCGCGCAGCGATCATCTACGTTCCCAAGTCGCCGCCGCCAGGCAAGCTGCCGCTGATTCTCTCCTTCCACGGCCACGGCGATGACGCGCAGAACTTTCAGTTCGTCGGTCTGCATCAGGTGTGGCCGGACGCCATCGTCGTCTACTTTCAAGGCTTGCCGAGCCGCGATGGATATCCAGGGTGGCAGGTGGAACCGGGCGACTATAACGATCGCGATCTGAAGCTCGTGGACACCGCGATCGCATCGCTGCGAAAGAAATACAGCATCGATGACAATCGCATTTACGCGACCGGATTTTCCAACGGGGCGCATTTCACCTATCTGCTTTGGGCGACGCGCCCGAACGTATTCGCCGCCTTTGCTCCCGTTGCGGGGCGCATCAGGCCTTCGGCGACGCCGAAGGTACCCCGTCCGCTCCTCCACATCGGCGGCTCACGCGACGCGCAGGTCGCTTTTGCGGACCAGGAAGCCGCGATGCGGATGGCCGTTCGCATTAATGGGGTCGACGGGAAGGGGAAGCCGTGCGGCAGCGGCTGCATGTTGTACGGCGCCGACACGGCTGCGCCCGTGATGACGTGGGTACACCCGGGAGGGCATGAGTATCCGCGCGGCACGTCGGAGCGGATCGTTGAATTCTTTCACCAGCACACGCTAGGGACTAGGGACTAGGGACTAGGGACTAGGGATTAGGGACTAGGGACTCGGGACTTGGGATTTGGGACTTGGGATTTGGGATTTGCGCTTCCCCACTAGTCCCCAGTCCCTAGTCCCCAGTCCCCAGTCCCTGTAGTATTACCGCCGCAGGGGGACAAGTTCATGCGCGTAGTTGCCATTGCCATCACGTTGGTTCTGTCGATCGCCGGCAGTGCCGCTGCCCAGGAATGGGAGGAATTCGTCAGCAAGGAAGACGGATTCAAGGTCGATTTTCCCGGCAAGCCGAAGATCACGGACGTCACCTGGAAGTCGCAGCTCGACTACATTCTTCCAGGCAAGGCCTACAGCGTCGAGAAGGGCAAAGAGCGCTACTCGATGACCGTGGTCGACTATCGCCCGATCGAGCAGCAGGGCATCGACCGCTCGAAGACCTGCGAGGAAGGCAATCAGCAGTGCCGCCAGAATGCGGGCATCATGGGGCCTGGATACTGGAAGCACGACGAGCGCGGCGCCGTCATGTATGCCACCTTCAAATTGATTCAGAAGGCGGCTAAGGTCACCAGCCTCGCATGGGAATGGCAGGACATGGTGGAAGGCAATTTCCTGCAGCTCACCAATCCCGATGAATCGCGCACGTTTGCCTACGTCGCGATGCACGAGAACAAGCTCTATATCCTCGAAGGCACGGTTCCCAAGGGCTATCCGGAGCCTGGCCTGTTTCAGCAGTCGATGGGGTTTGTCGACGCCAACGGTAACGGCCTGCGCTATCAGAACGTGATCTACTCGAACGCGTATCACGGCATGGGCGTGTATCCGAAGCCCGGAGCCGGCGGCGGTTTCCCCGCCGGCGGTCAAGGCGGGCAGGGCGCTCCGAACGCCAACCAGAATCAAGGCGCAGGAAGATAACGAGGTAGGGCGGGTCCTTCTGGAGACCCGCCGTTACTTTACCCGCCGAAGGAGAAATCATGCGCGTGATCGCAGTCGCGTTCGCCGTTGCAGTGTTCTCGGCCGGCTCCGCGTCCGCGCAGGAATGGGAGCAGTTCGTCAGCACTCGTGACGGCTTCAAAGTCGATTTTCCCGGCCAGCCCAAAGTTACCGAGACGACGTGGAAGTCGGAGTACGACTACATGCTGCCGGCGCGCATTTACAGCGCAGACAAAGGCAAGGAGCACTACTCGATAACCGTGGTCGATTACAACGGCATCCAGAAGATGGGTCTGGAGCGGCAGGCGAATTGTCCAGCGGGTGCCGAGCCGTGTCAGGGGCAGCGTGGCGGAGCGCTGTCGACGATCGGGCCGGCGTATTCAACGCAGGCCGTTCGTGGCGCCCTCGTGTACGCGTCGTTCCAGTTCATCAAACGCGACGCCACGATCACGCACTACCTGTGGAACTGGCAGGACCTCGTCGAGGGTCACGAGCTTCATCTCACGAACCACGCGGATCAGTCACGGACGATGGCGTTCATCGCGATGCGCGAGAACCGTCTGTACATCCTCGAGGGGACGGTGCCGAAGGGGTATCCCGAGCCAGGCTTGTTCTACCAGTCGCTCGGGTGGGTCGATAAAGACGGCAACGGCATTCGCTATCAACAGATCTACGTCAACGAGATCTACGGCCTTGGCTTATATCCCGAGCCGCCGCATAACCAGGGCGGTCAGTTCCAGGGAGGCCAGGTTCAGGGCCCTCAGGGGCGGCAGTAGCCTCAGAGGTCGCGATGAAGAAGATCTTCGTGCTCGTTGCTGCGACTCTCACCCTTGTCTCCGTTGGCACGACCGCACAGAACGCTGCGCCCGACGCCGGCGCGCTGATCAATGCGGCTACGGCTGCGATGGGGACGGCCAGACTGCGGTCGCTCCAGTACACGGCCACCGGTTCGTTCGGCGCGACGGGGAATGCCTACACATCGGGCGGTCCGTGGCCGCGATTCACGGTGACGAAGTACACGATGTCGATCGACTACTCCCTGCCCGCGATGCGGCAGGAGTTGGTACGCGTCGATGATGCGAAGCCGCCGCGAGGCGGGGGAGCCGGCGGCTACAATCCGACGACCTTCCAGGGCGGCATCCGGCCCGTGCCCGGCGACATGATTCAGAACCAGACCTTCGATGCCCGCACGCAGGCGGGCGCCGTCGCCTTCTGGCTGACGCCGCACGGGTTTCTGAAAGGTGCAGCTGCGAATCTCGCCACGGCGAAGGCCGCGATCGTTCGCGGCAAGCGGACAGTCACATTCACCGCGTTCGGCAAGTTTCCGGTGACGGCCACGCTCGACGAGAAGAACGTCGTCGAGCACGTCGAAACGCTCGTCGACAACGTCTTCACCGGCGACACGGTCCTCGACGGCACGTATTCCGATTATCGAAATCTCGATGGCATCCAGGTCCCGATGCACATCGTCATGCGCGAAGCTGGCTTTCCGGTGCTCGACATAACCGTGTCGCAGGCACGGCCCAACAGCGCGGAGCCAATTGATGTGATCGCGCGCGCAACCTCCGCGCCGCCGCCGGCGGCACCGGCCGCCCCAGCGCCGCCGGTGCCTCAGCACATCGCCGACGGCATCTGGCAGCTGATTCCGAACGGCGAAGGCAGCATTCTCGTCGAGTTCAAGGATTACGTGGTGATGGTCGAAGCGCCGATCAGCGACGCCGTGTCAGCAGCCTCGATGGAGGCGGCGAAACGGCTCGCACCCGGTAAGCCGATCAAGTACGTGATCAATACGCATCACCATGCGGACCATTCGGGCGGGTTGCGAGCGTACGTCGCCGAAGGCGTTCCAATCATCACGCACGAATCGCACAAGAAGTACTACGAGGAGCAGATCTTCAAGAATCCGCATTCACTCAATCCCGATCGTCTCGCGCGAATGCCGCGAGCGCCGATAATCGAGACCATGAAGGACAAGCGCGTGCTCACCGACGGGAACATGGTGCTCGAGATCCACCTGATGAAAGAACAGCTGCACACCGAAGGGCTGCTGATGGTGTACGTGCCGAAGGAGAAGACGTTAATCCAGGCGGACGCGTACATCCCGCGGCCCGGCGCGCCGCCGTTGCCCGCACCAAGCCCGCACACCATCAACCTGGTGGACAACGTTTCGCGCCTGAAGCTGAACGTCGATCGCGTCTTCCACATTCACGGCGGCAGCAGCCCGTACGCCGAGGTGCTCGCCGCGGCGGGACGGTCGAACGCGACCCATTAACCTCGTTCGCGTTTAGAATTCACCCGCGGGCCGACCCGCCAACAATACCGAGAGGGCGCCATGAAGAGGATTCTTGCAGTCATCGCGGCGGTCACGTTTCTTTCCCTCCAAGCGGCCGCGCAGAACACCCCTGACGCGGGCGCGCTGATTAGCGACGCGGCAAAAGCCATGGGGACGGGGAGCCTGCGCTCGCTGCAGTACACCGGCACCGGCTCGACGAACCCGACCGGACAGGCGTACACAACCGGCGGCGCATGGCCGCGCTACACCGTGACGAAATACACGATGTCGATCGATTACTCCGTGCCGGCGATGCGGCAGGAGCTGGTGCGGATTGACGATGCGAAAGTGCCGCGCGGCGGCGGTGCTGGTGGCTATAACCCGCAGACGTTCCAGGGCGGCATCCGTCCGATCCCCGGCGACATCATCCAGAACAACACGATCAACGGACGTGCGCAGGCTGGTGCTATTGCCTTCTGGCTGACACCGCATGGATTCCTGAAGGGCGCGGCGGCGAACGCGGCGACTGCGAAAGCCGCAACGGTGAAGGGCAAGCGGACGATCACGTTCAAAGCGTTCGACAAGTTTCCGATTACCGCGACGCTCGACAACCGGAATCTGATCGAGCACGTCGAGGCGCTCGTCGATATTGCCTTCACGGGCGACACGGTGCTCGACGGCACCTACTCCGACTATCGCAATCTCGACGGCGTTCAGGTCCCGATGCACCTCGTGATGCGCGAGGGCGGCTGGCCGACGCTGGAAATCAACGTGGCGCAGGCGCGTCCGAATTCCCAGGAAGCGATCGACATCGTCGCGCGTGCAACGTCGGCGGCGCCCGGCGGCCCGCCAGCCGCTGCCGGCGCGCCTCCACAGCCCGTCAAGCTCGCCGACGGCGTCTGGCAGCTCAATCCGACCGGCGAAGGAAGCATTCTCGTGGAGTTCAAGGACTACATCGTGATGGTCGAAGGACCGGGCGGCGACGCGGTCACGATGGCGTCGATCGATCAGGCAAAGCGGCTGGCGCCGAACAAGCCGATCAAGTACGTCGTCAACTCACATCATCATGCGGATCACGCGGGCGGGATACGCGCGTACGTCGCGGAAGGCATTCCCATCATCACGCACGAGTCGCACCGGAAATACTACGAGGAACAGATTTTCAAGAACCCGCACTCGCTCAATCCCGATCGCCTTGCGCGGATGCCGCGGGCACCGATGATCGAGACGATGAAGGACAAGCGTGTGATCACCGACGGCAACATGAGCCTCGAGATCTACTTGATGCGCGATCAGCCGCACAGCGAAGGGCTGCTGATGATGTACGTGCCGAAGGACAAGCTGCTGATGCAGGCCGACGCCTACATCCCGCGCCCCGGCGCGCCGCCGCTGCCGATGCCAAGCCCGTATACGACGAATCTGGTGGACAACATCACACGCCTGAAGCTGAGCGTCGACCGGGTCGTGCAGATTCACGGCGGCACCAGCCCGTACAGCGAGGTGCTTGCCGCCGCGGGTCGTCGGCAGGTATCGACGAACTAATGTCACAATCCGATTGCCGCTCGGCGATGATCTCATCGCCGACGCGGCCATGCGGATTCGAAGAACGCGGCTGGAGCCATGGTCGTTCCCCTGGATTCAGGCGTTCCCCGGAGCCCATTGGCCGCAGCATTTTCGGACCGGTTCTTCTTACCCGCACGGCCGCATCGGCTTAGGGAGGCGCAGTGGGTTCAGCGCGATCCGGCAAAGCGGTGGACTAGACTCCAGCCGCGAAACGAGTCCGCGCGGCGGCGACAATCTGGCCGTACTTCGCCTGCATCAACTGCCACTCGGTTTCGAGCAGCGATAGGCGTGCGTCGTTGAGCTCGGTCGCGGTGATGACGCCGTTTTCATAGGACACTTCAGCGATAGTCAGCCCTTCGCGTGCCATTTCCACGGCTTTCTCCTCGGTCCCGACGATCTCGCGCGCGGCATCCAGTTCCCGCGATGCCGACGCGACGTCGAGCCGTGCGTTGTCGAGCGCGGCATTCATCGCGTGCTCGGCCTGCCTGACCTGCGCGGCCGCAGCGCCACGCTTGGCGGCCACCGTCGGCGCATTGAAGAGCGGAACGGTGAAGTTCAACCCGAACTGATAGCTGCGGTTGGAGCCCTGGAGAAGCGAGGAGAGTCCGTCTTCCTGGTATTGATAATTGCCGCTGAATGCCACGATCGGCTTCATCTCCGCGTTGGCGAGGGAGACGAGTCGCTGCGCGGCTTCACGCTGCTGGCCGAGTGAACGGATGTCGGCACGCGACCCGAGCGCCGTCTCGATGACGGCTGCCGACGGCACGTTTGGTATCTCGTCGAGCGATCCGGCGAGCTGCAGCGGCTCGCCCTGCGGCAGCGAGAGCACCGTGCGAAGACGCTGATACGCAACATCCGTCTCGCTGCGGGCGCGAATGAGCTTCGCCTTCGCGTTCGACAGCTCGACCTCGGCGCGAAGCACGTCCAGTCGTGCCGCGGAGCCTGCATCGAATCGCGCCTTTGCCAGCTCGAGATGTTTCTGGGCGATGGTCACGCCTTCTTCGTTGACGCGGACGCCCTGCTCGTTCATCAGCGCCGCATAGAACGATTCATACACTTGCAAGATGAGCCCCTGCCGCGAACGCTCGACATCCAATCGGCTCGCCTCTTCTCCCGCCGCCTGCGCAGCATAGGCGTTCGACAGCCTGCCACCGGTGTACAGCGGTTGCGAGATGTCGAACCGCATGACGTTCTCGCGCGTCAGGTTGGCCCGGAACGTCTGCTCGTTCGGCCCGAACACGCCCGCGGGAATCTTCAGCAGCGGCGAAGCCTGCGTCGGCGTGTACAGGAAATTCAGGTTGAGCGACGGCAGGAAGGCTGCCTTGGCTTCGGATACGTAGGCCTGGCTTTCGCGGAGCCGTTCCTCGTTGACCTTCAACGATTCGTTGCGATCGACGGCGAGCTGCACGGCGCGATCGATCGTCAAGGTGCGCGCCTGTGCGGCCGACGCCGGCGTCTGGGCCTGGGGCGCCGAAGCCGAAAGTGAAGGCGGCCCGGCAAATACCCGCGCCACGCTGAGGAACGCGCCAATCAACCCGAGTACGACAAGAATCCCGGTGACACGCGCCGCTGCCTTCGCCCACGCTGGAAGCGGCGCCTCGCGAAATGCCTTCACTCGTGAGAGCCCGCGCTCGAGCAGCAGATACGACACGGGGACGACGACGAGCGTGAGCAGCGTCGACGTCAGCAGCCCGCCAATTGTCGCGATCGAGATCGGTGCGCGGAACTCGCTGCCGTCGCCGTTGCCGAATGCCGACGGCATCATCCCGAGAATCATCGCGATTGTCGTCATGATGATCGGGCGGAGCCGCACAGGGCCGGCCTTCAGCAGCGCATCCTTGACCGGCAGGCCTTCACGCCGGAGCTGGTTCGTGTAATCCACCAGCAGGATGGCATTCTTCGTCACGAGCCCCATCAGCATGACCACGCCGATCATCGCCGGCATGCCGATGTTCTTCCCCGTCGCCAGCAGCAACAGCAGGGCGCCGACGATGGCGAGCGGCAGCGACAGCATGATGAGGAACGGTTCGATGAACGACTCGAACTGCGACGCGAGCACGATGTAGATGAAGGCGACCGCGAGGATCAGCGCGAGGCCGAGCGCCGCC
>Ga0070675_100000204_pt1 | contig 37628 bp, 33 predicted proteins | sample KBSM43metaG_FD_65343 | JGI IMG/M metagenome (GOLD analysis project Ga0070675, IMG submission 65343) | Miscanthus rhizosphere microbial communities from Kellogg Biological Station, Michigan, USA - KBS M4-3 metaG | ecosystem: Host-associated > Plants > Roots > Rhizosphere > Soil ... | reverse complement strand
TTTGGCGGCCTCCGGTCACTGTTCCGGACCCCCTCCGGCCGACCTGCCGCCAGCGGCCGCCCGCACGTCGCCGGCCGCTGGTCGCTGGTGCCAGGCTCGGGGACAGGCCCGGGGACAGGCTCGGGGACAGGCTCGGGGACAGGCCCGGGGACAGGCCCGGGGACAGGCTCGGGGACAGGCCCGGGGCCTGTCCCCGAACCGATAGTGGCAGCGCAGGCGCGGGCGTTGCTAAAGCGGTATGGCGTCGTCTGCCGGCGGATGCTGACTCGAGAGCCGGGCGCCGCCCCGTGGCGCGACCTGGCGCGGATGTATCGGACCCTGGAGGCCCGCGGCGAGATTCGCGGCGGGCGATTTGTCACGGGACTCTCCGGCGAGCAATTCGCGCTACCGGAAGCGGTGGAACGCCTGAGGGAGACCCGTCGCACAGCCGCCGATGGACGTGTGGTGACCATCAGCGCGGCCGACCCGTTGAACCTCGCCGGCATCATCACGGCCGGCGAACGGGTCCGCGCGCAGACCTCCACCCGCATCGCTTACTGCGACGGAGTACCAATCGCGGTCCTTGAGGGGGACTTCGTCCGGCCGTTGACGGACGTACCGCCGGCGGTCGCGTCGCATTTAGCGACAGCGCTCGCCGGCCGGCCGGTTCCGCCAGTGATCAGCGGGTATGTAGGACGGAACTAACTGATTTAATGGGACTTACTCGGGCGAAATCGACGTGCGTCCGCAATCGTCGCACTTCAGATAGAGCACGGGCAGGGCTTCTGATCGACCGATGATTTTGGCGTTTGGAACGCCGCACCGAGGACAGACGATACCCGAGCTGGACCGTTTGGCCATGACGTTTCTCCTTACTCCTACTTAGACTGCAGGATTCCGGAGAAAGATACAAGTCGGGTCGAATCCCTAGATCTATCGCCCTATCGAGGCGGCCCCATCGGCTTAATCGTCACCTGAACGGCCTTGCGATACTTCACCGGCGCGCCATTCAGCGTCGCTGGACGGAATCGCCAGGCGCGAGCGGCGGCGACCGCGAGTTGATCGTAGTGGGGCGACACCGAGACCCGCATGACCGCGCCCTCGACCAGGCCGTTTTCGTCGATTAGCACTTCAAGCAGCCCCTGGCGCGGTATCACGACCTGGCCGGGATAAGCCGGAAGATCCTGCCTCACGGCCACGGGCGGCGACACGTCGCCGTCGCTCGACGTGTAGATGCGCGGTGCTTTCGGCACGACCGGTTCCGGCACCGGCGCTGGCGCAGCAGCGGGTAGCGGAGGCGGCGGCGCCGAAGCGGTGGTCGCGAGATCTTTGAACCCCAGCGCCAGCATCTTCATGTCCGACAGCGGTGCACGATCCACCTGCGTCGCCACATCGGGATCGCTCATCGTCTCGAGCACGCGCGAGAACAGGTCGGCCGCAGCCGCGTACTCCTTGCGGTCGTACGCCGCCTTGGCCTGTGCGTACTTCTGCTGGATGATGGCCGGCAGCACGCGACGGCGGACGTCGCTGAATGCGGTTCGAACGCGCGGCGACAAGTCCACTGACGGGCGGTACATCGGATCCGCGGAGATGACCGATTCAATTGCGTGCTCGGCCTCGGCCGCCCGTCCCAGTGCCAGCAGGCAGAAGGCGCGGTACTGCTCGATGGTGCGGGTTTCGTCAACCGGTCGGCCCGATCCGGGCAACCGGTTCAACACCGCAAGTGCGTCTTCGTATGCGGCCGACGCGTACAAATCCCTCGCGGCGGCGACCGAGTCCTGCTCGGCGCGAACCGTGGCCACCGTCAACAGCATCGTGACCAGCGACGTCAGCACTCCGAATTTCCTGCGCGACATCACTCCCTCCTACTTCTTCCGCAGATCCACGCTGACACGGGCCGGCGCCGCGAGTGTCACGGTCGCCGCGTACTTCTGTTCGCCAAGTTCCGGATGCCGGAAGAGAATCTCGTGCGGGCCAATCGGCAGCGCCAGGTTGCCGATCGGCGTTTCGCCGATGCGCTCGCCATCAATCCAGACATCGGCCCACGGCAGCGCGTTGATCGCGATCGTGCCTTTCGGCCACTCCACTCTGATCGCGGCGACCCGGCCTGCCGGCACCTGGACGGTGCGCGTCGCGCGATAGCCGACGGTCTCATTGATCAATTCGATGTCGTGTTTGCCAGCGCTGACCATCACGCGGTCGCTCTGGCTGCTGCCGAGCAGGCGCTTCCCTTCGTAGAGCTGCAGTTCGACCGGTGCGGACACCGACACCCAGCCGGACAGCGGCGCACTCTCGACCGCGCCGAGCGGCACGACCAGCGACGCGGTGACCCCGGCTTCGATGGTGACCGTTTGCTTGACGTTGGCACTGTCGCTGTCGAGCGACACCGCATGTTCGCCGGCAGCCAGCGCTTCGATCAGGACCGGCGATTTGCCGCGCGGAATACCGTCGACCGTCACCTGCGCACCGGCGGGCTCGGTCTTTACCTGCAACTGACCAAACGCGGTGGCCATCTTCGGCAGCTCGATGTACTGCGAGACCGTCGTACCGGCCGTAATATTCACGGGCACCGTCCGCGGTTCGCCGGCGCCGTGCAGCTCCACGTTGTGCGGACCAGGCTTCAGCGCCAGCGTCAACGGCGTGATCCCGCCAGTCTGACCGTCAACCACTACCGTCGCGCCGGGCGGATTGCTGTTGATGCTCAATGTGCCGGTGACGGTTGGCAACGCGCCCGGCATCAGGTACTTCCGAGCCGCGAACAGGCCGACGGTCGAAACCGCGATCAGTGCAACCGCGATCGCGGCGACCTTGCCGCGGAGTCCGGACTTCGCGTCGACTGCAGTGTGAAACGAAAACTCTTCGACTTCTTCGTCTTCGTCGCTGTCGCGATCGCTGGAGAAATCTGGCTGCGAGATCGCCGCGAACGGCGATGACGAGGTGAATGGTGTCGAAATCGACGGCTTAGGAGTCGCCGCAGCCATCGCCATCGGAGCGACCGGCTCGGGTTCGGCTGGCTTGATCAGGGAAATCGGATTGACGTATTCCGCCGGTGCGCCGGCGACCGGTTCGCGCTCAGGCGCAGGCACGACGACGGATGTGGCCGTGGTTGTCGCAGATGAGACGGGTTCGCCCACTGCGGCAGCCACGGCTGCATCCTCATCCTCGTCGCCCGACAGCACACGATCTAACGCGTCACGCGCTTCGACCGCGGTTGCGAACGAATGCCGCGGATCGAGCTGCAGCGCGCGGCCGATCCACGTTCGAATGCTCGTCGGCAGCGGCTGATGCTCCCCTTTTGCGGAAATCGCCGAGGCCAGCGCCAGCACGTCGCCCGCTCCGTTCGGGTACTCATCCTCGCGCAGCAGCCGGCCGATCACCAGCGCGAGCGCGACGGCGCCGATTTGCGTGACGTCGGCACGATGATCGAACCGTGGCAACGCCGACGATGGCGGCAACGGTACGCGGAGTTCCCTCCAATAGCGGTCCCGCGAGAACCGCAGCTGTTCGAGCGCCGCGCCCAGCACGTACTCCGCAATCACAATGCGCGCGCTCGGCGTGACGATGATCCGCTCCGGCCCGATCACACCGTGCGCAACATCGCGCGCCGTTTCGTGCAGCATCGCCACGGCCGACACCAGCTGTCGCAACAGGTGCAGTGAGGCGTTGATGTCGAGGGTGACCGGCCGGCGTTCGCTGGCCGTCAGCAAGTTCGCGAGCCGTACACCTTTAATAGAGTCGGAGACGACGGTCAGCGTTGATGCCGGATCAGTGAGCCGATCGACGCTGCGCACGCGCGCGTAATAGACGTGACGGAAGTTGGCAAGACGACTGGCGCGTTCGCGCAGGGCGAACTCGAAGGATGGAATCGCTGTTAAATCGCTGCGCAGACACAGTTGTTCGATCGTGTCGGCACCGCTGACGTCGCTGATGCGGCGGCGTTCACCGAGGCCGTCATGAAAGACGGCGGCTTTCGGAGTCGTGCCCGGCGCAAACGCAGGATCCATGGGAAGCCCCTCTCGCGAGGCTTCCTCATTGCGCGAACTGTGCCGTTTGGTTCAACAAATTTGCGTGCCGCCAACTCGTTTACTGACGCGAGTTTGCAGGCACGCTTACAGGAACGCATCGACGTGGCGAATTCTGTCGACGGCGAAAATTGTTATTCGAACGACGGACCTGTTGGCGTTGCAGGGGCCGGCGCACGCATTTGGTACTCGGCCGGCGGCTCGGCGCCGAGCAAGTGCTTCACAAAATAATCCCATCGGCGTCGAACCATGTATGGTTCGTTGCCGAAACCGTGATTGCGATTCGGAAACAGCAGCAGGTCGAAATCCTTGTTCGCCTTGATTAACTCGTTGACGACCAGCAGCGTGCTGTTCGGCGGCACGTTCGAATCCATCGTCCCATGCGCCAGCAGCAGCTTCCCTTTCAAATTCTTGGCCACCAGTTGATTCGCCTGATTGTCGTAGTTGGTGGTCCCGTCGGGATTGGTGCGTAGTAACCCTTGCCACTTTTCCGCCCAATCGTCCTCGTACACGCGATTGTCGTGATTTCCGGCCTGCGAGACGCCGACTTTGAAAAACTCCGGAAATCGGAACATCGCGCTGGCCGTCGCGTAGCCGCCGCCGGAGTGCCCATAAATGCCCGCGCGATCAATGTCGATCCAGGAATAGCGCTGCGCGAGCTGCTTCATTCCTGTTACTTGATCGGCAAGCGTGTTATCGCCCATGTTGCTGTAGTAGGCCTCGTGGAATTTCTTCGATCGCCACGGCGTGCCCATACCATCGATTTCGACGACCACAAATCCAAGTTCGGCGATCGCCTGCGCATCGCCGCGGGCCGCCGAAAAACTGCGGCCGCCGACGCTGCCGGTCTGCGGGCCCGGATAAATGTGATTGATGATCGGGTACCTGCGCGTCGGATCCAGCTGTGTCGGCTTGTACAGCAGTCCATACAGATCGGTGACGCCGTCGCGCGCCTTCACCGAAATCGGCTGCGGCGGCTGCCACCCGGCGGCGAGCAGCTTCGCAATGTCGGCGGTCTCGATAGTCGCGACCAACGTTCCGTCGATGCGGCGCAACTCGGTCACCGGTGCCATATCCGGCTTCGAGTAGGTATCGACAAAAAACCTGCCGGAGGGGGCCAGGCTGATGTCGTGGTCCGCATCGGCCGGCGTCAGCAGCGTTTGATTCTGCCCGTCCATACCGATCCGATAGAAATGGCGAAAGTACGGATCGCGACCAGTCTCTTTGCCAACCGCTACGAAATACAACAGCCGGTTCTTTTCGTCGACTTTCAACAACTGCGTGACGTTGCCGTCGCCACGCGTGATCTGCTGCTTCTCGCGGCCGCTTTTGAGGTCGTGCAGGTATAACTGGCCCCAGTCGTCGCGTTCCGAGAACCAAATCACTTCGTTCGAGCCGGGCAGGTAGCGCCAGTTCACCATACCGTTGCCCGACTCGAAAAAGGTTTCGGCTTTTTCTTCCAGCACGTCGCGGATGTGCCCGGTTGCCGCGTCGCCAACCCGCAGTTGTTCGTGCTTGTGATCACGCGACGTGGAAACGAACGCCAGAGACGTGCTGTCGGGCGCCCACTCGACGTCGCTCCACTCGTCGCCGCGGCACGAAATATCGTCGCAGAGCGACGAGCGATGCTGATCCGGTCCCATCTGCAATCGGGTCGTCTTGCCGGTGGCAACGTCGATCACGACGCGATGGATCATGGTGACGGTGGTGTCGCCCGGCAACGGGTACTTCCACGCCTGCAGCTTCGGATGACCGACGCTGGTTTCAACGAGATACATCTCGCCGACGTTGCGCTGGTCCTGCTGGAACGTCGCGATTTTTTTCGCATCGGGCGACCAGACCAATACCGGTCGGTCGCTGCGGGTCCAGCCGGCGTTGTCTGTGGCGTAGCCGAAATCCTTGACGCCGTCCCTGGTCAGGGCGGTTTCCTTACCGGAGGCGACATCGCGAACCCACAGATTCCAGTCGCGGACGAACGCGGTTCTCTTTCCGTCGGGCGACGGAATGTCGAGGCGCGGCGTGCCGCCGCGGCCGCCACCAGGTCCGCTCGCTGCTGAAGCTTTGCAGGCAGGCAACTCGCACGCGGTTTTCGCACCGGTTGTGGCGTCAACCAGGATGGTCTCGGTGCCCTTCTCCGTCGTGGTCCGATACCAATATTTATCGTCCGGCAACCAGTTGGCTCGTCCAGCGGAATGCAGGACCAGCGGCGTGGTGTTGTAGTTCATGAATCGCTCGGCGCGCGCATAGTCGTCGGCGGTCAGTGGTCGAGGCGGTGCTGGCTGCTGGGCGTTCAGGACGCCAGACAAGCCGACCACCACGGCGGCGCCACCGAACAGTCGCATCAAAGAAGAGGACATAGGGCTGATTATACGAGGACGATGCACAGGCATCGAAGTCGGAAGTGTGAAGTCTGAAGTCTGAAGTCTGAAGTCTGCAGTTTCAAACTTCAGACCTCCAGACTTCAGACTTACCATCGACAGGAAACTACCGGCCGCGCAGGGGGTAGGTTGCGCGGCCGGCTCCCGCTTTGCACGCGATGCGCGCGCGAGCGGGATAAGATTGACTGGGTTGACCGGGTTGGCCGCTACTGCACGCGCGTCAGTTTGCCGCGCGCCACACCGCCACCGTTAATTGCGGAGTGGACGTTGAGGTAGAACCCCGCCGGATTGTTCATGATCGCCTGCGCGATTTCGGCGGTCACCGCGATACCGGTCGCAGAGACCGAACCGGATCCGTTGGCCAGCACTTGGCCGGCCGCAATGTTGCTGTTCACCACGACCGGGCACTGGCAGCCGTCTGCGCCCTGGTGAATGTGCATCAAGTTGATCGTCGTACCGGCAGGAAAGCCTTGAAGCACGGCGGCAAATGAGGCGGTCGCCGATGTGACGTTGCCGGCGGCGTCTTTGGTCAACACCATCGTGTACGTACCGGTGCCGCTTCCAGTGGTTTCTCCGCCCTGCACAGGACTGACTTCGTTCGCCGGCGACAGCGCCGCCGTGAACGTCGGATTGGTCGGGGTAGGCGTACTCGGCGACGAGTCCTTGCTGCATCCAGCAGCCAGGCAAAGCGCGGCGCACAACACAAACAAACGTTTCATCACAGTCTCCTTGTCACTCATTCGATTAGAAAAATTTTCTCGCCAGGTTGAAGCCCATATACAGGCTGTTCGGGAACCCGCCAGCCGCGAGTTGTCCGTACGACGTGCCGAACGTGTTCGCAAACACCAGGGAGAAGACGTGGCCGCCGACCCGCTTCTCGATGCCAAACGCGTATTCCGCGTCGCCCGGCGCGTAGCCGCTGACCCGTGGCGTCACTTCCGCGATGATGTAGGTGGTCGGCACGATCGCGACGCGCCCGCCGACACCGATAAAGAAGGTGTTCTCGGTCTGATCCGTCACGCCGCCCGCGGAGTTGTGCACCCAGACCGGCACCGCATAGAACGCGGCCCGGTCTCCAAAGGCATGAGAGATCGTGGCGCCGAGCGATGGCTTGTACTTTTCCTGAAAATTGTCGCCGCCTTCGACCGAAACCAGCCCGGAAAATCCGAGCCATCGCGATCCGTCCTGATGCATCAGGTCAACTTTTCCACCCAACTGAATGGTCTTGTTGAAATTGGTTCGTGCGGCGATCGCCTCGACATGCTTGAAGAGGCCGAAGCGATACTCGAACTGGATGGTCGCGCCCTGGTCGAGGCCCCACAGGTTACTGGCTTGCGTGCCGAAGCCATCGTTGCGCAAGTTCTCGCCGAACCGATGCGTCAGATGGAAGTTGCCGCGGTGCAACGGTAACGGCAGAGTGGTTGGAAGATTGACTACGGTGTAATCGGGCTCCGCCGGCCGGAGCTTCGCATCGTCATCTTCAGTCTCCTGCGCCGCGGCAGAACCGACGAACACGAGCGATAACGCACAAACGAGAAACAGAAACACGAAACGGGCAGAGCGAGAGTGTCGGTTCACAGTGCTTCCTCCGTCAGCAAGTTGGGGACCAGCGCTAAAGTGTTGAAATCAAAGCGTCAAACGCAGGCGGGCGTTACTCGGAACGTAAGCCTTTACGCAAGGCGTCGATGCCGCAGTGGGCCACAACTCAGTGCCGTTCGTACACCACACGGCCGCCAACCATTGTCATCGAAACACGCATCTGCTCGATGTGTTTCTCGGGACACGTCAGGATGTCTTCGGGCAGCACCACCATGTCGGCGTACTTTCCCGGCTCGATGGACCCCTTCGTCCGTTCCTCGAATGTCAGGTAGGCGTTATTGATCGTTGCGACGCGAAGGGCGTCGCGGCGCGAAATTATCTGGTCGGCGCCGAGCACGCCGCCACTGATCGTATCGCGCGTCACGAAATGATAGAACGTCCAGAGCGGCGGATATGGAACGACCGCTGAATCGGTGCCGCCGGCGACAATGAAACCGCGTTCGAGGTAAGCGCGCATCGGTGTCGTCCACGCCGCCCGCTTTGTTCCCCAGTAGTTCACCAGGCTTGGGCCAGCCAGATACAAGTGATTCTGGGCGGAGATGACCAGGCCAAGCGTCTTCATTCTCGGAAACTGATCGTCCTGCGGGATGAATCCGTGCTCGAGTACCCACCGTTTCCCGACGATGGACTGATCCGCATTGGCGGCTTCGTAGCCGGCAAGCACTTCGTCGATTGCGGCGTCGCCGACGGCGTGGGTCGCAACGCGCCAACCGAGCCGATTCAACTCACGCACAACACTCGTGAAAGCCTCGGCCTTCATCGTGTTGACTCCGCGGAACGTGCCCTTCTCGCCCCACGGTTCTTCGTACGGTTCGCGCATCCAGCCGCCTTCGAAACCGCCGTCGACCCCGAGCTTCATACCGCCTATCCGAACCAACTCGTCGCCTTCGTCCGGCTTGATGCCGGTCGCGGCGACCGCGGCGCGCATCCGTTCTCCGGAATCGGCCGGTAACCGTAGCAACTGACTTACCCGCATCGTCAACGTGCCGCGACGCGCCATGTCCTGCAGCAGACGATACTGCTCGACCGATGCACCGGGATAGCGAATGCTGGTCAGTCCGGCGGCATTCAACGTTCGATGTTGCGCCGCGAGTTCTTCGATGGTCAGCCTGGTTTGCGGCGGTAGCGTGACGAGCGCCTTCGCCCGGTCCACCAGCTCGCCGTTCAGTTCGCCGTCCGATCCACGAGTAATGCGACCGCCGGGTTGTTGCGGTGTTGCGTTCGAAATATTCCATTTGCGCAGCGCCGCGGAATTGAGGATGTACTCGTGTCCACCGCGGATCAGCACGACCGGATTCGCTGCCGCAACGGTGTCGAGGTCCGCGCGATACGGCAACCGATGCTCCTTCAATTGCGCTTCGTGCCAGTCGCTGTTCGACACGATCACGTCGTCCGGAGCCGCTTGTTTCACCCTTGCTGCCACCGCTGCGAGCACGTCGGCAATCGACCGCGCGCGCGACAGATCGACGCCCGGACCACCTCCAGCGTCGTGAAGATGACCGTCGGCGAGGCCGGGAATTGCCGTTTGGCCCTGCAGATCAATGACTTTGGTGGCGGGTCCAGCGAGTCGCCGGATTTCGGCATTCGTGCCGACAGCCACGAATTTGCCGTTGGCAATCGCCACCGCTTGCGCGATGGAAAACTGCGCGTCCACAGTGATGACGTGGCCGTTAATCAGAATCGTCTCGGCCGATGGTTGGCTGCCCTGCGCCGACAGCGCGACGCCGGCGCCAACCAGAATCCGCAGCGCTAATGCCTTGCGCCACACCATGACGCACCCAGTGGTCATTTCGCCGCGGCCATCCGGGTCGTCAGCGTGCCGATTTTTTCGATGTCTATCGATACCGTATCACCGGGCTTCAGAAACTCCGGCGGCTTGCGGCCCGCGCCCACGCCGTCGGGCGTGCCGCTCGAGATCACATCACCTGGGTAGAGCGTGAGGATTGAGGTGAGGAACCGGATCATGTGCGCCTCGTCCCAGATCAGGTGCTGGGTGTTGCCGTCCTGTTTGACCACTCCGTTCACTTTCGTGACGATGCGGAGGTGCGGCGGATTCGGCGCGAACTCTTTCGGCAGAATGAACGGTCCGAAGGGGGCGGAACGGTCGCGGCTCTTGCCGCGGAACCAGTTGGTTCCTGGAAACATCCCAGTCAGCGGACGACCCGGCCCGCCGCGATCGCTCAGGTCGTACATCACGCTGTAGCCGAACACGTAGTCGTGCGCCTGGGCTTCGCTGACGTTGTAAGCCGGCTTCGCAATGATGATCGCCAGCTCGCCTTCCCAGTCGATGTTGCGGTTCGGCGGCAAGACGTAGGTGTCGCCGGGATCGATGATGCACGAGCGAGGCGACTTGGCGAAGAACACCGGGTCTTCTTTGTCGGGATCCGCTTCCTCCGCGGCTTTCTGCTGCGGGCTTCCCGGCGGGAACATCTCGCCGGCGTGCAATTTGTAGTTCGCGGCGATCGCCAGCAAGTTGTAGGGATACTTGATCGGCGCTTTCACCGACACCGATGCCACGTCGAAGGCAAACGCCGCATCGCCCTTCGCGGTTTTGAAGTAGTTGGCGATTTGATACAACCGCGGCTTCAGGCGATCGTAGTTCTCGATCAGCTCGCGCATCTCGTTCGGCATGCGCATCGTCGCCAGCCCAGAAGTTCTGCTGAGCGCGTCGTTCGCGCCGGCGATATCGAGCACCCGAGTCTCGAGCACCAGCCCCAGCCGCAGCTTTCCGCCTGCTTCAAAGGTAGCCAGCCTGAACGGCGTGTCGGGTTTGTCAGAAACCGTCGCACGTTGTTGCGCACCCGGCACCCTGGCACCCGGCACCATCGCACCCAGCACCATCGCACCCGGCACCGCGGCACCAGCACCCAGCACCCAGCACCAAGCACCAAGCACCCGTATGACCCGTTCGCCCGGTGCCACCCGTTTCACCTGTTCCATGCGCCGGATTGTAGCCCGTTTGGGTGATGTTCCCGGCGCGAGCTTCTGCAACGATGCAGAACATGACGAACGACTTTCTCGGAAATATTTCGAATCAACTCGCCGATGCGGTGGATGCAGCGGCGCCATCGGTGGTGCAAGTGCAGGGCCGCAGGCGTCCTGCCAGCGGTCTGGTCTACGACGGCGACGTCGTTCTGACCACGGCCCGCGCGCTCGGGCGCGGCGATGGACTGCACGTGCGGCGTCACGATGGTCAGACACTCGACGCGGAACTCGCCGGATGGGATCCAACGACCAGCCTCGCGGTACTGCGCGTGGCCGGCCTGTCCGCTGCGGCCATCACGCCGGCAACGGCCGCCGCGCGCGTTGGTCATCTGGCGATCGCCGTCGCGCGATCTTGGAGCAACAGCGTTACGGCAAGCGCCGGCATCGTGTCGGTGATCGGCGGACCGCTTCGCACCGGGCACCGGCGCGCCATCGACCAGGTGATTCGCACCACGGCGCCGATGCACGACGGATTTTCCGGCGGCGCATTTCTCAACACATCCGGTGCGCTTGTCGGCATCGCTACCGCCGCCGCGATTCGCGGCCTCGGAGTCGTGATCCCGGCGTCGATCGCCTGGAAAACGGCAGCCACCCTGCTCGAACATGGAAGCTTGAAACGCGGCTACCTCGGCATCGCCGGGCAGCCAGTGGCATTGTCTGAAGGACAACAGCAGGCCCATTCGCGCGAACATGGGCTGCTCGTGGTCGGCGTCACTGCTGGCAGTCCCGCAGCTGCCGCCGGTGTGCTGGTCGGCGACATCGTGCTGGACTTCGATGGTCGCGCGATCGAGTCGCCCGAGGAGCTGCTCGATCTCCTGCTCGGCGACCGTGTCGGCCGAAGCGTCACGATGCGGGTGCTTCGCGGCGGAGCGGCCACTGAAGTACCGATCGTCGTCGGCGAGCGTCAAAGACAGTAGTGAAGGTTGTGCTCGTCGGGCCGGCGGCCGCTCGGGCCCGTCTGCACGCCCAACTGGACGATGCGTCGATCGAAGTCGTCGGGGAGTTTCCGACGCTTGGATCCGCGAATGCCGCTGGGCTTGATGCGGACGGTATCTTGATGGTCCCGGATGCGTCGCCGGCCGACGAGGACGATGCGATTACCGAACCGCTGACGGCGCGTGAAATCCAGGTACTGGAGCTGCTCGCGGAAGGACTGCCGAACAAGGCGATCGCCGAGCGCCTCGGCATCAGCGATCAGACCGTCAAATTCCACGTCGCGGCGATTTCTGGAAAGCTCGGCGCGGCGAACCGCACCGATGCGGTCAGGCGCGCCGTCAGGCGAGGGCTAATCGCGCTGTAGGATTGTTCAGCGCTTGGCCCTCGGTTGTCCGATTTTCTCCGACGCAACCACGATCATCTGGCGGCGTTCGCCATTACGCAGCACGGTCAATTGGTCGGCCCAGCCGATTCGTTCATCCGTCAGCATCCGCAGCAGTTCGTCAATTCCGGTCACGGCGTGATTCCCGTAGGCGATGATCACGTCGCCTTCGCGGACTCCCCCTACCTCTGCGGGACTGCCCGGTTCGACTGAAACCACCTGGACGCCCGACGATACCGCCAGTTTGAGTGCGCGGGAGAGCGCACGCGGAACCGGCACGTTCTGTCCGGCGACGCCGATATAGCTGCGGCGAAGACGCCCGTCGCGCATCAGGCGCGACGCCACGAACCGCGCCGTGTTGCTGGCAATCGCGAAGCACAGTCCCTGCGCTGGCAGAATCATCGCCGTGTTGATGCCAATCACGGCGCCGCTCGTGGTCACCAGCGCGCCGCCGGAGTTGCCGGGATTCAGCGACGCATCGGTTTGGATGATGTCGTCCATGAGCCGACCCGAGCGTCCCCGCAGCGACCGGCCAAGCGCACTGACGACACCGGCGGTCACCGAATGACTGAATCCGTACGGATTGCCGATTGCAATCGCAATTTGACCAACGCGGACCTCCCGCGAATCGCCGATCGTCGCCCAGGGCAACGGTAATCCTGTCTGGTGCGCAACTCGAACGACGGCGAGATCGGAATCGGTGTCCAAACCGACCACGTCGCCGCGCATCGAGCGGCCGTCTGGAAGCACGACTTTGAGCGCCTTTCCATGGTCGACGACGTGCGCGTTGGTCAGCAGGAAGCCATCGGGTGTGAACAGCACGCCGGAGCCGCCGGATTCGCCAGCCTCGATCTTGACTACTGCCGGCGCGACGAGCTCGACCGCCCGGATGACGGCCTCGGAGTAGGCGTCGAGCAGATCTGCGTTGGAAAGCTGTGGATTCACAGCTCGATCTTACGAACCAGAAGGCGCGAGCGCACTACCCAAACGGGGGATTTAGGGCTTCCATGCCATCCCGTCTGGCCCCGTGCCCGTCTGGATCTTCTTCGTCACGGCCCAGGTCTTCAGGTCGATTGCGGCGATGTAGTTGTCGCCGTTAACGGCCACGTAGGCAACGCCGCCGCCGGGCGGAATCAGAATCCCTTCGGGCATTTTTCCGAGCGGCACTCGTCGCGCCACCGTTCGAGTCGCGGTGTCGAGGACGACTAATTCTCCGGCGTCGAGATCCGAGATCAGCGCGAACTTGCCGTCGGCGGTCAGCTTGATGCGGTTCGAACGTTTCGTACCGACGTCGATCGTGTGGACGACTTTCTTCGACGCGAGATCGATGACCGATACGCCGCCATCCTGCGAATGGGCGCTCCAAACGGTCTTGCCGTCTGGCGCGATGTCGATGCCTTCGGGACCGCGGCCTACCGTCACCACGGTCTGGACCCAGTTGCCGTCGGCAGCGGACTGAATTACCGACACCGTTCCTGAGGCGATATTGGACGTCAGGATGGTCTTTGCGTCCTTTGACAGCATCACCATGTGCGTCGCGTTCTGACCGGTTTCGAACTGCCAGTCGATCTTGTCAGTCGCAGGATCGTAGCGAGCGATTTTCTTGTCGGCTTCCGCGCTGAAATACAGCTTGCCGCCGGTGAACCACAGGCCGTGCGGACGCCGCAGCGGCGACACGTCGATGCGCCGGACCTCCCTCGCCGCAGCAATGTCGATCATCGAGATGGTGCTGCCGGACGCCGGGCCGCTGCCGTAGTTGGCTGCGAACGCATACTTGCCGTCGGTTGATACCACCAGTTCGTGCGGTCCCTGGCCGACTGCAACCGTCGCCAGGATCTTGCCGGCCGTCGGATCGACCACGACGAACGTCGCGTCTTCCTTGTTGAGAACCAGCAGCCGCGCCGAACCTTGCGCATCCAGTGTTGCGGTCGCGACGACGGTCAGAAGAGCTGCGCGGATAATCGTCTTCATATCAATGTGATTCTACTGATAAGTCTGAAGTTCGAAGTCTGAAGTCTGCTCTTCAGGTTTGCGACTCAGACTTCAGACTTCAGACTTCAAACTCTTCAACACCGCCGCGGTGTGCTCGCCGAGCGTCGGCGGAGGGAGTTGCGGCTCGGCGGGCGTTCGCGACAGTTTGACGACCGGGCCGAGCGTCTGGATTTCGCCGGCCTGGGGATGGGTCTGCGTGATCAGGCCGCCGCGCGCGGCCACTTGTGGATGCTCCACCGCCTGACGTGTATCGCGGACGCGGCCGTATGGCACTTGATGCGGTTCCAATCGCAACGCGATGTCGTCTACCGTCATCGCTGCGAACATCGCTTCGAGATCAGTCTTCAATTCATGGCGATGTTCCACGCGCTCGGCATTGGTTCGATACCGGGGATCGCTGCGCAGGTCGGCGCGGTTCAAGGCCTCGCAGAACCGGGCCCACAGCCGTTCGTTCGCAACCGCGACGATGATCAAGCCGTCCTTCGCCCGCAGCGGCTCGTACGGCGCGATCGATAAATGATCGTTGCCGACCCGAGTCGGCGTTTTGCCAGTCGCCAGCATCACCGCCGCAGGGAGCCGCAGCACCGACAGCATCGCGTCGAACAGCGCGACGTCGACGTGCTGTCCCAGCCCGCTGGTCTGGCGTTCGTAGAGCGCGAGCAGAATCCCCTGGCTCGCATACAGTCCGGCCAGGTAGTCGGTGATCGCCACGCCGACGCGGGTCGGTGCGCCGTCGGCGAAACCGGTCATATCCATGATGCCCGCTTCACCCTGAATGACCGCGTCGTAGCCCGGAAGCTGCGCGCACGGACCGGTCTGGCCGTAGCCGGTGATCGAGCAGTAGATCAACTTCGGGTTCACCGCTGCGACCGCGGTATATCCAAAGCCGAGTTGCGAGAGGCTCCCCGGTCGAAAGTTTTCGATCAACACATCGGCGGTCGCCAGCAAATCGCGCAACGCCGCCGCACCGTCCGCTGTTTTCAGATCGAGCGCGACACTTTTCTTGCTGCGGTTCAGCTGTAAATAGAAGCTGCTGTGGCCATTCAGGTACGGGCCCCACGCCCGCGTATCGTCACCGTGCCCTGGCTCTTCGATCTTCAACACCTCGGCACCCATGTCGCCGAGCATCATCGTGCAGTAAGGCCCTGCGACGACGCGGGTGAGATCGACAACGCGAATACCGTTGAGTGGTGGCATCAGGGTTCGGGGTTCAGTGTTCAGGTTCCGGATTCTCCGAACCCACAACCCCGAACCCGCTACCCTGAACCCTTATATTGTAAATCCCGCCGATCGAAAATTCGGCAATGTGCCGGGCCGTCTCTTCAATCTGCGCCGGCGTCGGGTTCGCGGTGTAACCGAGGCGATCGGCGATCGGATTGTGCCGCGCATACATGACCGTCTGCGACTGGATGCTCATGACGCAGAGCTTCACTCGGCGATCCGACGGATCGCAGCCGATCAATTCGGCGACGATGCTCGATAGGTACTCCAGGCGCGGGCGCAGTCCGTGTTCGACCAGGTCATCGAGCAACGGCGTCGGATCGGCGATCTCGCGTTGAATCAGGTGGTGAATCGTTTCGCGGCCTGGCGTCAGCAGGCGTTTCAGGAACAGCCCGACATACGCTCGCAGCCGATCGGCGGCTGGCAGGCCCTCGCCGGCTTCGCGCGCGTCATCGGTGACATCGCGCATCGCCGCGATCGCCGAGCGCATCACTTCGCGATAGAGACCGAGCTTGTCGCCAAAGTGGTAATTGACCGCGGCCACGTTGGCATGCGCGGCGCTGCAAATCTCGCGCACCGTGACGCCGTTGAAGCCACGCTCGGCAAACTGCAGTTCCGCTTCCCGCAGCAGCCGCTCGCGGGTTTCCCGATCCGCGCTGCCGTTGCTCATAACGTCCGCTTGAACAACCAGGTCGCCGCTCCCATCGTCACCAACGAAAAGATCAGCAGGAATCCAAGGTCGTAAGTGATCGCCGCGAACCCGGTGTTCTTCAACAGCAGGCTCTTGAAGGCGTGCACGGCGTAAGTGAACGGATCGGAAACCGCGATCACCTGCATCCAGCCGGGGAAGCCCTGCTGCGGATAAACGGCGCCGCTCGGGAAATACAGCACGGTGTTCAGGACGCCGAACATCGCGCGCGGCAGCAACGGATCGGTCACCCGCACCATCAACAGAAACATCAGGCTGATCAGTGCAAACGCCGTGATCACCACCACCACGAACAGCCGGAACAAACGGATCGGATCGAGCGGGTTCGGCACGCCGGCGATCAGCGAGCCAATGACGATCAATACCATCCCGGCGAGCACCGCCTTCACCGTTCCGGAAATATTGAACCCCGCGATCAGCTCGAACTTCGTGATCGGCGTCACCAGGTAGCCCTCGTGCAGGCCACGCGCTTTGTCGTCGATGAAAATGATGCCGCCGCCGATCATCACCATCACGAAGATCGACATCACCACCGAGCCCGGCAGCAGGTACTGGACGTAGGGCACGTACGGATAAACTTCGACGACGTCCAGCGCCGGAGAGGTGGCGACGCGGGTGACTTTGATCGGTTGTGTCGGGTAGGCCGACAGCATGCTGCCCAGCGCTCCCGCCATCGCGACCGAGACGAAGTTGTCGGTGTTGTCTTCGATCAGCGCCACGCGGGGATCGTTCTTCGCGAGCACCCGTCGTGAAAAGTCGGGCGGAATGGTCAAGACACCGTTGACGTGACCGTTCCGCAGGTCGGCGAGCGCCTCGCCCTGGTCGGCGTAGTCGACCGTGTCGATCGTCCGCGCGCCCGACGCCACCGCCGAGGTCATCTCGCGAATCCGGACTGCCGGCACTCCATGGTCCTGATCGACAATCGCCAGCTTCAGATGCTTGACGTTGCCGCCGAAGGCGTAGCCGAGCACGACCAGCTGCACGACTGGCATGACCATCGACATGACGATCAGGATTGGGCTGCGGCGGAAGCGCCGCAGTTCACGTTCGATAATGGCCCAGGTACGTCCCATACGCGTTGCTCGTCTCTCGTTGCTCGTCGCTCGTCGCTCGGTGCTCGTCGCTCGGTGCTCGTTACTCGTTGCTCGTTGCTCGTCGCTCGGTGCTCGTTACTCGTTGCTCGTTACTCGCTCCTCAGCGGCGAAGCATGAACGGACTGTCCTGCGCTGACGCTTCCTGGAGCGAGTCGCGCAGTGCCCGGCCGGTGTAATGGACGAAGACATCGTCGAGCGTCGTGCTCTGGACCGATAGCGACAACACCCCGACGTTCGACTGCGCCGCGGCTTCCATCAACGCCAGCGTCGTCGCCGGACCGTTGTGCGAATTGATGCGGAAGATGCGGTCCTCGTTGCTGACTGCCTCGACGAACGGCAGGCGCTGCAGCCGCTCGACCCAGCCGTCGGGGACCGCCGTGAAGCTGACCTCGAGCACGTTCTTGCCGGGAATCGAGGTCTTCAACTTCATCGGCGAGTCGAGCGCTTTCAGCTCGCCATGGTCCACGATGGCGATGCGATCGCACAACTTGTCGGCTTCGTCCATGTAGTGCGTCGTCAGCAGGACGGTCAAATCGCGTTGCGACTTGATGCGTTGCAGCATTTCCCACACCGCGACCCGCGATACCGGATCGAGGCCGGTGGTCGGCTCGTCCAGAAAAAAGATACGCGGTTCGTGCACCAGGCCGCGTGCGATTTCGACGCGGCGGCGCATACCGCCGGAGAGATGTTTTACCGGCGCGTCGCGCCACTGTGTCAACTCGACCGCCTCCAGCAGTTCGTCGATCAACTTACGACGCTTGGCGCGCGGCACGCCATACAGCTTCGCGAAGATGATCAGGTTCTCCTCGACGCTCAGCTCGAGATCGCTGGTCAGCGCTTGCGGAATGACGCCGATCGAACGGCGAACGCCGTCGGCGTCCCCCACCACGTCGAAGCCGTTGATGATCGCGGTGCCGCTGGTCGGCGGCAACAGTGTCGTCATCATGCGAATCAAGGTCGACTTGCCGGCGCCGTTCGGTCCGAGCAGGCCAAAAATTTCGCCCTCCTCGACCGCGAAGGAAATGCCTTTCACCGCGGTGAAGGCGCCGAACGTCTTGACGATGCCCCGAACCTCGATGGCGTTCATCGCAGCGGTAAGGTGACGTATGCGGTCATCCCGACCGCAAGGCGCCGATCGGCGTTGTCGAGCCGCAGCCGAACTTCGAAGGTCTTGATGTCGCGCTTGGTACGGCTGACGTCGCGCTGGGTTGCGAACGACGCATCGACGCCGCGATAAATCACCGTGCCTTCGCGTTCAACGCCGGACGGCAGACGAACCGTCAACTTCTCCCCGACCCGAATGCGATCGACATAGCTCTCCTCGACGTCCACCCGCACCCACAGGTCGTCGAGATTGATCAACGTAACGATCGCCTGCCCCGGATTCACGAACTCGCCTTCACGCACCGCGCGCACGTCGACCACGCCGTCGGTCGGCGCCTTGATTTCGGTGTACTTCAGACGCACATCCGCTTTCGTACGCTGCGCGGCAGCCGCCGCCTGCATGTGCTCGTTGGTTTGGACCTGGCTGCGGCGCAGCGATACCTGCTCGGCATTCGAGCGCGCCATCGCGACCGTCGAGCGCTGCGCCTCGGCCTGCTTGTTCAGCGCGTCGAGCTTGGCCTGGGCAGCGGCAGCGGCGGTCCGCGCCTGATCGAGTTCCTGCGGCGAAATCACGCCCTGCCGGGAAAGATTCTGAGTACGCGTGTAGGTGAGCCGCGCATTCTCGAGATCGGCAGCAGCCGCCTTGGCCTGCGCTTCGGTTGAAGCCAGCGTCGACTCGGCCTGCGCGATTTGATCGGCCATCTGGCGCTGCTGAAAGCGCAGTGCCGCCTCCGATTCGCGGACCTGCGATGAAAGCCCCTCGACGTTTTGTGCGTAATACGTTGTTTCTGCTTTCAGTTCGTCGGGCCGCATCACGGCCAGGAGCTGATCCCGCTTCACTTCGTCGCCTTCCTTGGCCAGCAACTGGCTGACCTGCCCGGCGATTTGCGGGCTGACGATTACGTCATTGGTCGTGACGATGCCGGTGAGAGTCAGCGACGTTGGCGGACGGTTGGCGTAGCTGTACGCGCCCCAGCTGGCAACCGCGACGAGAGCGAGAAGGACGAGCGGTCGGAGTCGTTTCATATCGTAGAGTCAAACAATTGTATAAAACAAATGTTTGATTGCTGTCAAGCTTGTATACTTGAGGCACTTGCTCTCGGAACTGCCGCCGCGCGCACGCTGGTATATCTGCACGGTGATCGCCGTGGGCGCCCTCACGGTAGTCGTTTTTCTCCCGCAAGCCACGTTCAAACCCGTCATTCCTCTCGTCTTTCTGGTTCTCCTGTCGTCGCTGACTTCCGCCTTCAAGGTGCAGTTTCCGATTGCCAGCGGGTCGAACATGTCGGTGTCGTACGTGGTCGACATCGCGGCGCTGCTGCTGCGTGGACCAGACGCCGCGATGATCGTGGCCGCTGCCAGCGGCTGGAGCCAGACGACCCTCAACGCCAAGGCGCGCAACCCGCCGTACCGCACGCTCTTCAACATGGCGATGCTCGTGATCACCGTCCAGGCGGCAGGACGCGTGTATCGGGCGCTTGGCGGCCGGCTGGACTCCGATGTGGCGTCGATGGTGATCCCGCTGGCCGGCATGGCGCTGACCTACTTTTTCGTCAATACCGTGCCGATCGCGATAGCGGTCGCGCTGACCACCCGCCAGCACGCGTGGCGGGTGTGGAAGACCGACTTCGTCTCGAGCGCACCGAGCTACATCCTTGGAGCGGCCGCGGCGGCGGTCGTCATTCAGGTCACGGAAAGCAGTGGTTACTGGCTGACCATTCTGCTGACCGCGGCGCCGCTCTACCTCACCTACAAGATGTATCGAGCCGGCGCGGAAAGCGAGGCGCGCCAGGGCGCGATTCTCGAGGCCGCAGCCGACGCGATCCTGACCATCGACGGGGCGCTCGACATCCGCGAGTTCAATCCTGCCGCCGAAAAAATGTTTGGACACGCGCGGCTCGACATCCTCGGAAAAAAAGCCGAACTGCTGTTCCCGATGACCGAGCGGAGCGAATTACTGCGGGCCTTGAAGCAATACCTCGACCACGGCAGCGGCCCGCTGGCCGGCGACCGCCAACTTCAACTGCGCGCTGTAAACGCCGAGGGCACCGAGTTCCCGATCGAGTTGACGGTCGCACGGGTCGGCCCCGGCAAAAACGAGCGGAACGCCGCGGTCGCGGTGTTTATCCGCGACGTCACCGAACGGCGCGCGCTCGAGGAACAGCTTCGTCAATCACAAAAGCTCGAAGCGATCGGTCGGCTCGCTGGCGGGGTGGCGCACGATTTCAACAACATCCTGATGAGCATCATGGGCGCTGCCGATTTGCTGATGATGGGGCTGTCGAAAAACGACCCGGCCTCCGACGAGGCGGCAGAAATCAAACAATCGGTGATCCGCGGTGCCGCGCTGACGCATCAACTGTTGGCGTTCAGCCGACGCCAGGCAACGCGCACCGAGTTGTTCGCGTTAGGCGATGCGGTTCGTGGGATGGAAACGATGCTGCGGCGCCTAATCGGTCCCGAGATCGATTTGCAGATTGTCTGCAGTGCGCCGCTGACAACCATCAACGCCGATCGGGGTCAGATCGAGCAGGTCGTGCTGAATCTCGTCGTCAACGCCCGAGACGCGATGCCTTCTGGCGGCCGCCTGCTGGTGAAGGTCGAGGAGTTCGATCTCGACGATGCCTCGGCCGGAGCGATCGCCGAGGGCCGGCCCGGGCGCTATGCGCGGCTGAGCGTCAACGACACCGGAATGGGAATTGATGCCCAGACGCGGGCACGGCTGTTCGAACCGTTCTTCACGACCAAGGAACAAGGCAAGGGAACCGGGCTCGGCCTGTCGATCGTCTATGGCATCGTCAAGCAGAGCAACGGTTACGTCACGGTGGTGAGCGAACCGGGTCGCGGCGCGACGTTCCTGATTTATTTTCCGGTCGTCCAAGTTGCTGAACCGGCCGCCGCGACTGTTTGATCAAATCAGCGGCGTCTAGCACGTCGCCCGGACAGACGAGTCAAAAACTTATTGCTGTGTTTGTGCTACCAACAACCTGCCGATATAATCCCCGCCCGGCGTCAGTTGATGGTCAACAGGCGGGTCAGTCCATTGAGAGTTCGTCCCGAACGATCGAAACCCGGACCCGGGCGTCCCCCGGTACACACTGAAACGTGGTCCAAAGTGTCGGTCGTGCTGTTCGATCGGCAAATCTCACATCTGGACCGCCTCACCTCCCGCGGCAGGAACGGTAAGAATCTCAATCGCGCCGAGATCATCCGCGCGCTGATTGACGGATTGATTGACAGCGGCATGGACGTGACGGCCACTGTGTCCGAGGCCGACTTACGGGCCCGCGTTGCGCGTCGTCTCGGCACACCGTATCGCTGACCGACGCATCCCTTTTCACGCCGAACGCCTGAAAACTGATCGCGATGTTAATAGTCACCGTCGCAGCGTCGTCTTTTCTGACGCTCAGTCGCGATTCAGCGGCGGGAGCAATGCGGGAGCGCGGCGATGGTGAGTCGCCCGTTCGTAAGCCACTGCGAGTTTCAGCAGATCAACTTCGGAAAACGGACGACCGAGAAACTCGATCCCAACCGGCATACCGTCGTCGGCGAATCCGGCCGGAACCGTAATCGCCGGCAATCCGGTCGCGGCGCTCGCCGCACAATTGCCGCCCGCCTGCGGCTCGCCGATCGTGCTGGCGGTCCGGCGCAAGGTTGGATAGACGAGAGCAACCACGCGGGCGCGATCCATCACGTCAAGCAACGCTTGCCGCAGGCTCGCGTTTCTGGCGACGATTGCGCGATACGCATCGCTGTCAAGCGTTGGAACGTCTGCCGAGGTGCGGAAGGCATTCTCGAGCGATGGATGATGCAAGTGCTTTTCAAGAACCTCGGCCAGCGATCGAACCGGAGCCTTCGGCGTCTTCGCAAAGTAGGCGTCGAGATCGAACTTGAATTCATGACGGATGATCGCCACACCGTCGGCCTCCTTCGGCGGATCTTCGACCACAACCGGCGAGAACGAGGCACCGGCGGAGGTCATTTCTTCGATTGCGGCCCGAACCACGCTGCCCGCGTGCTGGTCTTCGGGGGCGTCGCCGAACAGTACGCCGAACGTTCCGAGTCGCGCGCCCTGCAGCGACGCGCCGTCGAGCGTCTTGACATAGCTGCTTCCACCCGCCGGATACTTTCCAATTCCGGCGCGCGTGGTCGGATCCTCCGGGTCGGGGCCGACCGTCGCATCCATCAACAGCGCAACATCACGCACCGTCTTCGCCAGCGGTCCGCCGACGTCCTGCGAATGCGACAGCGGAATGATGCCGGTGCGGCTCGACAGTCCGAGAGTCGGACGAAGGCCGACGAGGCTGTTGTGGGCTGCAGGATAGCGAATCGATCCGCAAGTGTCAGAACCCATCCCGGCCGCGGCGAAATTCGCGGCTACGGCAGCGCCGGTGCCGCCGCTTGATCCTCCAGGATTGCGGGTCGGATCGTACGGATTCCGGGTTTGGCCGCCAAGCGAACTGATCGTGGTGATGCCGCGGGCAAACTCGTGGAGGTTCGTCTTGCCAACGATGACGACGCCGGCGTCACGCAGTTTTCGCACTTGAAACGCATCGCGACCGGTGATCAGCCCCTTGAGCGCAATCGATCCAGCCGTGGTCGGCAGGTCGATGGTCTCGTAATTGTCTTTGATGACCAGGGGAATACCGTGCAGCGGCCCGCGCGCGCCACGGCTCGCTCGTTCGCGATCCAGCGCGGCGGCCTCGTCCAGGGCGCGTGGGTTGACGACGATCATCGAGTTCAGCGAGGGACCGCGTTGATCGTAGGCGTCGATGCGCGCGAGGTATTCGGCAGTCAGTTGACGCGACGTCACCGTGCGCGCATTCAACGCCGCCGCCAATTCAGCGATGCTCTTCTCGACGACATCGTACCGCGGGGCTGCATTCTGGCCATGTGCGACAGCGATCAAACCCGCCAGCGCGACGGCTGCGGAAAGAGGAACGCCGAGATCGCCGGGATCGCCGAGTGTGAATTTCATGAGCGAAAACACATCATCGGAGACAGTCTCTAGCTCGCGCGAGACACCGGCGAGGCGTCCGCGTCGCCGACGTTGAGACCGACCGTCAACACCATCGTGCACGCGAGCAATATCGCAGCCGAGACGTATGGGAACGATTCGCCGTAACGTTGCAACGTCGAATTGCCCCAGACCGGTCCCACGGTGCGGCCAAGACTCTCCACGGCACTGGCGGCGCCCTGCACGCGCCCTTGCTCGTCCGCTCCAGAAGCAAGACTGACCAGGCTGGCCATCGTCGGATGCCCGAACCCAATCCCCAGGGCCAGTGGCACCAGGGCGAGCGCAAACGCGATTACCGAATGCGTCATCGTCGTCGCGAGCAGCCCGATCGCGCCGAACACCAGGCCGAGGCGGAACGTCGCTACGTCCCCCGTGCGTTTGACCAGCGGACGAATCAGGCCGCCCTGAATGATGGCCCCAAGCACACCGAAACCGGCAAAGAAGTAGCCGGTACGGGCGACGTCGAAACTGAACCGGCGCGCCGCGAACAACGCAAACGTGGTCTGAAAGATCGCGAACGAACACCAGTACAGGAAGTCGATCGCCAGTACCCGACGGATCGCCGGCCGATACCATAACGACGGCAGGTAGCGGAACGGGTTTCCCGCTCCGGCATGCGTGCGATGGACAGTTTCGGGCAGCCAAACGATGGCCATGATCGTCGCGACCAATGTGACCCCCGCCGCCGCCCAAATCGGCGCCGTATAACTGATGTGCGACAGCACACCGCTGAGGGCCGGTCCAAGGATGAAACCAAGCCCGAACGCTGCACCGATCAATCCGTAGGCGCGGGCACGATCCTTCGGTTCGGTGATGTCAGCGACGTAGGCGCGCGCTGTTGAGATGTTTCCGCCCGACAGCCCATCGACAATACGAGCCGCAAAGAGCATCGTGACGCTGTGCGCCACTGCCAGCATCACGAAGCTGATCACCGTGCCGGCGAGACTGAAGATCAATACCGGGCGGCGTCCGTAGCGGTCCGAAAAATCGCCGAGCGCGGGTGAGGCCAACAACTGGCACAGCGAAAAGACCGCGAACAGCAACCCGATGACAAACGGCGACGCGCCAAATGTTTCCGCGTAATACGGTAAGAGCGGGACGATAATTCCGAACCCCACGAGGTTTACGAAAATCGTCAAAAAGATGATGACCAGCGGCCGCGTCACGGTGCCGAAACATTCTATACAATCGGAGCCTCATGAAATTGCAGATTGCAGATTGCCGATTGAAGATTGCCATCGCCTGCGTGGGCGCGGTTGCGACTCTGAACGCGCAGACCACGGTGCCAGGTGAGCGGCAGCGAGCGGAGACCTTCAAGCCCGACATTCTCGGGACCCACGGGATTGTCGCTGCCGGCCGACACTATTCGGTTTCCGCCGGCGTGCGAATCCTTCAGCAGGGCGGCAACGCGATCGATGCGGGCGTGGCGACGGTATTCGCCGCCGCCGCGTGCGAGATCTCGCACTTCGGCTTCGGTGGCGAGTCGCCGACGATGATCTACGACGCGAAAACGCGCGAGGTGATCGTAATCAACGGCCAAGGTCCGGCGCCGGCCGCGGCAACGCCGGCGCTGTTTGCCGCCGAGGGACGGCCGCCGAGCAACGGACCGCTCGGCGCCACGCTGCCGGCCATGGTCGACGCGATGGCCCTCGCGCTCGAAACCAAGGGGACGATGCATCTCGAACAGGTGATGCAGCCGGCGATCGAACTGGCCGACGGCTTTCCGATGTACGAGTTTCTGCGCCACTACCTGATCAGCGAGCGTAAGGCCACCGAACAATACGAGTGGTCCGCCAAAACCTACTATCCCGACGGCCGCATTCCGGAAGTTGGCGAAATGTTCCGCCAGCCGAACCTGGCAAAAACGATGCGCGCAATCGCCGCGGCAGACAACGCCGCCTTCGCGAAAACGCACGATCGAGCGAAGGCCATCCGCGCCGGCCGCGATGCCTTCTATACGGGCTCGATCGCGCGCCGAATCGCCGAGGCCGACCGCGCCGCCGGCGGCGTTTTCACGTACGACGATCTGGCGAACTATCACGGCAAAATCGAGAAGCCGACCACCAGCTCGTTTCACGGATTCGACGTCTACAAAGCGGGAACCTGGAATCAGGGTCCGGTTCTGTTGCAAACGCTGAACATCCTCGAAGGCGTTGATCTCAAAACCGCCGGCGACAACACTGCCGAATACATTCATCAGGTTCACGAAGCAATCAAGCTCGCCTACGCAGACCGCAATGCGTTCTACGGCGATCCGGCATTCACCGCCGTGCCGATTGCCGGCTTGTTGTCGAAACCCTACGCCGCCGAACGGCGGGCGCTGATCGGCACGCAAGCATCGCTCGAGCAACGGATCGGTGATCCGTACCGCTTCGACAACAGCGTTAAACCACCGGCCGCGCGATACGTGCCGCATCCGCAGGGTATTCGCACGTCAGTCAGCGCCGGGGACACGACCTGTGTGGACGTCGTCGACAAGGACGGGAACCTGTTCAGCGCGACGCCCAGTTCCGGGTGGCTGCTCGGCGGCGCCTTCGTCGCCGGTGATACCGGCGTGCCGCTGTCGAATCGGATGCAGGTATTCGACCTCGATCCGTTGAGCCCCAACGTGCTGGCCGGTGGCAAACGTCCGCGAACCACGCTGACGCCGACCATTGTCCTGAAGGACGGCAAACCCTTTTTGGCGATTAGTACGCCTGGCGGCGATAGCCAGGACCAACAGCTGCTGAACGTGCTGCTGCAGATTTTTGTGTTCGGCAAAGACATCCAGGAAGCGATCGAAGCGCCGCGAATCAACTCGCTGCACCCGTTCAGTTCGTTCGACAATCATCAGAGCGAGCCCGGTGTGCTCGAAATCGAGAGCCGGGTGGCCGAGTCGGTGCGCAACGAGCTGACCGCGCGCGGCCACCGGCTGAAGGTGGCCGGCCCGTACGGTATCAGCACCGGCGTGGTGGCGGTGGGCGTCGACCCGAAGAACGGGACGCTGCGCGGCGGCGCCGATGTACGCCGAGAGCGGTACATTTTTGGGTGGTAACACTGGTCAAAAACAGAAACCGCAGAGGTCGCGGAGAACGCAGAGTTAAAGACTTCTCAGCGATCTCTGCGTCCTCTGCGGTTTCTTCTTTTGGCCAGTGTTTTAAATGTGCGACGTGAGCGGTTCGTGTTGCCGCGCCCCGTGCTCCAATGACGTCAACACGATATCCGCCGTGACCGGCGCGCGCCGGAAAATATCTTCGCCCACCGCGTCAGCGATCGCATTCATCACCGACCCATAACCGGCGCCGACCGGCGGTTCGCCAACACCTCGAGCACCGGTCGGCGTCTCCGGATCCGCCAGACCGATCGCCAGCGTGTGCATCGTCGCGGGAATGTCGAGGATCGTCAACGGCTTGTTGTGATGGAAGCGTTTTGCCAGCGGTACGCCCCATTGCTGGTCGTAGACCCACTTCTGTTGCAGCGCGTGGCCGACGCCGAGATTGATGCCTCCGAGGATTTGGCCGTGCAGGCTGCGCGGGTTGATTACGGTCCCGACGTCCGCGACCGCGAGATAATCGACCAGCGTCGTCTTACCAGTTTCAACGTCCACTTCGACTTCGGCGAATCCGACGACGAACGAATAGGTGTCTCCGTCGCGCGGATACGAATCTTTCGCGACGCCCATCAGGCCCAATCCGGCCAGCGCTGCCGCCGAGGCTTTCGTCACCGCATGGATGTCGCCTGGTAATTCGTGACCATCGAAGGTGCCACCCAGCTCGATCGCTTTTTTCGCCGCGTCGGCGTAGGTCAATCCGCGAGAGGGATTCGTCCGCTGATAGACGCGCTCGTTGCCGATCGTGTAGTCCTGCGGCGCGCCGCCCAGTAGTTTCGAGGCCAGCGCCTGCAGCTTGAGGCGTGCGTCGGTCGCGCCGGCCAGATTGGCACGCGTCATCGCATGCGTCGTCTGACTGCCAACCGACAGGCAACTCCACGGCACGTTCTTCGCCGTGCTGCCCCAATTGACGACGACCTTGTCCCACGGCATCGCCAGGACGTCTGCCGCGACGCGTGCGAGGTCGATGCATGAGTGAGTGCCGAGGTTGCCAACCCCCGACTGAACATAAAGCTTGCCGTCGGGACGAATCGTCATCAGGCCGTCGTAGCCAATCGAGCCGGCGCCGTGCGGACCGACAGCCACGCCGATGCCGCGGACCTTGGAACCCTGGCGCTTGCCGCTGCGCGCTTTCCGTTCCTCCCACTTGAACAGTTCAGCGCCGCGATCCATGGCTTGCTTGACGAAGGCGCTGGTGATGTGGGGCCGCGCGCCGTTCGGACGCGGCGCGCCATACAGCGCCTTTCCTTCGGGTGAATTGATCCGCCGAATCGCCAGCTGATCGAGTCCCAGCGGCTTCGCGGCCTTGAACACCACCGGTTCCATGATCGCGTTTGCCTGCATCGGACCCGGCGACCGCTGCTGTGAACGCGGCGGGGTATTGGTAAGGACGGCAAGCCCGCGCCAGCGCATCGCCTGCGGCTGCCAGATCAACGATGCGGCGTTGCCGGCGGAGCGATGATCGCCCATCGGACCGTACGATCCATTGTCTTCGACGATGAAGAGATCGAGCGCCGTGATGCGACCATCCTTGGCGAAGCCGACCTTCGCGCGACCGACCATACCGGTACGGGCGCGGCCGATGTAGTGCTCTTCTTCGCGGCTGATCCGCATCATCACCGGCATCCCGGCTTTCTTGGAAAGCAGCGCCGGTATCGCCATCGAAACGGCGCCACCGCCCTTGCTGCCGAAGCCACCGCCGGTGTACTCGCTGATCAGGACGATGTCGGACGGCTTGATGCCGCACCAGTTGGCGATCGGATCGACGGTGCGAATCAAGCTTTGCGTCGAGACATGCAGATAGACCTTGCCGCCCTGCCAGTAGGCCATCGCGCTGCGTGTTTCCATCGGCTGATGACCGGTGGACTGCACGACAAACGTTTCGTCGACAACGATTGCAGCGTTCTTGAAACCGGCGTCGAGGTCGCCGTACGACCACTCGTCGGTGGCCTTGCCCATCGGCAGCGCGCCCGGCGGGGCGTTGGCAAAATCGGAAGCGCTCCACTTGAGAGTCTGCACCTCGGGCCGCGCCTGCTGCGGCGGTGTCCCGGGGGCTGCCGATCGTGTCACCCAGACATTGCCGGTCAGGCGCGCGTTGGCGCCAGTTGGCCGCAGGCTTTCAACTGGATCGACGACGAACGGCAACGGCTCGAGGTCGAGCTCGATCCGCTCGATCGCTTCCGCCGCGATTGATTCATCAACCGCGGCGACCGCGAGAATCGGCTCGCCCTGGTAGTACGGTTCGTTAGTAAGCGCGCGTTCGGCGCCTCGCAAGTCGGGCAGATCGTCAGCGGTCAGGATCGCCTTCACACCAGGCAGCGCTATTGCCGCTGTGGTATCGAGCCGCTTGACGCGAGCGTGCGGCATCGGGCTGAGCAGCAGCTTGGTGAACAGCATGCCATCCGTCCGATAGTCTTCGGCGTACTTCGCGCGACCCGTGACCTTGGCGACGAGATCCGGCGTGGTGTAGTCCCGGCCGGTAAGCTTCGACTCAGCCATCGCACTCCTCGCAGAGGGTGTGACGGAATTATACTGCCGCGCCCGATCTGTCCGGCCAATCGTGTCAACGGTCGAGTGATTCTGCTACGCTGCCTGCGTGTCTCCGCGCGCGCAACTCGCCTGGCTTTCGCTGGCGATGTTTTTGGGAATGACGCTGTGGTTCTCGGCCACGGCGGCGAATGCGCAAATCGTTGACGAGTTTCAACTGTCCGCGGCTCAAACGGCGTGGCTGACGATGGCGGTGCAAGGCGGCTTCGTCGTCGGCACGCTGCTGTCGGCGGTGATGAACCTTCCCGATGTGCTGAGTCCGCGCCGCTTGTTCAACGTGGGCTGCATCATCGGCGCTCTTGCCAACGCGTCCCTGGCGGTCGCAGGTGATGCGACGACCATCATCGTACTCAGGCTAGTCACGGGCGCTGCGCTGGCATGGGTCTATCCGCCGGGCATGAAAGTCGCGTCGGGATGGTTCGAACGCGGACGAGGCGCCGCCCTGGGCGTTTTGATCGGCGCGCTCACCGTCGGCTCGGCGTTTCCCCACCTGCTCGCCGCGTTGTCGGCAGCAATTCCGTGGCGTGTCCTGATGTTGATCGCGTCGGCGCTGGCAATCGTCGGCGGCGGAGTCGTCCTGGTATTCGTTGGCGACGGCCCGTACGTGGCGGCAGGTGGCGCGAAATTCGAACCGGCGGCCGCGATGCGCGTATTCAGCGATCGGAAAACACGCCTGGCCACACTCGGTTATCTTGGACACATGTGGGAGCTGTACGCCGTGTGGACGTGGATAGCAGCATTCGCCTCAGCCGCGATCGGCCACGCGGCTGGAGCAGCGCCGGCTGCGCTGGCGCTCGGATCGACGGTTGCGTTCGTGACGATCGGCAGCGGCGCAATCGGGTCGGCCGCGGCCGGCGTTTTTGCCGACCGCGTCGGCAAAGCCCGGATCGCCACGTGGGCGATGCTGGTCAGCGCCGCTTGTTCTGCGAGTGCCGGCTTCATTTTCAACGCACCGCTTTCCGTGCTGTTCGTGTTTGCGATTGTCTGGGGAGTCTCGGTGGTTGCCGACTCGGCGCAATTATCGGCGCTGGTAGCGGAGTACAGCCCTCGCGATCACGTCGGCACCGCGCTGACCATTCAGACCTGCGTCGGATTCCTGCTGACGATGGTGTCGATTCGCCTGCTGCCGGTGGTGGCCGGGCAGATCGGCTGGCAGTGGGTGTTTCTAGTCCTGGCGCCCGGTCCGATCAGCGGCGCGTTGGCGCTGCGAGGGTTGCTTTCCGAGCCTCTTCTTCCACTGCAGCCAGCACTTTCAGGAAAGCGTTGATCTCCGCGGCGGTCACCTGGCGGCTCACGGCGGCTTCCAGCGCCGCGAGGTGGCGGCGGACATCGGCGGCAACACGCTGCCCCTTCGCGGTCGTGTCGATCACGAAAGTCCGCCGGTCGGCAACGCCGGCCTGGCGTGTGACCAGGCCGCGTTCGACCAGGCGATCGAGAATGCTGGTCAGCGTGGAACGCTTGTGCGCCAGGTCAGTGTGAAGGTCGCCGACCGTTGCCGGCGACGACCGCGCCAGCCGCGCCAGGATATGCGCCTCGCCCTGGGAGAGGCCGTGGCGCTTCAGGTCAGCGAGGTAGAGCCCGATGCGGTGTGTCGCTCGATGAATGGGCGGGACCAGTCGGAGCATCGTCAATCACCTGCAAGTCAGGGTCGAGCCAGCCGGTTCGGGCGGCGTCGCTCGACAACCGTTCGGGAGAGTAATACGCGAGCGGCAAGTTCTTGTCGAGCAGCCGTGCCAGCATCCGCATCCAGAACAGCGTCAGCGTATGGTGATATTTCTCCGGGTGCCCGGCCGCTTCGGCCTTGCCGCGCAGAACGGCGGCGATATCCGCGGCCGCCGCGTCGAACGAACCGGCCGCGGTCAGACAATCGAGCGCCAGCCGAAGGTGGGCGGCATGGTTGAAGTCGCTCATCCGAATACTACGATATCGTAGTATCCGATTTCGGTCAAAAGAGCGGGCACCAAGCCGACCCGCCCCGCCGACGGCCTCCGCCAAACCGCCAGCCGCACCGCCGATGGCGCTGCGGCGCCGAGCCGTTCGACGTCCGGCCCCACCACGGCTGTGCCGAGTTACGTTCCCGACCCCCTGGAACCTTAACTGTAGCTCCCGCTTGCCAGAAGCCCGGACTTACGGTAAGGTTTTTGCCGACAGAAGTCTGTCAGCCAGCGTGTCTCCCCTCCACCCCGCGCGTCATTTTGCGACCCAAGTCTTTAACGCCTCTACCTAGGAGAAATGTAATTGGCCGTCCGTTTGTTCGTTGGCAATCTCGCTTACAGCACGACCGAAGCCGATCTGCGGTCGTACTTCGGCACCGTCGCCCCGCCCTCGCAGGTCGTCCTGCCGGTCGATCGGGAAACCGGCCGTCCGCGCGGCTTCGCGTTTGTGGAATTCCAGGATCGCGGGCACGCCGAACAGGCGATTCAGAAGTTCAACGGACAGGCGTTCAACGGCCGTCCGCTCGCCGTCAGCGAAGCGCGCGCCCGTGAGGACCGCGGTCCCGGCGGCCCGCGGCCCGGCGGCGGCGGCTTCGGTGGACCACGTCCCGGAGGCCCTGGCGGCGGTTTCGGCGGCCCGCGTCCGGGCGGCTTCGGCGGCCCGCGTCCCGGCGGCGCCGGCGGATTCGGCGGTCCCCGGTTCGACCCCAACGCGCCAGCGCCGCCGCGCAATCGCAACTTCGGTCCCGACGCGAAACCTCAACGCGGCAAGAGCGCGGCGGCGAAAAAAAAGGAAGCCGAACGGCCGCGCGGTCCCATTCCGATGAAGACCACTGGACGCTCGTTCACGCTCGACGACATGGACGACGTCAGCGCCGAGCCGCTGCCGGATATCGACGACGTCGCAACCAGCAAGCCGACGACGGAAGAAGACGAAGAATAACGCGTATCGTCGCCGATGACGATTTGGGAACAGATTCTTGGCGACGTGCGCGCGCAGCTGCCCGAGGAAGACTTTCGGCGATGGTTCGGCGCCACCGCCTACGCGAGCGACTCGGGCGATCAAATTACTGTGTGGGTGCCCTCAGAAGCGATCCGCCGGCACATTCAGAATCACTATAACGAAACCGTCCAGCGAGCTCTGGGATCCGTCGGCCGGGTGAACACGAGTGTGCGGTTTGTAGTGGGCGGCACCGATGACGATGATGAGGACTAGGGGGCAGCGGGTCGCTACCTCCTATCGCGCGCCGCCTGAGTCGTAAACCTGCGTAAAAGTGCGCTTCTGGCTGTCGCGGCCGCCTTCGCTTTCGATCACGATGCGCAGTTGATGCGCATCCGGATCCGTTGAAAACGTCTGCGTAATCTTGCCGCGACCGGCGCCGTTGATTTCGCTGATTAACTTGCCGGCCTCCCAACGCGTCTTCCGTTCGATCTTGGTGTTCTCATCTTTGATCTTCTTGCCGTCGGCCGACAGCCGGGTCGTGTAGCCATCCTGATCGGTGATGAGAACCATCGAGTCGGACTGAGTGATCGTCAGGTGATCGCCCGGTTGCAGAATGATCCGCAGCGCCTCGCGCATCCTCGCGATCTCATCCGGATCGCCGGCTCGTCCACCGGCACCGCGACCACCTCCGCCTCCATAGCCACCGCCGCCGAAGCCGCCGCCGAAGCCGCCGCGCCCCCTCTGTCCACGTTCGCCGCGGCCTCGCTGGTCTCCACGTTCGCGAGCCGGCGGTTGGTCACTCAGTTCGCGATTCAGCGCCCACGCGCCGGCGAGCGACACTTTGTCGGCTGCCTGCGCGCGGCTTTCGACCGTCAGCCCGGTAGCCAACAGCAACGCGACGCCCAGCGTGCCAACGACGAACGTCGTGCGCATGAGTCTTCAATATTCCCCAAATCGGAGTGTCATGGACGATGAAATTACTGTGACACCCTAGCGGTAGCCCGCGAACTGGCCCTCAGCAGGATAGCATTTTGTAAAGGGTGGAATTCCATTCCTAATTCCTAATTTCTGTGTCCATGAAGTGGTACCGAAGTCTCTACTGGCGAATCGCGCTGGGCGTGGTCGGATTCCTGGCCGTCATGCTGGTCGTGCAGGCGGTCTTCTTCGTCTGGGCCGTGTCGCAATCGGGACGCTCGGCGTCTGGCATGACGCCCGGCCGCCTGGGAATGACGGTCGCTCTCGATCTGTCCACGGTCCTTGAACGCGACCCGAATGCCGATCTCGAGAGCTACCTGAAGGAACAATACGCGCAGTACGAGCACCCGTTCTTCGTGATGCTGGCCAACGGCCGCGTCATCACGATCGGCAGCGATTCGTTCCCGGAGCCGCTGCTGCGGATGGCGCGCGCGCGGCTTGCTGGGCGTGAAGGTCCCCGCGAAGGTGGGCGATTCGAAGGGCCTGACGGACGCCGCGGCGACCGCCCCGGTGGACCGGGCGGGCCACCCCGTGGCGGACGTGGATTTGGTCCCGGCTTCGAGCGCTTCGAGCGCGGAGCGCCGATCATCGTCGGCGGCCAAATGGTGGGCGTGGTCGTCGTCGCACCGCAGGCGCCGTTCGGCTTTCTGTTGGGCCGCTATGCGCCGCGGTTGACGGTCGTCGCGATTGGCGTGCTGATCGTCGGCGGCGTCGTCACCTCGGCGTTGATTTTCGGTCCGCCGCGTCGGCGGTTGCGCGAGCTGGAATCGGCGGCGCGCGCGCTCGGCGCCGGCGATCTGTCGGCGCGCGCTCCCAGTCGCGGTGGTGATGAAATCGCCGCCGTCGCGAGCGCCTTCAACACGATGGCGGACGACCTGGCCGCTCGCGCCGCCGCCTTGACGGTCGCGGACCAATTGCGGCGGCAATTGCTCGCCGACGTCTCTCACGAACTCAACACGCCGGTCACGGCGATGCGCGGCTACATCGAAACGCTCTCGATGGCGGAGCTGAAACTCGATGATGCGACGCGCGCCCGCTATCTGAGTATCGTCGCGGACGAAACGGCGAGGCTCGAGCGACTGATCGGCGACCTGCTCGAGCTGGCCCGACTCGAGGGCGGTGGTGGCGCGCTACGCCTGGAAGACGTTCCGATCGATGAACTGCTGGCGCGCGTGATCGATCGTCACGAGCGCGCCGCTGCGGACGCGGGAGTCAGCTTCTCGGTGGCGATCGAGCCAGGCGCTGAGCGGGTGCCGGCCGACCGCGCCCGGCTCGAACAGGCGATCCAGAATCTCGCGGCCAACTCCATCCGTTATGCGCCGCGCGGCACTACGATCCGGCTGTCTGCGAGACGCAGCGGCACGGAAATCCGGCTGTCGGTCGAAGACGAGGGTTCCGGCATTTCGCCCGAGCACCTGCCTCATGTCTTCGATCGGTTCTACAAGGGCGATCCGGCCCGCGCCGACGTGTCGGGCGGGAGCGGACTCGGCCTGTCGATTGTAAAGGCGATTGTCGAGCGGCATGGCGGACGCGTGACGGCTGAGAGCCGTCCGGGGACGCGCCCGGCTACAGTATTCGAATTGAGGCTGCCTACGCAGCCGACTTCGTGACGCCGCCGCTGTTGACGCGCTCGGTCGACACTTCGTCGCGGATCCGGTCGCGCAACCAGTTGACCGGCTGCGGCTGGCGGGCGATGAACGCCTGCCACTCGGCTTCAGAGAGCGTGATGCAGATGACGCGCTCGCGGTCGTTGCTCATGGCAATAAGAATACGTACCGCCGACGTACGACGAAAATAGAATGATCTGATTGGACCCATCTCATTTCGAGATGGATCGCTTCGGCAGCTGCAGCCGCAGCCGCCCTTTGACCGATTCGAACGCCGCCAGCAGCTCGTGGATCATCCGTGGAATCCGGTTAGCCCGAGCGTAGACCCACCCGGTTTCACGGACCAGTTCGTGCCCTTCGACACGGGCACAGAAGAATTGGCCGGAACGCACCTCCCGCGCCACCGCCTGATACGGAACGATGCCGATACCCATCCCGGTTTTAACCATCGCCTTGATGATTTCGACATTCTCCGTGTCCATCACAATCGTCGGTTCGAGGTTTTCCGTGGCAAAAAACCGGTCAATCACCCGACGGGTCGCCGAACCCTGCTCGAACAGCACAAACGGCTGCCCTGCCAGGTCTTTGGGAGCGACCCGGCGCTTTCGGGCTAACGGATGAGTCGGCGCCGTTACCAGCAGCAACTCCTCGTGCAGGACCGGCACCGTCACCAAATCCGCGCCTTCAACCGGCAGCGTCAGCAGTCCGACGTCGACGCGCCCGTCGCGAATTTGCTGGACTGATTGGCCGGCGGTCGCCACTGTCAGGCGGACATCGAGATGGGGATGGACTCGCCGGAGGTGCTTCAACAGTGGCGGAAACACGTAGAGGCAAACCGTCATTCCGCCCGACAGTCGCAGCGTGCCTTTGAGGTCGCGCGTCTGATCCGTAATAGTGCCGACCGTGTCGCGCAGGTCCTGGAACACGCGCTGCCCGAGTTGGACCAGGCTCTCGGCGGCCGGCGTCATCCGCACCTGCCGTCCGACGCGCAGGAACAGCGGCTCGCCCAATTCTTCCTCGAGCAGCAGAATCTGGCGGCTGATCGCCGACTGCGACACGTGCAGCTTGCGGCCCGACGCGGTGAACGAACCCGTCTCGGCGATCGCCTGCAGGATTTCGAGCTGACGTAGATCCATAAGACTGGGGACTGGGGACTGGGGACTGGGGGACTGGTCGCCTGGTCCCTTAGTCCCCTAGTTCTCCTTTCCTCATGGATTCAGTCCGTTGCATGCGTTCCAAGCATGGTTTGCGGGAGAATACTGTACGGCCGTGCCGATTGAAACCGTGTTCCTCGACGCCGGCGGCGTGATGGTGTTTCCCAACTGGACGCGCGTCAGCGAGGCGCTCGCACACCGTGACGTTCTGGTGACATCCGATGCGCTCGCCGTCGCCGAGTTCCGCGCGAAGCGCCGGCTCGATCTCGGCGAGACGATCAACGCCACCGACGACAGCCAGCGCGGCTGGCTCTATTTCAATCTCACCCTCGAGGAAGCCGGCATCGCGCGCACCGCGGCAACCGACGCGGCGCTCGCCGAGCTACGGGCCTATCACAGCCGGGAAAACCTGTGGGAATCGGTGCCCGCCGACGTCGTGCCGACGCTGGAAGAGCTCCGCGCCAAGGGCAAGCGCCTGGTGGTCGTCTCGAACGCGAACGGCCGGCTGCGACACCTGTTCGACCGCCTTGGCCTGACCGGGCTGGTCGACGTGCTCTTTGATTCGCATGAGGAGGGCGTGGAAAAACCCGATCCGCGACTCTTTCAGATTGCCCTGGCGAATGCCGGCGCGACGAAGGAAACCACACTTCACGTCGGCGACCTGTATCACGTGGACGTCGTCGGCGCGCGCGCAGCGGGGCTTCAAGCGGTGCTGCTGGATATCGCGGGTTTGTACGACGGATACGATTGCCCGAGGATACGGGCGCTATCTGAGCTGCCTGGCGCGATCGCGTGAGCATTAACGTTGGTCCGGAACAAACCGCAGAGATCGCCGAGATCGCTGAGACATCCGCAGAGTAGAAACCCTTTTCTCTGCGTTCTCTGCGCACTCTGCGGTTTCTTCTTTTTGACTGGTCACGTTCGCGGTGCAAGCGCCACATGCGCGACTCCCGCCGCAAAGAACCCGACAAACCACGCATAGTCGTACAACGGCTTCAGCGCCGGGACGATGAAGCCGCCCCACGCCAGCCCGCAGCCGATCGCGGTTGCGGCGATCGCCCGTGCGTTCCATCCGCGATACGCGCCGTCCGCCAGGTAGAGATCCTCGAGGCGAAGCGCCTGCTTCCGGACGATCCAGTAGTCCGCGATCAACACGCCGGCAATCGATCCCAACCCGCCCGAATAGCCAAGCAGCCAGGTGTAGATGTAGCCCGATGGATCGGCCAGTAGTCTCCACGGCTGAATGAGGATGCCGAGAATTCCGGTAATCAGGCCGCCCGTTTTGAAACTGATGAACCGCGGGAAGGCGTTGGCGAAGTCGTTGGCTGGCGAAACGACGTTGGCGGCGATGTTGACCGCAATCGTCGCGACCACGACGGTGAACATAGAGATCGCGACGATCATCGGTGACGTGAACTTGCCGACCAGGACCACCGGGTCCCAGATCGCCTGCCCATAAATGATCGCCGTCGCGCTGGTGATCATCACACCCATCGCGGCGAACACCGACATCGTCGTTGGCAGGGCGACGACCTGGCCGATCACCTGCTCGCGCTGACTGCGGCCGAAGCGGGTGAAGTCGGGCATGTTCAGCGACAGCGTCGCCCAGAAGCCGATCATCGCGGTCAAGGACGGCACGAAGACCGGCCAGAATTCGCTGAACGTCTTGAATTTGCCGGGCTGCGACAGCAAGGGACCCAGACCATTGGCGCGGTCGACCGCCCACCACAGCAGCACTCCAGCCATCACCAACACGAACGGCGCCGCCCAATTCTCCACTGCGCGGACCAGATCCATGCCGCGATAGATGATCCAGATGTTCGCGGCCCAGAAGAGCAGGAACGAAATCCATTCGGTCGTCATGTGGCCACCAAAGCCGGCGCCGAGCAGCGTTGCCCATCCGGGCACAATCGTCTTGAGAAAGGTATGCAGCGCTTCTCCACCGATCCACGCCTGGATGCC
>Ga0070675_100000201_pt1 | contig 37824 bp, 36 predicted proteins | sample KBSM43metaG_FD_65343 | JGI IMG/M metagenome (GOLD analysis project Ga0070675, IMG submission 65343) | Miscanthus rhizosphere microbial communities from Kellogg Biological Station, Michigan, USA - KBS M4-3 metaG | ecosystem: Host-associated > Plants > Roots > Rhizosphere > Soil ... | reverse complement strand
TCGCCTGGTTCGAGGACTCAAGCCAGCCCGTCGGCAATCACGTAGAGGCGCTCTATTCGCTCTTCCGGAACCCGGCCCGAGTGGATGGTCAACCGATCGACCTGCCCATCAGCTTTGGCGTCGAGATTGGCAGCGGCCGCTCCCTTGCCAATCGCCTCGCGAGTGCACTTGTCGCGGCCGAAGAAGCTGCTCACGCCGGGCTCAAGTGGAAGTACCACGATCCGGAGACGCTCGAAGATGCGGGCTGGAAACTGTCGATGCTGAGCCAGCTCGACAGTGCAGTCGACAAAGGCGAGGTCTGGGTCGCCTATCAGCCGAAGCTCGATCTGAAGTCCCGCCAGATCATTGGCGCGGAAGCTCTTGCGCGCTGGACCCACCCTGAGAAGGGGCCGATTGCCGCGTCGGAATTCATCGCTGCGGCGGAGCAGCATGACCGCATCGGCAAGCTCACGGACTTCGTTTTGGAGCAGGCCGTCTCGGCCGCCGCCACGGTCAATCGCAAGCAGGGACCGTTTGGGATCGCCGTCAATCTGTCCGCGCGCCTACTTGGCGACAAGGGGTTCGTCCTTCGGCTCCGCGCCATGCTCGCACGCAACGGATTGCCGGCGCATCTGCTGACCCTCGAACTGACGGAGACCGCAGCTTTGGCAGGCAGCGGTTCGGGCTTTGATATGCTCGCCGCACTTCGCGACATCGGCGTCAACATTTCCATCGACGACTATGGGACCGGCCTGTCGACGCTCGATTATCTCAAGAAGATCCCGGCAAGCGAGATCAAGATCGATCAGAGCTTCGTCAAAGGCATGCTCGATAATCGGAGCGATCTCGTGATGGTCCAGTCGACGATCGGTCTTGCCCACTCGCTCGATCGCAAGGTTGTGGCGGAAGGTGTCGAGCAACAGGCGGTTCTCGATGCACTCGTCGATATGAACTGCGACGTGGCTCAGGGCTACGTCATCGGCCGCCCAATGAGCCTCGAAAGCCTGATGAAGCGGCTTACCTCCACACGCCGCGCAAGCGTCGCCTGACCTAAACTCACTCACCGAGAAAGATGACTTCACCCGCTTCGATGCGGGCAAGTAACGAGTTCGCGGTCAAATTGGTTAATTTGTTGCTAACCAAATTCGTTAGGGTTAACGTCCCTGTCAGCTGCCGAATCGCAGTGTGAACGACAGGGGTTGTTATGAAGAAGGTCGCGCAAACCAAATGGAGCTTTTGGAACTGGCTTCTCGGTTCCGGCGTAGGCAACGGCGGTAGCCAGGGCTGACGCAACGGCCGTTTCCGAACGGCCGTTTCCGAATTGATTACAATAACTTGGCACAGCGCCCGTTTAACACCGGGCGCTTTCGTGCGTCCGGAGCATTTGAATTCTTGAGCAACTGAACGGCCGACCGAGTGACAGCAATTGTGAAATTTCGTCCCCCGGTCCGCGATATCGAATCGCGCGTGGTCCGATTCGCGAATCTTAACCGTTTCGACCGCTGGCGCCCGATTTCCGCCTCGCCTAGGGCTCAAGAATGCTTCGACAATCGAGCGGTCGGCTAAACGTCACTGCGCAGCACCAAGGTCTTTATGAGATCACCAGCGACGTCGCTGGCTGGCTTGCAAGTCAGGACGTATCTTCGGGCCTTCTCACCCTATTCTGCCGGCACACGTCGGCCTCGTTGCTGATCCAGGAGAATGCAGCGCCTGCCGCCCGCCGGGACGTAGAGGCCTACTTCAATCGCATCGCTCCGGAGGGTTCGTCGCTGTACGAGCATAATGACGAAGGCCCAGACGACATGCCGGCCCATCTTCGCGCAGCACTGACCCAGACCCATTTGTCTATCCCCATCGGTGATGGCCGGATGCTGCTTGGCACATGGCAGGGCATCTATCTGTTCGAACATCGACATGCGCCATCCACGCGCGAGATCGTCCTCCACGTGGTAGGCGAATGAGCGCTGAATCGGTTCAAGCGTGGCTAGCCAATCACGCGCCCGATCTGTCCATTATCGAAACCGAGTTGAGCACGGCCACCGTCGACACTGCGGCCGTGGCACTGAACGTCGAGCCCGGTCGTATCGCGAAGACGCTGGCCGTCCGCGTGGGAGAAAGAACCGTCCTGGTCGTCGCGCGCGGCGACGCACGCCTCGACAATCAAAAAAGCAAAGCGGAGTTCGGAGCGCGTCCACGAATGCTTGGCGCGGACGAAACCTTCGCGCTGACCGGTCATCCGGTCGGCGGCGTGTGTCCCTTTGGGCTGGCTACGGCCCTTCCCGTCTATCTCGACATATCTTTGAAGCCGTTCGAGACGGTCTATCCAGCGGGCGGTTCACTCAACACTTCGGTGCGCGTGACGCCGTCGCGTCTGTTCGAACTTGTGGCCGATGGTTGGATCGACGTGATGCGCCTACCGGAAGCGGGCGGGGCCTAGAGCTTCGGACTTTACAGCTTCGATCGGCCACGGCGTGCCTGCGATCAGGGACTCAACGATAGCCGCCATGATCGGCGAGGTCTGGAGGCCGAACCCGCCCTGCCCCGCGAGCCAGAAGAACCCCTCGACGCCATCATCGAAGCCAGCGACCAGGTGCCGGTCTGGCGCGAAGGTACGCAAGCCCGACCAGCGGCTGTGGATCCGCTCCACCTTGAGCGATGTCCATTGCTCCACGCGGTGCGCCGCAAGAGCGACTTCATATTCATCGGGCTGAGCATCGCACGGCTCGGATGGAACCTCATCCATCGGCGAAGCGAACAATCGGCCGCTCTCCGGAGCGAAGTAGAGCTCGTCGCCGACGGTCTTCGCGAAGGGCCAACGTGAGAGGTCCGTTTCCGGAGGGCCGTCGAAGGTGATGATGGTGCGTCTGAGTGGCGTGAGGCCGATCGGCGCAATGCCGGTTAGCGCCGCGACCGCATCGGCCCAAGCGCCTGCGGCGTTGACCAGGATGGGTGCGGAGAAGGTCTGTCGGTTCTCGGTCCGGACCTGCCATTCCTGTCCGTTTCGAACGACGGATTTCACCCGTGCATTCGTGATCAGCTCGCCGCCTTTGCTGCGCAGAGCGCGGACGTGGCCCTGCAACAGAGAATGAGGATCGAGGCGGATACCTCCACGGTCGATCAGTCCGGCGACGGAGCCCGCGCTTCCGGTCAGGATCGCTGGGCAGAGTTCGAGGATGCCCGCTTCGCCCACCCGTTCTAGCTCCGCATATGGAGCGATAGCGGAGGCAAGCGTATCGAGCTCCTGGAGCTCGTCTTCGCGGGCGTGAATCAAAACGGGCATGCGGTGGCCGAGCGGCACGTCGGCGAAGCCGTTCGGCGGGTGCTCGAAAAAGGCCCGGCTGGCGAGCGTCAGCGAGCGAACCTGTGGATCGCCGAGAGCATAATGAAGCATCGTCGCGCTGCGCCCGGACGAATGATAGCCCACCGCTTGCTCAGCCTCGAGGACGGTGACTTTCGCATGTGCAGCTAAGGCCGACGCTGCTGAGAGGCCGGCTATGCCGCCGCCGATGATCAGGATGTCGGCGGCGCTCAAGCTGTCGAGCCAGCGAGCCTTTCGCTGACGATCTTTCCACCTTGAGTGAGGCGGATGGCTTTGACGATCTCATCATCATCCGGAAGCACCGGACGTCCCTGATCCCGATCCCAGAAGGCTGAGAGGAAATTGAGAAGGTTGCGGGCGAAGAGCGCAGAGGAGTCCGCCGCGAGACTTCGCGAGAGGTTCGAAGCGCCGATAATCGTAACGCCGTGCCTCGCGACATTCTCGCCGGCGACACAGCCCTCCACGTTGCCGCCCGCGTCAGCCGCAAGATCGACGACCACGCTGCCCTGCCGCATCGTCGCGAGCTGAGCATCGCTGATCAGGCGCGGCGCCGGCCTGCCGGGAATCAAGGCGGTGGTGATGACGAGGTCCTGCTTTGCGATATGGCCTGAAACGAGCTCCGCCTGAGCCCGCTGATATTCCTCCGACATCTCCGTCGCGTAACCGCCGCTGCCCTCACCCTCGATGCCGGCGACATCTTCAACGAAGATCGGCTTCGCGCCGAGTGACTGGATTTGCTCCTTGGTCGCGGAGCGCACGTCAGTTGCACTGACCTGGGCTCCAAGACGCCGGGCAGTCGCAATTGCCTGTAGGCCGGCGACGCCGACGCCCATGACGAAAACTCGCGCCGCGCTAATGGTACCGGCGGCGGTCATCATCATCGGGAAAGCGCGCCCATAGGTCGCTGCGCCGTCGATCACCGCCTTGTAGCCTGCGAGGTTCGATTGCGAGGACAGGATGTCCATGGATTGAGCACGCGTGATGCGAGGCATCCATTCCATGGCAAGCGCCTCGAGCCCCGCTTTAGCATAGGCATTGATCAATTCCGGCTGCCGCAGCGGATCGAGCGCGCCGATGAGCATCGCCCCCTTCTCAGCGCCCTTGAGGGATGCGGGGTCAGGGCCATTGATGCAAAGAATCGCATTCGCGCCGGCAAGCACCTTCTGTGACGGGCCGACACTTGCGCCGGCGGCTTCGAAGTCCGCATCGGACACGGAAGCTGCGTCCCCAGCGCCGGACTCCACCGCAAGTTCGGCACCGAGCGCCGTAAACTTCTTAACTGTCTCGGGAGTTGCTGCGACGCGTGCTTCGCCGGGCGCACGCTCCCTGATGATCGCGATCTTCACACTAGCTAATCAGCATAACGACTATGAAAGCGATACAGAGGCACGCAATCGCGCCATATTTCAACAACTTAGTGAACCGCTCATAATCGCGAACATGGTAAGCGGCCTCCGCGGACGGCGGATCGGCCAAAAGCGGTTCTTCGTCATGAGCCATATGTTTCCTCCAAATTTGTTTACCCGGTCCATAACAAGGCGACCGTCCGGCCCCAAGCCCTTCCGCTAAGCCTTAAGCACGCCTTCACTATTTCCCATTACGACTCGTCCGCGGACCAATGCGTGACGATGAAACCCGGTGCCTCCTGCTCATTGAAGCAGACCCTGCCGAGCGGCGGCTCGTGTCGGCCGTGGCCGCTCGTGCAGGCTGGAGCACGGTGGGCGCCGATTGCATCGACACTGCCATAGCGCTCCTACAGGGACCCCACGGGCGTGAGGTAAAAGCTGCGCTGCTGGCCAATTGGGACGAGGAGAGCGGCCCTTCGGTTATTTCCTCGCTTCGTTCGGGCCGGCCCGGCTTGCCGGTCATCGTCCTTGCGGAAGGCGGCACCGTCTCGGTCGCCGTGAACGCGATGCGCGCCGGCGCGACAGACTTCCTCGCGCGGCCGGTCGCTTCGGAAAGACTGGTCGAAGCACTCGCCGCGAATGCAGATCGTCGCAGGCCAGGCGGCGAGCTCATCCCTGTTTCCGAGAAGCTCGCGCCAGCGCTCGCGCTCGAGCAGCTTGTTGGGGCCTCTCCTGATTTCCGAGGTGCCCTGGCGGTCGCGGCCAAGGCCGCTCGCAATCGCTTGCCGATTCTCATCATCGGCGAGCCCGGAACCGGCAAGGAAACCGTTTCTCGTGCGATCCACGCGGCCAGCCTTCGGGCCAAGGGCCCGCTAATCATCATCGATTGCAAGGCCGTTCCGGCGAACACCGTCGACAGCGAGCTGTTCGGTCACATGAAGGGCGCCTTCCCCGGCGCCTTCGCAGAAAAGGTCGGCCGGATGGTCGAGGCAGATACGGGTACGCTGATTCTCGATGAGATCGCGGCCCTGCCGAAATCGACGCAGGAGACGCTCGATCGTGTCCTCGCCACGGGCGAAGTCCGCCCTGTCGGCTGCAACGGCAGCTCTTCCGTCGACCTGCGCCTGATCGCCACGAGCAGCGCACCGCTTTCCGAGAGCTTCAATCCGATGCTGAGCGACCGGATCAGCGCGACCGTCGTAAGCCTGCCGCCGCTTCGTGAGCGCAGCGCCGACATCCCGGCCCTTGCCCGCCACCTCCTCACGCGATTCGCGGAGCAGGAGCTCATGCCGGCCATGTCGATTGGAAATGACGCGCTTGCGGTGCTCATGCGCTATGGTTGGCCCGGCAACGTCCGCCAACTCGCGAGCGTCCTATTCCGCGCTGGACTGCAGTGCGAACGCGGCGTCCTCACTGCCGAGGATTTCCCGCACATTGCGAGCCAGTCGCGCTTCACGAATCGGAAGAGCGATTTTGCTCCGCAGATCAGCAAGCAGTCCAGCGATGCGGCCCTCGGCGGCGCTGCTGGCGTGACCCTGTTCACGAACGACGGACATTTGCGCACCCTCGAAGAGATCGAAGCGGACATCATCCGGCTTGCCATCGGTCATTATCGCGGACGGATGACCGAAGTCGCACGGCGGCTCGGCATTGGCCGCTCGACACTTTACCGCAAGCTCAGCGACATCGGCATCGACACCGCCGCCTGAGGCGCTAGCCTCGCCTCGTGCGAGCACTTCCATTTCTGATCCTCATCACTGCCGGCTGCAGCAACGCGCCCGCCCGCGTCGAACAGCCGCAATCCGCATGCCGGCAGCAATTGTTCGAGGGCAGTCGTTTCACCGTCTGCGATCCGGGCCGTGGCAAGGTGGAGCTGGTCGCCGCCGGACCTGGCGAAGCGCCCGTACGGCAGTTTGCCGATCTTGAAATGCGGCTCGGCTCGCGCGCGAGCAAGGTGGCGTTCGCAATGAACGCAGGAATGTACGACGAGGACGGCCGTCCCATCGGGCTCGCAATCGTCGACGGCAGACAGAAGCGCAGGATCAACCGCAACAAGGGCGGCGGAAACTTCCACCTTTTGCCGAACGGCGTTTTCCAGGTGCGGCGCGACGGAAGCGCGGAAATCGTTGCGAGCAATGCATGGAGCAGTTCCTCGACTATCCGCTTCGCCACCCAGTCGGGACCGATGCTGGTGATCGGCGGCAAGCTTCATCCTGCGTTCGAGCCTGACGGCACGTCGCGCTATGTGCGGAACGGTGTGGGACTCGCGCCGACGGGGCATCCTCTCTTCGTCATAAGCGAAGGGGCAGTGTCCTTCGGTAAGTTCGCTCGCTTCTTTCGCGACGGGTTGAAGGCACGTAATGCGCTCTTCTTCGACGGGTCGGTCAGCGCTCTTTGGGATCCGGCCGACGGGAGACGGGATATCACCAAGCCATTGGGACCGATGATCGTCGCCTACAAAGCGGAAAAGTGAGGATCGATGCGGTTCGCGGGCAAGACAGCCTTCATCACCGGAGCGGGCTCGGGGATCGGGAGAGCAACGGCCGAACTGATCGCTCGCGAAGGCGCATCTCGGCTCGTCCTGCTGGACCGGAATGCGGACGCATGGCGAGAGCTGAGGTTCGCCTGCCCTGTGGACATATTCACGGGAGATGTCGCGGATGCCGATTTTTGGGCCTCGACCGATCTGGGTGAGATCGATCTTGCCGTAATCAATGCCGGTGTCGCCGGTGCGGGATTGATCGCCGAGCTCCATTTCGCCGATTGGCGTCGCATCCTTTCGGTCAATCTCGACGGAGCATTCCTGTCGCTCCAGGCGGCCTTGCGGGCAGTTCGTGAGGGCGGCTCGATCGTGACGGTCGCCTCCGCAGCCGGTCTCAAGCCTGAACCCGGGGTGGCGGCCTATGGAGCGTCCAAGGCCGGCCTCATCCAGCTGACCAAGGTCGCGGCGAAGGAAGCTGCGAGCCGCCGCGTACGCGTGAACGCGATCGCACCCGGTGGCGTAGAAACGCCCGTCTGGGATGCCGTCCCGATGTTTGCCGATCGGGCAAGAGAGATTGGTCGCGAAGGGGCCTTCAAGGAGCTTGCAGCAATGGCAACACCGTTGGGCCGTTATGCTACCGCAGCGGAGATTGCCGAGCAGGTCGCCTTCCTGCTTTCGGACGCCGCTGCAATAATCACCGGCTCGGTTCTCGTCAGCGACGGCGGCTACACGCTTTAGCCAATTCGCGGTGTCAGCGCCTGGTCGCGAAGACCCCGCCACACCCTAAGCGCCTGCACGGTCTCTGGAACGTCGTGCACGCGAAGGATCTGCGCGCCCTGCTCCACGGCCTTCAAAGCGAAGGCGATGCTTCCGCCGAGGCGCTGATCCGCCGGCGCTTCGCCAGAAAGAGCGCCGATCGTTCGCTTGCGGCTAGCGCCCAGAACGAGCGGACAGCCGAGCGAATGATAGAGGGCGAGCCCGTTCATCAGCTCAAGGTTATGCGCGACTGTCTTCCCGAAGCCGAAACCGGGGTCGAGGAGGATGTTCGAGCGCGCGATGCCGGCGGCTTCTGCGGCGGCAATGCGCTCCTCCAGCCAGAAGTAGACTTCGACAAGGACGTCATCGTAGCGCGGGTCCTGCTGCATCGTCTCGGGCTGACCGAGGTGATGCATAAGGACGACCGGAACGCCTGCAGCCGCAATCGCCTCTGCTGACCGCGGGTCGAAGGTCAGCGCCGAGACGTCATTGACCATGCGAGCTCCGGCGCCAACGGCTGCCGTAATGACCTCGCTCTTGCGCGTGTCGATGGAAACCGCGGAACCGCCGGCTGCGAGACGCTGGACGACTGGGAGGACGCGTTCGATTTCGTCCTGCGCCCAGACCGGCTTTGCCCCGGGACGGGTGGATTCGCCGCCGATGTCGAGAATGGCAGCTCCCTGGCTCGCCATGTCCACGCCCCCTTCAACGGCGCTTCCTGCTTCGGCGAAGTGCCCGCCGTCGGAAAAGCTGTCAGGAGTTACGTTGATGATGCCCATGACCTGAGGTTGGTCCAGGCGAATAATGCGCTCACCGAGCTGCAGAGGGGCACGCGCAGACGTTAGCGCAGTCCATTGAGCAGCAAGGTCGTCATCGAGGCGCTTGTCCAGATCCTCAATCGAGACGAGCTCGGCAGAGACGCGACGATTGCCCTCGACGGCGAGAAGCTCGACCGCCGCAAACCAGTTGAGCCCGCCCGCAAGCCTCGCGATTTTTCCGTCATGTCCGAAAGGTGAATCGACGAACGCGGTCGGTCGGATGAGCGTAAGAGCCATGTCCGGCTAGTGCGGGCGACGGCGCCGTTGTTCAAGCTTCAAAACAAAAGGGCGGCCCCGAAGGACCGCCCTCAGTTCATGAGCGACGGGAACCGTCGTCAGAACTTCATGTAGGCTTCGTTCCCGACGAACCCCATTTTCTCAACGTGCGCACGCTTGGTGACGGCAAGCACGTCATCAACGAGTTCGTAACGGGCTTCCGGCTCCGGCTGCAAGTGGAGTTCGGGAATCGGATTCATCTGCTGCGAAAGCTCGAGATACTGACGCAACTGATTCTGATCGACCGCGGCACCGTTCCAGAGGATCTGACCCCCCGCCGTGATCACGACCTTGTTCTTCACAGGGTCGACAGGGGGCGGCGGAGCATTGCTGTCGACCGGCAGGTCGAGCTTCACAGCATGCGTCTGGATCGGAATCGTGATGATGAACATGATGAGAAGCACGAGCATGACGTCGATCAGCGGCGTCATGTTGATATCCATCATGGGTTCGCCAGAAACGTTCGAACCGGTAGTTTGCATCGCCATGGCGATTGACTCCTAGATACGCGTGACAGTGCCCGGGCCACCCGGCGGCTCGGAGATGAATCCGACCCGCTGGAAGCCGGCGCGCTGCATGGTGAAGACAGCGCCACCGATGCAACGGTAGGGCGTGTTGATGTCACCGCGAATATGCGCTTCAGGCATCGTCTCTTCGGTAAGGTTCTCCACCCCGCCGACGGCTTTGATCTGGTCTTCGAGCTTCGTCACCGCCCGCTTGAGCAGCTCGTCCGAATCCACCTTCTGGAGATTCCAGTAGACTTCGCACTGACCGCCCACGGCCCGAACCGAGAGGTTCACGTTTTCGGGCTTCGTCGTCGTCGGCTCATAGCGAACCTTCGGAAGCTCGACGGGAACGGTTTGCAAGACGACCGGAACCGCGATCAGAAAGATGATCAGAAGCACCAGCATCACGTCCACGAGAGGAGTGACGTTGATGTCGGACATCGGGACGTCTTCGTCGGAGTCCTGTGATACGCCCATTGCCATCGGCAGTTTGCCTTCTTCAAATCAAGATCACGAGCCCGCGCCGACCGCAGCCGGCGCGGAACTCGCAATCAGTTAGACGCGGTCGGCGGTCGTCTGCGCGCCCGTCGGAGTCGCACCCGTACGGAGCGGCTCCTGCGTGCGTGCGCCCGGGTTGCTCGTCGTGGCGCCGCGGGCGGCGTCGGCAGCGCCCGCCTTGGCGGTACCCTTCGTCGCGAACGTCGGCTTCACCTTGCCGCCCGAAGCGACGAAGCCGTTAAGGTCGTTCGTGAAGGCCGCAAGGTCTTCCATGATCGATTTGTTGCGACGAACCAGCCAGTTGTAGGCAAGAACCGCCGGCACGGCGACGACCAGACCGAGAGCGGTCATGATCAGAGCTTCACCGACCGGACCGGCGACGACGTCGATCGAGGCCTGCCCCGACGAGCCGATCTTGATGAGCGCGCGGTAGATGCCGATGACGGTACCGAACAGACCGATGAACGGAGCAGTCGATCCGACCGTCGCGAGGAAGGCCAGACCTTCGCCGAGACGCGCACCGATCGCGCCTTGGCTGCGAGCGAGGCTGTTCGCGACCCAGTCGTGACGATCGATCGGATCGTCGAGCTTGTCGTGCTGCTCCTGCGCGATCAGCGCGTCGTCAACAATCGCACGATAAGCGCTGCGCGATTCGAGCTTGGAGGCAGCTTCTCGCAAGTTCGGCGAATTCCAGAAGCTGGCGCGAACCTTGCGGCCCTGGCTGATGATCTTCTGCTGCTGCATCAGCTTCGTGAACAGGATGTAGAAGGAGAAGATCGACATGCCCACCAGGATGATGAACACCGACCAAGCGATAATACCGCCCTGCTCCAGAGCTTGGAACAGACCGTAGGGGTTCTGCCCCCCTGCTGCCGGAGCCGCGGCTGCCGTAAGTGCGAGAATTGACATTTGCGTCTACTTTCCTCTCGAGAAATAGGTTCGATCTGTCGCCGCTGATCTACTCAAGGCGCCAGGTAATGCGTTGCGAATAAGTGTCTGTGGTAGGCTGTCCGTTGCTGAGCTTCGCCGGAGTGAACCTCGCGCGGCTCCGCAAAATGCGGCAAGTCGCACTGTCGAGCGAACGCGATCCGCTTGAGCTCGTCACGTTGCAGCCCGTCACACGGCCGTCAGGGCCGATCGAAAGACTGACACCCACGGTGCCCTGATCCTCGTTGCGCATCGCGTCGGCCGGATAGTCGTCGCCGCTGAACAGATTCTGCAGGTTGCCTTTCGCGCTCTGCGCCTTCGTCACGATCGCCGGCGGCGGCGGAGCAGCCGGTGGAGCCGGCGGCGCGGGAGGCGCAGTCGGCGTTATCACTGGCGGCGGAGCCTCGCGAACCGTCTGAACAATAGGCGGAGCGATGTTTGTCCGGACCAACGGCGGTGGAGCCACCACCTGCGGCGGAGTCTCGGGCTGGTCGGGCGGAGGCGGCGGCGGCTCCTCAGGGGGCGGCGGCTCCTCTTCCACGTTGAAGGTTTTCAGGTCTTCAGCGGCCTTCTTCACCATGTTGTAGGCCAGACCGGTCACGATCGCGTAGCCGAGAGCGATATGAATCAGGGCGACGATGATTATCGCCACCGTACGATTGCCGCTCATTTCCTTGCGTTGTGCGTATGACATTAACGCGCAGTTCTCCTCGACACGCCATCATAAGGTTCAGACCGGGCGGCACCCCTGGCACCTGGACTGAGTAAGGACACCGTCTGTGTAACCAAGGCTACATAGACGGCAAGCGCGCCTCCTTAACTTCGGCACAAAGGCCGCGCAACGCATTTTGTTCCACGCTTGTTGCGCGGTCGTTACGCTTCCGGCTTAAATCCGGCGAAGGAAGATAGCTCAACCCCGACACCCCGTGCATCGGGGTAAACATCAGGCTTTGAAGTTACGACTCGAAGAGCATTCACCCCGCGCATTGCCGCAAATCGGTCGTAAAGAGCATGTGCAAGAGATTCCTGGAGATTGTAGCGGCGCAAGGACGCCAGCTCCTCGATCTGCTCGCGCAGGTAATCATAATCCCACGCGAGCGCTGGATCGTCATTATCGGCCGGCGGAATGTGATCGAGCCAGATCTCGACCGTGACCCGCAACCGCTGCGGCGTCCCAATCTCGAACTCATGGAATCCGATGTCCGCCATGACCTCCAGCGAATCGAGAAAGATTCGCGCGGTGCGCGGACGAAGACGATCCGGCACGAGGCCATCGAGAATCGCTGAGGTATCGGTCATCGCCTCTCCATGAATTGAACATCGCGTGCGGGTGGGTCGAATCTCTGCCCGCCATCGATCGTGATGATCTGGCCGGTCACCGTGCGCGCATCGATGAGGTAGCGGATCGCAGTCAGGACATGCTCGGGCTCCACACCAAGACCCAGCGGATTGGCCGAATGCATGCCCTCGAAGTTGGCCTCGGTCTGTCCTGCAGAGCGGAGCATGAGCGCCGGGGCGATGCCATTCGCCCTGATGCCCACGCCCGCGAGCGCGAGCGCGGCTAACTCAGTGAACCCCGCCAGCGCTTGCTTGGACACAGTGTAGCTCAGGAAATCGGGGTTCGGAGCAAGTAGCTTTGAATCGAGGAGGTTTACGACGAGCCCCTCTTCGCCGCTCTGATGTCGGCGCGCAAACTCCTCGGTAAGCAGGATCGGCGCACGAGCATTGACGATCATGTGCTTGTCGAACTCGCCTGGATCGAACGATCCGAATCCATCGTGGGCGAAGCGCGCCGCGTTATTCACGAGCAATCGCACGGGCGGCAGTCCTTCCGCCGCGGCAAAGATCCGCGTTGCACACTCAGGGTCTATCAGTTCCGCAATAGCCTTGACCGCGCCCTGCGGCACCTCGTCATCGAAGTGATGAACGTGGGCTACCACTTTCCAGCCGTCGTCGATCAGGCCGGCAACAATCAGCGCCCCGACACGCTTGCCGGCGCCCGTCACGATCGCGGTACGCTCACTCATGGCGGCCCTGTTGTCATTCCCCGCGGCCCGAAGCAATGACGGTGAGTGCCCGAGACCCGCGCCCCAATTGAACTGCAAGGAGTCAGCCTCGCTGAGCTGGAGCAGCTCATCGCCGATCGAAAGCTTCCGCCTGTAGACAAGTGGGACCCGGAACTTTGCGGGCACAGCGGCATGCGCATTGCACGGGACGGCACTTGGTTTCACGAAGGCTCGCCGATCAACCGACCTGCGATGGTCCGCCTGTTCTCAACCGTTTTGCGACGCGAACCCGATGGGCGCCATGTGCTTGTGACGCCCGTCGAAAAGCTTGAGATCGAGGTCGAGACAACAGCGTTTCGGGCGATCGAAATGGAATCCGAGGGCCAGGGGGGCGCGCGCCAGATCGCGTTCAAGCTGGACAGCGGCGATGCCGTCATCGCGGGGCCGCAGCATCCGCTTTCGCTAGCCGTTGGAGAGCACGGCCTGTCCCCTCGACTTGCAGTCCGCTATGGCCTTGAAGCCGAGCTGTCGCGGCCTGTCTATTACGAGCTTGCTGAAATCGCGCTTGCTGAAGGCAGCGATCCTCCCGGCGTCTGGAGCGGAGGTGCCTTCTATGAGCTTGCCGCGGTCGACCCCGAATGACTCTTGCAAATCGCCTTCGTGAGGGGCTTCGCGCCGAACCGGCGATGGCGCTGCTCGAAGGAGACTCGGTCGAGGCTGGATCCGATGCGCTCGTTCCTGCCGCCGTGCTGATTGGCATCACCGATCGCCAAGAGCCCGGCGTCATCCTGACCGTCCGCCGCGAGCATCTGCGAACACACGCCGGACAGATCGCATTCCCGGGAGGGCGATTGGATCCCCAGGAGACGGAGACGGAAGCGGCATTGCGCGAGGCATGGGAGGAAATCGGCCTGCCAGCTTCCGAGGTCGAAATCGTCGATACGCTCGAACCCTACCGCACGGTGACGAATTACCTCGTTACGCCGGTAGTCGGGGTCGTCCGACCGGACCTTCCGCTAGAGCCGCACGAGCACGAGGTCGCAGACTGGTTCGAGGCGCCTCTCGCCTTTGTCCTCGATCCCGCGAACCACAGCCGCAAAAGCACGCTGTTCCAGGGACGAACCCGGCACTATTACGAGATTCTCTGGAACGGCCGCAGGATTTGGGGGGCTACGGCGGCGGTGATCGTCAATCTCTCGCGCAGATTGCAATGGTCATGAGGCTGGACGCCCGCAAATGGCGGCGCCGGAGAGGCATGGCGCGGCTGCTCGACGCTCTGGGCGCAGACGAAGGCCTGACGCGCTATGTCGGAGGAGCAGTCAGGGACGAATTGCTCGACCTCCCCGTCAATGACGTGGACCTCGCAACGCGACTGCGTCCTGCCGAAGTCGTTGAGCGACTGGAAGCCGCGAAGATCCGCGCCGTGCCGACGGGGATCGACCACGGTACGATCACAGCCGTCAGCAACGGACATGCAGTCGAGGTCACCAGCCTCCGGCGCGACGTAACCACGGACGGTCGTCGCGCGACGGTAGCCTTCACAGATGATTGGCAAGAGGACGCCGCTCGCAGGGATTTCACGATCAACGCGCTTTCCGCCGATCCTGAGACTGGCGAGGTGTTCGACTATTTTCGAGGTATCGAAGACCTCACAACACGCCGGGTCAGATTTATAGGCGACCCTTACGAACGGATCGCTGAGGATCACCTTCGTATTCTGCGCTTCTTTCGCTTCCACGCCCGCTTCGGGGAAGGCGAACCGGACGCTGATGCCCTCGGCGCCTGTACGGCACGCGCGAATGATCTCATGGCCCTCTCGCGCGAGCGGATCGCAGACGAACTTCTGAAGTTGTTGTCAGTACCCGACCCGACACCCACGATCAGGATCATGCTCGACCGATCGATCCTACGGCCGGTCCTTCCGGAAATTACCGGTGAATCGGCCGACTGCCTTCGCGCTCTGGTCGATGCGGAACGTGACGCAGGTATCGATGCCCAGCCGCTGCGACGATTGTCAGCCCTCCTGCCGCGCGATCCGCGCATCGCAGAGCAAATCGCCGTGCGGCTCAAGCTTTCAACAAGAGGACGTAAGCGCCTTGCCTGCTCGACGACGCCAGACCTCGAAATCAATGCCCAAGCTCTGGCCTATTATGTTGGAAGGGAGTGCGCGACCGATCGGCTGCTTCTGGCCGGAAATTCGAAGGCGGCGGCCGAGTTGCTGTCCTGGGAGCCGATCCGTTTGCCCGTCGGCGGGGGCGACCTTATCAAACGAGGGCTGCAGCCAGGTCCCATCGTCGCGAAAACTCTCCGGATGGTGGAGCGGCGCTGGGTGGAGGCCGGGTTTCCTGATGACGCGGAGCTCGATCAAATTGTCGCGCAAGCACTTGCTGCCGTTACGGAATAGCTGCGGGCGGAGGCCTGTCGTAAAATTACAACACCCGCGGGGAGAGGCTGCTGGTCCGGTTGCTTCACCCCAAGTTCCGATGCATGACCGCCCCAGCCATACTTGGACAAAAAGGGGTTACAATGCGTAGATATCTTCTTGCGGCGGTCGCTGCGGCCGCGATTGCCTCGCCGGCAATGGCGCGCGACGGCTCAGGATACGTCGGTCTGGATCTTGGGCCGATGCTCATCGAAGACATCGATTTCGATTTTGGCCCAAGCGACGACGTGCTTAGCAACGATGCGCTTACGGTTGACCACAAGACCGGCTACGACATCGACCTGAATGGTGGATATGATTTCGGCATGTTCCGCGCGGAAGCTGAGATCGGCTACAAGCGCGCAGGCATCGGCGACATCTTCTTCAACGACACGACGATCCCGCCGGCCGTTGTTGACGGCGACGGACACTCGTCGGCTCTCTCGGTCATGGCGAACGGCTATGTTGACTTCGGCGACAATCGCTGGACCGGCTACGTCGGTGCCGGCCTTGGTCTCGCTAAGGTGAAGGCCAGCGTCGACTTCGTCGATGAGTTCGACGACGTCGAAGGCTCTTTCCACGATAGCGATACCGGTTTCGCCTGGCAGGCGCTGGCTGGCGTCAAGTATGCTGTCACGGACAACATCGACGTTGGCGTGAAGTATCGGTTCTTCAACGTGAAGAACGTCAACTTCAACGACGACCTCGACGGCGAGACGCTGAGCGGCAAGTGGCGTTCGCACAGCCTCATGCTGACGCTTGCGTACAACTTCTACAGCCCGCCGGCCCCAGTGGTGGCACCGCCTCCGCCGCCGCCTCCGCCTCCCGCGACGCAGACCTGCCCGGACGGATCGGTGATCCTGGCGACCGAAGCCTGCCCGGCTCCGCCGCCGCCGCCGCCTCCGCCGCCGCCTGCTCCAGAACGCGGCTAAGCGTAACGGCTCAAAGAAAATGGCCGGTCCGGGGAAACCCGGGCCGGCCTTTTCTTATGGACGAGAAGAAGGGCTGATCAGCCGCTCTCCGCAAACGACACTAGTCGCGCGGAACTCTCGAAGCCTGCATCGCCGCCATCGCCATTTGCGCTGCGCCCGGCTGATCCCAGCCGTACACATCCCTCAGGAATGTCAGACCCTGATCGGTGACCTGCGCCGTGAGGTAAGTCAGGACGACGGGCACTGGCTGAGCGACCTGCACTTGGGTCTCAGGAGTGGAACCAGGTGCCACCGGGTCACTTCCGAGCAGCCAACGGCCAAAGCGACGCGCATCCTCCAGACGAACGCACCCATTACTCTGGTGCAGATCGGCGTCGCCAAAACGGATCTTTGCTTCCGTATCGTGCAGGTAGATGTCCTCGGGGTTCGGGAATGGGAATTTAAGAACGCCCATGAAATTCTTGGGGCCCGGATCCTGGCGAACGCGGATACGCGTCTTGCCAGCCTGCACTGCCTTCCAGTCAATGGTGCTGTAGGGGATCGTGGTGGAATTCGAGGTCCAGTCGGCCATGATCTGGTAGCCCATCGAATTGAAGTACTTCTCGCCGCCAGCGAGAGTCTTCTGCGCGATCGGTCCCCGCACGAGGTGGTCCGGCGCATTCCAGTACGGATTGTACACGATGTAATACATCATGCTGGAGATCAGCGGCGTCGGCAACTTCTTCGAACCGACGATGACCTTCATCGAATCTACAGGCACGCCATTGTCGTAAAGGAACACCCGAGAACTGCCGGCGTCGACCAGAATGAAACGGCCTTTGGCCGGGATGGAACGCGCACGTTCGAGATTCAGGACAACGCGCGGATCCGGATCGAGCGATCCCGTTTGCTGCATCCGCGTCCATTCCGCGTCGCGAATCCTCGAATAAACGGGGTTCACCGCTGCAACAGATGAGATGTGCTGCTCAAGTGACGGCGCGTTGGACGCCGCGAGCAGGATCTGATCCGTGCGAGATCCCTGCGGCTTCAGGACGTCATAAGCGTAGATCATGCCCGGTGTCGGACGCTTGATCGCCTGAACGTAGAGCGCCCATGCGGCCGAAAGAGTCTGTTCCGCATTCGTGATGTCGCTCGGATTCCCGGACGCCGCCTGCCGGACCGCATTGTCCACACCGACGGCGAGCTCGGGACCATTCTGAAGGCCATCGAGACGTGCCCGGCGAAGAACCTGCTGGAGCTGTGTGGCCGCGACCGTCGGAGCGCCGTTGCGGAACCACATCGGCTTGAGCTTGAACTGGTCGTAGATCGCCGCGACGGTGCCCACGGTCGGCAGGCTCACTACCGGCATTGCGACCGTTGAAGGCAGCACTTGTTGGCCTGCAGCAGCAGTTGGAGCAGCGACTGCAACCGCAGTCGCCAGCGCGAACATCTTGAAGTGTTCCAAGGTCACGGTTTCCCTCTACCCGGCTTAGTCTGAACAATGCCCTTACGGGTACTTGGGTTCAACCGGGGCGCATCCCTAGGGAATATCGGCGAAAAAGTGTGGACCTGCGGACACAGATTGTGCGCGGATCGAGGTCTACCGGCGCTTGCGCGACTTCCAATAGTCCAGTGCAGCCTCGCCCTTCAAAGGCTTGGCGAAATAGAAGCCCTGGCCGCTAGCGCAGCCGAGCGTCGCCAGGGTTGTTGCAAGTTCGACGGTTTCGATGCCTTCAGCGGTCGTCGACATGCCAAGCGCATCAGCAAGGCTGAGCACTGCTCGGACGATCGCCACGCTGTCGGGATCGATCATCATCCCCGTTACAAAGCTGCGGTCTATCTTGAGGACGTCGATCGGAAGGCGCTGCAGATAAGCCAGGCTTGAATAACCCGTTCCGAAATCATCCATCGCTACGGTAGCGTCGAGCGACTTCAGCGCGTCGAACACTCGTTGTGCCCGCGCCGGATCCTGGACGATCGAACTTTCGGTCAGCTCAAGCGTCAGTCGGTCGCCGCTAAGGCCGCTGGCCTTCAACGCGCTTTGAACCACGGAAGCGACATCGTCTCGAGCAACCTGGATCGCGGAAAGATTCACTCCGACGTAGAAGGGTAGCTTCTCGCCAGCCGTTCGGTCCCACTCGGCGAGGGTGTCGGCAGCCTTGTGCATCGCCCACCGGCCAAGCTGCAGGATTAGTCCGGATTCTTCCGCCACGGGGATGAATTCGGTCGGGCTGATCTCGCCGCGATCTTCGTGCTTCCAGCGGGCGAGCGCTTCAAAACCCGCAACTTCACCCGATTTGAGGTCGATCAACGGCTGGTAGAAGAGCTTGAGCTGATCTTTGTCCAGCGCCCGTCGAAGCTCGGTCTCGATCGAGAAGCGACGGCGGGCTTCAGTCGCCTGCTTTGGCTCATAGACCTGCGGGTTTCCGGCCTGCTTGGCCTGTTTCACCGCGAACTGGGCGTTTCGGAACAGCTCCTCGGCGTCGCTGCCGGCCTGCATCAGTGCAAGGCCGATCGCGCATTCGACGCGGATTTCGAGATCGGAAAGCTTGAAGGGCGCAGCCATGACCTCCTGGATGCGATCGGCCGCGGCTAGAGCGTCGGCGACGCCTCTTCGAAGCGTAACGAGCACTCCAAATTCATTACCGCCAGTGCGAGCGAGGACGTCTCCGCCACGAAGCGCCGACATCAGCCGACGCGCAAACGTGATCAGCAGCTCGTCGCCGGCAAGACCCCCCATGCTTTCGTTGATCCGGGAGAAACGCAGCATGTCGACGACAAGCACGGCATGCTCAATGCCGCCTGTGGCATCCTCACCGGCCTGCTCGATCTTCTCCGCAAAGGCCAAGCGATTGGGCAGTCCGGTAAGACTGTCGCGCAGCATTTCCGCGCGAAGTGCGCGCTCGGCCTGTGCTTCCACCGTTCGGTCGACGAGGCTCAGCAGGCACCGCTCCGTCGAGCCAGGCCCCTGCGGAAGCGGAGCCAACTTCAGGCGGAAGTATCGCGCTGAAACCCCATCTCCGTCGCGGAAATCGAGCTCATCGGGAGCAGCGGGTCCAGCAAAGAACGCGGCCAACAAGTCCGAAATGGGCCCATCGCGCAGACAGTCGGCATCATTCCAGTTGAGCGCCGTGCAGGTGGACAGCTCCACCGTGTCCTTGAACCGGTCATTGTGGGACAGGACCGACGGGCCATCTTCCGAATTGCCGATGATGGCGGCCGCAATGGGCAAAGCGCCGAGCAGGGCTGCATCGTCCGCTGTCGCGATATGCGGTTTCGCGCGGGTCTTGTCCCCCCGCCGAACGGACGTGCCGATCGACAGACGGTTAATTGCAGCCTGCATGTGAGCCGTTTACGCCCGCTAGGTTAATTCGCGGTTTCCGCCAGAGAGGGAAACGCCTTGATCGCGGTTAATAGCCGAGGTCAGTCGAAGCGGTTCGAACGGGGAAAGCCGATTGGCGGCATCCGGCCGGCTGCCCCACGCGCGGCACGCCACGGAGTCAGGTCCGTCTCCGTCCTCACGCGACCGCTCTCCCCGCCTAACGTCCAGCTCAAGCCGTCGGCAAGGCGGAAGGCCGTCGCGTCGGACAGGCCACCGTCGCGATAGCGCTGCAGCGTGACACCCTGTCCGCGCGCAAGCTCGGGCAGCTCGGCAATCGGGAAGACGAGCATCTTCCTGTTTTCCCCCACGACTGCGACAACGTCAGCTTGAGGTCGGACAGCTCGTATCACGGCAACCTTGGCGCCGGTCCGCAGATTTACCAGCTGCTTGCCCTTTCGGGTTTCGGCGAGTGTCGCTTCACCGCTCGTCAGGAAGCCCTTCCCGTCGCTGGACGCTATGAGCAGCTTCGTTTCGGCGCGGATGACCATCAGAGCGACGATCTCCACTTCCGCGTCCAGATCGATGGAGAGCCGCACCGGCTCGCCGAAGCCTCGCCCGCCCGGCAGCTTGTCGCCGCCGAGCGTATAGACGCGGCCGTTCGCGGCGAAGAGCGCGAGCTTGTCGGTCGTCTGAGCGTGGAATATGGTGTCCAGCGCGTCACCTTCGCGGAATTTCAGCGTTTCGGCGTCATCAAGCGCAACATGCCCCCGCATCGCGCGGATCCAGCCGCGTTGCGAAAGAATGATCGTGATCGGCTCCTTTTCGATCATCGCCGACCAGTCGATCTCGCGCGTCGCGGCAACCTCCTCAATCCGCGTGCGGCGATCGTCGCCAAATTGCGTCTTGATGCCTTCGAGATCCCTCTTGAGGCGGCGCCGCTGCCGGGCCGGCTCCGCCACCAGCTTAACGAGCTCCTCGCGCTCTTTGGCGAGCTTGTCGCGCTCGCGGGCGATCTCCATCTCTTCGAGCTTGCGCAGCGACCGCAAGCGCATGTTCAAAATCGCTTCCGCCTGGCGGTCGGACAGTGAGAATTCCGCCATCATCACCGCCTTCGGCTCGTCCTCGTTGCGGATGATTTCAATGACCCGGTCGAGGTTCAGGTAGGCGATCAGGAAACCGTCGAGGAGCTCCAGCCGGTCGCCGATCTTGCCGATGCGGACCTGGCTCTTGCGAACCAGAACCTCGATCTGGAACTGCAGCCAGGCGGTCAGTGTCTCCTTGAGGCTCATCACCAACGGCGTACGGTTCGCGTCGAGGACGTTGAGATTCAATGGGAAGCGAACTTCGAGGTCCGTCAGTCGGTAAAGGCTCTCAAGAAGCAGGTCCGGATCGACTGTCCGTGCCCGCGGCTCGAGGATCAGCCGAACCTTGGCGTCGCTCTCATCCTTCACATCGGCAAGGATCGGGAGTTTCTTCTCCGCGATCAGGGTGGCGATCTGCTCAATCAGCTTGCCCTTCTGGACGCCGTACGGAATCTCGCTCACCAGGAGGTGCCAGCCGCCTCCCTTCTCCTTCTCGACGCTGATCGATGCTCGAAGGCGAAAGCTGCCTCGTCCCGTTGCGTAAGCCTGGGCGATGCTGTCCCGGCTGTCGACCAGCACTCCGCCAGTCGGGAAGTCAGGGCCGCCGACGAAGTCCATCAGCGCCGAATCCTCGGCCTTGGGATTGTCGATGAGGTGGATCGAAGCGTCGATCAGCTCACCGACGTTGTGCGGCGGGATCGAAGTGGCCATGCCCACTGCGATCCCGCTTGCGCCATTGGCCAGCAGGTTCGGGAATAGGCCGGGAAAGACTTCCGGCTCTTCCTCTTCGCCATTGTAGGTGGGCCTGAAGTCGACGGCGCCTTCGTCGATGCCCGACATCAGCGCCATCGCGACCGCGGTCAGCTTGGCTTCGGTGTAGCGATATGCGGCGGCGTTATCGCCGTCGATGTTCCCAAAGTTTCCCTGCCCGTCGACGAGCGGGTATCGAAGGGCGAAATCCTGAGCGAGGCGGACCATCGCGTCATAGACGCTTTGATCGCCGTGCGGATGGTATTTGCCGATCACGTCGCCAACGACGCGTGCGCTCTTCTTGTACGCGCCGGAGGGATCGAGGCGAAGGAGCCGCATTGCCCATAGAAGCCGGCGGTGAACGGGCTTCAAGCCGTCGCGGACGTCCGGAAGCGAACGCGCCGTGATCGTCGAAAGCGCATAGACGAGATATCGCTCCGACAGTGCGGCGTCGAACGGCGTCTCGATGACGGAAGAGGATTCGAAAGTCGGGTCCATACGACCCGATTAGCAACGGCAGGAGCGTCTCGTCACGCCCGAGTTACGCAGCTTCGTAAGTCTTTGCTTCTTCCATCACCGCAAGAAGCCATTCGCGGAAGCGCTTGACCTTCGGAATCATCCGCCGCTCAGGCGGGATGCACAGCCAATAGGCCCATCCGCGCGCCGAGATTCGGTCCGGGAAGGGCATCGCCAGCCGGCCGGCGGCCACGTCGCCTTGCCAGAGGAACGGGGTCAACAGGGCGAATCCCTGTCCAGCCATCGCCGCATGACCTTCGTTCGCCTGGTTATCGAGGCGAACGCCCGGCCGACGCAGCGCCTGTTCGTCAGCAGCCACGCCATTGTCGCAGAACCATTGCTGCCACCAATCATCGCCGGGATTGATGATATGCGCGTTGGGCATGTCGGAAGGCTCGATCTTGCGGCCGAGCTTGCGTTCCTCGGCGGCAATGCATTCGGGGCTTCCCATCGGCGTGAATTGCGACGGGAACAGCTCAAAGCATTCGAGCCCGGGCCAGTTTCCAGGCCCTGCGCGAATGGCGAGATCGGCGTCGCCGGCCTTCAGGTCGACGAGCTCGTTGCTCGTCGAGAGCCGGACAGCCAGTTCGGGGTGAGCCATCTGGAACGCACCGAGCCGCCAGGCCAGCCACGTATTCGCGAACGTATGCGTCGTCGTAATCGTGAGGAGGCTTTCGTCCTCTTCGCGGTGCGAGGCGAATGCCGTTTCGATTGAATCGAATGCTTGGCTGAGGGTCGGCAGCAATCGCTGGCCAAGCGGCGTCAGCCGCGCTCGTCCACGCTCGCGCACGAACAATGGTGCGCCGAGGCGCTCTTCCAATGCCTTCACTTGATAGGAGACTGCTGCCTGCGTCAGCCCAAGCTCCGCGGCAGCTGCAGTGAAGCTCTCGTTTCGGGCCGCAGCCTCGAAGGCGCGGATGGCTGCAAGGGGTGGCAGGCGTCGCATCGCCTCACATAAGGCCAGCTTATAACCTTTGTCGAGCCTTTGATTGGCACCGTAACGATCGGAATCGTAGATACAAAACAAGTCGCCGCCGGACCCTTTGGGATCCTCTCCCCAGCCCCCCTCTCCGGCGGCGGCCATTAAAAAGAAGGAGCGAAAAACATGGCTTATGGACTCAACCCGCGCCTGTTTATCGAGAATGGGCCCGCAATCCGCGCCGCGGAAGTGCAGGCGCGCAGCTCGAGCGACGCCTTCCGCGCCTGGGGTCGCCTGGACGCAAAAGGTCGCCTGGATCTGGTCGAGCTGGCGATGAAGCGCGCCAATGACAGCGAAAAGCTTCCGATCGCACTTTGAGGACACGGAAAGGATGGTCACCATGGTCGATGAAATCTTCGATCGCATGTACCAGGAAGGACGTGCCGATCTTCACCGCAACGTCAGCCAACTCTTCGGTTCGATTGCCAGCGAGCTCGGCAAGAGCCTGAAGGCAATGCACAGCCTCGAGTGGAGCGCACCCTGGGCCGCCAAGGCCAAAGCATCGAAGGATGTCGGATGCGCCTGACGCTCGATTGAGGGGCGGGTTAAAGCACGCGACCCGCCCCTCTAATACTTGTATCGACCCCATCACCGCTTAGACTATGGCAGTCCGGTGTGGGGTTTTTTCATGCGCTCAATCATACAGTTAGTTCTTCTTGCTTCGGTCTTGGCACTGCCGGCCCAGATGGCCGTTGCGCAGCCGGCGACTGCTGCCGCAAAGCACATCGATGGATGGGACCGCGCCCTTACCGACGTCCCGGCCGACCCCGCGATCACGTACGGCAAGCTTCCCAACGGCATGAGATATGCCATCCGGCAAAACTCGACGCCCAAGGGCACGGCTTCGATCCGGCTCTACTTCGACGTCGGCTCGCTGGCAGAAACGGACCGCGAGCGCGGCCTCGCACACTTCATCGAGCATATGGCGTTCAACGGCAGCACCCATGTGGCCGAAGGCGACATGATGAAGATCCTCGAGCGGCAAGGACTGGCGTTCGGACCGGACACGAACGCCATGACTGGCTTCGACTCCACCATCTACATGCTGGAGCTGCCGAAGACGGATGAACAACGGCTGGACACAGCGCTGTTCCTGATGCGCGAAGTCGCAAGCGAGCTGAAGTTCGATCCGGAAGCGGTCGACCGGGAACGCGGCGTGATCCTTAGCGAGAAGCGCAGCCGCGAAAGCTTCCAGCTTCGCCGGATCATGAAGAACCTCGAATTCCACATGCCGCAGGCAAAGATGGTCAACCGGCTTCCCATCGGCACCGAGGAGGTGCTGAAGACCGCGACAGCTGGCGAACTTTCCGCCCTCTACCGCCGGTACTACCGGCCCGAAAACGCCACTCTAGTCATCGTCGGCGACGTCGACGCCAAGCAGGTGGAAGCAAAGCTCCGCGCGAAGTTCGCGGACTGGACCGGGAAAGGCCCAGCAGGGGCGGAGCCGGACAAGGGCAAGATCGACCTCACCCGCGCCGCCGACTTCGCATCCTTCTCCGATCCGGCCGTCGAGACGTCGGCAATGCTAACTGTGGAACGTCCCTGGGACGACCCAGCGGATACGCTTGCTCAGCGTCGGCGTATCACCATCCGCCAGATCAGCCTCGCGATGCTGTCGCGCCGGCTGGATGAGATTGCCAATGCGCCAGATTCAAAGATCATCGACGGAGCCGCGCAGGAGGCCCCTGGTCGCGACCTTTCCTGGGCTTCCACCATCTCTGCAGTCGCGAAAGACGGCGAATGGCATGCGGCGCTGACTACCATCGAGCAGGAACTTCGACGCGCGATCCAGCATGGCTTCAACCAGGGTGAGTTGAAGGTCCAGCTTGCGGATATTGAGGGATCGCTGGAGGATGCCGCCAAGCGTGCCGACACCCGCACGAACCCCGGTCTTGCACAGGCGATCCTAGGCATCGTCGACGACAATGACTTCATCACCACTCCCCAGTTCCGCCTGAGGTTCTTCCGGGACATCAAGCCGACGATCACCATTGCCGAGGTCAATGCGGAGTTCCGCAAGGCATGGGAGGGAAGCCCTCCCCTGGTCTTTGTCACCGATAAGAAAGAGGTCAGTAGAGCGGCACTGGCCGAAGCGATGAGTGCGAGCCGCAAGGTCGCCGTCCTGCGTAAGAAGGACAATGGGGCGATCAAGTTCGCCTACGACAGCTTTGGGCCCGTAGGTAAGGTTGTCGCAGATGGCCGAATCCAGGATCTCGGAATTCGTGAGGTTCGGTTCGCCAACAACGTCCGGCTGAACATCAAGAAGACGGACTTCGAAAATGGCGTGATACGTTATTCGATCCGGCTGGCAGGCGGCCAGCTCGCTTTGCCCGCCGACAAGCCCGGCCTCGCCCCGATGATCAGTATGCTTTCCGGTATCGGTGCGCTCGAAAAGCATTCGGCGGAGGAATTGAAGCAAATCATGGCCGGTCATACCGTTCAGGGGGGCTTCGCGGTCGGCGACGATGCAATCTTCACCGGCGGCACGACCAGCCCGCGCGATTTTGCTCTTCAGATGAAGGTCAGCGCGGCTTTCCTCACACATCCTGGTTACCGGAAAGAAGCGGAGACGCGCTGGGAGTCCCTCGTGCCCGTCATCGAGGCGCAGGCTAAGGCGACGCCGCAAAGCGTCGCGCAAATGAAGCTTCCGGCAATCCTTGCGAACGACGATCCGCGTTTCGGATTCCCTGACGAAGATGTCCTGCAGCAGCGTAACCTGAACGAGGCAAAGCCGCTCCTAGCTCCGCTTCTGGCCACGGCTCCGATCGAAATTGCAGTCGTCGGCGACGTGGACGAGACGACCGTCATCGATGCCATAGGCAAGACCTTCGGCGCGCTGCCCACAAGAAAGCTGGAAGCACCGTCCTATAGCGAGGCTCGCAAAGCGAACTTCCGTAACGGGCTTGCGCCCGTGACACTGACTCACAATGGCGATGCGGATCAGGCCCTGCTGGCAATCGCATGGCCCACCGACGATGACGGAAATCTCGAGCGGGTCATCGGCCTCAGCATGTTGGCGGAGGTCATGAAGCTGGAGCTTACGGACACGCTCCGCGAGAAGCTCGGCGCAACCTATTCGCCCGCGGCCTCCTCCTTCGCTTCGGACGTTTTCGACCGGTTCGGTTACGTTCTGGCGGCGACGACATTGGCGCCGGACAAAATCGACGAAGTGGAAAAAGCCGTCACTGGAATCGTCGACGAGTTGAGGTCAAAGCCAGTCAGCGACGATCTTCTCACCCGCGCCCGCAATCCTGCGCTTGAGCGCATCAATCGGTCCGAGCGCGACAATAATTACTGGCTGGGTATCGCCAGTGAAGCCCAGACGGATCCCGACCAGCTGGAACGCCACCGGAAACGCAGGGCCGTCTACTCATCGGTCACTCCCGAAGAGCTGCGGCAACTGGCCCGCCAGTATCTCTCGCCTGACAAGACGCTCGTCGTGAAAGTCGTCAGCGATAAGCTAGGAAAGCCGGTCCAAGCAGCCGCCGTCGGGGTCGACGAAACGGCCGCGGCCCAACGTTGACGTTGCTTTGATTGCGGCAAGGGAACGTGTCGCCTATAGGCCGCGCTCCCGTTCCGGATTGGAGTGAACCGACAGCAATGGCCCGGCGCCGCCAGATCTACGAAGGCAAGGCGAAGATCCTCTACGAGGGTCCGGAGCCAGGCACGCTGATTCAATATTTCAAGGACGATGCAACCGCCTTCAACGCACAGAAGCGCGGCACCATCAGCGGCAAGGGCGTACTGAACAACCGCATCTCCGAGCACATCTTCCAGTCGCTCTCCGCGATCGGCGTTCCAACACACTTCATCCGCCGCATCAACATGCGCGAGCAGCTGATTCGCCAGGTCGAGATCATTCCGATCGAGGTGGTGGTTCGGAACGTCGCCGCCGGCTCGCTGACGAAGCGCCTGGGGATTGAAGAGGGCACCCAGCTGCCGCGCACGATCATCGAATATTATTACAAGGACGATGCGCTCGGCGATCCGATGATTTCGGAGGAGCATATCGCCTGCTTTGGATGGGCCAGCCAGGAAGAGATGAACGACATCGCCGACATGGCGATCCGCGTGAACGACTTCATGAGCGGCATGTTCGCGGCGATCGGGATTCGGCTGATCGACTTCAAGCTGGAGTTCGGCCGCGTGTGGGACGGCGATTACGCCCGCGTCATCCTGGCGGACGAGATCAGCCCCGACGGCTGCCGCCTGTGGGACATCAAGTCGAACGAGAAGCTCGACAAGGATCGTTTCCGGCAGGATCTCGGCGGCGTCGAAGAGGCGTACCAGGAAGTGGCTCGCCGGCTCGGGCTTCTCCAGCCCGACGATGATTCCGCCGTTCTCGACTTCGACCAGCACCGCAAGAAGCGCGGCAAGTAGGATTCAATCCAGCACTTCGAAGTGAGTCACCTCGGGCTCGAGCTCGAGGAGGAAGTCGGCGTCGAAATCGTAATATTTGGCCTTGAGCAGGTCAGCGCCCGCGAAGCGGCGGATCGCCGCCTCGTCCTCCCAGAACGTGAACATCTCAACGTGGACGGTCTCGCCGTCGCGGCGGTGCAGGCACCAGGCGCCGCGATTGCCCTCCGTCGAGCGATAGTCAGGAAGGCCAACCTGCTTCATCAGCTGCAGATATTCGCGAGCCTTGTCGGCGGGCACGCGGCCATGCCAGCGTCTTGCAATCATCGGACTTGTCCTCTTGTTAGAGGTCCTCGTCCCGTAGCCCCCAGCAATCATAACCGATGAACCGCGCCCGTGTCGTCACCCTCAATGCAGCTTTAGGGCCGCTCGACTATCGGGTGCCCGAGAGCATGCACGTGGAGCCGGGCTCGATCGTCGTCGCACCTCTCGGACCGCGACAGCTGATCGGAGTCGCATGGGAGCCAGAAAGGCTGCCCACGGAGGAGGTTGGCGACAATCGTCTCCGGCCCTTGGTGGGAACGCTCGACGTGGTTCCGATCGCTGCCCCGCTGCGACGCCTCGCCGAGTGGACGGCCGATTACTACCTCGCGCCCCTCGCATCCGTTCTGAGAATGATCTTGCCGTCGTCCAGCGCGCTGGAAGGTCCGCGGCAGTTAACCGAATATCGGGCGACCGGTCTGGTTCCAGACAGGATGACTCCTCAGCGCGAGAAGGCGCTTGCAATGCTGGAAGGGCGGCAAGGCACTGTTCGCGAGCTCGCCGATCTCGCTGGCGTTAGCGATGCCGTAATGCGCGGACTGGTGAATGCCGGCGCTCTCGAATCCGTCTCGGTCGAAGCGGATCGTCCCCTCGCCTGCCCCGACCCGGACTTCGCACCGCCGCAGCTCAACGAGGAGCAAGTCGAAGCGGCCGCAAGTCTTTCATCCGCGATCGGCAAGGGCTTCGATCCCGTGTTGCTCGATGGAGTGACCGGGTCGGGGAAGACCGAGGTCTATTTCGAAGCAATTGCGGAGTGCCTGCGGCAGGGGAAACAGGCGCTGGTCCTATTACCGGAAATCGCTCTGACCGAGCCGTTCCTGAAGCGCTTCGAGGCGCGGTTCGGCTGCTCGCCCGTCGCTTGGCACAGCGAGCTTCGATCGTCGCAGCGACGACGGGCCTGGCGCGGCATCGCCAGTGGCGAGGCCATGGTGACCGTCGGGGCACGCTCTGCGCTTTTCCTTCCTTATCCGAACCTCGGACTGATCGTCGTGGACGAAGCGCACGAGCCCACCTTCAAGCAGGAAGAGGGCGTCCAGTACCACGCCCGCGACGTTGCGGTGATGCGCGGCAAGTTCGAGGACATTCCGGTCATCCTCTCTTCGGCGACGCCGGCGATCGAAACACGGCACATGGTGGAGATCGGTCGCTATCGCGAGGTAACGCTAACCCACCGCTTTGCCGGTGCGAGCCTGCCCTCAATACGAGCCATCGACCTGACGCAGGACCCGCCTCTGCGCGGCCGCTGGCTTGCGCCGAGCCTTGTCGCCGAGCTGGAGACAAACCTCGAGCGCGGTGAGCAGTCACTGCTGTTCCTCAACCGCCGTGGCTTCGCTCCGCTGACCTTGTGCCGCCACTGCGGTCATCGGTTCCAATGCCCAAATTGTACCGCCTGGATGGTCGAGCACAGGCTGATGCATCGCCTCGCCTGCCATCACTGCGGCCATGTCATGCCGCCTCCGAAAGCCTGCCCGGACTGTGGAGAAGAGGACAGCCTCGTCGCCTGCGGACCGGGAGTAGAGCGCATCGCGGACGAGGTGACGGCCCTCTTCCCCGAGGCTCGGACGGCAATCGTCACCTCCGACACCATTTGGTCACCGGCGCGGGCAGCCGACTTTGTCGCGCAGATGGAAGCAGGCGCGACCGACATCGTTATCGGCACGCAGCTGGTGACGAAGGGCTATCACTTTCCGAACCTGACCCTGGTCGGGGTCGTCGATGCCGACCTCGGGCTCGCCGGCGGCGACCTTCGCGCTGCCGAGCGCAGCTTCCAGCAGATCCAGCAGGTCGCTGGCCGTGCCGGCCGCGGGGACAAGCCCGGGCGCGTCCTCGTCCAGACCCACGACCCCGAAGCGCCGGTCATCGCGGCGCTGGTGTCCGGCGATGCGCCTGGCTTCTACTCGGCGGAGACCGAGGCGCGGCGGGCTGCGGCCATGCCTCCGTTCGGGCGGCTGGCCGCCATCGTCGTATCGGCAGAAGCATCCTCCGACGCTGAGTCCGTCGCACGGCGCATCGGTCACGCTGCGCCGAAGGTCGAAGGCATGGCCGTCTTCGGCCCGGCCCCTGCTCCTCTTTCCATGCTGCGCGGCCGGCACCGCCAGCGCCTCCTCGTACACGCGGCGCGAAGCCTCGACGTACAGGACGTCATCCGTGACTGGCTGGCCGACGTGGACTGGAGCCCGAAGGTGCGCGTTAGCGTCGACGTGGACCCCTACAGCTTCCTCTAGACAGCCCATTAGGCCGAGCTAAACCGTGTCAATCAATTGGTTTAGGGGAAGCCATATGATGGCGAGGTTCGCGGTTGTATTCGCGCTTTTGCTGTTCACGCCGTCGCTAGCGTTCGCTCAGTGGCAAGCCGCTCAAACCGAGCATTTCATCATCTACAGCAAGAGCCCACGCGATCGGGTCGAGAAGCTCGCGGAGCGCGTCGAAAGCTATGACAAGCTGTTGAGGATGGCGACGACCATCCCAGACGATGTGCAACCCGTTCGCGTCAGGATTTACGAGGTCGATAGCCTCGAAGACGTCGATAGGGCGCTAGGAGAATACAAGAGCGGCATCGCGGGCTTCTATGACAGCAACAGTCTTGGACCGTTCCTCGTCACGCCTCGCCGGGCCGATGTCGAAGACAAATACTTCACTCCCGAGCTCGTCCTGCAGCACGAGTACGCCCATCACTTCATGCTGCAGTATTTTCCGGCCGTTTATCCCGAATGGTACGTCGAAGGCTTCGCCGAGCTGATCGGCTCAAGCAAGATGCTGGATGATGGCCGGATCGGGTACGGCATGCCGGCAAAGCAGCGCGGCCACGAAATTCTCGCAAACTGGGTCCCGCTCCAGCATGCCTTGACCAAAGAAGAGATCAACGACCTGGACCCCTACGGCCAGGGATGGGCGATGACCCATTTCTTCACATTCGACAAGAACCGGGCGAAGCTGTTTCGCGCTTACCTGGCGGCGATCACGGCAGGGAAATCGCCTGCCGACGCCGCAAAGGTCTTTGGCGATCTGGGTGCTCTTAATCTGGAGGCTCGGCGCTACGTCGGTGGGGGAGCTTTTGAGTACCGGCCCGTGAAGCCGGAGATCAAACATCCGGTCATCCAGCAAATCCGGTCGTTGAGCGATGCCGAGGCGGCCTTGATTCCCGAGACGATCGCGTTCCGGGACGACGATTTGAACTGGATTCTCAAGACGACGGTCCGCGAGCGTGAGTCACGGCTTCGGGCAGCAAACCTGAAGCGGCTTCGCTCCAAGATGGAACGCTACCCTAACGACCCCTTCGGACTCTATCTCACAGAGGAAATAGAAGCGGCGCAAGGAAACGTCGTTGAAGCGCAGACCGCAGTCGACAGGTTGCTCGCCGTCGATCCCCAGAATGTCCGCGGTCTTGCCCGAAAGTCACTTCTGATATCGCAAACGGCGACCAAGCTCACCGGAGCGCAGCGCTCCCAGAAGGCTGCAGAGGCTCGAAGGCTTGCCTTACGAGCAAACAAGCTGGCCCCCGATGAGCCCATGCCCCTGTTGGCATTCTACGAAAGCTTTCACGCCACCGGCGAAAAGCCGACGACCAATGCGTTAGATGCGCTGGGCAGGGCCGTTGAATTGCTTCCCAAGAATACGGGTATCCGCCTTCTCCTGGTCAACCAGCTGGAGACGGACCGGCGCTACGCAGAAGCGATTGCCGTACTCCAACCGATCGCGAATGATCCGCATGAGTCCCCGATCCGCGACAGTGCCCGGGGACAGCTTGCACGCCTTCAGGCGGCGCTCCGGGCTCAGGGCCAACCCAAAGCCCCTGCCAGCTAAAGCAGCTGAGAGTTGGCCCGTTCGGCTGCGAGCAGCTTACGCTTTCGCTCCAGGCCACCGGCATAGCCGCCAAGCGATCCGTCCGAGCGGATCACACGATGACATGGAACGATGACCGCGACGGGGTTCGATCCGTTGGCAGTGCCGACCGCGCGTACTGCGTCCGGCTGACCTACCGCACGGGCGATGTCGGCGTAGCTGCGGGTCTCGCCGAGCGGGATCCGCCGAAGCTCCTTCCAGACTGCTTCCTGGAAAGCCGTGCCGCGCACGTCGAGCGGCAACTCAGGGGCGGATTGCGGATGCTCGATGGCCTCAAGCGCTCCTTCTACCCAGGCAGAGATCGTCCCGTCGTCAGGAATGATGGTTGCGTTGGGAAAGCGGTAGGCCAGGGCGCTCTCGTCCTCGTCGAACGTCAGCCTGCAGATGCCCTTCGGCGTCGCAGCAACCAGCAACGGACCTAGCGGACTTTCGGCGATCGCAAAGCGGATCGTTTCGCCCCGCCCGCCATCGCGCCAAGCCGAAGGGGTCATTCCAAGCCTCTCTTTAGCATCGGCGTAGAAACGACTGGGGCCCGAGTAGCCGGCCTCATAAATCGCCTCCGTAACCTGATCCGTCTCGGTCAAGGCATCGGCAGCGCGTTTTGCTCGGAGCCCGCGCCAGTAACCCGCAGGCGACACGCCAAGGTCGCGTGTGAAAATGCGCTGGAAATGATGAGGAGCATAGCCGACGGCTTCGGACAGCTCGGCTAGGCTCGGAGCCTCCTCCGCCGCCTCGATCAGCCTGACGGCGTTCGCGATGGCTTCGCGATCCCGTCCAACCTCTTCAGGCTTGCAGCGCATGCAGGGACGGTAGCCGGCCGCCCGAGCCTCATCGCCAGTGGCAAAGAACTCGACATTTTCGCGCTTCGGCCGTTTGGCCGGGCAACTGGGCTTGCAGTAGATGCCCGTGGTCTTCACCGCGCCGATCACGCGTCCATCCCACGCGCGATCCCGCCGCATGAACGCCGTCCAGGCCGTATCGACATCGAGGCGAGTGACGTTTGTCACGTTCTCCGATCTAGGCGCGTCGGTCGTGCGTGCAAGCGCTTCCATCTGTCAGGCCCTTTCGATCTTGGCTGAGAAGCAGCCGCGAGTGGCATTGTGTGCGTGGATCGTCTGAATTGCAGGATTGGCGAAAAGCTTTCGGATGCCCTCGTCCGCCTCACCCGGCTGAGCCAGGAGGGCGTCCGCCATCATCCCGTCCGCATCGAAGCCGCGGAGCGACAGGATCCGCTTCTCGAAGACCGGCGGCACTTCATCCAAATAGTCAGCAGCCTGATCTTCACCCTCGGTGACGAAGATGGCGTGACTGGCGCGATAGGGATTGGCGACCTCGTGACTGACATGGTTCAGCAACAGGACCTTCTCGCCGATTGCTCGGTCAGTGAGGCTTACCCGGCAAGGGAAGGTTGGGCTGTCCACCGTCATCCGGACGACACCTCGTTCAGCGAGTTCCTCGTCGGATAGGTCGAACAGCGGCTTGAAAGGTGCTGGATCAAGGCCTCGTACGCGATAGTTGATCATGGCGGTTTCTCCTCGTTGAAACCGTCCTATCTCGCCTACTGATTCATTGCGTCCCGGAGCTTGCGGTCAAACAAAAGCTGCCTCTAAACCGCATGCATGCTTAACTTGGCTTTCGCTGCCTTGGCTGTCGCAGCGCCCGTCCAGACGTCCTGCACGCCGATCCGGGTGATGACTTACAACATCCGCCTGGATCTCGCCGAGGACGGCGTAAATCGATGGTCCAATCGCCGCGACCAGTTCATCGGCCAGATAGGACTGATGCATCCGGCAATCCTTGGTCTACAGGAAGTCGTACCGGGCCAGAAAACGGATCTCGAACGCGCACTTCCCGATTACGTCTTTCTCGGCACACCCCGGGAGGCGGGAGGCGAATCTGCAAACCTAGCCTTCGATGGCAATGTCTTTAGGCTCCAATCGAGCGGGACCTATTGGCTTTCGCCGACGCCAAAGGTGCCGTCGAAGGGGTGGGACGCGGCGTACAGTCGGGTCGCGACCTGGGCGCACCTGGTGCGCAGGAGCGACGGCAAGAGGTTTCTCGCTCTCAACACTCACCTAGACAATGAGGGGAAGACGGCGCGGCTGGAGAGTGCGCGCCAGATTACGCGCTGGCTTGCCGCAAACCGAAGTCCGAAGGAAGCGATCCTTATGACGGGCGACTTTAACACGGAGCCCGAAACCCCTCCGCTCCAGGAGCTGACCTCGCCCAAGCTCGGCCTGCGCGACGCCCGAACCATATCAAAGACACCGGCGGTTGGTCCGGAGGGCACCTGGAACGACTTCGTCACCTTGCCCAAGGAGACCTCACGCATCGACTTCGTCTTGGTCGATCCGAGCCTTGGCGTCGAGCGTTATGGAGTTCTCGCCTGGCACGGTGAGGGCGGCCGTCCTGCCTCCGACCATTTTCCAGTCGTTGCGGACGTGAATCCTTGTCACCGCTGATCCGACTTCGCGGCCGATCACGCTTAGCCGCCTTGCAACGCGAAAGGCCCGCTGCTAGGGGCGCGGCAACCCACATGGGGCGTCAGGGATAAACCCCTATATCGCACCGTTTTTCAGTGGGGCAATTCCAGTTCTGGAGCGAAAAGCACGGTGGAAACATCCAGCGGCATTCAGGCTAGCTTAGCGGGGCGCTACGCAACCGCACTGTTTGGCCTGGCACGGGACGAGCGACAAATCGAGGCTGTGGGCAACGGCCTTGACCGTCTGTCGCAGGCGCTCGTGGATTCGCGCGACTTCTCGGAGCTCGTTTCGAGCCCGTTGATCGACCGCGAAGAGGCCGGCAAGGCCTTCGCCGCCGTCGCGGCGCAGCTTTCGCTCGATCCGGTTACGACCAACTTCCTCGGCGTCCTTGCGAAGAATGGCCGCAAGAACCAGCTTCAACCGGTCATCCGCGCCTTCCGCCGGATTGCCGCTGAACATCGTGGCGAGGCCTCCGCGGAAGTCGTGACCGCGCATCCTCTCAAGGACGACCAGCTTGCTGCCTTGAAGCAGCAGCTGCGTACGCGCGCCGGCCGTGAAGTCGCGATCGAAACTCGCATCGACCCTGAAATCCTGGGTGGCATCGTCATCAAGCTGGGCAGCCAGATGATCGATGCTTCCATCCGCACCAAACTCAACAGACTCGCCGAGGCGATGAAAGGCTGAAAATGGATATCCGCGCTGCTGAAATTTCCCGCGTCATTCGCGACCAGATCGCGAACTTCGATGCAGACGCAGAGGTCTCCGAGGTCGGCACCGTCCTGTCGGTCGGCGACGGCATCGCCCGCATCCACGGCCTCGACAACGTCCAGGCCGGGGAGATGGTCGAATTCGACGGCGGCATCAAGGGCATGGCGCTGAACCTCGAGGCCGACAACGTCGGCGTCGTGATCTTCGGCTCGGACTCGACCATCGGTGAAGGCTCGACTGCTCGCCGGACCGGAACGATCGTGGACGTTCCAATCGGCAAAGCGCTTCTCGGCCGCGTGGTCGATGCTCTCGGCAACCCGATCGACGGGAAGGGCCCGATTGAGACGACCGAGCGCCGCCGCGTCGAAGTTAAGGCGCCGGGCATCATCCCGAGAAAGTCGGTTCACGAACCGGTCCAGACCGGCCTCAAGGCTCTCGATGCACTCGTTCCGATTGGCCGCGGCCAGCGCGAGCTGATCATTGGGGACCGCCAGACCGGAAAAACGGCCGTGGCGATCGACACCTTCATCAACCAGAAGCATGTCAACGCCAGCGGCGACGAGAGCCAGAAGCTCTACTGCATCTACGTCGCCATCGGCCAGAAGCGCTCGACCGTCGCCCAGATCGTCCGCGCGCTGGAAGAGAATGGCGCGATGGAATATTCCATCGTGGTCGCTGCGACCGCGTCGGAACCGGCTCCGCTGCAATATCTCGCACCCTACACCGGCGTCGCGATGGGTGAGTATTTCCGCGACAACGGCATGCATGCCGTGATTGTGTACGACGACCTTTCGAAGCAGGCCGTCGCCTATCGCCAGATGTCGCTGTTGCTTCGCCGCCCGCCCGGACGCGAGGCCTATCCGGGCGACGTCTTCTACCTTCACAGCCGCCTCCTCGAGCGCGCCGCGAAGATGAACGATGACCTTGGCGCCGGCTCGCTGACCGCACTCCCGATCATCGAGACGCAGGCGGGCGACGTGTCGGCCTACATTCCGACCAACGTCATTTCGATTACCGACGGCCAGATCTTCCTGGAGACGGACCTCTTCTACCAAGGCGTCCGCCCGGCGATTAACGTCGGACTGTCGGTGAGCCGCGTCGGCTCGGCCGCGCAGACCAAGGCAATGAAGAAGGTCGCCGGCTCGATCAAGCTGGAGCTCGCGCAGTATCGCGAGATGGCCGCGTTCGCCCAGTTCGGCTCGGATCTCGACGCTTCGACGCAGAAGCTCCTGGCCCGCGGCGCCCGCCTGACGGAACTGCTCAAGCAGCCGCAGTACGCGCCGATGCCGATCGAAGAGCAGGTCGCTTCGATCTACGCCGGTACGCAGGGCTTCCTCGACAGCGTCGATGTGAAGGACGTCGTTCGTTACGAGGCAGCGATGCTAAGCTTCATGCGCAACGAGAAGGCCGATGTGCTGAAGTCGATCCGCGACAGCAAGCAGCTCGACGACGACACGGCCGCGAAGCTCAAGGAAGCGCTGACCGACTTCGGGAAGACGTTCGCATAAGATGGCGAGCCTCAAGGCCCTCAAGATCCGCATCGGCTCGGTAAAGTCGACGCAGAAGATCACCAAGGCGCTGAACATGGTGGCGGCGTCGAAGCTTCGCCGCGCCCAGCAGAACGCAACCGCAGGCCGTCCCTATTCCCAGCGGATGGCGTCGGTAGTTAGCTCGCTTGCGTCGAAGGTCGCTCGTACTCCGCAGAGCCCGAAGCTGCTCGCCGGCACAGGCAAGGAAGACTCGCACCTCATCGTCGTCGTGACGAGCGATCGTGGGCTCGCCGGAGCGTTCAACAGCAGCATCGTTCGCGCGGTTCGCCGCCAGGCCGATGCGCTGATCGCCGAAGGCAAGCAAGTCCTCTTCTACATCGTCGGCCGCAAGGGCCGCCCGGTTCTGCAGCGCATCTATCCGAAGGCGATCGTCGCCCAATACGACACGCTCGAGATGAAAAACCCGAGCTACGACGTCGCGCTGAAGATCGCGAACGACATCATCGAGCGCTTCACCAGCGACGGCGTCGATGTCGTTCATCTCGCTTATGCGAACTTCGTCTCCACGCTGGTGCAGGAGCCGGTGATCAGCCAGATCATCCCGGTTGCGGTTCCGGCCAGCGAAGACCAGGCGACACCGACCTCCGAAGGTCCACCGGCCGCGGTCGAGTATGAACCCGACGAGGAAGAGATTCTGGCGGCTCTCCTGCCCCGCAACATTGCGGTGCAAATCTACCGCGCATTGCTCGAGAATCAGGCCGGCTTCTACGGCTCGCAGATGACCGCGATGGACAATGCGACCCGCAATGCCGGCGATATGATCAACCGCCTGTCGATCCAGTACAATCGGCAGCGCCAGGCGGCGATCACCACCGAGCTCGTCGAAATCATTTCCGGCGCAGAAGCGCTCTAACCTGACACGAAGCCAAGGAAGACAGACATGGCAACCGCCGCTCCAGAGACCAAGCCCCGCAGCCGAGCCAAGAAGGCCGACGTGACCGCGTCGGGCTCAGGCGCAGTTGTCGAGCAGCAGACCGGCAACATCACCGGCCGTGTCGCCCAGGTCATCGGCGCGGTCGTCGACGTCGCGTTCGAAGGCGAGCTACCTCCGATCCTTTCGGCTCTCGAGACCGACAACCAGGACATCCGCCTGGTCCTCGAGGTCGCGCAGCACCTGGGTGAGAACATGGTCCGCACCATCGCGATGGATTCGACCGACGGCCTCACGCGCGGCCAGGTCGTCCGTGCGACCGGATCGCAGATTCGCGTGCCCGTCGGCCCGAAGACGCTTGGCCGGATCATGAACGTCATCGGTGAGCCGATCGACGAGCGTGGTCCGATCGGGAGCGACATGAGTGCCCCGATCCACGCGGAAGCTCCGCTGTTCGTCGATCAGTCGACCGAGACATCGATCCTGGTCACCGGCATCAAGGTCATCGACTTGCTCGCGCCTTACGCGAAGGGCGGCAAGATCGGCCTGTTCGGCGGTGCCGGCGTCGGCAAGACGGTGCTCATCCAGGAACTGATCAATAACATCGCGAAGGGCCACGGCGGAACGTCGGTGTTCGCCGGCGTCGGCGAGCGCACGCGTGAAGGCAACGACCTTTACCACGAATTCCTCGAGGCCGGGGTCATTGCCAAGGATGCGGACGGCAATCCGACGCCGGAAGGATCGAAGGTGGCGCTGGTGTTCGGCCAGATGAACGAGCCGCCGGGAGCCCGCGCCCG
>Ga0070675_100000198_pt1 | contig 37917 bp, 51 predicted proteins | sample KBSM43metaG_FD_65343 | JGI IMG/M metagenome (GOLD analysis project Ga0070675, IMG submission 65343) | Miscanthus rhizosphere microbial communities from Kellogg Biological Station, Michigan, USA - KBS M4-3 metaG | ecosystem: Host-associated > Plants > Roots > Rhizosphere > Soil ... | reverse complement strand
GGTTTGGTAGCTCTAAGCCCCATTAGGATTTCCAGCGCCCCTCAAACGACCACCAGAATCCGTAACAGACGGCGACCCAGGCGAGCGTCAGCAGGGCGACGCGCAACAGGTCGGCATCGTGGCGGTAGCCCCACCACTCGCCGAGTGGGACGAAGATCAGGAAGGTGCCGACGATCCCGGCGATCACGCACCACCGTTGTAGGCTAAGCATCAGAGTCATCTCCTCCAGCACTAGGGTTGACTCGCCAGACCCGCCCGGTATGCACACGCCCGGGCGGGTCTTCCAGTCTATCGCTTGATGTCGAGAACGAAGCCCGCCGGCGCCTCGACGCACGCGCGGCTGATGATGGCGGCGATCTGGCCGCCGCGCTTCGCCAGCATGTTCAGCTTGGTCTTGTTGACCTTGACCTCGCGCACCTCGCGGACGGCCTCGTCGTACTGCTCGGGCGTGACGAACGCCTGGAGCTCCGTGAGGACCTCGAGGTCGTACTCCCATTTTGTGCGCGTGGTCAGCTTGACGGTCCACTCGCCGGCGTCGGCGATCGTGGCCTGCTCGTTGAGCATCTCGCCGCGGAGCAGACCTTCGGCCTCGAGGAGCTGGTCGGCGAGGACCTGCTTCTGCTCGCGCAGGGTGACGATGGTGGCGGCGAGGATGGCGTGCCGGTCGCGCTTGGGCAGCGCGTCGAGCTCGCCGAGCGTCAGCCCGGTGCCGCCGTAAGGCTTCATGAAAACTGCGGTCATGGTAGGTGTCTCCCCTTCAGAATTCGGGCTCGGCCGGGGTGTCGGTCACCCAGGCCAGCCAGGAGTTGGCGATCAGCAGGACTTCGCCAGACTTGATGTCGCGGCTGGCACCGAATAGCGCGGCAGCTTTGAGCACGGCCAGCCGGGTGATGCGCTCGTCGCGTGCGGTTGATGAGGTGGGCGCGGCCTGTTCGGCGAGGGTGATGCTCACGAGGAACCCCTTCGCGTCGACCACGGCGACGACCTGACTGCCTTCGGGCGGCAGCTCGAGCGGTTTGAATTTGCTGACGTTGAGCCAGTCGCCATTGATCCGGATGCCGCGCTCGTTGACCCGCTCGGCAACGCCGCGGACGGTGGTCCCCGAGTAGCCGTTGCTGGTCATTACGCGGCCTGCATGATTCGGTAGATGCGGACGGCCATCTGGTGCTTGCAGACCTCGCGGCGGTACTGGAAGTCGGGGCACGAGCAGGATGAGCAGTCGGCGGCGTAGAAGGCGCCTTGATGTGACGCGCTTGGGATGCCATAGCCGCCGCCCGGCAGGGCGAGCCACTCGCTGGCACCGCAGCTCAACACCAGCGCCTTGAGGCTGCGGGGGTCATCGGTCGAGAGCGTGACGTTCATGGGGTCTCAAGTCCTGCCTTACTCTGTGCGCAGATGATACAATGACTGTACTACGCAGGCAAGGGAAATTCGGACCGTGCCCAATCCAAGTAACATCCCCGCTAGTTCGATGGTCAGACTCACGCGCATGCGCGTCATTCGTGAACGCAAGGCGCTCAGCCAGGCAGAGCTCGGCGAGAAGGCGGGCCTCAGCCGCGTCACCGTGGCGCGCGTCGAGAAGGGCCTCGATCAGCCCTACCCGAGCACCATTCGCAAGCTGGCCGAGGCGCTCGGCGTCGAGCCCGACGAGCTGATGGAGCCTCTCGCGGAGTAAAAGGAAGCCCCGCACCGCGTGAACGGCCGGGGCCTTGGCAAGTCACCGTAGGAAAGGACTGACCTGCAATGCACAGTGTAACGCGGCCATGACGGGCACTCTGAATCGACGCAAGCAGCACCGTGGCATCCAGCCCGAAACGCGCGCGATGCAGCGCGTGTGCTTCTACTGCCGCGTATCGACCGACGAGCAGGCCGACCAACATACCGTCGAGATCCAGCTCGACTACCTGCGCAGTCGGTTCCGTGCCGACTTCGAGGGCACCGGGCCGGTGCCGATGGTGCTGGTCGACGAGTTCGTCGACGAGGGCTGGTCGGGCGCGCTGCCGTTCGCTGACCGGCCCGCCGGCGCGCGCGCGCTGGAGGCTGCCCGCGAGCGGCAGTACGACGTGCTCGCGCTCTACAAGGTGGACCGCCTCGGGCGGAAGGCGTCGGTTCTGCTCCAGGCGCATGACGATCTCGAGGCGTACGGCGTGGCGATCACGTCGGCGACCGAGCCGTTCGATACGCGCCCCGGACCGATGCAAGCCTTCGGCATCTTCGTCTTCCAGCTTCTCGGCAGCATTGCCCAGCTCGAGCGATCGACGATCGAAACACGCACGATGGGCGGCAAGCTGCGGGTGGCGAAGGAGGGCGAGTTCGTCAACGGCGTCGTGCCGTTCGGCTACATGGTCTCGCCCGCCGGCCTGCTGGTGCCGAATACGACGCTCGTGCCTGAGCTCGGCGTGACGGAGGCCGACCTGGTCGCGCAGTTGTTCGACCGTATCTCGGCCGGCGAGTCGACCTACGCGCTCGCGGACTGGCTCGTCGATCTCGGCGTGACGTCGCCGCGGCGCTGGTACAACAAGGACAAGGGGCACGTCACGGTGGCCCCGGTGGCCGCCCCCTGGTCGAACCGCCGGGTGTGGGAAACCATCCGCAACGAGACGTACAAGGGCGAGCGCCTGCTCAGCTTCGGGATGGCCGAGCATACGCAAGAGGTCCCGCCGCTCGTCACCCCCGAGATCTGGGATCGGGCGAACGAGCGGATGAAGGATCGCAACGCCTGGAAGGGCGACCGCACCGACACCTACGTCTACCTGCTGTCGCGCAAGCTGCGCTGCGCGCTGTGCGGCAATCTCTACACGGGCGGCGCAGCCAACGGCTACTTCTATTACAAGTGCAACGGCTCGAAGAAGCGGCATGGTGCCCACTGCTCGGCGCGGATGCTGCGCGCTGACAAGCTCGAGGCGGCCGTGTGGGCCGATATGGCATGGCGCGTCCGCAACCCCGCGGCGGGGCTGCAGCAGGCCCAGGAGAAGCTCCGCGCGCGGCAGACCGACAGTGTCGAGCAGTCCGACCAGCGGGCTGCGCTGCGCCAGCAGCGGGCGACACTCGAGGGTGTGCGGCTCCACCTGCGGCACGAGCTCACCAATGGCCTGCGGCCCTTTGGGGAAGTCGAGGAGGACCTCGCGGCGAATGCGGCGGCGATCGCGCGCCTCGATGAGCGGCTGGCGCAGCTCGACGTGAGCCTCGCGGTGACCTCGGACATGGAGCGCAACTTCGCTGCGGCGCTGCCGTTGCTGCGGCAGATCGCCGACGAGCTCGATGCGATCGAGGCCGAGGGCGACCGACTCAAGATGCGGGCGATCATGGATCGCCTGGTGCAGCGGGTGGCGATCGATGATCCGCACGCGCGACTGCCCGACCTGACGGTGGACTACACGTTTGCCCTGGGTACGTCCAGTGTGCGGGATCTGACCAACATCCAGACAGTGGTCATAATGGATCCGTCTCGCCCGCGGGTCGCGTAGCCACCTTCGCCTGCACCCGTAGCTGTCGCTCGACTGACCAGTCGTAGAGCAGCACCAGGACCTCGGCGAGTGGCGTCGTGTCACCGCTGTAGGTCCGCTGGGTGACGCGGAATCCTGACGGAGACGCAGGCGGCACCTGGGCCTCGGGTTCTGGTTGGGCCATCCCTGCCAGTGTGCGGGGCCTTCAGGCTCTCCGGCGCGACACGAGCGGACATCTTTTAAAAAATGTCCGCTGTGCCCCCTTACTGCAGCTCGGCGGGGTCGATCCGCAGGGCTTTGGCGAGTTTGCGCACCGTCTGCGGCCAGGCGTCGCGGCCACCCTCGATCTGGATGATGGCGGAGCGGGACACCTTGGCGAGTTTGGCGAGCTCCTCTTGCGAGAGGGCGCGCCTGGTCCGCCACTCTCGTAGCCGGGGGATCTGCACGTCCCCGGATGATCGTGCGTGCGGGTCGGGCCGAACAGTGACGCTCATGTCGCGCCTCCGTTGCTCCGTGGTTGCGGGCAGTATAGGGCCCGATAGGCTCCGGCATACCGATTGCTAGTCCTGTTTACGTCGCGCTAACGTCCTTGTTTGGATTCCTTACACAACCGTTGGGTCGGGTCGTCAGCGACGGGGGAGCAGCGCGGAGGACCGCCTGACAACGCGTGCTATCACATAGAACGTGTGTTCTAATGCTGAGGTCGTGAGGGAGGTACGGCGTGGGTGGACAATCCTGCAGTTGCCGGCGCACGCGCCAAATTTGAATGTGTCCGCTGTTGTCGTGCCGGCAGGTCTGCCGGTGGCTGACGATGGGCGGCAGGTCCCCATGTGGCCCCCCGAGTTCCTCGAGGTCATGCGGCCGATTGTCCAGGCGCTGCAGGATGCGACGGCGCTCAACCGCGAGTTGTCGCGTCGCGCCAGCGCCCCCCGCGAGACGCGGCCGACGGCGCGCGGTGAGCGCCCGTATCGACCGTCGAACCCCCTCCATCGTTCTTGGCGCGGCTTCCGCGAGGACATGCAAAAGGCCGAGCGGACGGTCCGCCAGAATCTCCACCTGCAGCCCACGGACACGGTCAGCAAGCTGCTAATCCAGCAGCACAGTGGGCTGCAGGTCAAGACGATCACCCGCATTATGACCTTGACGTATGGGCTGGCCGCCAGCGATTGGCCGCCGTCGACCTGGCCTGCGGAGCGCCGCCCGACACCCTGAGCGGACAGTTTTTAAAAAATGTCCGCTCGTGTCCGCTCGGCACGCTTGACCCGGGCACACCATACAGGGCATGCGATTCCAGGTGGTGGTGCGACCAGAGGACGAGGCCCCCCTGCAGCGGCTCGCGTTCAGCGCCCATCGGTCGGTGCGCGAGCAGGCCGAGTTTCTGTTGCACCTCAAGATCAACGAAGAAGTAGCCCGCCGCAACCTCGAGCCCGAGACGGAACCCGAGGCGGTCGCGTGAGCGACCCGTTCGAGACGGCGTGGGAAGTCTGGCTGCGCCAGTACCCCGAGGCCGATAAGCCGACCGCAAGCCGCTTCTGGCAAGACGGCGTGCAGTTCACCGTCCGCTCGATGACGACCATCAGCGGCCTGGTGCCGGCGCTGCGCGACCTGGCCGACGCCCTTGATGAGGACGCCGAATAGTGGCGCGGGCCCTAGCTATCGCCAGCCTGTTGACGCTGGTCTCGACGAGCGGCCTGGCCCGCGCGACGGAGATCGAGGACGTGGCCGTCGAGGCGGGCGTCGATCCGCAGGACCTGGCCGGCGCGGTCAACTCGACCGGCCTCGCGCCGCGGTCGTACCTGATTGCCGTCGGCGAGGTGCGGTCAGAGCCCATGCCGGCCCCGCCGGCGGCATACGGCGTCTGGGACCGCCTCGCGCAATGCGAGTCCTCGGGCAACTGGCACATCGTTGGTTACCACCACGGCGGGCTGCAGTTCCTGCCGTCGACGTGGACCGCGTATGGCGGCGGCGTCTATGCCCGCTATGCGTACCAGGCGAGCCGGGAACAACAAATCGCCATCGCGCAGAAGGTGCAGGCGGCGGCCGGCTGGGGCCAGTGGCCCGTGTGCTCACGCCGGCTCGGGCTGCGGTGATGACGACCAACGGTAAGCATCTCCCGCCGCAGGCGATCCAGTGGCACTCGGAGTTCGGCCCGCCGGTGCGGCGCAAAGTCTCGCGCGCCAGCGCCCCGCGTGATGGCGGGGACATGACCTGGGGCGATCGTCTCGCCGTGCTGCTGGCCGCGGTGATCTGCTCGGCCGCCGCGGCGTTCATCGTCGTCGTCATTGGTGCGCTGCTGTATCTCGGCGCGCAGCTCATGAAAGGACTGTTGCATGCCTGACCTCGCGACCCGTCGCTCTGCCGCTGCGCCGGCACCCGTCGGCAAGCTGCCGTCGGCGACCACGGGCATGACCATCGACGACGCGCTCGAGATGACCCACGTTTCGCGCCCCGAGTTCGCGCTGATGGCAGCGACCACGTTCAAAGAGTCGCGGTCGCTCGAGGAGCTCGTCAGCAACATCGTCTTCGCCCAGCGTCGAGGTCTCGACCCACTCAGCAAGCAGGTCTACTTCGAGAAGTTCGACGGCGCCACGCCGTCGCTGACAACCAGCATCGACGGCCTGCGATCGATCGCGTATCAGACCGGCAAGTACGCCGGCTCAAGCGATCCCGTCTATCGCGGCACGTGGGAGATGCCGATCGAGGGTGGCAAGAAGATCGTCCCCGCGGAGTGCCTGGTCACCGTGTGGGCGATGGTCGGCGACCGCAAGTGCGCCTTCGAGGCGACCGCCCACATGGACGAGTCCTATCCGGGGATCAGCGGGCGCGGGCGGATGTGGCGGCAGTGGCCGAAGCGCATGCTGGCGACGGCGGCCGAGCGGCTGGCGCTGCGCAAAGCCTTCCCGAGCGTGCTTGGTGGCATCGGCGACCACGAGCCCGAGGAGGCGGCCGCCGAGGAGCCGCCGCCGCGGACCAGCGTCACCAACGGCCTCAGCGATGCCGCGAAGGCGCAGCTGTACGACGAGTTCTTCGGCCAGACCGGCGAGCTCCCGGCACCCGCGCCGCAGCTAGCCGACGAGACGCTCCGCGGCCGGTACTACGATCGGCTCAAGACGGCCGACGAGCGCGGCCTGGTCGATCCATCCGAGTGGAAGCTGCGCCGCGGGGCCACCACTGTGGAGGTCGAGGCCAAGCTGCAGGAGCTCGTCGCGATCCTGAATGCTGACACGCTCGAGCACGCGCGAGGACCTGCGCAATCCGCGGCCGTCACCGAGCCAGCGGAGTCAGGGCCGGGGGGGGTCGCGTCTCCCCCGGCTCCCGCGCGCAGCGGGCTGTGGAGCGACAACCAGGAGCTGCAGCGGAAGGCGGTAGAGCTCGGCATCCTCGATTTGCCGACGCTCAGTACGCGGGCGGACGACGACGCGATTCGCGAGTGGAATGAGACTGCGCGAGCCCGCATCAAGGTTGTCGAGGATGAGCTGGTCGGGGAGGCGCGGCCGCAGGAGGCGCTCATATGACGCTGCGGACCGAGCCGCCGCGCGAGCAGACCTGGGCGGCCTACCCGAGCGATGCCATCCGCATCCTCGAGCCGCATGACGCCCCCACCGCGCGCTGCCGCCAGCGCCTGTGCCAGGCGCCGATCTGGTGGGGCACCACTGTCGCCAACGCCCGCCGCTGCCCCTTCGACATCATGCCCGACGGTACGCGGACCGGCACGTCCCATTGGCGGACCTGTCGCGACCGGCCCGGGCGAAAGGATTGAGTGCATGCAATTCAACGCCACCCTGGTGCAGGTCGTCGGCAAGCCCGGCGAGATGAAGCTGTCGCTCGAGGCCGGCCTGGTCGAGCCGGCCTGGCTGTTCGAGCATCTCGGCCAGGACCTCGTCGTCGACCTGACCGCGGCGCAGCAGTCACTGCCGCTGGAGCTGGAAACGGGGAGCCGGCGGCGCTAGTGGAGGATCGTCCCTACCTGTTGGTGAAGTGTGAGCCGGGACTGTGGCCCATTGACGCTAACGCCATCATGCACGCGATCGCGCGGCTGCGCGGCGTCGAGAGCGTGTTTCTGGCGGATGTGACGGGACTGCCGCAGGAGCGGCTCGACGTGATCACGGGTGTGCCGACAGCGGCCGCGGTGCAACGCCGCGTGCGCCGGAAAGTGTCCTTAGCCGGATGACCACTGCGCGCGCACCGCGGGAGCTGATCGGCGACGAGAGCGAGGCGCACTTCCAGCAGCGGGTTATGAATCTCGCGCGCTATCTGGGTTGGCGGCGGCGATACCACACGCTTGATTCGATGGGCTCCGCGCCGGGCCTACCGGATTTACTGCTGCTACGCCCACCGCGGAAGGTCTGGGCCGAACTCAAGAGTCAACACGGCCGGCTGACGACTGACCAAAAGGGCTGGATCGAGGATCTCCGCGCGTGCGGTGATGATGTGTATGTATGGCGCCCGTCGGATTGGCCCGAAATTCAGCGGGTGCTGGGAGCAGCGTAAAGCCTATGCCGTGGGTCAGATTCGCCGATGACTATTTGTCCAATCCCAAGGTCGTCACCCTCGGTCCGCTGCCGCGCCTGCTCGACCTCGCCAGCATCATTTACAGTGCGCGCGAGTTGCGCGACGGTCACCTGACGCGGGCCGACGTCATCACCGTCGCCGCCCAGGTCGGCATCGTCCGCTGGGTCCGCCCGGCTGCGGAGCTGGTTGAGGTTGGCCGCTGGCACGCGCAAGCCGACGGTGCCTACGACATCCATGACTACCTGGAGTATCAACCGTCGCGCGTCGAGGTCCTCGCCAAACGGGCCGCCCGGGCCGAGGCGGGGGCGGCCGGTGGTCGAGCAAGTGCTCAAGCAAAAGCTGGAGCAAATGGGCAAGCAAAACTCAAGCAAAACTCAAGCAAAACTTCAACCCCGTACCCGGACCCGGTTAACCCGGTCCCGGACCCGGACCCGGAACCCCCCCGGGCCCCCCCTGACGAGCAGGGGGGGCGATGGTCCTCCCGACGGGGACGACGACGAGATCAGCCACACGGCGAACCGACCCCGATTAGCCCCCAGGACGAGTACGAATTGTGGTGCCCGGAGCACACCGGGCACTTCCACTCGGACTGCACCGCGTGCCGTCAGATCGAACAGGATTTCGTCACTCTGACGCTCAGCCGGGTGCCCCGATGACCACCGCGGCGCTCGGCCAGGAAGCCATGCTCGGCGAGCAGCGCGTCACCCAGCTCGACGCCGATGCGCACACCCTGGCGCTGTGGATCGTGGCCCTCGACCAAACGGCCCGGGCGCATCGCTTCCACGGCCGCTGGGAGCTTTCCGACGCCACGCTGATTCGCCGTGAAAGTCTCGTCAATCAACGCTCGCTCATGCTCCACGAGCTCGTGCTCGAGCGGCTCATGCGCCGCCCCAGGAGGTCCTGACGTCATGCTGACCGACCTCGATCGCATCCTGCTCGCGACGTTCCGCGAGTACCTGCAGGCCAACGTCACCGGCATCGTCGAGGAGACCGCTGACCGCGGCCACGACCAGGTCGCCTTCGTCAGCCTGGGGATGGGCGTGCAGTTCGCCCTCGAGCTCAGTCAGCTCGATCTGGATATTGCCCGGGCGTTGATCACCGCGCTGCACGAGCGGCAGCACGGCGACGACCCACTGATCCCCCACAACAGCCATGCGCAGACGTTCATTGAGCGGGTTCGCGAGCGGCAGTCATGACGAACTGGCTCGCCACCGTGCGCGTCACCCCGCCGTCTATCCGCCCGCAGCATCACCCGTGGCAGGTCGACGAAGTGCGCCAGTTACGGACCGCCGGGGCGCCGCTTGCGGTCGTGGCGCGGTGGGCGACGCAAGCTATCCGCTGCACGACGCTCGCGCTGAGCAAGCAAGTCGCGGCCCGGCGTAACTGATGACCCATCAGTCAGTAACACCGGTCAGTCGTCGCGCCGATGGCCGGCGGACGTGTACCGCCCATCGCACCGACGGCGAGCCGTGTCTCGGGCTGGCGATCCGGGGGGCCGTGGTGTGTACAGTCCATGGTGGCTCTGCGCCGCAAGTCAAACGCAGCGCCGAGCAACGCATTCGCGACCTGGTCGACCCGTCGCTGAATCGCATCCAGAAAACGATCGCCGACGATGCCAACCCGCAGCTCGCGCTCGCCGCGGCCCGCGACATCCTCGACCGCGCCGGCTACAAGGCCACCGAGAAGATCCAGTCGGACGGTCGCACAATCATCGAGATCGAGTACGTGGCTCGTGCGCTGGAGTTGCCGGAGCATGCGCCGTGAACCACTCTGGCCCCGGTCGACGGATTGTTGCCACACGCCCCCCGACCAGGCCATCTGCCGTGCCTGTCGGACACTCTACGCGTGCGCTTTTGAGGCCTACGTGGCGTCGTGTGACATCGGGCCGCACGCGACCGGGGAGTACGCCGTGCGCGAATTGAAGCGGCAGTCGCTGGCCGAAATCCGGGCCTGGCTCCGCGAGCACCGATGACGACCGCCGTTCGCATCCGCTTACCGCAGCCGCACCCGACCCAGGCGCGGATCAAAGCCGAGGCGAAACGGTTCAACGTCGTCGCCCTCGGCCGGCGCGCGGGCAAGTCGACGCTCGCCCAGGACCTGCTCGCTAACACCGCGCTGCACGGCAACCCCGCGGGTTATTTCGCGCCGACGTACAAACTTTTAGCCGAGTTCTGGCGCGACATTCGCACCGTCCTCGAGCCCGTGACCCGCACCAAGTCCGAGCAGGATCACCGGCTCGAGCTGATCAGTGGCGGGGTGGTCGAATGCTGGTCGCTCGACGATCCGAACCCGGCCCGCGGGCGGCGCTACGGGCTGATCGTGCTCGACGAGGCGGCGATGGTTCGCGACCTGCTCGAGATCTGGCAGCTCGCGCTACGGCCGACGCTGACCGATCTCGCCGGCGGCGCGTGGTTCATGTCCACGCCGCGCGGCCTCAACGACTTCTGGTCGCTGTACCAGCAGGGCCAGGACCCGCTCCAGACCGAGTGGGCGTCGTGGCAGATGCCGACCAGCGTGAACCCGTTCATTCAGGCTAGCGAGCTCGCTGCGGCGAAACTCGAGCTGCCCGAGCGGGCCTGGAGCCAGGAGTACGAGGCCGCCTTTCTGCAAATCGAGGGCGGCGGGGTGTTCCGCGGCGTCACCGCGGTCGCGCGGCTTGAGCCCACGCCGCCGCAGCGCGGGCACCAGTACGTGATCGGTGTCGACTGGGGGCGGGTCAATGACTTCACGGCAATCTCCGTGATTGATGCCAGCACACTCGAGCAGGTCGCCCTCGATCGCTTCAGTGAGATTGACTACGAGCTGCAGACCGAACGCCTGCACCGCTGGTGCGACGCGTACCACCCGGTCCTGGTGGTGGCCGAGCAGAACAGCATGGGCCGGCCGCTCGTCGAACGATTACAGACCGGTTACGCGCGGTTACTCGATGAGCCGCGGCGGGCACTGCCGGTGTGGGCCTGGGACGCGACCAATGCCAGCAAGGCGGCGCTCGTGCAGGCTCTCGGGCTGGCGATCGAGCGGGGCGACCTGACGCTGCTCGACGATCCGGTGCAGACGGCCGAGCTGCTCGGCTACGAGGCGAGTGTGCTGCCGTCGGGGATGATCCGCTACGGCGCACCGCCGGGGCAGCATGACGACACGGTCATCGCGTTGGGACTGGCGTATCTCGGAGCGCAGCGCGAGCAGGGTCCGCCGGCACGGTCGACGTATGGCTTCGGGCAGCGCAACGGGCACGCGCGGCGCAGCAGCTACGCACTCGAGCACTGATGAAAAAGCGACCATTGCCAATCAAGCCCGGGGAGCCATTGATGAATGTCTGGCCCGACCTCGCGCAGCGGCTGAACGTCAGTCGATTCATGGCGTGGAAGCTTGTTCGATCAGGCGAGGTCGGAAGCTTGAGGATTGGGGATCGGCGCCTGGTCCCAGCGTCTTGGGTCGAGGCGTATCTGGCGCAGCAAGCGGCAGTCGTCATCAACGCGCCGGTGGCGGTGAAGGTCCCGTGTCCGCAGTGCGGGAGGTGCTGTACCCCGAGCGGTCTAAGGGTCCACTGGGGCAGAATGCACCGCTAGCCGGCCCGACCCAGTACCCGTTGCAACCCAGTAGTACACTCGCCGCGTGGCCATCGACCGCGAGCGCGACCTGAAGGCCCCGGACAGTACCTACCTGCTGGCGCTGCAGACCGAGCTCCAGGACTCGTACAAGACCCAGGACGACGACATCGACGAGATGCGCGCGGTCCGCGAGATGCGCGTGCCAGCCATGCAGGGCACCGATCCGGCGTACCAGATGGTGTCGGTCGACCCGCGCGACCCCGACATCACCGAGGAAGCCTTCCAGCAGACCGCCATCCTGACGCTCGAGCGCCCCAAGCTCAGCATCGTCGGCGGCGAGGGCGACACGGCGCAGACCGTGGCGTCGAAGCTCGAGCACTGGACGGAGGAGACGCTCTGGCAGTGCGGCACGCGCGAGCCCGGCATGGACACGATGACGCAGGTCACCGACGCGTGCCTGAACGATGGCGGCGCGTGGAGCAAACTGCTGTGGGCGGGCGACCTGTGGCAGCACCGCTACGCGATCCCGTCACCCACCTCGAGCGACTCGGGCGACGCGTGGCAGCAGTACGACAAGCTGACCGAGGACGCCAAGAAGAAGGCCGGGCCGCCCTTCGCGTGGCTGTACGTCGACCCGCGGAACATCTATCCGCAACGCTCAGGCGGGGTGCTCGACGAGGTCCTCGAGGTCAGCGAGATGACGATGCGCTCGGCGTTCAGAAAGTACCGACTGAGTCGCGATACGGACGGCAACATCGTGCCCGAGGAACTCGGCGAGCCGATGTCGGGCACCGACCACACGCGCAACCCGCTGACGAAAGTGTCCTTCCTCGAGCACTGGGACCGCACCTACGTCAGCTACGCGGTCGTCGGCCGCAACCATAGCCAGGAGCCGACGGGGTACATCGTCAAGCAGTTCAAGCATCGCTACCCGTTCGGGGTCCCGTACGACTACGCGCCGGGGCTGACGATGAACTACTGGCGCAATCGAAAGGTGGGCTGGGGCATTGGCCGAACCAAATTGTGGCTGGTCAAGTACCGCCAGTATCTGCGGGCGATGCATGCCCAGTACGTGGCGCGCGACCTGCTCTCCCCGCTGGTCAGCTACGGCGACAGTCCGGCGGCGGCAGTTGGCACAGGTGACGGCCTCCCGCGCGAGAACACCGACATGGCGCTCCATCCGGGCGAGATTCTGAACCTGCCGCCCGGACGCCAGTTGCAGCGGATCGAGTACGCCGACGCCTCGACGCTCGAGAAGCACATGGGCCTGATCGACCAGGCGATCCGCGACCTCGAGTCGCCGCGGGTGACGACGCTGTCGGGCATGGAGGGCGCGGGGTTCGCCATCTCCCAGATCCTGAGCTTCACGCGGACGCGCGTCGGGCCCATCCGCCACGGCCTCGAGGCCTTGCTCGACGGGCAGACCGACAAGTTGTGGAGCCTGGTCCGCGAGCGAGCGGGGGAAAAGGTGTGGGTCTTCTACGGCGGCGGCGAGGTCGGCTCGAAGAAGGCCGCGACCGAGTTCATCGGCTTCGGGCCGAAGGACCTCGAGCGGCCGATGCACGTCCACTGGGAGGTGCAGGCGCAGCTCCCGACCGACGAGATGATCCAGGCCCGCTACGCCCACGAGCGGCTCGCCGCGGGGACCTACGGCCGCGACGAGGCCGTGACCTACCTCGGTGACAACCCCGACGAGATCCGGCGGTCGCGGGCGCGGGACGAGATTCGCGAGAGCCCGGCGTACAAGCAGCTCCTGCAAGCCAATATCTTCATGCTGGCCGGTCGCGGCGACCTGCTGCAGAAGGCGCAGGAGATGGAGCAGCGGGCGGCCGAGGGTCAGCTCGCGCAGGCTGGACTGCCGCCGGGTGGTGGGCCCGCGGGGCAGCAGCCGCAACCGGGCGTGTTCGAGGGCGGCGGGCCGGGCATGGGCGCCGTGCCCGACATGGGGGCGTTGGCCGCGGCACCCAATGGGGCCGGGGTGAACCCGCCAGCCTATCCGGCCGTCGTCCAGGGTGCGCAGGGGCCCTAGATGGCCGATGCGCGGCGCAACGAGATCCTCCAGCTCCAGGCTGAGATCCGCCAGGAGATCGAGGGCGACGCGCCGGAGATTGCGGCGATGGTGTTCGGCGGCGTCAAGGATCAGCCCGACCTGGTCGGCGTGCCTAACTCGCGACTCGACGACCTGTACCGCCAGGCGTACCTGAAGAACGATCGCGAGTTCCTGATCCGCGAGGCGCACCGCGACCCGCTGCAGTTCGAAAAGGTGACGGACCGGCTCGGCGTGGTGATCCCGCCGAAGCCGCCGACCCAGGCGCCAGTGCCTGTGCCGCCGCCCAGCGCACCGCCCGTGCCACTGGCGTTGCCGCCACCGCAACCCGTGCTGCCCACGGTGCCCCCACCCAGCGCCCCGCTACCCATGATCCTCGGGCCGAACGGCCAGCCCCTCCCCCCCAGCGGAGCCTTCTAGTGCCGGGCTCGCTGCTCCGCGACGACTGGCAGACCGCCGTCGAGGACGAGCTCAAGCAGCACGCGGCGAACCTCACCCGCCAGTTCCAGGTCGTCCAGGAGGCGCCGCGCCCCGATCCGACGCAGGTCTTCCAGCAGTTGCAGCAGACCGCGCAGCAGGCGCTCCAGTTCGGGCAACAGCAGGTCGCGCAACCTGTCCAGCAGGCGCAACAGGGCATCGTCCAGTTCGGCCAGCAGGCGCAGCAGAGCGCCGCGGACGTGCAGCAGCAGCTCCAGGCCGCCGCCACCCAGGTCTTTGCCGCTCAACCGCAGCAGTCGACGCCTGAGCCGCAAGCGTTGGGGGTTGCGCCGCTCGTGCCGCCCTCGCCCGCGGCGGCGGGTGACATGCCGAACGTGCAGGTTGATCCGTCCAGTCCTGAGGCGTTCGTGCGGTCGATCACGCCAGCTGCGAAGTGGGTCGAGGCGAGGACCGGCTTACCGGCGGAATCGATGATCGCGATGGCCGCCAACGAGACGGGCTACGGCAAGTTTGCCGCGGGCAACAACCTGTTCGGGATCAAGGGCACTGGACCCGCAGGCTCCACTAACGCCGGGACCTGGGAGGACTATGGCCAGGGGCCGGTCCAGATCCGTGACAACTTCCGCGCGTACCAGTCTGCGGCGCAGTCCTTCATGGACTTTGCCGATCTGATCCAGAACGCCCCGCGGTACGCCAAGGCGCTGGGCCAATCGACCGTCGAGGGCTTCGTCGGCGCGCTCAGGCAGGGCGGCTACATGACCGACCCGAACTACGTGGGCAAGATCCGCGCGATCGCTGACCGCTGGGCTCCGGTCATTGGCGGGACGCCACCGGCCCTGCCGCACGCGGAGGAGCCGGGCTCGAGCACAGACTCGCTTGGCGACAAGTGGAAGACGCAGTTTGGCTTCAAGGCGACCTATACCGGCGACTACCGCACGGGCACGCCGCATCGCGGCATCGATGTCGTCCCCCAGCGCGGTGGCATCGGGACCCCCGTTGAGGCGTTCGTGCCGGGCGAGGTCACGCTGATTCAGCGCGACAGTGGCGGCGCCGGTGGGCTGATGGTCTACGTCAGGGACCGCGATGGCCTGACGCACGCGTACATGCATCTCGCGAACGCCGCGCCAGGACTGAAGGTGGGGCAGCTCGTCAACCGCGGCGACGTGATCGCGGCGATGGGCGAGTCGGGGACCGAGGGCTCGCCCCACCTGCACTACGAGGTGCGGCGGGGCCTGAACGGTGACCCGCTCGACCAGTTGATCGACCCGCGGCCATACATGGCGGGGCAGGGCACGGCGAGCCAGCCGGCGCGGGTTGGGCCGTCGCCGACGCTGAACGTGGGGGGCGAGCGGCCGGCGGCCAAGGAGCCCATCTACACGACCGCCGCGGTCCAGCCGACACAGGCTGAGCAGACGCCGTTCCAGATCGTCGGCGACGTGGCGGGGCAGGCCGGCAGTCTGGCCGGCGGGGTGTTCAGCGACATCGGCCGCGGCGCGCAGCAGACCGCGCAGGACGTGGGCCAGTTCGGCCAGGCGGCGGCCACGCAGATCAGTGCGGGGACCCTGACGCCCGAGGCCAAGATCATCGCCGGGCAACTGTCGCGTGCCGTGCCAGGCTTGAGCGCGCTGACGCCGGAGCAGGTCGGCCAGGTCGCCGAGGTGGCGCTGCAGCTCGCGCGCGGGCCGGCGCTGATTCCGGATGCGGAGCTGATCCAGCGCGCCAAGCCGTACGAGATCGATGCCGCGCGGCGAGTCCTCGAGCAGTCGGAGCAGGCGTACGCCGACCGCAACCGCACCACGCCGCAGCCCGTGACGAACGAAGATATCGCGGGCTATCTGCGGAACGTCCAGACCGGCATTGCGGGGGCCATCGACACGAGCCCCGGTGGTCGCTTGGTGCGCCCCGGCGAAGCGATCACGGTCCCCCCGCCGCGGGCCGCGCCGGCCCCCATCGTGGCCGAGACGGTGCCGCCGCCGCGCGCGGTGTCGGGTCGGCAGCGATTACCGAACTACGATCCCAATACGCCCGAGGGCCGCTTCGAGGCGATCGCGCGCCCGCTGCGCGAGTCGAGCGACGACGGCCTGCTGCATCTGGATCTGAACACGCTGCCAAAGGATGTGCTGCCGCTCGATCCCAACGCGACGAGCTCGAGCGCGACCGGCGTCATCAAGGCCAACCCCGGTGGTGCGCCGCACACGGACGACCTGCGGGCGCTGTTCGAGGCCAACGAGCAGAAGCGCGACTTCTACGCCGACCAGTCCGACCAGGGTGTGCCGACCGTGGGGCCGGACAACCTCGAAGAGTGGTTTGCGCTGAACGCCATCTCGAGCATGCAGACCAACGTCACCGGCCAGGTGTCGGAGGCGGTCAAGGTGATGGGCATGGTCCGCAAGATCGCGCGGGACGGGCGCGCCGCAGGCGAGTCGCCGGCGCAGATCAAGGCCGACATTCTGAAGGCCGTCAACGACTACGGGTGGTCGGGACCGTCCGGGACCAACAAGCGCATCGGCGCCAACAAGGGCTACGCCACCGGGATCTCGGAGACGGGCGGCATCAAGACCCCGACGTTCTCGGGGAATTACGGGTCGGCCGAGTCGCGGCTATACGACCCGGGCATTACCAACGACATCCACAACTGGCGCGCGGCCAACGTCAGCTCCGAGCAGGTCCCAGCGGTCCGTGACGGCAAGCAGTACATGGACTCGCCGCACGAGTCAGCGGCGGCCAACAACAAGACGCTGTACCGCGGCCTCGAGGCCGTCTTCAACGAGCTCGGCGCCGAGCAGGGCGTCGACGGCTACGCCTTCCAGTCGGCGGTCTGGGACGGCATCCGTTCGATGCAGGACGGCGCGCCAGGCGCGTGGGCGAAGTGGCAGCTGGGGGACTTCAAGGGTGCCATCGCCGACGCCAAAGCGGCGGGTGTGTTCAACAAGGCGATCGGCAAGACCGGGGCCCCTGAGCCTGGCGAGATCTCGCGGGCCATGAATCAGCCGTCGGTCAAGGCGGCGCTGGCCGAGTGGGGCCCGTACCTGAAGGATCCCATCCCACCCGAGCTGGGCATCACCAGCGTGTCGCGGGTCTACCCAGGCGAGATGAGCAAGGGCAAGGCGGGTGGGCCGAAACGTGGGGCCGAAGCCCTGCGGCCGGCGTCGCTCGAGTTCCGCCAGGGCGAGCGGGCGATCGCCGAGAGTGCCGCACCGGTCGTCCGTGGACTCGAGGGCGCCGACATTCCGGCGCGGCTCGGGATGGACGAGCGCGGCGCCATGCCGTGGCTCGCCGCGTCGCACCGCGTGGTCGAGGAGACGCCAGGCCAGCACGTCATCCACCTGCCCGCCGGCAACGCTGATACGGCGCGGTACGTGGCGGCGGAGGTCGGCTCGCGGCTCGGCCTGGACGCGGTGCCGATCCACTATCCCGATTACCGCTCCGACACCCTGGCCGGCATTAAGTACGTGGGCGATGCCGCGGAGGTCGCGCGCATTCAAGACGCGCTGAGCGCCGCGGGGGTCCCGACCATCCGCGGCACGACCGGGCGGTCGCTGCAGATTCCGCTCGACGACGAGGCGTCGATGACGCGGATTGCACAGACTCTGCGCGATAATGGTATCGACCCTGCATCACTACCGAGGTATAATGGGGCTAATGAGCGAGTCACCAGCGGAGACTACGGCCGACATCTGGCAGAGACTGGTGGGCGATTCGCCCCAACTACCGCCGGACGACGAGGTCTACTCGAGCGGGTCGGCGGTGCTCCTGCCGCCGGCTTCACCGCCCCCGGCGGCGGACTTCCAGGCACCCGTCAGCGAGCTGAGATCAGCCCCGCTTTCGCCACCAACCTCGCCGGCGCCGCCGCCGGGGGCGCCGCCGGTAGTGCCGCCACGCCCGAGGACGCCACCCTCGACGAGCGACTCCGCAACATCGGCCTCGGCGCCACCGCTGGCCTAGTCGGCACCCACGCGGTCACCCGGCGCTTCCCGCCGGCCGCCGCGCTCGCTCGCGTACCCGTCGCCGTCGAGTCCCGCAGCATCCCGCGACCACCTCGAGTCGGCGAGGACCTGCTCCAGGCCCGCATTCGGGAGCCGGCGGCCGGCGCAGCACCGCGCAACCTGGGCGAAGTCCACTCCAACCCCCATCTGCTGCGCGAGGCTGGCCCGAACGACACGCCCCTCACGATCGACGAGCGGCTCGCCTACCAGGACGAGCTCGATGCGCGGTACGTCGCCAACCAGACGCGCCTGGCGGCGCTCGACGAGGCGCTGCGCAACCCGCTGCGGAAGGCCGAGCGTCCGCCCTGGGCCGGCGGGCTGACCAACGACCAGCTCGTCGAGATCGCGCGCACCCAGGGCCACAGTGCCTACGAGCCGTTGTGGTGGGAAAGGGCCGGGCTCGAGACGGGCTCGGGCGAGGTGCGCGAGCTGCTCTCGGAGTTCGGGGTCCAGCGCGGGATGGGGCGCCGCGAGCCGACGCCGGCGGAGATGCGCGCCGAGCGGAACCAGCTCGCGCGCGACCAGCGCGACATCGAGGCGGTCGGCCACCAGCAGCAGGCGGCACCCGACGATGCGCGGTTCGTCCGGCCAGGGGAGGCGAGCGCGGCCGATCTGCCGTTTGCCGGCGCGCAGGAGTCCGCGCCATCAGGTCCGTACGCCACCGAGGTCAGCGGGCCGAGTGGGAATGTGGCCGCCGACCTGGTGACGAAGAACGGCACCAAGCCGGTACCGGACCAGCTCGGGCCGAAGCTCGGCCTCAGCGAGGACGAGGCCGGGGTGGTTGGCCGCGGCGTGGCGGGTGGCCGCCTGGTCACCGGCCGCGGGATCACCGATCCGGCGGCCGCGCGCGAGGTCAGTGGCCGCGCGCGCAAGGTGATGCCCAACCTGGACGCCATGCTCGGCGAGGACATGCCCGAGGTCCGCGCGCAACTCGAGCAGGCCGTCAACGACAACGTCGACCTCTTCGAGGCGTACCAGCAGGGCCGCATCTCGCACGACAGTCTGGTGCACGACCTGGCGACCAAGGTCGGCATGACGAAAGAGGACTTTCTCAAGACGCCGGTGGGGAAGGGGTTCAGCACGGCCGAGACGGTCGCGCTGCAGGCGGCGGCCATCGACTCACAGGAAGCGCAGCGGGCGCTCGCGCGCGACATCGAGGCTCGCGGTGGGGTCGACTCGCTGACGCCGGAGCAGACCGCCTACGCGCTGTCCAGTCTGCTGGATGCGGCGCGGCTGTCGGCAGTCGCCACGGGCGCGCGGTCCTCGGCGGGGCGGACGCTGAACGCGCTGAAGATCAGGATCGACGCGGCGATGGCGCGCGGGGTGGCGGCGTCGGCCGAACGGTTGGCGGCGCTGCGGACCAGAGAGGCGGCCAAGACGATGACCGACCGCGCGACGCAGCTGATCGAGACGGCGAAAGCCACCGATGCGGAACGGGCCGCGGTGCTGCCCAGGGACGCCGCGCCAACGGGCATCTGGCAGAAGATCGACGACGCCTACAACAACCTCGACCGCTACACCGCCATGACCCTGCACGAGAAGGCGACGGACTTCGACGCCCAGGCCGCCGCGCGCGCCGAACGGGCGGCCGCGCGCAAAGCAGCGATTGCCAACCGGGAGCCACCCGAGGCCCTGCTCGCGGCGCTCAACGACGAGCTCGCGGCCGAGCGCAAGATCTTCGCCGGCCGCAAGCAGACCTGGGAAGAGATGGCGTTCTGGGACTCCAAGAAGTTCGAGAACGACGCCATGAAACGCGCCGACTTTCGCGGTGGACTGGCGCTCGAGCAGGCGCGCAAGAGTGCTGACCTCGCGGCCAAGGATGCCGAACAGGCGGCCGAGCGGGCGTGGGCCGCGGAAAGCAAGCGGCAACTTCGCCAGAGCCAGCACGCCGCGACCATCCTCGAGGCGATCGGCGGGCAAGAGCCGAGCAAGCAGCTCCTGGCCGACTTCGTCAAGGCGATCAACTCGAGCGACGACCTGGCGGCGGCGAAGTTCCTGAAGGGGATGCAGCAGCCGGGCTGGTGGGGTCGCTCGCAGACGCTGCGGTTGGCCGGGCTGCTCAGCTCGACCGCGACGCATATGGCGAACGCCGTCGGCAACGTCACGCAGCCGCTCGTCGAGGTCCCGTCACACGCGCTGACGGTTGGCATCGACTGGGCGCGGGCGAAGCGCACCGGCGGCGAGCGGCAGGCGTACTGGGCCGAGCTGGGGCCGATGGTCGAGGCCTACGGGTCCGGCTTCATGGCGCACATGGGCGAGGCGGTGCGGGTGCTGCAGACCGGCATCACGCCGACCGATCTGGCCGACCTGTCGAAGCTGCGCGGCGGGTTCGCCTCGGGCAGCGCGAAGCTGGACACGGCGGTCGAGATGCCGCTGCGGTTGCTCGGCGCCTCCGACGTGCTCTTCCGCGGTGGCGCGTTCGCCATGCACGCCAATCGGCTGGCGACGCGCATGGCCGTCAATGAGGGGCGTACTGGCGCGCAGCTCCGCGGTCGCGCCGCGGACATCGTCAAGCACCTCGAGGAGTACCCCGACCTGTACCAGCAAGCCAACGAGGCGGCGGCGCGGATGGTCTTCCAGGAGAAGCGGACGGTGCCGATGCCCGCGGCCATGACGCGGGGCGTGCCGGCCGACATCGCCCGCGGGGCGACAGCGCAGATCCTGCCGTTCATCAAGACGCCGGCCAACATCACCGCCCAGGGGTTCGGCCTGACCCCGCTCGGCGGTGCTGGTGTCCTCGAGGCGATCGCCAACCGCCGCAATGTGCCCACGGAACGGCTCGGGCAGCAGACGCTGCTGGCCGAACAGCGCGCGGCGCGGGCGGCGGTCGGGACAGCGATCCTGTTCGGCTTCATGGGCCTCGGCGCGGGCACCTTCACGGGCGGTAAATCCATGCTGACGGCCGGCTACCCGCAGGATCCCGGCGAGGCCAGCACGCTGCCGCCGGGCTGGCGCGAGTGGTCGATGCGGGTCGAGGACGGCGTCACCGGCAATACGCATTACGTGCCGTTCCAGAATTTCGGCGCGGCTGGCGTGCCGATGGCGATGGCGGCGCTGCTGACCGACTCCGGCAAACGCCAAAAGGACCTGGTCGACGAGGACGAGCTCACACGGGCGGTCACCGGGGTGGGGGCCTACGTGCTCGACAACACCTTCCTGCAGGGGCTGTCGGATACGGTCAACGTCCTGCACGACCCGGAGCGGTACGCGCCGAAGTTTGTCGAGGGCCTCGTCGCCAGCTACGGGCCGTACAGTGCGATGGGCCGCCAGGTCCAACGGGCCTATGGCGTGGCCGCGCGCAACCCGCGGGAGGGATTCCAGGGCTTTGTCGACGCGATGGCGGCGGATTATCCGGGGGTGAGTGGGACAGTGCCTGAGGCCACGACGGCGCTGGGTGAGCCACGGTCAATGGGCGTCAGCGGGATCGGCGCGTTCGTGGCGCCGGTGCGCTCGAGCCTCGAGGCCGACAATGCGACGTTGCGGATGCTGCGCGAGAACGATGTCAGCCTGCCGCCGGCGCCCAAGGCGATCAACCTCGGCCGCGGCCAGTCGATCGAGTTGTCCGAGGCCGAGCAGGACCAGGTCAAGCGGGCGCGCGGCGCGGCGATCCAGCAAGCGGTCAAAGACGTGCAGCAGTCGCGGGCGTGGCAGGGCGCCGACCTGACCACGCGGAATGCCCTACTCAAGCAGGCCGTGAATTACGGGACGCAGACCGCGAACATCGACTTCTACAAGAACCTCTCGTCGACCGACCTTCAGACACGGGCGAAGGCGCGCGCGGTGCCTGAGCCGTACTACATTGGGGGCGCCTCGTAATGCCCTACAACTCGAAGCAAGACGCCGTTACCCAGGTCTTCGGTCCCGGTTGGCGGTCGGTTGGCGAGCAGCCGAATACGGTCAACGTCCAGAACCCGAATGCGGGGCGACCGGGTGAGCCGGCGCAGATCCCCTCGACGAACGGCATTCTGATCTCCGTCCAGGGCCCGAACGGCGAGACGGACAGGTTCGTCATCAAGGAGGTTGGCAACAACCCCAACACCAAGGGCGGCGTCGGCTTTGACGTGGTCGAGGGCCCGACCAAGAACGTGCCCCAGGCGCCGACCGCGCCCAGTGGGCTCAGACGCTTGGACGCGCAGTTCAAGGAAATTACCGATCCTGCGCAGCCCGCGGTCTACGTCCAGGACCCGAAGGGCGGTGCCCCGCTCAAGCTCGAGCCCGACCAGACGATGGGCGACCCGTCGACCTGGACGAAGATTCCCAACCCGAACGACGCGTCCCAGACGCTGGGGTTGTGGGACGGCAAGAGCGGCAAGATGGCGGCGACGGTGCCGCAGACCGCGGGCGCGAAGCCCACGGGCAAGTACGCCAACATCACCGATCCGAACGACCCCAAGGGCAAGCGGGTCATCGGCATGGTCGATACCGGCGACCAGTCGTGGCACGCCGTGTCGGCCGATCCCAACCTGCCCGGGCGACAGATCATCACCACGCCGACCGCGGTCTATGCCGTCGATGCCGAGAACAACGTCTCGAAGCTGGTCGACATCGATAAGACCTCGCCCTTCCAGGCGGTGGTCGTCGACGGCAAGCCGTATCGCTTCGATCCGAACGCGGGGACGTGGACGCCTGGGCCAGTCAATGCCCACCCCGACATCGTCCACAACGGCGTCAAGATGGTCTGGACGGGCTCGGACGAGGACGGTAAGTACGCCTATCCGCCGGGGGTCGAGCCGCCCAAGACGATGACCGGCGCGGGCACCACGTCGCAGCAATTGATCTGGTACGACGCGGTCACGGGTGAGGAGATTCGGCGGGCGCCGAACCCGAACTATCAGCCGCAGCAGCCGAACATCCCGGCGACGAACCTGTCGGCGCCGAACATCCTGATCGAGGACCCCGACCACCCTGGCAAATTGAAGTGGGTGCCCAACGAGGGGCGGGTCACAGTCGGCGAGGCGACGCAGAACCTGATTCGCGACCTGACCGGGCAGACGGTCGACGCGAACCACCCGATGACGCTGGACGAAGCCAAGACGATCATCGAAACGGCGACGACGCGGATGACCGCGGAGGCGCAGCAGGCGGCGACGGCGACGACCGCGGCGAGCACGGTCCTGGCGAACCAGCGCGAGGGGGCGCAGACCGGCGCCAGCCTGATCAATCAGCGTGTCCAGGCGGCGCAGGGCATGCTTGGGCAGGTCCTCGGGCTGGCCCAGTCGGGGCAGAGCTCGGGTGGTCTGGGCGGCGGACTGCACAACGCGCCGGCGGGCCTCGGCGAGGCGCTGGTCGGCGGCATCGGCGGCTGGACCGCGGAGCTCGGGGGCGGGCAGGGCGTCTACGACGCCGCGGCGCGCATGGTGACGGCGGCTGACCCGCAGAACGGGCGCAGTCCCGAGGCGCAGGCGGCGTATGGCGTGCTGACGCAGATGCTCGAGCGGTACCAGCAACAGACCGGGCGGCCCCATCCGGCGGTCATGGCGTCGCAGGCAGCAAGTCAGTCGCAGCAGGTGGGGGGGATGGTGGCGCCGGCGACGATGATGGCCCCGGCACCCGCGCCGGTGCCGGTCCAGCCCGCAGCCCCACCGGTAGTGGCCGGGACGCCGTACAAGCCCGGCTGGCCGGGGAGCGACCCGCGGCTGTCGGGCATCTTGAATCCGCTGGCGTTCACGGCGCCGGTCACGGTGGAGGTCTAACGATGCCGGTCTATCCGAATCCCGCCGGCGGCTCGATGACCGTCGCCAATGAGGCCGAGGCGCGGGCGGCCGGCTGGACGCCGAGCATGGGCACGTTCGGCATCAACTCGGGCTACGACCCCGGGCAGTCCTACGCCGGCCAGGTCACCAGCGGGGGCGGCGGCGCGGCGCCGACGGTGGCGGCGCAGAGTTCGCAGCAGCTCGCTAGCGGCATCAACTCGCTGCTCGGCGCGATCGCCTCGGGCAACAAGGAAGCCTTCAACGAGGCCGTCCGCCAGTTCAACGCCACCTTTGGTCTCGATCAGGAGAAGTTTGCCGAAGCGACGCGCCAGTTCAACCAGAACTACGGCTTGGCCCAGGGTGGGCTGACGGGGACGTACCAGAACGCGCCGACGCTGGCGGCCCAGGCTCAGTACGCGGGGCTGTACGGCAATGCGGGACTGCCGCCAACGCCGGGCATGACGACGTTGAACGCTCAGCAGCAGGCGTTCGGCCAGCAACAGGCGCTTGCTGAGCTGTACGGCACGGGATACGCCAATTGGGGGCAGGTCCCCGGCAATCAGCAGACGCTCGCGGCGCAGAACCAGGCGTACACCCAGCAGATGGGCATGATCAATTCGGCCGCGGCGCTGCAAGCCAACCCGTTCCGCCAGCAGCAGGCGCTGGGGCAGATGAACCAACTGCTCGGCGGGCAGGGCGTGGCCGGCTTCCAGGCGCCAAACGTGGTCGGCGGCGTCGGCGTAGCCGGCGGCAACACTGCCGGCGGGATGGGTTACCTGCAGCAGATGATCGACGACATTCGTGATCCGACCGCGAACCAGGCGTCGATGACGCAGATCATGCAGGGCATTCCGACCCCCAACAAGCTCAACTCGACGGAGTTTCTGCGGGCGGCGCCCAGCACCCAGAGCATGGTCTTGCAGGGGATGCAGGAAAAATACGGGCTCAACCCGGAGGACGCGCAGAAGCAGATCCTGGCGACCTTGCCGCAGTTCAAGGCGCCGACGACGATGGGCGGGTACCAGCGATGAGTCCACTCAAGAAGGGCAGCTCGCAGAAGACGATCTCGAGCAACATTCGCGCCGAGATCAAGGCCGGGCGACCGCGGGATCAGGCGATCGCGATGTCGATGCGGGCGGCCGGCAAGCCGAAGCCGAAGAAGTGAACCGTCGCTGTCGCTGGTATCCGTCGCGCACCGTGTTCCGCTGGCGCGCGTTCATTGGCTGTGCCAACTTTGAGCGGCACTTCACCTGGAGATACGCATGACGATGGACGACCGCGGCATGCACCCGGACCTGCTCGAGGAGGCGCTGGCTGAGCAGGAAGCCGTCCAGGACGCGCCGCAGGCCCCTGAGCCGCGCGGGCGACGCGGTGGGCGGGCGCGGGCGCAAAGTGCGCCGGCGGCCACGCCAGAGGCTCCGGCCGAGGCACCGGAGAGTGATGCGTCCTCACCCACATCGGGTGAGGCGCCAGACTGGCAGGCGCAGGTTCGCGAAGCCTTCGAGCGCGATCCGATTGAGGCCTACAGGTTGCTGAACAAGAACCTGCCGCGCGATGTCATCGAGAAGGATGATGTCATCAGTGGGCTGGTCGGGCACAAGGCCGACGCCATGCTCCGCGCGCGGCAGCAGGCTGAGCTCGAGCGCCAGAAGCACGAGGCGGCCGAACGCGGCGACCTGTATTCGCTGGGCGAGATGACACAGCGCGAGCTGCAGGAGCAACAAGCCGCGCTGCAGGCCCAGCAGCAGCAGGGCAATGGCACCTTTATGGACGGTGTCGTACTCTTCCAGCAGACTCTCGACCCAACCATTCAGGAAAAGGTCGCGGGCAAAACATTCGGCGCAGGCAAAGGTCAAGCCGCAGGGGTCGCTGAGTATCTCCAGTTCATTGTCGACGAACGAGCCAAGCTCGCCGAGGCTGAGTTTCAGCGTCGCGAGTCTGCCCTTCGCAAGTCGATCCTGAGCGAGGTCAATGGCGACGAGCCGGTACCCGAGCGCGAATCTGGAACCCCCGGTCGCGTCCGCGAAGTCACCGACGAACAAATTGAGGCGATGACCATGCAGGAATACAACGCCCTGTTTGATGAGGCGGGGCGACCAAAACCGGGGGTACGGCATCGAGCCACTCGAGGCATCCCCCTGACACAACGCTAGGGGGTCCCCTCGTGGCCGTAGGTGCAACGGAATTCGTCGACAAAACGATTGCCGACGGGGTGTTCTCGCCCGATATCTGGTCGAAGCAGGTGCTGCGGGCCACCGAGTCGAATCTCGTTCTGGCGAAACTGGTCAACCGCGGCTTCGAGGCCGACGCGACGGTCGGCAAGACCGTCAAGGTTGCCTCTATTGGTAATCTCGCCGCGCGGGCCAAAGCGGAAAACACGGCGATCACGTACGAGTCTGTCGCTGAGACGGCCGTCACGATCACGCTCAACCTGTGGAGCTACGCGGCGCTCGGCATCGAAGACATCGTCAAGGTCCAGAGCATCATCGATGTCCAGAACGAGTATCAGCAGAAGCTGGGCTATGCGATTGCGCAGGACATCGATACCAAACTCGCCGCGGACCTGGGCGGCTTTTCGAGGACTGTGGGCACCCTCGGTACGGCCGTGTCCGATGCCAATGTGCTCGCCGCGGTCAAGTTGCTCGACGATGTCGACGTGCCGCAGACCGAGCGGTACTTTGTTATGAGCCCGGCTGAAAAGGCGGCCAAGCTGGCCCTCGATCGCTGGTCGAATGCGTTGTATATCGGCAACGGCAACATGCCGACCAAGTCCGGCGAGCTGGGCCGCATGTATGGGCTCTACCTGTACGTCACCACCAATCTGGTGAAGCCCGCCGGCGGGCAAGCCAACAACGCCATCTTCCACCGCGACGCCATCGCCCTCGTGCAGCAGCGGAGTCCCAAGTCGCACCTCTTCTACGACATCGATGTCTTCTCCTGGAAAATGGCCGTCGAGGTCATCTACGGCCACCAGGAAATGCGCGACAACTTTGGCGTGCTGGTCCTCGGGGCGTCCTGATGCCCGCGGCGATTACGGGGAACCCGTTTCTCGACGGGTTGCTCGAGCGCGCCCCCGCGGCACCGTCCACGCCGCGGCGGGGCCAGGACTACAACTACCCGCTGCGGATGTACCTGTTGCCAGACGGGCGCGTTGAGCGGCTGCAGGGCGATCCGCACAACCGGGCGTACTACGAGGACAAGGGCTACCACCTGCTCAGCGATGTGCCCGGACGAGACGGGCGACTCTCGGAGGTCGAGCAGTACCAGCAGGTCGAGTACCCGAAGCTACTCGCTGAGCAGCGGGAGAAGGCGACCATCATCAACGCCATCCGCAAGGCCGGCGAGCGGGACCGCAACCTGAGTTTCGAGGACGACTTTGACAAACTGAGCCTGGACGAGCTGAGGGCCGAGCTGAAGCGGATTCAGGACGACTACGGCAAGCCGATCAGAATTTCGCGGTCGCGGGCCGCGGAGCGCGAAGAAGCAGCCCGTGACCGGCAAGTAGCCGGGATTGAGACGGCCGACCAAACGTCGATCGAAGCGCTCGAGCAGCGCCGGCAGGCGCGGCCCCCGGCCGGGAGGTAGACATGGCCGAGACGAGTAGCGAATACGTGTTCCCACCGGCCGCGGCGTCGAGCAAGGAAGTGCTCGAGACGAAGCCGAACAAAGCCGCGGATGCAACGAGCGGACCCGACGCCCAGGTGTCGCAAACCGGCTACGTGACGTGGACTCGGCCAGACGGCGGCACGTTCATCGCGCCCGTGGCGAATAGCGAGACCTACGAGCGCAAGGGCTACAAGAAGGGTGCCGAGCAGGACATCCCCGACATCGTCGCGTGGAACGCCGAGAATGCGGCGACGGAGCCCGCGAAGCCTGAGGCCGAGGCCAAGACGGCCACGACGAAGGCGCCCGCGGAGAAGACCTGATGCCGGTCGACGGCGGCTCGATCGCGTCGCAGACCGGGGCAGCCGGTGGGCTGTGGACGCATACGCCGGTCGACTGGCGCGGCAACGAAAACGCGCAGCCCATCGCGCCGGGCGGGTGGCCGACCAGCGCTAGCGCGGCGACCCCGCCGGCCGGGTCGGTGGCGAACGGCGGCGGCCTGGCGCCGGTGATCTCGGCGATCTCGGTGTCGGGCATCACGACGACCGGCGCGACCATCAACTTCACCCTGGCGCCCAGCTCGGCGAACCAGGTCGAGTACGGGCTGACGCTAGCCTACGGCTTGATGAACGTCGAGGGTTCCGGGACGGGGCCGCAAACCAAACCGCTCAGCGCGCTGACGGGCGCGACGCTGTACCACTACCGCATCCGCGCGACGGCCAACGGCATCACCACCTATACGACCGACCGCACGTTCACCACGTCCTAGGAGGAGCCCAAGAATGAGTGACGAGCGCACGCCCGATGTGATCGACGGCGCGCGGTTCCTGGGGCTCTCGCAACGAGAGGGGATGCGCGAGCTCGGCATCACCAGCGAGCAGGCGTATACCCGCGCGTACCGCGATGTGGAGGCGGCGGTGTACGCCCGTGACAACCGCGCGGCGCAGGGCGGCGTCCGCGCGCCGATCGTCATCAAGCGGGCGGGGGCCAAGGTGACTGATGCCTAAGGCGACCAGGAAGCAGTGATGTGCCCGGTCCCGGTGCCGCACCCGACCGCGTTCAGGGATTCCTGGGCGGCATGGCGCCGACGATCACGGTCAACCAGATCTTGGCCGCGATGGTTGCCGTCTCGACCGGTCGCGTCCGTGTCGTTCGGTGCGTCGCCACGTCGGTCGGAGCCGCGGGCTCGACCGTGATCGACATGCGGCGGAACGGCGTCAGCATGTACCGCACCGCAGCGCAGCGGCCGACGCTGGTGGGGACGGCGAGTGGACAGTTCTCTGCGTTCGCTCCGGACGAGCAAGCGTTCCAACCCGGTGACGTGCTGAGTCTGATCGTCGCCACATCCGCCGGGCATGGTGGGGTGATTGCCACGGCCGCCCTCGAGGAGCCCTGACAGATGGCGAACGCGCTGTTCAATCCTGGCCGCGAAGGCTTTCTGCTCGGTGAGATCGACTGGGATACCGCCACGATGAAGGTCGCGCTCGTCCGCAGCTATACCTTCAACGCCGCGCACAAGTTCGTCTCGGACGTGACCACTGCCGGCGGCGTGCTGCACGCCACCGGCGCTGCGCTGGGCACCAAGACGGGCACGAGCGGCACCGCCGATGCCGCTGACTTCACCTTTACTGCGCCGGCAGCCAACGCGAGCGGGCATAGCCTGCTGTACTTCCAGTCGAGTGCCGTGACGGGCGGCGGCGACGTGGCGGCGACGCTGCAGCGGCTGATTGCCTGGGTCGATACCGGGACGGGCTTGCCGGTGGTGCCGAACGGGGCCGACATCCAGGTCATCTTCAACGCGAGCGGACTCTTCACCTTATGAGCGGGTTGTTCACGCTGTAGCCCCAGGCTATGGGTGGCACGTATGGCTGTCTTGAGACGTACACCTACGGACAACTCGAGGCGAACACGTATGCCCAGCTCGAGACGCTGGAGTGCCGCAGTGTCGCGCCGAACGCCATTGGCACCGCGGCGCAGGTCTATCAGCCAACCGTTGTTCAACAGGTCCGTCCTAATGCGATTGGCACTGGCGAGCAGGTCCACGCGCCGTCGGTTGGACGGAGTCTTCAGCCGGGCGGCATCGCGACCGCAGAGCAGATCTATGGGCCAACCGTCAGCCTCCCCAGCGCTGGTCAGGTTCGCCCGAATGCTATTCCGACGGCCGAACAGGTCGCGGCGCCCGTTGTTCGCCTGCAGCTCCAGCCGAATGCCGTTGCGACCGCGGAGCAGGTCCTTGGGCCGACCGTCGTTCAGCAGATTCTGCCGAATGCGATTGGGACTGCGGCGAGTGTTCCGTCCCCAACGCTCAGCCTGCCGACACCTGGCGCCGTCAATCCGGGCCCGATCGGTAGCGGCGAGCTGGTCTATGCGCCCACGGTTCTGCAGCAGGTTCTGCCTGGCACCGTCACGACGGGCGCGGCGGTCTATGCCCCGACACTCAGCGTTCCGACTGCGGGACAGGTCAACCCTGGCCCGATCGTCAGCGCTGAGGTTGTCTATGCCCCAACCGTTTTCTTTCCCGGCCTCGCCGTCCTGGTCTATCCGGAGTGGATCGGTCCACTCGGCGTGGTCTTCGGGCCGTGGGTCGGCTTCCCGGCTACGCCGCCGCCGCCCCCGCTGGTCTGGGTTAGTCCCGCGCCTGGAGTCTCCCTCATGCCTGCGCTGACGAATCGTCCGCCGCCGCTCAGTCCCGCGGCGCACCCCCTGAGCGCCCCGTTGACGAGGGTAGCGACCACGGCTCCGCAGTCGCTGACGGTCGTCACGGCGCCCTCGGCCCCGCCGCTCGCGGTGACGGCTACCCCCGCGGCACCACCGCCGCTGCAGAGGATGCCGTAGGTGCCGACGCTCGCCGAGTACCGCCGGGTCGTCGCGGTCGAGTCGGGCCCCTATATCGGGCCGGAGAGTTACGACGTGCGCGCGACGAGCGGGTCGGACCTGACGAAGCTGATCTGCTCGAACTATCCGATCAAGTCGGGCATTGCCCAGAACGACTTGCTGACTGAGCGCCCGCTCTACCGTCCAGACGCGGTTCAGGAGCACGACAAATACCGCTATGTGATGACCTACGATCCCCCGACGGGGACGATCACGCCCGATCTGGTGTGGGCGATGGCGCCGATCGCGCCGCCGGGTGGGTCAAGCTACGACTACCTGGAGCCGCATACCTACGCCGACCTCGAGTTCATGCTCTACGAGGACCTGGAGAGCCTGGGCCTGCACGGGTTCGGGGAGCGGTTCGAGGTCCTCGGGCCATTCGACGTGCCGACGCTGCACCAGCTCGTCAACGATGGGCTGAAGCAATGTTGGCTCGTCGTCGACATCGCCTGCGCGGCGCAGCCCGGGGTGACGCGCCACGATCTCGGGCTGATCGCCCCGTGGCTGCAGGATGCCAACCATGTGCGTCAGGCCGGGTTGCTGCCCGCGGGTAACAGTCCGTATGCGGCGGACCCGTATGCGGCGATCGTCTACGGCACGGTCGAGCGGGACGGGGGCACGTTCCTGTTCAACACGGGCACGCGGACGTTCAACGCCGGCGACACGATCTATCTGCGCTGCTACAAGCGGGCCTACGACCACTGCCGCATGGCCGGCGGGGTCTATGGCGACCAGTCTGGGCTGGTGCTCGAGACCGACGAGGCGCCGATCGAGCGCGACTGGCTGGCGAGCTCGGCGCTGACGGTCGGCTGGCGACGGTTCGGCCATCTGCTCGAGCCGGTGGCGAACGCGCGGCTTGTTCGGGACGCGGCGACCGCGGCCGCGTGGTTCACCGATCGGTCACGGCAGCACTTCACGGCGGTCGCGCCGCGGCTGACTTTCCGCCCGGCGCGTCAATTTGGTCCCGCGGTGGTGTCGTGAGCATCTACTCCGCGCGCAAAAGCCCGTTCCCCTACACGTTCAAGATCGGCACAGTCGGGCTGATGCTCGCGCCGCCGGCGCCGAACAAACCGCTGGTGACCTCGACGAAGATCCAGGATATCGCCCAGGTGCAGCCCCCGGACTTCAGCTACGCGGGGACCTCGCCGATCGGGGACCGCGACGAGCCCTACGAGTCGCTCGCGCTGGGCTACGGGCTGAAGGTGCAGGAGAAGTGGCAGGACCAGCGGTACGCCGCGGCGAACGCGGTCGACCTGTCGGTCTGGCCGTGGTGCAAGGGGCCGGAGATCACGCAGTTCACGCCACCTGTCAGAGACTCGGTCGCCGGGGTCCGCACGTTCTTCGAGCTGGGGACGACGCTCTATTGCGCGCAGGGGCGGTACATCCTGCGCCGTGACGCGGACGCGACATGGACGCAGGTCGCCGACTTCGGCGCGGGTGTCGCGGTCCTGAACGTCACGGTCTTCACCAGCAATTTCGACGGGACGCAGCGCGCGTTCGTGGCGCTCTCGACCGGTGCGGCGCGGTACTCGAGCAACGGCACGACCTGGACGGCGATGGCGACCTTCGCCGCGCTTGCCTTCGTGACCATTGGGCGCGAGTTCTGGTGGGCCGACGATACCAACCGCTTGCGCAAGTGCGATACCAATGCCGACCCGACCAATGAGGCGAACTACACGTCGCTGATCTTTCGCGCCGGCGACAAGAGCTCGAGCATTACGGCGCTGATGGTGACCGCCGCGGGGACCCTCATCATTGCCAAGACTGACGGCCTGTACACCCTCGATGCCGCGGGCGACGACCACCAGCTCCTGCCCTTTCTGAAGTTTGCGCCGAACGCCAACAACGGCAAGGCGTGGGGCCAGTTCGAGAATTCGCTCTATACCAGCTACGGCCCCAACCTGCTGGCGATCGATCCGGCCCTGACCGCGAGCGAGGTCGGGCCGGAGAAGCTGATCGGCAACGACTCAGCGGTGCGGGGGCGGGTGACGGCGTTTGCCGCGGTCGGGACGATGTTCGCCTACGCCGCGGTGTTCAACCCCGATTCGCTCGACGGCTATCTGATGAAGTTCGGCGGCTACGTGCAGAAGGAGGGCGAGACGGTGCACGTCGACGCCTGGCACGGGTCGGTCAGCCCGCCGTTTGTTTCTCGCGCGGTGCAGGCATTGTTCGTCTCGAGCATCGGCGCGCCGACCGGGCATACGCGGACCTATCTCGGCTTCAGCGACGGGTCGGTCGGATGGATGGTCAATCCGTGCGTGCCGAACCCCGCCGCCTGCTCGGCCTATCGGTTCCACACGGGCGATAGCTACGTCGACCTGCCGCTGTGGCACGGCGGCTACCACGCCTCGGTCAAGAGCCTGCGGCACCTGTCAGTGACGGGCCAGGGGTTGAGCCCGACGAACTACGTGACGATCGAATACAAGCTCGACCCTGGGGCGAGCTCCTGGACGGCGTTTGCCAACGTGTTCGACTCAGCGACCTATGAATCGGCGCCGATGCCGATTACGGCGAGCACGGTGCTGGCCGCGTTCCGCGTGCATCTGGTCAACACGGCGAATACGACGAGCCCGCTCGTGTCGGCCGTGTCGATCGGGCACGCGTTGCGGCCGCAGCGATTCATGCAGATCGAGTTCACCATTCTGTGCGCGGATGGGCTGGTGCGGCGGGACGGGGTGCCGATGCGGATCGGGCGGCGCCAGATCCAGCACGTCGTGACGCAGGCCGTCGATACCCCGGGGGCAGTGTCGTGCACGCTGCCCGACGAGAGCGTGCACGACCTGAGTTTCACCGATTACGCGATCTCGCAGAGTTTCGACGAGGTGGGGCGCCAGTGGCGCGGGTCGCTGACCGTCAAGGCGGTGCAGTGGGACATGACGACGACGGAGGTGTGATCGATGGCGCGTATCGAGACTGACCCCAATTACTCGAGCCCGACCTTTAGCCGCGCGACGGCCGGCACGGACCTGTTCAAAAAAGAAGATGTCCAGGCGCTGGCCGCGGCGGTGTCGACGCACGACCACACGTCCGGTAAGGGGTTGATCCTGCCAGCGGCGGCGATCCCGCCGATCACGTCGGCCATGATTCAGGACGGCACGATCACGTCAGCGGACATTCTGGACGGGACGATCGCGACTGCTGATCTGGCGGACGGGGCGGTGACGACGGCGAAGATCGGGCTCAACCAGATTATCGGCCAGGCAATCGACGTGCCCATCAGCAGCAACTTCAGCACCACGTCGACCAATACGTGGGTCGACACCAACGTCGGTGGGACGGGCAGCTTTACGGGCCTGGGGAATGTGCTCGTCCTCTTCAGCCTCATCATCCAGCACTCGGTTTCGAACGCCATCATCTACTTCGGGTGGGGGCTGGATGGCGTTATTCAGCGCCCGATGGGGTTCGTCTCGCCGCACGCGACGGCTGGCTTTCCGCAGCAGTACATGTCGTACGGGCTCATGGTCCCGCTGTCAGGCTCCCACCGGCTGTCGATCATGATCAACAACAGCACGCCCGGGACCGCCAGCTTTCGCTCCGAGGCGTACTCGCAACTGACGGCATGGGAGTTCAAGCGATGAGCATCGATGTCGGCGGCAAGCTGATCAACTTGTCGCAGCTCCAGAACGAGTTGGTTGCGGCATCGGTCCCGGTCGCAAACGGCTTGCTGATTGACGCCAGCAGTCCCGAGCCGATGCCGCCCGGCGACCTGCATCAGCCGCCGGGCGCGACGCTGTTCGCGCTCGACGCGCAGGCGCAGAAGACCGATCTGGCCCCCGCGGCGCAGGCCATCGTCGACGCGCACGTGGCCCTGCGCGACAAGACTGACGCGGAATACGCGGCTGAGTTTCAAGACCCCGCGACGACCGCGGTGCGGCGGCAGGAGATCCGCGACATCACCGGGGGGCTGTTGCCACGCGAGCAGGTGCGGGTCGACAACGGGTTACCGCTCGAGGACCCGCCGGCCGAGGAGGATCCGCTGGTGACAGTCAGAAGCGCGCACGGCGTGACCGATCTGCGCGACGCGATCGTGGCCTATCTGGAGCGGTTCGGTGGCTGACTTCAATATTGGCCCAGGCATCCAGCAGAAAATTGCGGAAACCGGGGATGAGGCCCGCAGTGACGAGCAGTTCATCATTTTGACCCCGGGCGAAAAGGTCAGTCAGACGATCTGTCGCGACTCCATCATGTATTGGCTGGAGCGCGACAATGTCGTGCAGAGGTCCGTGTTTTGAGGTCGCGACCGAGCCGGGTCCGCCGCCTTCAGGCATAGCCTGGAACCCCTGGACGGACATGCCAGGGCAGTACTACTCGTGGACCTGTTCGGCCTGCGCGACCGAATGGACGGAGCGCGCGTGTGGCGCCGACCGCGGTGGTGACGTGTACTCGAACCGCGAGCAGGTCACGTACGCCATTGGCTACCCGTACAACATCAACTCGCAGTACGGACTCATGGATGGCAGCGGCTCGCAACTCCAGCGGGTCCTGCGCGAGTACGCCGGTCTCGAGACGGGCCAAGACTGGCTCAGCTTCGACCAGGCGATGGACATCTACAGTCAGACCTTCGGGCTGATGAGCGGCGCCGCTTTCTACCATTGGGTCGCGGTCCGTGGCGTGCAAAGTGGCGCCCTGTGGCTGGCGAATTCCGCCGAAGGCTACAAGGGGGTCTATAGCACGATGAACAGGGATCAGTACAACGCGCTCGGCGGGTTCTCCTGCATCTGGGTGCCGCAGTGAGCACGCTCGGCATCATCCTGATCGTCTTGTTGGTGCTGCTCGTGTTCGGTGGCTGGGCCGGTCGCGGCAGCTACGGCGGCAACGCCTACTACGGACCGGGCCTGGGGCTGGTGGGGCTGGTCCTGGTCATCTTCCTGGTGCTGGTGCTCGTCGGCGCCGTTCACGTCTGAGGAGGACCTGCGCATGGTGATTCAAGGCGCGCCCGCATGGGCATCGGTCGGCGCAGTCATCGCCCTGGTGGTGGCATTGCTAGCGATTCTCGGGTTGTTGGGCGTGTTGCCGTTCACCGCGACGGTGGTGTTCGGGCTGCTGACGGCGCTCGCGATCGCGCGCCTCGTGTGACTCCGAACGGCTGGCACGAGGCGCCGTCGGTGACCATCACCCGGCTCATCTGCCAGCTGCTGCTCTCGGTCGGGATCCTGTCCGTGTGCCTGTGGCTCCTGCTCACGCGCCCCGAATTCAATGCCGCCGTGGGCCTGCTGACCGGCACCGTCCTGGGCGCCTGGTTCAGTCTCGTGCGCGAGCCGCGGGCCCGCTAAAGGCGTATGGCGTGGCCCCCACGATGGTCTTCTGGCACGGCGATGCCGCTGAGCAGGTGGCCTTGCTCCAGGCCGTGGCGCGTAACTGCACGTGCTCGAGTGACGATGGGATCGTCAACGGCTCGTGCCCGGCGCACCGGGCATTGCTTGACCAACGCTGGCTCGACCACGTGCTCTTCTATCGCCACATTGCGCCGCAGTTACTGGCTGAAGAGTTCTTCGCCAGACAAGAACCGCCAGGTTTTCCCAGCCAGGAGCATGTGGATGTTGCCCTGGCTGACGCCGAACTCTCGGGCTAGGGCGTATTGGCTAGTCCCGCCATCTTTGTAACGGCGGCGTATGTCGATCACCTGCTCCGGCGTCAACTTTTTGGACATTCGGCTACGAACGAGCATGTCCTGGGTATTTTCGCGAGGTGAGCCAGTCCGTAAATGGGTTGGCCGGACACACGTTGGGTTGTCACACGAATGGAGCACCCACCCTTCTGGTGGAAACCCGTGACTGAATTCGTACGCGATCCACGGCGCGGGCAGTCCAGAGTGACTGCGGTGCCACACGGTGAAACGTCCATAGCCCTTCGCGTCTCGGGTCGCCGTCCAGAGCCAGCAGTCACCGCTCATGTCCACCTTAGACCAGAAACGCTCGAAATCCCCAGGCGTCAGCGGGGTCAGCATCCGCGTCAATTCTACCAGCGTTTAGATGGCCTGCTGTTCGCGCGGCACCTGAGCGAACGGCTGCTGCTCGAGGAATTCAACGCTGGGCCAGCACGACCAGCACCCCGCACGCGATAGCGATCAGCAGGACCACCAGCAGCGGCCCGACGTAGTCCCGCACTCATCGGCATTCTATTGGTCCCGAACGTGCGCTGAGGGGCTGCATGGACCCCCTTATGCTGATTCTGATCGTGCTGCTCGTGCTGCTCGTGGCCGGGGGCGTTGGCTTCTACCGTCGCTAGACACCGGTCACGATGCGAGTGACCAGGTACTCGAACCAGTGACGGACCGGCGGGCCGAAGGCATATGCGCCGCCAAGGACCAGGAGGGCCACGGTCGCGACTAAGAGGGAGGACTCGACCGTGGTTTGCCCCTGGCGGCGCACGTCGCCAGCGTGACACTGGGGCAGTCAGGCGTCATGAAGAATTGTCAGCGGTTACAGTCAAGCCGTCAGGCGAGCCACACCGCGGGGGAAATCTCACCGAGTCGCGCCCCCGCGGGCCTTCGTTCGGGCTCGTGGCCGTTTGGCATCTATAAGGGCAGTTAGAGCTACCAAAAACTAGGCTGCGCGCTCGAGGTCCGCGCCCCACTGATCGGCCATTGCCGCGGCGATCCCTGGCAGCGTCCGGCTGCGATCCTTGGCATGTCTGGCAACACCCATCGGCCGCCGCTCGCGGCTGACTCGCGTGACGTAGTTGGCTTGAATCCACGGCGTCGCGCCCGCCTGCACGACCGTCGCCATCAGCGGCGGCAAGCCCTTGAGCCACAGGCACGTCCGCTTGGTGTACTGGTCGCCGAAGTAGTACGGCTCGACGACCTGGTCGGGGCGGCGCCACATCGAGTTCAGCTTGCCGATGGGATTCTCGACAGCTACCCGCGGAATCGGCGCGTGGTACAGGGCCAGGACGAAATCGGCCGCAGCTCGCGCGAGCTCGCCGCGCCCAGGCTCATTCCACCAGCGGGCGCCAGACCGCGCAAGATACGTACAGGGCGGGTGCGCCACCATCAGATCCCACCCGTCGGCGAGGACCTCGAGCACATCGCCGACGATGTGCTGGCCCGGTCGCTCAGTCTCGATCAGGTCGCACGACCAGGCGTCGTGGCCGCGGGCGGCGAAGGCATCGCGGACGATCGCCGAGAACTCACAGGCGACCAGGACCTTCACTCACAAATTTAAACAGGTCCCGGAATCACGCACAAGTTTGGTCCCGCTAACGGCACTTAGAGCTATCAAACGCCAGCCGCATCGCGGTCGGTGTATGCCTGCACTCGCGCTTCTAGCGACTGTCGCCAATGGCGGGTGCCCTTTCCGCCACAGTGCCTGCCAACCCCGAGCAATGCCCAGTCGCAGTCTGTTTGTGGCATTGTCTGATCTGTGCCGGCCATGATGGCGGCCTCGATCTCATCAGTGTCGCCGCTGCATGAGTGGACATGGACAGTCTGATCCCCGTATTCGCCAAAGTGCCAGGCGATGGCGTGGAACCAGTGCCGATGGTTGGTCACTCAAGCCCCACTATGTCGCCCAAGCGTGGCGAGCAGCGTGTCAACCGCTGGCTGAGCGCCTTCGAGCCTCTCCACGTATTGGTCGCTGCCGCCGGTCAGGTATTGAAGTGCAAGGCGCATAGCCGCCCGCAGCCGCTCGTTGTCTTCTGACAACCGCTTGACGTGGTCGGCCCATTGCCTATCGGCCAGTACCAAACGCTCGTTCTCGGCTTGCAGTTGGCTGCCAGCTTCGATCAGATGCTCTCGTTCCGCACGCAGCCGCTCGTTCTCGCGGGCCA
>Ga0070675_100000196_pt1 | contig 38134 bp, 38 predicted proteins | sample KBSM43metaG_FD_65343 | JGI IMG/M metagenome (GOLD analysis project Ga0070675, IMG submission 65343) | Miscanthus rhizosphere microbial communities from Kellogg Biological Station, Michigan, USA - KBS M4-3 metaG | ecosystem: Host-associated > Plants > Roots > Rhizosphere > Soil ... | reverse complement strand
GATGTCGATCCCGGCCCGCTCGAGGATCGCCTCGCGAAGGGTGATCCGCCGCCAGGGCGGAGCGAAGTCGATCTCCGTCTCGCCGCGGGGCACTTTCGTCGTCCCCAGCACCCGCTCGGCGACCTCGGCGACGAGCATCTCCAGGTCGTGCGCGGTCTTCTCGTAGTCGGCGTAGGCCTCGTACCACTCCAGCATCGTGAACTCGGGGTTGTGCTTGTGGGAGACGCCCTCGTTGCGGAAGTCCTTGCCGAGCTCGTAGACGCGGTCGATGCCGCCGACGACGAGGCGCTTGAGGTAGAGCTCGGTCGCGATCCGCAGGTAGAAGTCGCGGTCGAGCGCGTTGTGGTGGGTGGTGAACGGGCGTGCGAGGGCGCCGCCGTAGAGCGGCTGCAGGACCGGCGTCTCGACCTCGACGAAGTCGTGCTCGTCGAACCAGCGGCGGATCTCGCTGATCGTGCGGGCGCGGACCCGGAAGATCTCGCGGCTCTCCTGGTTGGCGATCAGGTCGAGCTCGCGGCGGCGGAAGCGGGTCTCGGTGTCCTCGAGGCCGTGGAACTTATCCGGCGGCGGCCGCAGGCTCTTCGCCAGCAGGCGCCAGTGGTCGATCGCCAGCGAGAGCTCACCGCCGCGGCGGGTCGCCATTGCCGTCCCCTCGGCGCCGACGATGTCGCCGAGGTCGAGGTCGATCAGCAGCTCGTAGGCCTCGTCGCCGAGCACGTCCTTGCGCGCGTGCAGCTGGATCTGGCCGCTGCCGTCGCGGAGGTCGAGGAAGCAGGCCTTGCCGTGGCCGCGGCGGGCGACGATCCGCCCGGCGACGCGGTGACGCGAGTCGGTCTCGGCCCCCGCCTGCAGCCCCTTGTGGGCCGCCCTCACCTCGCCGATGTCCTCGCGGCCGGAGAACTCGTGCGGAAACGGCTCGATCCCCGCCTCCCGAATCCGCTCCAGCTTCTCGCGCCGATCCTCGAGAACCTGCGAGAGGTCCTGCTGCTGCTCGGTTGACTCCTCGCTCATCGGGGAGCGAGCCTACCTAGCCTCAGGCCTTCTCGATTTTCGTGATTTTAAGTTTTTTCTTCGGCCCGCGCGGGACCTCGACGGTGACGATGTCGTTGCGCTTTTTCCCGATCAGGGCTTTGCCGATCGGGGACTCGTTCGAGAGCTTGTGCTCGAGCGGGTTCGCCTCGGTCGAGCCGACGATCTGGAATTTCTGCGAGTCGCCGCTCTTCTGGTCTTTGACGTGGACGATCGAGCCGAAGGCGACTTCGTCGGTGCTGATCGCCTTCTCGTCGATCACCTGGGCACGCCGCAGTTTCTCTTCCAGCTGCGCGATCCGGCCCTCGAGCAGCGCCTGTTCGTTCTTGGCGTCGTCGTATTCGGCGTTCTCGGAGATGTCGCCGTCCTCGCGAGCCTCCTTGATCCGGGCCGCGACCTCCCGGCGTTTGGTCGTCGAGAGAAACTCGATTTCCTCTTTGAGTTTTTCCAGCCCCTCCGGGGTGATGACGGCCTGACGCACTTCGGGACCTCGCTTTGAATTGGAAAAGGGAGCCCTTCCGGTCTCCCAGACCTAAAAAAACGCCCCGATGCACCTAGTCAAAGGCGGCACACCCGGGCAGGGAGCGCGCGATTATAGCGACACCGGCTGGCCGGCCAAGGGGGCCGCGAGAGAGCCCACCAGCTCCCGCGCCCGGGGCAGATCGGCGCTGCGCTGGAGCTCGTCGGCGACCTCCTTCGGCGCCTCCAGCCGCTCCACGTACCAGGGGTGGAATTTGCGCAGGTAGCGCTGGGCGCGCTCGGCACCGAGGTGCTCCTCGGCACGGTCCACCACCCACAGCCACTCGGCCACCATCTCCTCCCGGGTGGGCGGGGAAAGGCGCCTGCCGGTCAGTTCCTCGAAGACCCAGGGGTTGCCGAAGGAGCCGCGGGCGATCATCACCGCGTCGGCGCCCGACTCCTCGTAGGCGCGGCGGCCGGCGTCGGCGCTATCGAGACCGCCGGAGACGATCACCGGGACCTCGACCCGCTCGACCAGCTCGCGGGTCAGCGCATAGTCGGGCTTGCCCTTGTGCCCTTTGGTGGCGGCGCGCGGATGGAAGGCGATCGCCGCCACGCCGGCCTCCTCGGCCAGCCGGATCGCCAGCTCGAAGCCGGAGCGGTCGCCGGCCTCGATCCCCGAGCGCAGCTTCACGGTCACCGGCAGCCCGCTGCCCTCGGCGGCGGCCCGGACCAGCGCCAGGGCAAGATCGGGGTCGCGGAGAAGCTGAGCGCCGGCCCCGGTCTTCCGCACCTTCGGCACCGGGCAGCCCATGTTGATGTCGATCAGGTCGGCCCCGGCTTCGGCGGCGATCTCGGCGCCCGAGCGCATCACTTCGGGGTCGTGCCCGAACAGCTGCATCGAGACCGGGTGCTCGTCCGGGTGGATCCGCATCAGCTCCCGCAGGGTGCGCTCGTTGCGGTAGTGGAGGGCGAAGCTGGAGACCATCTCCGAGATCGCGAGCCCGGCGCCGTGGCGTTTGGCCTGCAGGCGGACGAACCAGTTGCCGATCCCGGCCAGCGGCGCCAGCAGGACCCGGTTGGCGATCGGCACGCCGCCGATCTCGAAGGGGTCGGTCAGGGCCGGGCGGGCAGCTTCATTGTCAGCGGTTCCGCTCATGGATCAATCGCAGTCCCTTCAAGGTCAGCAGATCGTCGACCTCGTCGATCGTCTCGGTGAAGGGGACGACGGTCGCGGCGTAACCGCCGGTGGCGAGCAGCCGCGGGTTCGGCAGCTCCTCTTCCATCCGCCGGACGATGCCGTCGATCAGGCCGGCGAAGCCGTAGACGAAGCCGGACTGGATCGCCGCCCGGGTCGAGCGGCCGATCGCCTCGGTCGGCTGGTCGAGATCGAGCCGGGTGATCCGGGCGGCGCGTTCGATCAGAGCGCTGAGCGAGGTCGCGAGGCCGGGGCCGATCGCGCCGCCCAGGTACTCGCCCTCGGCGGAGACGGCGTCGATGTTGATCCCGGTGCCGAAGTCGACGACGACGCAGGCCTCACCGAAGCGGGCGTAGCCGGCGATCGCGTTGACGAGCCGGTCGGCCCCGACCTCGAGCGGGTTCTCGATCCGGATCGGCATCCCCGTCTTCACGCCGGGGCCGATCGTCAGGCACTCGGCGCCGAGGTAGCGCCGCGAGAGCTCTTCGAACTGACTGCCGAGCGGTGGCACCACCGAGGAGACGCAGACCGCGTCGACCTCGCCGAAGGACATGCCCGAGAGGGAGAAGAGGCCGGCGATCCGCTCCGCCAGCTCGTCGCCGGTCGCGCCCGAGCGGGTCTGGAAGCGCCAGTGCTCGACCAGCTCCTCGCCCTCGAAGGCGCCGAGATGGGTCTGGGTGTTGCCGACGTCGGCGGCGAGCAGCATGCGGCGGATTATCCCCGCGCCGGACTGGCTGGGTAGCCAAACGGGTGCGGTTGTGCATAGGATCGCCCGCGATGGACGCCCGCCTCTACGTGATTCCCGGCTCCCACCCGAGCGCCGCCGTGCAGCTGATGCTCGAGCACAAGGGCATCCCCTACAAGCGCAAAGACCTGATGCCGGTGGTCTCCAAGGGCGTCCTGCGGGCGGTCGGCTTCCCCGGCATCACCGTGCCGGCGCTGAAGATCGAGGGGGACAAGGTGCAGGGCTCGCGCCAGATCGCACGGGAGCTGGAGCGGCTGCGCCCCGAGCCGCCGCTCTTCCCCCCCGACCCCGAGCAGCGGACCGCGGTCGAAGAGGCCGAGCGCTTCGGCGACGAGGAGCTGCAGCACCCGATCCGGCAGCTGCTCTGGTGGGGGTTCAAGCAGGACCGCTACCCGATCGCGAGCTACTCGGAGGGCGCCAAGCTCGGCGTTCCGATCGGCCTCGCGGTGAAGACCGGCGGCCCCCTCGTCGCCCTCTCGGCCCGCTTCAACGAAGCCAGCGACGAGAACGCCCGGGCGGCGCTGACCAAGCTCCCGGTCCTGCTCGACCGCGTCGACGCCTGGGTCGAGAGCGGCGTCCTCGGTGGCGAGCGCCCGAACGTCGCCGACTTCCAGATCGCGCCCAGCATCGGCCTCGCGATGACCCTCGACGACCTCCGGCCGGCGATCGAGAACCGCCCCGCCGCCACCCTGGCGCGGCGCTTCGTCCCGAACTACCCGGGCAAGATGCCGCCGGTCCTACCGGCCGAGTGGCTTGACCCGCTGGCCGGGCCCCAGGCCGTCTAGCGCCGCCGCGAGGCGCGTCCCGTCGGGCAGCGCCAGCTCCGGGTCCAGCTCCAGCAGCGGCACGAGGACGAAGCGGCGGGTGGTCACCTCGCGGTGCGGCAGGGTCAGGCGGTCGCTGCTGAGCTCGAGGTCGCCGAGGAGGAGCAGGTCGACGTCGAGCGGGCGGGGGCTGTGGCGGGGGGCGTCGAAGGAGCGGCCGCGCGCGGCCTCGACTCGCTTGCAGGCGCCGAGCAGCTGCTCGGGCTCGAGCGCGGTGCGGATGCGGACGGCGGCGTTGAGGAAGTCGGGCTGGTCGAGGACCTCGCCGACCGGCTCGGTCACGTAGGTGGAGGAGACGGCGTCGACCTCGATTCCCTCCGCTACGAGCAGCTCGACCGCCGCCCGCAGGTGGCCGCCGGCGTCGCCGACGTTGGAGCCGAGGCCGAGGTAGCCGGTCCGCATCTCCGCGGCCACGGGCTAGCCCTCGTCGTCTTCTTCTTCGACCGCGCGCTCCTGGGTGACCTCGACGGCCACCTCCTGGATCGCCAGCGGCAGCGGCGGCTCCGGCTTGGCGGCGCGGACCCGGACCGATTCGCAGCCGTAGCGCTCCATCAGCCGCTCCCCGACCACCTGCGCCAGGCGCTCCAGGGTCTTGTAGCTGCGCTCGGTCGCGGCGAGGGTGACGATGTCGCAGACGGCGCCGTAGTCGACCGTGTCCTCGAGCCGGTCGGTGAGGACCGCGTCGCAGTCGGGGACGTCGAAGGAGATGTCGAACTCGAGCCGCTGCCCCACCTCCTGCTCGGCGTCGGAGACGCCGTGGTGGGTGTAGATCGAGAGCCCGCGCAGCTCGATTTCGGCGCTCGACTCGGTCCCGTTGCCGTGGCTCTCCATGCTCTGGAACCTACCCGAGGATCGCCGTCGCGACGGTCAGCGCCTGGCGCACCTCGGCGACGTCGTGGACGCGCAGGACCTCGGCGCCCTCGGCGGCGGCGAGGACCGAGGAGGCGATCGTGCCGCCAAGGCGCTCGTCGGCGGCGGAGCCGTCGAGCCTGCCGATGAAGCTCTTGCGCGAGGTGCCGATCACCAGCGGCCTTCCCAGCTTTCGCAGCTCCCCGAGCCGGCGCAGCAGCTCCATGTTGTGCGCGGCGGTCTTGCCGAAGCCGATCCCCGGGTCGAGCCAGATCCGCTCCTCGCCGATGCCGGCGGCGACCGCCGCTTCGAGCCGCTCGGCGAGGAACGCCCCGACCTCGGCGACGACGTCCTCATAGCGCGGGTCGTCCTGCATCGTCCGCGGCTCGCCGAGCATGTGCATGAGGACGACGGCGGCGCCGCGCTCGGCGCAAACGGCGGCCATCTCCGGATCGCCGCGCAGGGCGGTGACGTCGTTGACGATGCTGGCACCGGCATCGAGAGCGGCCTCCGCAACCCGAGCCTTGGAAGTGTCCACAGAGACGTCACAGTCGATGTCACTTAGTCCCCCGATAACGGGGACAACTCGCCGCAGCTCCTCCTCGGCGTCCACGGCCTCCGCCCCCGGCCGCGTCGATTCGCCGCCGACGTCGAGGATCGCGGCTCCCGCCGCGGCCAGCTCCCGCCCGTGGACAATCGCCGCCTCGGGATCGAGGTAGAGGCCGCCGTCGGAGAACGAGTCGGGGGTCACGTTCACGACCCCCATGAGTTTCGCCACGGGGATCTCGCTAGCTGGCGTCGCCGCCGGCGAAGCCTGGCTTCGGGCGCGGCATGGGGCGGCTGCCCTCGCGGGCGGCCTTTTCCGGCTCGGGCGCGGGCTCGGCCGGCTCCGCCGGGGGCTCGTCGTCGTCGGCGAAGACCTCCGAGGCAGACTTGCCTTCGAGCAGGGCGACGAACTCCTTGGCGTCGATCGTCTCCCGCTCCAGCAGCAGTTTCGAGACCCGCTCGAGATCGTCCCGGCGCTCGTTCAGCAAGCCCTTCGCGGTCTGGTGGGCGCTCTCGACGATGCGGCGGATCTCGTCGTCGATCTCGCGGGCGATCTCGTCGGAGTAGTCGGGCTCGGAGCTGAACTCACGGCCGAGGAAGGGCTGTCCGCGGTCGTGGCCGAAAACGCGGGGGCCGAGGCGCTCGGACATCCCGAAGCGCATCACCATCTGCTTCGCCGTCTCGGTCACCTTTTCGAGGTCGTTCGAGGCCCCGGTGGTGATCTCACCGAAGACGATCTCCTCGGCGGCGCGGCCGCCCAGGGTCATCGCCATCGTGTCGGTCAGCTCGGCGCGGGTGGTCAGGAACTTGTCCTCGGTGGGAAGGCTGATCGTGTAGCCGAGCGCCTGGCCGCGGCTGATGATCGAGATCTTGTGGACCGGGTCGGTGTTCTCGAGCAGCTGGCCGACGATCGCGTGGCCGACCTCGTGGTAGGCGGTCACGAGCCGCTCCTTCTCGCTCATCACCCGGGTTTTCTTCTCGGGGCCGGCGATCACGCGCATGATCCCCTCCTCGAGCTCCTTCATCGTGATCTCGCGGCTGCCGGAGCGGGCGGTCAGCAGCGCCGCCTCGTTGATCAGGTTGGCGAGGTCGGCGCCGGTGAAGCCGGGGGTCTGGCCGGCGAGCGTGTCGAGGTCGATCTCCCGGCCCAGCGGCTTGCCGCGGGTGTGGACCTCGAGGATCTTCTTGCGGCCCTTGCGGTCGGGGCGGTCGACGACGACCTGGCGGTCGAAGCGGCCGGGCCGCAGCAGCGCCGGGTCGAGGATGTCCGGCCGGTTGGTCGCGGCGATCAGGATGATGTTGTCCTTCATTTCGAAGCCGTCCATCTCGACCAGCAGCTGGTTCAGGGTCTGCTCGCGCTCGTCGTGACCGCCGCCCATGCCGGCGCCGCGATGGCGGCCGACGGCGTCGATCTCGTCCATGAAGATGATGCAGGGGGAGTTCTGTTTCGCCTGCTCGAAGAGGTCGCGGACGCGGCTGGCGCCGACGCCGACGAACATCTCGACGAAGTCCGAGCCGGAGATCGAGAAGAACGGCACCCCGGCCTCGCCGGCTACCGCGCGCGCCAGCAGCGTCTTCCCGGTGCCGGGCGGTCCGTATAAGAGGACGCCCTTCGGGATCCGCGCGCCGAGCGCCTGGAACTTCTTCGGGTTCTCGAGGAATTCCTTGATCTCCTCCAGCTCCTGGACCGCCTCGTCGACGCCGGCGACGTCGCGGAAGGTGATTTTCGGCGCGTCGACCGACATCCGCTTCGCTTTCGATTTGCCGAAGTTCATCACCCGGCTGCCGCCGCCCTGCATCTGGTTCATCAGGAAGATCCAGAAGACGAAGAAGAGGACAAAGGGCAGGATCAGGGTCAGCAGCGAGAACAGGCTGGAGCTGCCCGAGCCGTGCACGTCGGTCTTGACGTCGTATTTGTTGAGGAGGTTGACGAGGCTTTCTTCGCCGTCCGGTGGATAGCCGGTGGAGAAGCTTTCGCCGTTGGTCCGCTTGACGTCGAGCGTGTTGTCCTTCGTGTTGACGTCGACTTCGTCGATTTCTTCCTTGGCGATCAGCCCCTTGCTGGGCTGAATGAGTTCGTTGTAGGCCGGGGCATCGCTACCGCTCCCGCCGGTGATGATCTTCGAGGCGACGAACGCCAGGATCACGACGAGGAGGATCGGAAAGGCCGCGCTTTTGAAAAACCGCCTCAAAGGTGAGAATCAGCGTACCAGGGCGGATTTTGCGGGCTACTCCGCAAGCGCGGCGACGAAATCCAGGTTTCGGTACTTCTGCGCGTGGTCGAGTCCGTAGCCGATCGCAAAGCGGTTCGCGATCTCGAAGCCCACGTATTTCGGCGAGAGGTCGACCCGCAGCCGCTCCGGCTTGGTCAGCAGCGCGCAGGCCTGCAGCGAGGCGGGACGGCGGGCGTTGAGGTTGCGCATCAGGTACTGCAGGGTGAGGCCGGAGTCGATGATGTCCTCGACGATCAGGACGTCACGGTCTTCGATCGGCGCGTCGAGGTCCTTGAGGATGCGGACGACGCCCGAGGAGTCGGTCTGCGAGCCGTAGCTGGAGACGGCCATGAAATCGATCTCGCAGGGGACCTCGATGTGGCGCATCAGGTCGGCGAGAAAGAGGACGGCTCCCTTCAGCACCCCGACCATGATCAGCTCCCGGCCGGCGTAGTCGCGGCTGATCTCCGCCCCCAGCTCCGCGATGCGGCGCTGCAGTTCCTCTCTGGCGACGAGAGTCTCGCCGATCGCGGGGTCCGACACGGCGCGCAGTCTAGATCGAAGCCGGTCGACGGGACGATTTCCCTACATATAGGGGTACTTTCGTCCCGTCAGCCTTGTTCGGCGCGGAGGACGCCGCCTTCGAGGACGGCGCGGACGCCGGAGCCGAGGTCGAGCGTGGAGCCGCCGCGGCTGAGGCCGGCGACCTGCTCGGCGAAGCGGGCGGCGCCGGCGACGGGGCGCCCGGCGGCCTCGTCGGCGAGGCGCTGGAGGACGAGGCGGCGCAGGGCGGGGTGCAGCTCGGCGAAGCGCCGGTGGGAGATCGACCCCTCCCCCGCCGCCAGCTCGGCGTCCACGAGCGAGTCGAGCAGCTCCGCCTCCTCGCGCAGCAGCGCCGCCGTCCGCAGCACGTTCTCCTTCGCCGCGGGGTGGATCCGCTCCAGCGCCGGGACCAGCTCGCGCCGCAGGAGACTGCGCTTGTACTCGCCCTCCTCGTTCGTCGCGTCGTCGCGCCAGGCCAGCCCCCGCTCCTCGCAGTAGGCGGTCGTCTCGGCGCGAATCGTCGTCAGCAGCGGGCGGGCGAGGCGGCCGTCGCGCGGGCGCATCCCCAGCAGCGCCCGACGGCTGGGCGAGGAGGCGAGGCGGTAGAGGATCGTCTCGACCTGGTCGTCGGCGGTGTGGCCGGTGACGATCGTCGCGTCGATCTCCTCGGCCAGCCGCGCCGCCGCCGCGTAGCGCTCCTCTCGCGCCCAGGCCTGGAGATTGCCGCCGCCCACCTCCCGCTGCGGCCGCTCAATTTCGAGCGGGACGCCGAGCCGGGTGCAGAGCTCCTCGCAGTGGCGCTCGTCCGCGTCGGCCTCCTCGCGCAGCCCGTAGTTGACATGGAGCGCCGTCACCGCCTCCGCCCCGCGCGCCCGCACCGCCAGGTCGAGCATGCAGACCGAGTCCCGCCCACCGGAGAGCATCGCCACGAGCGGGGCCGGGCCGGCGACCAGGCCGCCGGCTTCGACCCGCTCCAGCAGCCCGGCCGCAGTCATCTCGCCCGCACGACGAAGAGTTCGGTGGGGGCCGGGAACCCCTTGAGGCTGACCTCGCCGATCGGCTCCAGCTCGAGGCTCTCATCGCCGGCGATCGCGCCGCAGACGGCGTCGGTGACCAGCACCTCGCCGGCCAAGGCGCGGTTGACCACGCGGTGGACGAGGTTGACCTGGCTGCCGAAGTAGTCGCCGTCGCGGTAGACGGCGTCGCCGTAGTGGATCCCGACCCGCGGCTGCGGCCGCTGCGGGAAGCGGGAGAGGAAGTCGACCGCCCAGCGGGTCAGCGAGGCGGCGTCGGGCGAGACCACCATCACCTCGTCGCCGATCGTCTTCACGATCGTCGCCTCGCGCGGCAGCGTCCCTTCGACCCCGGCGACGAAGTTCTCGACCACGTCGAGCGCCTCGATGTCCCCCTCCTCCTCGGTGTAGCGGGTGAAGCCGGTGAGGTCGATGAAGCAGAGGGCGACGTGGACGTGGCCGAGCTCGATTTCCGCCGTGTCCATCCCCGCGTCGGCCTCCATGTGCCCGACCACGTCCTGTTCGACGAAGAAGCGCAGGTAGCGCTCGTGCAGGTACTCGGTCAGCGGCGCCGCCAGCGGCAGGATGTCGGCGGCGAGCTCCCCCATCTCCTCCGCCATTTCCAGCTCCGGCACCGCGTCGCGGATCAGCGGCTCGTGGACGTAGAGATGGAAGAGCCGCACCTCGGCGTCGGCGATCCGCCGCATCGACTGCGCGTAGACCCGGACCAGCTGCAGGAAGGCGATGAGCGGGAAGCCAGCGGCGAGGACGCGGGCGCAGTGCCGCAGCGCCGCCAGGTCCTCCTTACTCAGATCACGCTGGCCCTTGGGCGTGCCGAGGATGACGAGGATCCGCTCGACCAGCTCCGGCTCCAGCCCCGTCTCCGCCGCCGCCTGCTCAACCGTGACCGCCTCCTCCGAGCCCGAGAACAGCTCCTCGGTGAACCCGAAGGCGAGCCTCCCCTCCTGCCCCGCGCTCTTCAGGTCCTCCAGGGAGTACCCCCGCTCGCGCATCCGCGCCACCACCCGCGCCTGCGCCGCCGCCGCCGCGGTCCAGCGACCTTTGCGAACGGGAACGATCTTCTCCTCCGCCCACCGTTTCAGCGTCGAAACGGGAACCCCCGACCGCCGCGCCGCCTCTGAGAGGGAAATTCGTTCGTCGGCCACGGGCCGAGGCTAGCCACCACAAACAAACGGGGCGGCCCGAAGACCGCCCCGCTGGCTCTTGTTCCTGGGTCGTCAGAGCGCCCCGTGGGGGATCAGGTGGGGATCTCCGACTCCTCGTGCAGCTGGAGAACCGACTGGCCGTCCTCCCCGGTGCGGATGCGAATCGCCTCCTCCACCGGCAGCACGAAGATCTTGCCGTCGCCGACCTCGCCCGTGCGGGCGTGCCTGAGGATCGCCTCGACGACGACGTCCTTGTCTTTGTCCTCGACGACGACCTCCAGCTTGATTTTCGGCCGGACGTTGACGGTGAGGGTCGAGCCGCGGTAGCGCTCGACGATGCCCTTCTGGCGGCCCGAGCCCTTGGCCTCGATGATCGACAGGGACGGGAATCCCTTGTCGAGCAGCTCGGCCCGGATCGGCTCGAACGCCTCGTGGCGGATGTACGCCTCTATCTTCTTCATGCGCTCAAGCCTCCTAGGACTCGCTGGTCATCGGGGTGACGGTCGCCGGCGAGGAGGCCGGCGCGGCTTTCGGCTTGTTGCCGTATACCGCACCGGTCGAGTACTCCGGCTGGGGGATGAACTGCTCCGGGTACCCGTACATCCCGTGCTCGGAGATGTCGAGGCCGGCGTCCTCCTCCTCCGCCGTCACCCGCAACCCGATCGTCTTCTTGATCGCGAAGAAGATCGCGTAGGAGGCGACGAAGACGCAGGCGAAGGCAACCGCCACCCCGAGCGCCTGGGCGCCAAGCTGGTGGAAGGAGCCGCTGTACCAGAGGCCTGGATCGCCGACTTCGTTCAGGTCGGCCAGCCGCGGCGAGGTGAAGATGCCGCAGGAGAGCGTGCCCCAGATCCCGGCGAGGCCGTGGGCAGAGAGCGCGCCGACCGGGTCGTCGATCAGCTTCTCGATCGCGAGGACGCCGTAGACGACGACCACGCCGGCGATCGCGCCGATGATCGGGGCGGCCCAGTACTCGACGTAGCCGGAGGGGGCGGTGATCGCGACGAGGCCGGCGATGGCGCCGTTGCCGGCCATGCCGATGTCGATCGTCTTCGTCTTCATCCACATGATCGCGACCGCGGCGACGACGCCCGCGGCGGCGGCGAGGTTGGTGACGACGACGACTTCGGCGAAGCGGCCGCCGATCGCGCCGAGGGTCGAGCCGGGGTTGAACCCGAACCAGCCGAGCCAGAGGATGAGGACGCCGAGGCCGACCAGCGGCATCGAGTGCCCCGGGATCGCCCGCGGTTTGCCGTCCTTCGTGTACTTGCCGATCCGCGGGCCGAGCAGCAGCAGCGCCGCGAAGGCGCCGGTCGCCCCGATCAGGTGGACCACGGTGGAGCCGGCGAAGTCCTGCATCCCGACGTTCACCTGCAGCCAGCCGCCGCCGAAGATCCAGTGGCTGAGGATCGGGTACAGAACGGCGCTGAAGATGATCGCGTAGATGACGTAGGCGCCGAACTTGATCCGCTCCAGGGTCGCGCCCCAGACGATCTCCAGCGAGACGGCGCAGAACACGAACTGGAAGAACATGAACGCGGCCGGGCTGATCGAATACGTTTCGACGAAGGGGATGCTCGAGCCGGCTTCTTCGATCGAGGAGCCGACGTTGAGGAAGAACCCGTGCGTCCCGGCGATCTCACCGAGCCCGCCGAACGCCAGAGCGAAGCCGACCGCCCAGTAGCAGAGCGAGGCGATCGAGAAGTTCACCAGCACCTTCGCGACGCCGGCGCCCGCGTTCTTGGCGCGGGAGAACCCGACCTCCAAGAGCAGGAACCCGGCCTGCATGAACATCACTAAGCAGGCGGCGACGATCACCCACATCGCGTTGATGCTGGCCTCCGGGGTTTCCAGGATCGGCGTCTGCGCACCGAGGGCGATGCCCGGCAGCACCAGCGAGGCGATCGCGGCAACCGGAGCGGCGATCATCAACCTCCTTTTCATTCCATTCCTCCTAGCCCGCCGGGGTTCACGGCCCCGCCGGTCGCGTTTGGATTACGCGCTCCAAGCTATGGACGGACCTGGAAGCGGTCTTTAGACGGCTGGAGCAAATCCGAGTGGCTTCGTTTCTCCCCGGTGTCGGCACCGTGCCCGGGCGGCTAGATTCGGCGACGCCGATGCCCGCCCGCCTCCGACCCTCCGCCCCGATCGCCGCCGACGCGATCCTCGTCGGCGACCCCGGCCGGGCGCTGATGCTGGCGCAGGAGCTGCTCGAGCAGCCGAAGATGAGCAACCACGCGCGCGGCCTCTGGGGCTACACCGGGCGCAGCGCCGCGGGCCACGAGCTGACGATCCAGTCGACCGGGATGGGCGGCCCGAGCGCCTCCGTCGTCCTCGCCGACCTGGCCGAGCTGGGCGTGCGGCGGGCGATCCGCATCGGCACCTGCGCCTCGCTGGGGGACCTTGAACTCGGCGACCTCGTCGTGGTGGGGTCCGCGCGGGTCGGGTTTGCGTCCCCTGAGGACGGAAAAACGCCCCTGCCCGACCGGGAATTGACCGAAGGGCTACAGGCGCGGCTTCCCGAGGCGCCCGTGGCCTCGGTGGTCAGTCTCGACAGCCTCTACCGGCCGGAGCGCGACCTTCCCTCCGTCCTCGCCGAGGTCGCCGATATGCAGACCGCCTCCCTCCTCGCCACCGCCGCCGAGCACGGGGTCGCCCTCGCGGCCCTTCTCATCGTCGCCGAGAAGAGCGCCGCCGGTCAGCTGCGGGACGAGGACCTCGAGGAGATGGCGAAACGAGCCGGGCACGCCACCGCGGGGGTACTCTCACCCTAAGGTTGAGGGTTAGCTTTCGCCTTCTTCGGCTCGCTTTTCGCCTTCTCGCGCCGCAAGGCGCCGAGCTCGCGGCTGAGGTCGTCGATAGCCTCCTCGACGTCCTCGAGGCGCTGGGAGAACGAGCGCAGTCTGCGCTCCAGCCGTTCGACATCCGTCGCCGAGGGCAGGTTGAGCGCGCTCATCGCCGCCTGCTGGGCCTCCAGCGCCTTCTCGCGGGCACCGAGAGCGGCGGTCACCGCGTCGTGCAGGGTCGGGTTGTCGATCAGCGCCTGCGCGAGCTCCCCGAGCGCCTGCTCGGCCCGCGCCCGCAACCCATCCTGCTCGAAATCCTCGTAGGTCAAGACACGGCAGCTTAACGAGCGCATCCGGCTCGACTGAAACTCTTGCCTCGCAGCGATGTTTCAGACGATGATTAAGGCCATGTTGGGAGGCGCTCCGCGCGTTGCGGACGCACGTACTACTGGGTAGCTTCCAACGACTGCCCAGGGAGGGGTATCCGAGCGTGGGCAGGGGTCAGACCGGGATGAGAACCAAGTTCGCACTAATCCTCGCCTTCGCCAGCTTCCTGCTGGTCGCCGCGCTGGGCGCCGCCCTGGCCGGCGCCGAGCCGCTCTCGGACAGCTCCACGGTGGACTCGGGCACGACCACCACCGTGCCTTCGCTCACCGCCCCGGCCTGCGCCAACGGCATCGACGACGACGGCGACGGCCTCATCGACGACGCCGACCCAGACTGCGAAACCCCGGCCGACACCGACGAGGCGGGGAGCCCGCCGGCCGATGAAGGCGCGACCGAATCCGATCCGGTTCCGGCTCCCGAAGAAGAAGCGCCGGCCCCCTCCCCCGGCAATAAGCGCGGGGTCGAGGAAGGCTCGACCATCGGCGGCAAAGGCTCCGGCGGCGGCCGCGGCGTCACCCCGAACGACGGCCTGGACAACCCCGCTGGCGGCAGCCGCAACGGCGCGGTGACCGCGCCGAGCGCCAACGGCGGCGGCGACCAGCCCGCCCCGAAAGGTTCGGACGGCGGCTCGCCCTACTCGGCCGGCGGCGCCCCCACCGCCGCCAACCCGACGACGACGATCGCCCCCTTCGGCCCGGCCCCGATCGGCGTCCCCAACTTCGTCATCGACAGCTTCGAAATCCCGCCATTCCTGCTGCCGATCTACCAGGCCTGCGGCACCGAATACGGGATCCCCTGGGAGGTCCTCGCCTCGATCAACAAAATCGAGACCGCCTTCGGCACCAACACCAACGTCTCCAGCGCCGGCGCCGTCGGCTGGATGCAGTTCCTGCCCTCGAGCTGGGAACAGTTCGGGCTCGACGCCAACGGCGACGGCAAGAAAGACCCCTACAACCCCGTCGACGCGATCTGCGCCGCGGCCCACTACCTGAAGCTGGCCGGCGGCAACGACAACCTCTACCAGGCGATCTTCGCCTACAACCACGCCGACTGGTACGTGCAGGAGGTCCTCCTCTACGCCCGCGCCTACGGCCGCCTCCCCTCCGACCTGGTCGGCTCGCTGACCGGCCTCACCGAGGGGGCTCACTTCCCGATCGCCGCCGACGCCCGCTACGCCGACGACGTCGCCGCCCGCGTCGCCCTGAAGAAGGGCGAGAGTCCGGAATACGGCAACGCGGCCGAAGTCATCTCCTCCTCGCCGACCCCGCGCGGGATCAACATCTTCAGCAGGCAGGGCGCCCCGGTCGTCGCCGTCAACGACGGGATCGTCCGCAAGCTCGGCCACTCCGACCGGCTCGGCAACTTCGCCGTCCTCGAAGACACCTACGGCAACCGCTACACCTACGCCGAGCTCGGCCGCCTCGTCCGCGACCGCCGGCTGGTGGTGATGCCGACCGGCCAGGAGAAGCGCGTCCCGGTCGAAAGCCAGAACCTGCGGCCGCGGCTGCGCGCCTTCCCGGAGCGGACCGGCAACGGGAAGAACACGGCCAGCGACGCGGTCGAAGCGGCGATCGCCGCCAGCGGCAAGGGCTCGCTCAAGGTCGGCTCGAAGGTGATCGCCGGCACCGTCCTCGCCCGCGTCGCTGCCGGCGCGGAAGGGATCGACCCGCACATCAACTTCTCGATCCGCCCGGCTGGCAAGGGCGCGCCGCGGATCGACCCGAAGCCGATCCTCGACGGCTGGAAGCTGCTCGAGGCGACCGCGATCTACCGCGCCAAGGGTAAGAGCCCGTTCGCGAAGCTGAGTGGCGCCGGCGTCCTCCTGCTCTCCAAGGAGGCGCTGGTCAAACGGGTCCTCGCCGACGAAGACCTCGAGATCTACGAATGCGGCCGCGAAGACATCGCCGGCGGCCGCATCGACCGCCGCGTGCTGGCGATGCTCGAGTACCTGAGCACGCAGGGCTACAAGCTGACGATCACCTCGCTGCAGTGCGGTCACGGTTTCCTCACCAGCTCCGGCAACGTCTCCGAGCACAGCACCGGCACCGCCGTCGACATCGCCGTGATCAACGGCGTCCCGGTCACCGGCCACCAGGGCCCCGGCACGCCGACCGACGAACTGATCCACGAAGTCCTGCGGCTGCAGGGGACGATGCACCCCCACCAGGTGATCTCGCTCGAGGACCTGCCGGGCGAAACCAGCTTCGCCCTGCCCGACCACTACGACCACGTCCACGTCGGCTACCGCCCCACCGCCGGCTCGATGGAAGCGCGCTTCGCGGCGCTGCTGAAACCGGACCAATGGAGCCGCCTGATCAACCGCCTCGGCGAAATCGAAAACCCGGACGTGCCGGTCCACCCCTCGAAGTACGCGGTGCCCGACCGCACCAACGGCGGCATCTCCGCCGGCGGCGGCGACTGACCTGTTCGGGTTCGTCCAACTCGAGTTCGCCGGACCGCTGCCGCTCGCCGACGGCCGCTACCTGGTCCGTGGGCCAGATCCGGAGTCCTCCGAGAGCGTGCTCGTCCTGCAGAGGGTCGGCGCCCCCGCGGCCGGCCGCCGGCGGCGGAAGCCGCGCAAGCCCGGCGGGGAGGCGGCGCCGCTGACGCTGTCGCGGGTCACCGCGATCCGCGCCTTCGCACCCTTCGAGGCCGAGGGGGAAGCCGCGCGCTGGCTGGAAGAGGCCTGCGAGGCCGAGGACACCGTCGAGGTTCTCGTCGACGAAGCGCTGGAGCTGCTCAACCGCGCGCTGCACGCACAGGCGCTCGCCAGCGCCAACCCCTCCTCCCGGGCCGAGCTCTCCGCCGAGGGCGCCGAGCGGATCCTGATCGGCTTCGGCAGCGGCGAGGAGACCGCCGCCGGGCGCTTCCGCGACGCCCGTCAGGTCGACGTCGCCCCCCGCTCCTCGCGCCGGCGCCGCCGCGAGGAGGAGCTGCGCCCGCAGGAACGGGTGGCCGCGATCCTCGGCGGCCGCGAGCGCGCCGACGCCTGCGAGACCCTGCTCCTCCGCGCCCGCGCCGACCTCGACGCCGGCCGCGACCGCGAGGCCGCCCTGCAGCTGCGGATGGGCCTGGAGGCGCTGCTGATGGAGCTGAAGGGTGCGCTTGCCGACCCCGGGCATGAAGAGGACATGGCGACGCTGCAGGCGCGGCGCAGCGAGGCGGGAGAGGCGGCAAACGAGGCGCTGACCGGGGCTCTGGCGCCGGAGCGGCGCGAGCAGGTCGAGGAGCTGCTGAAACTGAGCGAGCGCGTGCTCCGACGCCGCCGCGTGCTCAAAGGCTAACCCTAAAGCTGAGCTTTAGAGATTGAGGTGACGGGAGACGATCTCGTCGAGCAGCGTCTCGGCGAGGTGGTGCGCCTCGCCCAGCTCGACCCCCTCGACCGAGGGGACGCCGATCACGGTCAGACCCGCCGCCCGAGCCGCCGCCACGCCCGTCGGCGAGTCCTCCAGCGCCACCACCGACGGCCCTGGCTCCACCCCCAGCCGCCGGCACGCCTCCAGGTAGGGGTCGGGCGCCGGCTTCGGCGCCGCCACCTCATGGGCGCTGAGGACGACGTCGAAATGCCCCTCGAAGCCGACGATCTCGATCGAGCGCTTGACGAAGCGCAGCGGCGAGTTGGAGACCAGGCCGATCGGCACCCCCTGCTCGCGCAGGCGCTCCAGCAGCTCGCGGGCGCCGACCATCGCCTCCACGCCGTGCTCGAGCTCGGCGACGACCAGCGCGTTCAGCTCCTCCAGCAGCTCCTCCGCCCTGCCCGGCTCGCCGAGCCGGCGCTCGAGGATGCCGCCGGCGATCTCCGCCGAGGTGCCGACCAGCTCCAGCTTGTCGGCCGGGGTGAACTCGAGTCCCCGCCGCTCGAAGAGGTCTTCCTCGGCCCGGGTCCAGACCGACTCGGTGTCGAGCAGGAGGCCGTCGTTGTCGAAGACGACCGCATCGGGCAGCCCCGCCATCAGCCGAGCGCCGCCAGCAGCGCCTCGAGCTCCGCGTCGACCTCGCCCTCGAGCTTCACCTCGGCATCGCCGTCGTAGGGCGTCTCGCCCTTGGTCACGATCGCCAGCCGCCCGCCGCGCTCGAGGGTCAGCTGCGGCAGCCCCGCGACCGGGTGCACCGCCAGCGAGGAGCCGACGCAGAGCATCAGGTCGGCCGCTTCGGCCAGCTCGGTCGCCGCCTCGATCGCCTCCGCCGGCAGCATCTCGCCGAAGAGGACGACATCGGGTTTGACAGGCCCGGCGCAGGCGGCGCAGATCGCCACCCCCCGCTCGTCGAAGAGGTCTTCGACCTCCTCCAGCCCGAACGAGGCGCCGCAGGCGGTGCATGAGGAGGTCTCGATCGAGCCGTGGACCTCGATCACGTTCTCCGACCCCGCCGCGCGGTGGAGGCGGTCGATGTTCTGGGTGATCACGCCCTCGACCAGGCCCCGGCGCTCGAGCTCCGCCAGCGCCTCGTGCGCCCGGTTGGGCTCTTTGTCCCCCAGCGATTGGAAGCGCGGCCGGTAGTAGGACCAGAACCGCTCCGGGTCGCCTTCGAAGACGCGGATGTGGGCGACCTCCATCGGGTCCACCCTCGCCCACAGCCCGGTCTCCGGCGTGCGGAAGTCGGGGATCCCGGAGGGAACCGAGACGCCGGCCCCGGTGAGGGCGACGACGCGGCGCGACCGGCCGAGCAGCTCGGCCAGTCGCTCCACCTGCGGCGTCGTTACCTGCCGCTCCACTTCGGGCTGCGCTTGCCGAGGAAGGCGCCGATGCCCTCTTTGGCGTCCTCGCTGTTGAAGACGGCGGCGAAGCCCTGCTTCTCGGCCTCGATGCCGGCGTCGATGTCGCCCTGGTGGGAGACGGTCTTGATCTGCTCGACCGCGACCAGCGCCTGGGCGGCCAGCTTGCGGCCCCACATCAGCGCCGTCTCGAACAGCTCGTGGTCGGGGACGACGCGGTTGACGAGGCCGAGCTCCAGCGCCTCCTCGGAGAGGATCGCGTCGCCGACCAGGTTCATCTCCAGCGCCTTGTTCGGCCCGACCAGGCGGGCGAGGCGCTGAGTCCCGCCGAAGCCGGGGATGATCCCCAGCTTCACCTCGGGCTGGCCGAAGACGGCGGCCTCGGCGGCGATCCGCACGTCGCAGGCCATCGCCAGCTCGCAGCCGCCGCCGAAGGCGATCGAGTTGACCGCGGCGATCGTCGCCACCCGCGCCTTGCCGAAGTCGCGGAAGAGCGCGTGGGCGCGGTTGATCAGGTCCGCCCCGCTCGCCTCGTCCAGCGTCGTGAAGGCCTTGACGTCGGCGCCGGCCGAGAAGACGATCGGGACCGAGGAGGCGATCACTATCGCCCCGACCTCGCCACCGTCCTTGATCCTGTTCCAGACCGTCTCCAGGTCGGCGATCACCTGCGGCGAGAGCGAGTTCATCGGCAGGTTGGCGAGCCAGGCGATTGCGACGCCGTCGCGGGTCTCCAACTTCACCGTCTCGGTCTGCTCGCCCTCGTCGGCCTGCGGGTAGGGGTAAAAGCCCTGGCCCGTCGTCAGGCCGTGGCGCCCCTGCGCGACCAGCCGCTTCAGGGTGATCGGCGGGCTGAAGCGCTCGCCGTACTTCTCCTCCAGCCCCTCCATCGTCTCCAGCACCTGGTCGAGCCCGGTCACGTCGGCTTTCCAGAACGGCGGCAGCAGGCCTTTGCGCGGGTCGAGCCCGGCCCCGGCCATCATCCCGAGGTCGATGTCGCGGACCGAGCAGACGCCCTCCTCGACCAGCAGGCAGGCCTCGATCAGGGCGCGGCTGGAGAACATCGCCACCAGCTCCTCGGCGTTCGGCTCGGCGTCGCCGGGGACGTTCTGCTCCCCGTCCTTGAAGAAGCCCTCGCCGCCGGTCTTGGCCCCGAGCTTGCCTTCGGAGACCAGGCCGCGCAGGCCCTCGTGGACGTAGAAGCTCTCGCCGTAGGACTCGTTCAGGTGCTCGGCGACGTGGAAGACGGTGTCGAGCCCGAGCAGGTCGGTGAGGAAGAACGGGCCCATCGGCGCCAGCTGAGCGCCGGCGATCGCCTCGTCGATCGCCTTCAGCGACAGCCCCTGCTCCTCCTGGGCGCGCCAGATCTCCCCCATCGTCGCCATCAGGATCCGGTTGACGACGAAGCCGGGGACCTCGCCGCAGACGATCGGCTGCTTCTTGATCGCCTGGGCGAAGTTGTAGGCGGCGGTGGCGGTCTCCTGCGAGGAGTCCTCGCCGACGATCACCTCGACCAGCGGCATGATCGAGGCCGGGTAGAAGAAGTGGAAGCCGACGACCTTGTCGGGCCGGAGCGTCGCTTCGCCGATCTCGGTGATCGAGAGCGAGGAGGTGTTGGAGGTGAGGATCGCGTGGCCCGGCGTCGCCGCGTCGATCTCGCGGAAGACGGCCTGCTTGATCTCCATCTTCTCCGGCACCGCCTCGATCACGAAGTCGACGTCGCCGAACTCCTCGTAGCTGGTGGCGCCGGTGATGTTCCCCATCACCTCGGCCAGCCGCGCGTCGGCCTGCTCCTGGGTCAGCTTCTCCTTCTTGACCAGGCGGGCGAGCTGACCCTCGGTGACGCCGCGTGCTTTGTCGAGGGCGGCGTCGACGAACTTCTGGTCGATGTCCTTGACGACGACGGGGATGTCGGAGGCGGCGATCGCCTGCGCGATCTCGCCGCCCATGGTGCCGCCGCCGACGACGGCGGCCTTGGAGACGAACATTGGCTGAGGTTTCCTCCGGAATTTGGCTTGAGGGAGCGGCGCGGGCCGCGGGAACCGCAGGCTATACAGATGCCTGCGGCTCCCGCTCGTCGGTCTCCCCTTCCTCCTCCGGCTTGAACCGCTGGTAGGCGAAAGCACCTGCCAGCAGCAGCAAGCCGAGGGCGACGAAGGAGAGCGCCCGGGCCAGCTCTTCCAGCTCGGAGAGGTCGTAGGTCCAGACCTTGACGATCGCAACCGCCAGCAGGGCGAGGCCGCCGAGGCGGGCTTTCCACGAGCGCCGGACCATGCCCCACACGACCGCGCCGAGACCCGTCGCCGTCCAGAAGGCCGACATCCAGGACTGGCCGATCTCGCGCGCTTCGCCGCTGGCGTTGTCCCCGATCACGTCGATGATCGCGACCGAGCCGAGGTAGACGAAGCCGGCGGCGCTGAGGTAGCCGACCACCGTCGCCGTCCTCGGCTCGATCTCGCGGCCGTAGACCCAGCAGGCAAACGCGGCGCCTGCGCAGCAGGCGATCGCCACGAGAGCGCTGCCGAGGTCCTCGACGCCTTCGGCGATCGCGATGGGCGGCGCCTCGACGACCAGCGTGTGCACGAACGCGAGGCCGAGGAAGCCAAGCGCCACTATCAGCAGCCGCTCGGCGTCGGAGAGCGCCGGCGAGGGCCCGCGGTCTACCCGCGTCGACATGTAGGCCAGCGCCGCGGCCAGCGCCGACCAGATCGCCACCAGGATCGGCCCGTCGAAGGCATTCGCCAGCCCGATGCCTGCGAGGGCAATCCCGCCGGCCGTCAGCAATGAGCCGATTTCGCGGTGGACGCCCGTGCGGATCGCAACCCCGCCGAGCAGGAGATGGACGGCGGCGAAGCCGAAGATCCAGGCGTTCAAAGCAAGGGCCGAGTCTTCACCGACGACGGAGCACCCAAAGCTGAAGATGAACACGCTGCTGCAGAGGAGCAGCAGCCAGGAGGAGACCGGGAGCTTCTCTTCGCCCCGGACCCGCAGCTCATAGCCGAAGGCGGCGGCAGCGTAGAGGGTCCAGAACCCGGTCAGGACCGCGAGGACGAGTAGAACGGGTTCGCTGGGATTGCGTTCGCCCTCCCAGATGATGAACCCGCTATCCCAAAGCCAGGCGATCAGCTGCGGCGCGGAGACCGCGAAGGCGCCGAGCGCCAGCCAGTTCCAGCGCTGCCAGAGGAGGACGCCGACGCCCGCGGCAAGGGCCAGGGCGACGAACGCGATCGAGCCGCCTTCGCCGGCCGTGCCGGTGAGCATCGGCGCCGCCAGGGCCCCGAGTATCCCGACGCTGCCGACGAGCATCGAGGACCATCTCACCGCGATCGCGACCCCGAGGACCCCGATCAGCGCCGCTGCCTCCAAACCGATCACGGGCGAGATCAGCTCATAGGTCTGGGTGGCGACGACGGTGGTCGCGTAGAGGCCCGGGATCGCGACCGCCACGGCGATGCGAGCGACCTCGAGGCGGCCCTTCTTTTCGTGCATCCAGAGGCCGAAGGCGAGGAGCAGCAGCGAGCCGAAGCCAGCCATAAGGGTCCGGATCTCCTCCGTGAACCAGCTGCTGTCGACGGCGCTGCGCATCAGGAAGATGACGCCGAGCAGGGTCGCCAGGCCCCCGACCCAGGCGAGGACGCGGCCACCGAAGACGCGCTCGACGTCGATTCGGGTGATCGGGTTCGACGGCGGCGAAGGCGGCGAATGGCCGGGTGGCGGCTCCGACGGGGGCCGGAAGGCGGGCGGGACGTCGTATCTCGGATCTCGGTTCATGGCTGCTCCTCAAGCGGTTGATGATGGTTATTGACCGACGGTCAACACCGTAGCAATCTTGTCAACCTTCGGTCAACAAGTCGTTACACTGCGTGCATGAGCGAGCCGGCCTACCGCCGCATGGACGTCGACGAGCGCCGCGCGCAGCTGCTCGAGCGCGGCGCCGAGCTCTTCACCAGCCATCCCTACGACGAGCTCTCGATGCAGGAGATCGCCAAAGCCGTGGGGATCTCGAAGGCGCTGCTCTACCACTACTTCCCCAGCAAGCAGGCGTTCTTCGAGGAGACGCTGAGCACCTGGGCCGAGCGGCTGCGAGAGCGGACCGAGCCCGATCCCGACCTCTCCCCCGTCGAGCAGCTGACCGCCAGCCTCGACGGCTTCCTCTCCCTGGTCGAGGAGAACTCGGTCGCCTACCGCAATCTGATGCAGAGCGCTACCGGGGTTTCCGCGATCCGCGACCTGATCGAAGAGGTGCGGCGGGCGACGGCGCAGAGGATCCTCGACGGGATATATCCCGACGGCGCCGCGCCGAAGGCCCGGACCGCGGTCAGCGGCTGGCTCTGGTTCATGGACGGGGCGTGCCTCAACTGGATCGAGCACCGCGACGTCGAGCGCGAGGAAATGCGGGACCTTCTGCTCGGGGTGCTGATGGGCGCCCTGATCGCCGCCGGTTCACCGCCGGACCCCGCTCAAGTCTCCTGACAACACGGTCGATACAGCACCTTCATGCGAAGGCGGGGGAGGTACTTGACGGTCATCTGCGCGCTGCTGATCTGCGGCGCCCTGCTCGGCTCCTCAGCGGCGGCCTCGGCTGCGGTTCCGCAGGCGAAGCTGGTCGGCGACGGCCGCGCGGTTGCCCCGCCCTCGGCTCCCCCGGCGGTGAAGGCGATGATCGAAGCCGCCAACCGGATCCGCCACCGTCCCTACGTCTGGGGCGGCGGCCATCGCAGCTGGAGCTCCCGCGGATACGACTGCTCGGGTTCGGTCAGCTACGTGATGCACGCCGCCGGCCTGCTCGAATCCCCCCTCGACTCCACCGGCTTCATGCGCTGGGGCGGCGGCGGAGCCGGCTCCTGGGTCCGCATCTACGCCAACAGGGAACACGTCTTCGCGGTGATCGCCGGCCTGCGCTGGGACACCTCCTACAGCGATGACGGCGACCGCAGCGGCCCCGGCTGGTCCGAGGCGATGCGCCCCACCGGCGGCTTCCGGATGCGCCACCCGCTCGGGCTCTTCAGCGCCACCCCGCTCTCCTGAGCGCATCCGGTCCTCGCACCACCCGCTGTGGTCCGAATCCGGCCGCGCCGCCACCGCGGATAACCCCCGCCGCCCGAGCTTTGTACGCCGGTACAAAAGCGCGATACGGCAGCCGCTATTAGGCTCTGTGGCGCTCTTTTCCGAGGGACCGAGACTTTCAATCAATCGCGCCGGGAGATCCGAGCGCGCTAGTGGGGGAGAACCCGAACCGATGACTCGCATTCGCCAGCAAAACGTGACCGCGGCCCAGTGGAGCTCCAACGGAGGGGCCCTCGGCGCGCAGGACCTGACCATCCCGGAGAACAACCCGTTCGGGCAGAACGTGTTTTCAGCAGCGGCGCAGAAGGACCGGCTGCCGAAGGACGTCTTCGAGAAGCTGCAGACGACCCTGGAGGGGGGCGAGGCCCTCGACCCGAGCCTGGCCGACGCGGTCGCCGAGGCGATGAAGGAGTGGGCGCTGGAGAACGGCGCCACCCACTACACCCACATGTTCCAGCCGCTGACCGGCTCCACCGCGGAGAAGCACGACTCCTTCTTCGAGCCCGGCGGCGAAGGCAACGCGATCGCCGACTTCTCCGGCAAGGAGCTGATCCAGGGCGAGCCCGACGCCTCCTCGTTCCCGACCGGCGGCGTCCGCGCCACCTTTGAGGCCCGCGGCTACACCGCCTGGGACCCGACCAGCCCCGCCTTCATCCTCGAGAACCCGAACGGGGCCCTGCTCTGCATCCCCACGGCCTTCGCCTCCTGGACCGGCGAGGCGCTCGACGCGAAGATCCCGCTGCTGCGCTCGATGGACGCGCTCAGCCGCTCGGCGATCAAGGCGCTGCGGCTGCTCGGCGACGAAGAGAGCCAGCGCGTCTTCACCACGGTCGGCCCCGAGCAGGAGTACTTCCTGATCGACGAGCAGTACTTCTTCGAGCGGCCCGACCTGATCGCGACCGGCCGCACCCTCTTCGGCGCCAAGCCGCCGAAGGGCCACGAGCTCGACGACCACTACTTCGGCTCGATCCCGGAGCGGGTGCTCGCCTTCATGCTCGAGTCCGAGCTGGAGATGCGCAAGCTCGGGATCCCGGTCAAGACCCGCCACAACGAGGTCGCCCCGGCCCAGTACGAGATCGCGCCGATCTTCGAGAACTCCAACGTCGGCTCCGACCATCAGCAGCTGCTGATGCAGACGCTGGAAAACGTCGCCCGCCGTTACGGCCTCGTCTGCCTCCTGCACGAGAAGCCGTTCGCCGGGGTCAACGGCTCCGGCAAGCACAACAACTGGTCGATGGGGACCGACACCGGCGCCAACCTGCTCAACCCGGGCGAGACGCCGGCGGACAACATCCACTTCCTGTTCTTCTGCACGGCGGTGATCCAGGCGGTCAACAAGCACCAGGGGCTGCTGCGCGCCTCCGTCGCCAATATCGGCCAGGACCACCGCCTCGGCGCCAACGAGGCGCCGCCGGCGATCATCTCGATCTTCCTCGGCGGCGAGCTGGAAAAAGTGTTCGAGGCGATCGCCACCGGCGAGGGCGACCCGAACACGCCGGCCTCCTTCCTCGACCTCGGGGCGCAGGTGCTGCCGCCGCTGCCGCTGCACGGCGGCGACCGCAACCGCACCTCGCCGTTCGCCTTCACCGGCAACAAATTCGAGTTCCGGGCGCTGGGTTCGAGCATGTCCCTCGGCTTCCCGAACACGGTCCTGAACACGATCGCCGCCGAGGCGATCGACGAGCTCGCCGGCAAGCTGGAGGCGAGGCTGGACAGTGGCGAGGCGATGCCGCAGGCCGTGATCGAGATCGTCAAAGAGAGCTACCTGGCCAACAAGCAGGTCTGCTTCGGCGGCGACAACTACTCCGAGGAGTGGCACCAAGAGGCCGAGCGGCGCGGGCTGAAGAACCTGAAAACGACCCCCGACGCGCTGCCGGAGGTGCTGGCCGACAGCACCGTCCAGGCCTTCGAGAACTACCACGTGCTCTCCAAGGGAGAGCTCGAGTCCCGCTACGAGGTCTGGGTCGAGCAGTACTGGCTGCGGGCCAACATCGAGGCGGAGACCGCCTTCTCGATCGCGAAGACGATGATCCTGCCGGCGGCCCTGCGCTACCTGGCGCTGATCGGCGAGTCCGGCGTCTCGGCGATCGAGGGCGAGGTCCGCGGCCTCGTCGACGAGCTCGTCGCCGGCCTGGGAGAACTGGAAGCGGCCAACGCCGACCCCGGCCTCGAGGGGCTGGAGATGGCGGTCCACGCGCGCGACAAGCAGCTCGGCGCGATGGCCAGCGTCCGCGATGCCGCCGACAAGCTCGAGCGCGTCGTCGCCGACGACCTCTGGCCTCTGCCTAAGTACGAGGAGATGCTGTTCATCAAGTAGCGCGAGACTGGCCGGGTCAGACAGGGGTTTCTCTCAACGTTTTCGGTGGGCCGCAGCGGCTGGCCGCGGTTGGATCGCCGAAAAAGTACAAGCCGTTCAACCCCTACCTGACCCGGCCTCGGCGAAAGCTGCCCAGGGCTCGTCTTTAGTGGCGGTGCCGGAGGAGGGTGAGTGACCTGATGGCCTTGTAGGGCGACTTTTCGGCTTCCGTGTACGTGACTTCCAAGCTGACCACCGCCCTGCCAATGCGGGCGAGGCGGCGGCGAATCTTGGCGGCGGCGCGGCCGGTTTTCGCCGGGCCCACCTTCAGCTGCCACAGCCAGTAGCCCTTGTCGGGGACCGGGGGGCCTGCGTACTTCCAATCGAGGCCCTTGGAGACGACGTCGAGGACGCCGCCGGTTTTCGGCACCTTGACCGTGACGTAGGCCACCCCGCGGCCGAGGCCACGCCTGATTTTGCCGAGGAAGATCGGCGCCGACAGAGGGGGCGGTGGCGGGACGAAGACCCGCGAGTCGAGGGCGACGCCGCAGGAGGCGAGGTAGAACTCGGTGGTGATCAGTGAGCGGCTGACGCCGCTGCCGTCGAGATTGGCGCGGCCGACCGGGTCGCGGGCGTTCCAGTTCGTCCAGTAGACGTGGGAGCCGTCGACAGCGACCCCGCAGGGGTTGCTCAAGCCGCCGATGAAGTCGTCGTCGCCGCCGCTGCCGTCGAGGTTGGCGCGCCCGATCGAGGAGCCGTTCCAGTTAGACCAGTAGACGTGGGCGCCATCGACGGCCACCCCGCAAGGGCTGGACGCTTCTTCGACGAAGGCTTCTTCGATTTCGCCGCCCCCGAGGTTGGCGCGGCCAACCGCGCCGCCGACCAGGTTGCCCCAGTACAGGTGTCCGCCACCGATCCCTACCCCGCAGGGGCTCGAGACCCCCGAGATGAAGTTGCGCTCGACGCCGCTCCCGTCGAGATTGGCGCGGCCGACCGCCATCGCCGCGGTGTCGGCCCAGTAGACGTGCGAGCCGTCGACGGCGACGCCGCACGGCCTCGCCAGGCCGCTGACGAAGGCCTCGTCGATGGCGACGGTTTCTTTGACGAAGTCGACCATTCCCGTCGGGTTGGAGCCGAGTTCCGTGCGCCCGATCGTCCCCCGCTGGGGATCGGCCCAGTAGAGGTTGCCATCGCTGACCGCGACGCCGCAGATGTCGCCGAGCTCGGGGACGTTCGCCAGGCCGTAGGGGACGCCGTCGACGAAGACGGAGCCGTCGAGGTTGGCGGCGCCGACGAACCCGCCGCTGCCCCAGTACACCGCGGCCCCGGCGCCCGGCGTCCAGGCGGCGGCAAGGAGAGCGAGCACCGCGAGGAAAAGCCCCAGGCTCGTGCGGACCAACCTCATCGCCCGACTCCCGGTTTGGCGATGCGGAAGCGACGGACGGCCGGAGTCGGATCGCGTTCGCCGAACTCGTCCAGCGCGACCGCCGCCACTGCGAAGCGGTGCCTGCCGGCGCGGAGGCCGCGGTAGGTCCGCGGCGAGGCGCAGGGCCTGAATCGGCGGCGGTCTAGCTTGCAGAGGTAGCGAGCTTCGACCCCGCGGCGGGCGGTGAAGAGGATCTTCGCGGTGTTGCCGTGAACCTTGATCTCTTTGCGGATCAGCGTGTCCGGCGGGTTTGGGATCCGCGGAAGCGGCGCTTCCCGCAGCCTCAGTTCGAAGGCGCCCCAGTCCCCGTCCACTCCGTCCACCGAGATCGCGTAGTTCAGCCCGGCGATCGCCTGGAAGCGCGTGCCGGATGCACTGCCCAGCGAGCAGCCGCGATCGAGCGAGGCGCCCGCTCCCGGGCTGCCGAGTGGGGTGAGCGCGGTCAGCTCACTGCCGGAGTAGACGTCGATCACCGGGTGGAAGTCCCCGTGGCAGGGATAGAGCTCGGTCGGACCGCTGCGCTGCGCGGTCCAGGCGAACCAGACCGAGGCGCCGGTGGCACTGCCGCCGTGGGCGGGCTCGCCGACCTCCCTTCCCGCTCCAGCGGTCGTCCCGAGGACGAAGGCGTTGCCGCCGAGGTCGGTCATCGACGCCCGGGCGGCGAAATCGTCGTTCGGCGGGATCGCGGTCTCGTTGTCGAGCGTCAGGACAAAGCCGCCGCTGCCCCCGCCCGCCTCGGCGTCGACGGCGACCCGGTACTCGGCACCGCCCACGGCCCGGAACTCCAGGTCGGGCGAGGAGCACTGGGCACCGCTGCGGTCGGTGCCGACTCCCGTCAGCCCCGCCAGCGAGGAGCCGCGGTAGACGGCGATCACGGTTTCGAAGCTGCTCGAGCAGCCGACGCGGATCAACCCCGATCGCGCCGCGGTCCAGCGATACCAGACCGATTCGCCGGCAGAGACGCCGCCGTGGTCGGGCTCCCCCACCTCGGAGGTCGCTTCGTCAGTCGTGCCAAGAGCTTCGGCGTGATCCCCGCTCAGCACTTCGGCGGCGGCGAAGTCGTCGTTGGCCGGCGCCGCCGCCGCGGCGGCAGCCGGCGAGGTCAGCGCTGCCAGCAGGCAGATGAGCAGGAGAGCACCCGGTCGCATACCCCTACTACGCGCCCCCCACCGCTTCGTCACGCGAGAAGAATCGCAGATGGCTCAGGCGCGGGGCTGGACTCGCATCCGCAGGCCGCCGCGCGGGGAAAGAGTCGGCATCTGGCGGATCGTCATCGTGCGGCCGGGGAGGGACTCGAGGCGGAGGCGCTGGAGGAGCTTCGTCGCCACCAGCTTCACCTCGGTCTGGCCGAAGCGCTTGCCGATGCAGATGCGGGAGCCGCCGCCGAAGGGGACGTAGGCGCCGCGTGGCAGGGCCGCCTTGCGCTCGCGGGCGAAACGCTCGGGGATGAAGGCCTCGGGCTGGGGGAAGACCTCGGGCAGGCGGTGGCTGGCCCAGGAGCAGTAGTTGAGGTAGGCGCCCTCCGGGACCGTGCAGCCGCCGAACTCGAACTCGCGGACCACCCGGCGCGGGCCGATCCAGGCCGGCGGGTAGAGGCGCAGGACCTCGTCGAGCACCATCTCCAGGTAGGGCATCTCCTTTTCCAGCTGCGGCGCCGTCGGCGTCTTCTCCGCCAGCACCCGGTCCTGCTCCTCGTGCAGGCGCCGGGTCGCCTCCGGGTGGCGGGCGAGCTCGTGCAGCATGAAGGTCAGGGTCGAGGTCGAGGTGTCGTGGCCGGCGAACATCAGGGTCATCACCTGGTCGCGGATCTCGCGGTCGCTGAATTCCTCGCCGCCGGCGCCGCGGGCGCCGCAGAGCAGGCTGAGGATGTCGCGGCGGCCGGGGTCGGGCTGGGCGCGGCGGCGGGCGATCTCGGCGAAGACGATCTCGTCGAGGACCTCGCGCGAGGAGATCAGCTTGCGCCAGGGAGAGCCGGGGCCGCGCAGCAGCCGCAGGCCGAAGTCGATCCCGTAATAGCCGAGGGCGCGCTCGAAGTGGTGGGCCGCGGCGGCGCCCTTGCCGGCCTCGTCGGGATCGAGCCCGAGCAGCGCCCGCATCGCGATCCGCATCGCCAGGTTGCGCATCCACTCGTAGACGTCGACCACCTCGCCGACCGGGAGCGCGTCGATCGCGCGGTCGGCCTCGATCGTCATCGCCTCGGCGGCGACGGCGACCTGCTCGCGGTGGAAGGCGGGCATCATGATCGCCCGGGCGCGGTCGTGGTAATCATCATCAACGGTCAGCAGGCCGTCGCCGAGCAGCGGGATCAGGTCGCCGAAGCTCGACTCGCGCCAGTGGAAGTTCTCCGGGTGGCCGACGGTGACGAAGTGGTTCGCCTCCGGTCCGAGCATGAAGACCACCCGCGAGTGCAGCAGCCGCAAGCTGAAGATCGGGCCGTAGCGTTCGTAGGCGTCGAGCAGGAGCGGCAGCGGGTCGTGGGCGATCTGGTGCGTGCGCGTCCAGCTGAAGTCGGTGTCGCCGGGCGGGAACTTCCCCCTCCCCCGCCACTCGTCCCAGAGGTCGCCGCCGACCCGCCGCAGCGGGTTGCCGGACATCTCCGGCGGGCGGGCGACCGGCGCCGTGGTGTCGACCGTGGCCATGCCGGGATCGTAACTGGCTACGCAGCCAGTCAGGCGGCGGAGGCGGCGAGCTGGCCGCAGGCGGCGTCGATGTCGCGGCCGCGGGTGAGGCGGACGGTGGCGGTGATCCGGTGCTCGGCGAGGATCGCCCGGAAGCGCTCGATCCGCTCCGGCGAGGAGCCGTCGTAGCTGCCGGTCGGGTTGTAGGGGATGAGGTTGACCTTGTAGCCGCGCGGGTCGAGCAGCTCGGCCAGCTGGCGGGCGTGCTCGGGGAGGTCGTTGACGCCGTCGAGCATCACGTACTCGACGAAGACCTTGCGACGGCGGGCGGCGCGGTAGCGCTCGCAGGCGGCCAGCACCTCGGCGATCGGGTAGCGCTCGTTCACCGGCATGATCTGCGAGCGCAGGCCGTCGTTGGGCGCGTGCAGGGAGAGGGCGAGGCTGACCGGCATCTCGCACTCGGCGAGGCGGTCGATCCCCGGCACCCAGCCGACCGTGGAGATCGCGCTGCGGCGATGGGTGACGCCGAGGTCGGGGAGCAGCCGGCAGGCGCCGAGGACGTTGTCGATGTTCATCGTCGGCTCCCCCATTCCCATGAAGACGACGTGGTCGATCTCCTCCAGGCGGCGGAAGTGGAGCGCTTGGTCGAGGATCTCGTCGACGGTGAGGTTGCGCCCGAACTTCATCTGCCCGGTGGCGCAGAAGGTGCAGGTCAGCGGGCAGCCCGACTGCGAGGAGAGGCAAACCGAGCGCCGGCCGTCCCGGTAGCGCATCAGCACCGCCTCGATCGGCCGCCCCTCGGCGGTGTGGAAGAGGGTCTTGACGGTGCCGTCGTCCGACTTCGCCTCGGCGGCGACCATCAGGGTCGAGAGCGGCACCTGCTCCTCGAGCCGCTGCCGCAGCCCCGCCGGCAGGTTCGTCATCTCCTCGTAGGAGCCCGCCCCGCGCGCCACCCACTCCCACACCTGGCCGGCGCGGTAGGAGGGCTCGCCGGTCTCGGCAAGGGTGGTGGCCAGGCGCTCTCGATCCACGAACCGAGTCTAGGGACCGTGGATCTTTTCCCCGCGCTCCAGCATGGCGACGAACTTCCGCAGCCGCCGCTGCCGCGTCTCGGGCTTCTTCGCCTCGTCGAGGCGGTAGAGGATCGCGTAACGGTTGGCGCCGTCGAGGGAGGCGAAGTACTTGGCCGCCGCATCGTTCCCATCTAGCTCGCGCTGGAGGTCCGGCGGAACCTTCGCGGTCCCCTGGCTCTCATACGCAGCCTCCCAGCGACCGTCTGCTTTCGCGGCCTCGACCTCTGCCAGGCCGGCCGGCCGCATCCGCTCCGCCTCGATCAGCGCTTCCGCCTTCTCGCGGTTGATCTTCGACCAGCGCCCGCGCGGGCGGCGCGGCGTGAAGCGCTGCATGAAGTGCGTCTCGTCGAGGCCGCGCTTCTGGCTGTCGATCCAGCCGAAGCAAAGGGCCACCTCGAGCGCCTCGGCGTAGGTGACGCTGGGCTCCGGCACTCCCTTCTTCGCGATCTTCAGCCAGACGCCGTGGGACTCGGCGTTCTCCTCCAGCCAGCCCTCCAGCTCGGCGGGGCCGGAGAAGAGTCGAACCGGAAGCTCGTCGGGCGTCCCCGGCACGCCGAGCTACAACCCGGCGGCGTCGGCCAGGAGGTCAACCTGGGCCGGGTCGCTGGAGCTGGGGAAGAGGAAGAGCTCCTGGCAGCCGGCGCCCTCGAAGGCCGCGACGTACTGCTTGACGGTCTCCGGGTCCTTGGCGGCGGAGCCGGCGATGAAGTTGGCGGTGTCCTCGCCGAGCCAGGCGTAGTAGTCGGTCAGGTAGGCTTGGGCGTCCTCCTCGGCGCGGTCGCCGAGGGAGAAGTAGGCGAGGGCTGCGTTCTGGGGCTGCTCGGAGCGGCCGGCCCGCGACCAAGCGGCCTCGAAACCCTGGCGCCACTCCGCGAACTGGTCCGGCGGGGCGCCCGCCGCGATCCAGCCCTCGCCGAAGCGGGCGGCGCGCTCGAAGGAGGCCTCGACCGAGCCGCCGACGAGGACGCGCGGATCGGAGGAGTGGTCTGGGCCCATCTCCTCCCCCTCCCAGACCTCCCTGATCCGGGCGAGCATCGCATCGAGGTCGCGACCGCGGGTGCTGGTGTCGACGCCCGCCAGCTCGTAGTCGTCCTCGCGGCCGCCGAGGCCGATGCCGAGCGTCATCCGACCGCCGGAGATCGCATGGACGCTCGCCACCTGCTTGGCCAGCGCCACCGGGTTGACCCGCAGCGGACCGAGCAGGACGGTGGTTGCGAGCCCGATCCGCTCGGTCACCGCCGCGGCCGCGGCGAGCGAGGTCAGCGGCTCAAGGTTCGGGTAGGCGAGGCGGTCGATCGTCCCGAGGCTGGAGAACCCGCGCGCCTCCGCTCGCCGCGCCCACTCCGTCAGCTGCGGGCCCGTGGTGCCCGGCACGGCGTTGGGCAGGCCGATCGCGAGGTCCATCTGAAGCTCCTTCCGGCGGGGTCTGGGATTCTGGGAACGGTAGCTACCCGGCCTCGCCGGCCAGCTCTCCGAGTAGGCGGTCGATCGCCTCCTGGGCGTAGGTGAAGACCTCCTGGCGTCCGCTCAGCCGGTAGCGCGAGTTGGCGCCCATCACCAGCGAGAAGAGCTCGAAGGCGAAGCGCTCCGGATCTTCGATGCCGACGATCCGGGCCTGGCGCTCGAGCTCCCGCAGCCAGGCGTCGAGCGCGGCCGCGATCGCGTCGCGGACCGGGCCGGGGCGGTCGTCGTACTCGGCCGAGGTCGCCGCCCAGAAGCAGCCGCCGGAGTAGTCCTGCAGCTGGTCGAGGTAGCGCTCGGCCATCGCCCGCAGGCGCGGAGCGCCGTCCGGCAACTCCAGGGCGGGCTCGACCACCCGCGCCGTGAAGCGCTCGGCCGCGGCCTCGACCGTCGCCAGCTGCAGCTCCTGCTTGGAACCGAAGTGGGCGAAGAGGCCGCTCTTGCTCATCCGCAGCTCGGCCGCAAGGCGGCCGATCGTCAGCCCCTCCAGGCCCTCGGCGGAGGCGAGGTCGACGGCGCGGTCGAGGATGGAGGCCCGCGTGCGGGCGCCCTTGGCGGGCCGCGGATCCCTCTCGGTGACGGGTGTCACACTTATCCCTTCTCTGTAGAAGCGAATTCCGTCGCGGAGCCTACCTAGCTTCCCCGCCTCATTGAAAAGCGGCCGGGGCGACTGCGCAAACAGCCCCCCGGCCTTGGCACAGGAAGGCAGGCTTCCCATGCAAGACCAGCGTAAGGCAGCGTCGAACGCTGCCGAAGACCAGCGAGACGAACGGGCGATCCTCGCCCACCTCGTAGAGACGTTCCCCCAGACCCTCCGGCTCTCGGACCTGATCCGCGAAATGGGCGGCTCTGAGGACTTCCAGAAGCGCGACGCCATCGAAAGGGCGGTGAGGGAACTCGTCCAAGGTGGGCTGCTGTTCCGCTGCTCGGGGGCGGTGCTGCCGACCCGAACCGCTCTGCGGGCCTACGAGCTTCTTGTGGAGGTGGCGTAGATGGATTTGGCAGAACAGTTCGGCTGCAACCTCTACGCGCTGCGAAAAGAGGCCGGATTCACTCAGGACCGGCTTGCGGCTGAGGTCTTCATGGACCGAGCCTCCGTGTCCCGCTACGAGCAGGGCCATTGCCTCCCGCGCCTCGACCACATGGTGAGGCTGGCGAGGGCAATCGACGTGCAGGTCCGCGACCTGCTCTACGGGATCGGGTAGGTAGCTGGGCGCTTGGCGGCTACGCTGTGCTGGTGGCTGCCAAGCGCCGCAAAGAGAGGACGCCCAAAGGGCTAGAGGTTCCGGTTCCGACCAAAGGCGAGTTCGACGCCGCTATGCGGAAGGTCGCGCCGCCAGTAGGTCGTAGACGCCCTGACGAGAAAGACCGGCCTCCGCAGCAATCCGAGTGATCGGGACGCCCGCCTCCTGAGCCTCGCGGCAGGAGCGCCGTAGCTGCTCGGTCGCCTCCCGTTTCGCCTCGTCGGCTTTGCTCCGCTTGCGGACTGCCGCCTGAATGCGCCGGATCGCGCTCGCCTCGGTCATTGCCGCGCCGCCTCTCTGACGAGGGCGTGGAACATCGAACGCTGGCCGTGGAAGCGGTTGTTGTGCCGCCAGGCGTACTCGTCTAGGTAGGACTGAAGGTATTTCGGTGACACCTTCTTGTAGGCACCGCGCATCCCGGTCTTGAGGTTGCCGAAGAAGCCCTCGATGGTGTTCGTGTGGACGTTGCCGATCACGTACTCGCCCGCCGAGTGGTTGATGACGGCGTGGGCGAATTCGCGCCGCAGCGGTTTGTAGGCGACCCAATCGTCGGTGAGCATGAGCGCGGCCGGGTCCAAGTGCGCCCGCACCTCTCGACTAAGCGGCTCGCCACGGCGAGAGGCGATGACGCGGAGGCGGACGCGCCCGCCGCGCTCGACCATTCCGAGGATCGTCGGTTTGGCTTCACGGAAGGCTGCCTGCTCTGAGCGCGTGGGGAGCTTGCGGCGCGGCTTCCCGCCCCACGCGGTCTCGTCTATCTCGACCTCGCCCTTGAGCTTAGGAGCCGGCTCGGGGTCGCACATCAACTCGGTGCGGATTTTGTTGAACATGCGCCAGGCGGTCTTGTAGTGGACGCCCAGCTCGCGCTCTAGCTGTTTGGCGGAGATTCCGCAGCGAGTGCTAGTCATCAAGTGCATCGCGTAGAACCACAGCCGCAGCGAGGTCGAGGAGCGGTGGAAGATCGTCCCTGCGGTCGGGTGCAGGTGATGGCCGCAGGCGGTGCAGGTCCAAGACTGCCGCTGCTGCTTGGTCGCGTAGCGCTTGAAGGACTGGCGGCAGTCGCACTTGGGGCAGTGAGCATGCTCGCCATCGGGCGCGTGGCGGGTCCGCCAGAGGTAGTCCAGGCAGGCGGCGTCGTCGGGGAACTCGGCAAGGAACTCATGGACCGAGTACTCGGAGGTAGACGACTTCGCCCGGATCGGCTGATGGCGGTTGGCCGGTGGCATGTGTCAAACTTACTTGACACTTCGGCGTTTGTCAAGTCGGGTTGACAGAGGGCTTAAGATTTGCCTCTGTGTGGACGCACGAACTCAAGTTTCGGCGGGCGCGTAAGTACCTCAAGAAGCTGGAAATCGAGGTCGAACGGTGGGTCCATGACGGTGGATATTCGATCCGGGTAGACCCGGACCCTGAGCCACCGACCTACCTCGTCTGGGCGAAGAACATCCGGCGCCCGCCCGACTCGATTGCGCTGCTTGTTGGCGACTGCCTCTACAACGCCCGCGCCGCGCTGGAATACATCGCCCACGAGCTTGGGGACGTAGGGGCGGGCGGCGAGATGACGGCCGAGCAGTCGAAGAACTCGACATTCCCGATCATTGGAGACAAGGACGGCAAGGGGTTCACCGGGCGCGGGCCTGACCTTTTCGAGGTGGCGGCGAAACAGCATCTTTCGACCGTCACCCCGGACGCACGGGCAGCGATCAAGCGGTTGCAGCCGTTCTATGAAGGCGACATCTGGGACTACAACGACCTCTGGACCCTCAACTCGCTCGCTCGGCTCGACAGACACCGCTTCCCCCACTTCGGGGCGGTGCGAAGCGAGCGCATCGAACTCGATCGATCCTGCTCCCGCAACATCAAGATCGAGCGGATTGACCACTTTCGCGGAGCCATCGAGCCTGATCTTGAAGACCGCGCAGACCTCGCCCGCGTCGTCGCCCACCCTGCCAGCCCCAACGAGAAAATGGACATGCACTTCACCAATGGGCTGGCCATAACCTTTGCGACCGACGAGACGATCCCGGCCGCCGAGGGCGAGGAGGTCCTCTGGGTCATGCGCAGCATCGTCCGCGGCGTGGGGAACGCGCTCAAGGAGCTTCGCCCCTTTCTCTCGGAAACGCCGTAAGGCCCGTCTATTCACGGCGCTTCCGCCCTTCTCGCGCCCCGCTTATACAGAGAAGGGATAAGTGTGACGGGTGTCACAGACATAGGATATAAAAAAGCACGAACGTTCGTTTTAAAGCGGCCACGAGCCGGCACCGAATTACGGAGGCGGGACATGAGCGACTACACGGTGAAGAAGATCGACGAGATGGAGGCCGTTTTCCTCGGCGCGTTCAAACGGGCGCGGGCCGAGTTGGGAGTCGAGTCCTTCGGCCTGCAGGTGATCGACATGCCGCCCAACTTCGACAACTACCCGGAGCACGACCACGCCGAGGACGGCCAGGAGGAGGTCTTCATGGCGATCCACGGCGGCGGCGAGATCGAGATCGCGGGCGAGCGCTTCCCGCTCGATCCCGAGCACATGGCTCGGGTCGCTTCGGGCGTGAAACGAAAGGTGTGGCCGGGGGCCGAAGGGATCCGGATGGTGATCGTCGGCGGGGTGCCGGGCGGCACCTACGAGGCCCCCGACGTCAGCAAACTCGGGGAACCGGATCCGATGCGCAGCTGAGCGCCGCGGGTAGGCTGGGGGCTCGATGCGGCGTCTCTCGTCCCCGGCCCTCCTCGTCCTCCTCGCTGCGCTGGCGCTGCCGGCGTCGGCGCCGGGGCAGACCTCCGGCCACGGCGAAGACGCGATCGTCGTCATCTCCGGCGACGTCACCGTCCCGCGCGGCCACCTGGTCGACGGGGTCGTCGTCGTCAGCGGCGACGTGCGGGTGGCGGGCCACGTCGACGGGGACGTGGTGCTGTTCTCCGGCGACGCCCTCGTCTCGGGCAGGATCGACGGCGACCTAATCACCTTCGGCGGCCAGGCCCGGCTGCTGCCGCGGGCCTATGTCAGTGGCGACGTCCGCTACGGCGACGAGCGCCCCGACGTCGCCGGCGCCGCGATCGTGCGTGGAGACGTGCAAAGGGAGGGCGGCTTCGACTCCTTCGACCTCCTTCCCTTCCTCGGCGCCTTCGTCCTCTGGCTCGGGATCGGACTCTCGATGGCGGCGCTCGGGGCGCTGCTGCTGCTCCTCGCCCCCCGCGCCGCCGACGCCGTCTACGAGCGCTCGCGGCAGGGGCGCGGCCAGCTGCTCGCGATCGGGGTCGGGGTCGCGATCGCGCTGCCGGTCGCCGGCGCGATCGCCGGCGCGACGCTGGTCGGGCTCCCCCTCTCCTTCGTCATCCTGCTGGCGCTGCTGCCGCTGGCGGCGGTCGCCTACTGCGCTTCGGCCTGGGCACTGGGGCGACGGCTGGTGGGGCCGCCGCGCAACCGCACCCTCGCGTTCCTCGCCGGGCTGGGGATCCTGCGGGCGGCGGCGGCGCTGCCGGTCCTCGGCTTCCTCGTCGGCCTCGCCGCGGTGCTCTTCGGCCTCGGCCTGCTCGCCGCCGCTACCGTCGCGGCCCGGGATCGGGGCCCGGGGCCCGATCGCTCCCCGGCCTGGCGTCAAAGCCCGGACAGCTGAACACCGGCAGCCGCGGATAGCGTGGGTAGGCCGGGTCCTCGCAGGAGCGCTCGCAGAGCGAGAAGACCGAGCCGCGGGTGTTGGGCACGAGGCGCTGATGCCGGCAGCGGTCGCAGAGGCCGGCGGGGGGACGGTGGGATGCCACGTCCCGAACCTAGATCATCGCCGCGACCGCAAACTGCGGCCTCGGGCCGGGGCGGGTCGCGCCTCGCCGGCGCCTAGCCTTTGTCGGATGCCCCGTGCAGCAAGCCTCTTCGACGCCGACGCCGCCTCCTACACCGGGACGGTCGAGGTGCTCAGCGTCCGCTTCCGGCGCGACGACGGGAAGTTCGCCGTCCTCTGGGTGCGGGAGACGGACTCCGACGACCGCTTCGCCGTCGTCGGCCCGGTCGGCCACCTCGACGTCGGCGACCGCGCCGAGGTCAGCGGCGAGTGGGGCGAACACAGCACCTACGGGCACCAGCTGACCGCCCAAGGGGCGGTGCCGATCGATCCCTCGGACCGCGAGGGGCAGGTCGCCTACCTTCGAACCCTGCCCCACATCGGCCAGAAACGCGCCGAGGCGCTCTGCGAGGGACATGGCGAGGGGGTGCTGCAGGCGATCGCCGCGGACCCCGAGGGGGTGCTCGGATCGGTGCGGGGGCTGACCGCGGACCAAGCCGCGGAGGCGGCCGAGTACTGGCAGGAGAGCCGGGCGGTCCGCGACCTCCACGTGCAGCTGGCGCCGCACGGCCTCGCCCACCTCGCGGCGGCGATCCACGACCGCTTCGAGGACGAGGCGCTGTCGATCCTCCACGCCAACCCGTACCGGCTGACCGAGGTGGCCGGGGTCGGGTTCGCCCGCGCCGACAAGATCGCCCTCGCCG
>Ga0070675_100000194_pt1 | contig 38282 bp, 29 predicted proteins | sample KBSM43metaG_FD_65343 | JGI IMG/M metagenome (GOLD analysis project Ga0070675, IMG submission 65343) | Miscanthus rhizosphere microbial communities from Kellogg Biological Station, Michigan, USA - KBS M4-3 metaG | ecosystem: Host-associated > Plants > Roots > Rhizosphere > Soil ... | reverse complement strand
GCGAAGAAGCCGCGCTCATCGTCACGAGAAGACGACGACCGCGCCGCGCCGGCCGACGACGGTGGCGCGCCCGCCGACGGCGGGCGCGCCCGCCGACGGCGGCGCCGCGGCCGACGATCGCGGCGCGGCGGACCGTGGCCGGATCCGCCGCCGGGCGAACCCGATCAGTGCCGCCGTGAACGTCAAAGCCGCCAGCATGGCCACCACGGCGATCGACACGCCGGCCGCGCCCAGCGCCGCCAGCGGCGCGATTCCGAACATCAGCAGCCCAGCCAGGGCCGCCGCGACGGTCAGCGCGCTGAACATCACGGTTCGCCCGGCCGTCGCCCAGGCCCGGCCAAGCGCGTCGACGGGCTCGGATCCGGCCGCCAGTTCCTCGCGGTACCGGGCCACCAGCAGCAACCCGTAGTCCACCGAGAGGCCGAGCCCGAGCAGCGTCACCACGGTGACCGTGTTCTGGTCCAGGTCGGTGACGTACGAGAAGCCCAGCAGCACCACCATCGCGGTCGCCACCGACACGATCGCGGCCAGCACCGGCAGCCCGGCCGCGACGAGCCCGCCGAACACGATCACCAGCACGACGAGCGTCGCCGGCAACGAGATCAGCTCGGCCCGCTCGAGGTCGCGGCGGACCTGCTGGTTGGCCTCCCGGTTGAGCAGCTTGTTGCCGCCGACCCGCACCCGCGCGTCCGGCTGCCCGGCCGCCCGTAGCTCGCTGGCCAGCGCGTGCAACCGGTCGCGCACGGCGTCGAGCGCCGCGGTCTCCGACGACTCGGAGCCGGCCCGCAGCGTCACCGAGACCATGAGCGACCCGCCGTCGCGGCCGAACAGCGCGACGGCCCGCGGATCGGCCGCGTACGGGTGGGCCACCGCCTGCACGTCCGGGCGTCCCGCCAGCGATCCGGCGGCGGCCACGACCACGCCGCGCACGGCGTCGGACCGGGGTTGGACGCCGTCGACGATCGCGACCACCTCGCCGCCGGTCTCGTTCGCCTCGCTGATCTGGTCGTAGGCCTGCGCGGCTTCGATGTCGTCGATGCGGTCGTCGTTCGCCAGCCCGGAGAACACCGGCCCGGCCGCGAACACGCCGGCCGTCACGGCCGCGAGCCAGCCGGCCAGCACCCACCACCGCCGCCGGAAGCACCACCGGCCAACCCTTGCCAGCACAGCGTCAATCCTCCCCGGACCGCCACACCGAGAGCCGCACGGCCGCCGTGACAGCGCCCCCACGCACGGGCGCGCCGGCATGGAACGCGCTCGGACCCATCGCCGCGACGGCCGCCGCGTCGGCGTCCGACAGGCGCAGCGTCGTTCGCAGCTCACGCTCATCTTCGCGCACGAACCACGGCGCCAGCGTCGCGGTCAGCCGTTCGTCCTTACGCGGGTCCACGCCCAGGGCGAGCCCCAGCTCACGCAGGTGGTCCGGCGCCGGGGTCGCCACGATCAGGCGTCCGCCGGGCGACAGCACCCGCGCGAACTCGGCGCCGGCCCGCGGCGCGAACACGTTGAGCACGCACGCGGCCGCGCCGTCGGCGACGGGAAGGCCGCGCCAGGCGTCGGCGCGCACCGCGCCGAGGCGCGGATGCGCCCGCGCGGCGCGGCGCAGCGCGGCCTTGGAGACGTCGACAGCCAGGCCGACCGCGCCGGGCCGGCGTTCGAGCAGCGCGGCCAGGTTCGCGCCGGTGCCGGCTCCGACGTCGACGATCAGACCCATCTCCGCCGGGGAAGCGGCGTCGACCAGGGCCGCGGTGAGGAAGTCGAAGTGGCCGGCGCCGTGCACCCGGGCCCGCGCGGCGACCATCTCGCCGGTGTCGCCGTCGTGGGTGACCCGCCCCACCGCCAGGTCCGCGTAGCCCTGGCGGGCGAGGTCGAAGCTGTGCCCGCTCGGGCAGCGCAGGGCGCGCAGCGACGGCAGCTCGGCCAGGGCGAGGGGCGCCGCGCAGACCGGGCACCGCAGCCGGGCCACGATCCGCGGGTCCACGCCGACATCCTCCTCGATCGGACTAATGTCCTGTCATGGCACCCACGTACGAGGAGATCCGGCGCGCGCCGAAGGCCCTTTTGCACGACCACCTGGACGGCGGGCTGCGCCCCGCGACCATCGTGGAGCTGGCCGGCGAGATCGGGCACCAACTGCCCGCGTCCGACCCGGTCGAGCTCGGTGAATGGTTCGTCGCCTCGGCCGACAGCGGGTCGCTGGAACGGTATCTGGAGACGTTCACCCACACCGTTGCGGTCATGCAGACGGCGTCCGCGCTGCACCGGGTGGCGGCGGAGTGCGCCGTCGACCTGGCCGCCGACGGCGTGGTCTACGCCGAGGTGCGCTTCGCCCCCGAGCAGCACCTGACCCGGGGGCTGAGCCTGCCGGAGGTGGTCGAGGCGGTGCTGGCCGGTTTCGCCGACGGGTCGGCGCAGGCCGCGCAGGCCGGTCGCCCGGTCCGCATCGGTACGCTGCTGACCGCGATGCGGCACGCGGCCCGCTCGATGGAGATCGCCGAGCTGTCGGTGCGCTACCGCGACGCCGGCGTCGTCGGCTTCGACATCGCCGGGGCCGAGGCCGGCTTCCCGCCCACCCGGCACCTGGATGCCTTCGAATATTTACAGCGAGAGAACTTTCACTTCACCATCCACGCCGGCGAGGCGTTCGGGCTGCCGTCGATCTGGCAGGCGATCCAGTGGTGCGGCGCCGACCGCCTCGGGCACGGCGTGCGCATCGTCGACGACATCTCACTGCCGGAGCGCTCGCTGGGCCGGCTGGCCGCGTACGTGCGGGACAAGCGCATCCCGCTCGAGCTGTGCCCGTCGTCGAACGTGCAGACGGGCGCGGCCGCCTCGATCGCCGAGCACCCGATCGGCCTGCTGCGCGACCTGCGGTTCCGGGTCACCGTCAACACCGACAACCGGTTGATGAGCGGTACGTCGATGTCGCAGGAGATGCGGCTGCTCGCCGAGGCCTTCGGTTACGGCTGGGCCGAGCTACAGTGGTTCACCGTCAACGCCATGAAGAGCGCGTTCATCCCATTCGATGAGCGGTTGGCGTTGATCAATGAGGTAATCAAGCCCGCGTACGCGAAGTTGATCGACCCGGGTGAGTCCTGATTGCGTATAGCAGGGTAGGCCCCGCTTCCGGGGTTGGTGGAGCGCACATACTGTCCCCGCCGACCCGGCGAAGTGGGGCAACATACGGCGGGGCCGGCATCAGCCGGTCGGCCCGATCTGCACGCTGAGTGTCGGTGGGGTTGACGCTTTAGTCCAATTTAAGGACTTTGCAGTGACATGGTTTGCACGATTTACCGGGATCGAATCCGGACGAATGCGGTCAGGAGCCAATGATCCTCGCGGTCATGTCATCTCACTACATATGCGATCGCGTGGCACACGGGCTTTCATTGCCGGACCGGACATGGTGGAATCTCGGAGGTTCGGCCTGATCGGGTCGGGCGGTCGCGGGTGCCCTCTGTGCGGGCCCCGTTACGGAGGGCGGTGAGGTGAGCGAACGGCCAATGACGGAGGGTCCCAATCCCTCGCGTCTGCGCAAACCGGTAGGCCGGCTCCGCGATCTGCCGATCTGGTCCAAGCTTGGCTTGATCATGATCGTTCCCACCATCGCGACGATCGTGGTCGGTACCGCGGGTCTGATCGAGAACATCTCTGCCGCCAACGCTGCTGACCGCACCCGTGGCCTGTCCCGGTTGTCGTCCGATGCCGCGTCCGTCATCCACGAGCTGCAGAACGAGCGGGCCGTCGGCACCGTGTTCACCGGCTCCGCCGGCGACCCCAAGGCGACGGCTCAAGAGGCGTACAAGCAGCAGATCCCGCGCTCGGATCAGGCGCTGAACGCCTATAAGCAGAGCCGCCGCGCGGTCAGCGAGTCGTCCGCCGAGGCTACCGACACGCTGCGCGAGGCCGACCGTCTGCTCGACGGCCTGCCCAAGCTGCGCGAAGACGTGCTCGCTGGTGCCGCGCTCGCCACCACGCAGACGAGCGTGGCGCTGCGCTACGAGCTGATCGTCGACCAGTTGGTGAACGTCCGCGAGTCCGCGGTGCGGCTCACCGCCGACCCGGACCTCAGCGCCTCGCAGCAGGCCGCGCTGGCGCTCAGCGACCGCAAGGCGGCGCTGAACGAGGAGCGCGTGATCGTGCTCCGGATGATCGCGAGCCAGGCGAATCCGGAGGGCTCGGGTCTGGTCACCTACCAGGTCCGGCGCGATTTCAACCGGGCCATCGCGCAGCAGGAAGCCGCCGTCACGCGGTTCTTCGCCATCGCCTCACCCGAGCAGCGCCAACTGCTCGACCAATCCCTCGCCGGAAGCGGTCAGCGCAAGGCCGCGCTGTACGAGTCCCAGGTGACGAACCTGGCGACCACCGGTGAGGGCACGCTCGACATCACCGCGCCCGACTGGGACGCGGCGATCGCGGCCAAGGCCGATCTGCTGCGCCAGGTCGAGAAGACCCTCGACGAGCAGGTCGTGAGCACGGCGACGGCGGTCCGCGACGACCTTCGCCGCACCGTTCTTCTGCAGACCGGTCTGCTGCTGAGCATGCTGCTCCTCGCGATCCTGTTCGCGTGGTTGGTGGCCCGCTCGATGGCGCGGTCGCTGCGCGAACTGCGGCACGGCGCCTTGACGGTGGCCCAGTACGGCCTGCCGCAGGCGGTCGCCCGGCTGCGTGATCCGTCGCTGGCCATCCAGGCCACGCCGGACCAGGTCGCCAAGCAGATCGCCGAGCCGCTGCCGGTCCGCAGCCGCGACGAGTTCGGGCAGGTGACCGAGGCGTTCAACGCGGTCCACCTGGAAGCCGTGCGTACCGCGGCCGAGCAGGCGCAACTGCGGGCGAGCGTCGCGACGATGTTCGTCAACCTGGCCCGCCGGTCGCAGATCCTGGTCGACCGCCTCATCGGTCACCTCGACCGGTTGGAGCGCGGCGAGGAAGACCCGGACCGCTTGGCCGAGCTGTTCCAGCTCGACCACCTGGCCACCCGAATGCGGCGGAACGACGAGAACCTGCTGGTTCTCGCCGGCGCCGACTCCTCGCGCGTGCAGCGCGAGCCGGCTCCGCTGATGGACGTGCTGCGCGCCGCCCAGTCCGAGGTGGAGCACTACACCCGCATCGAGTTCGGGATGATCGACCGCGACGTCGAGATCGCGGCGCACTCGGTCAACGACATGGTGCACCTGGTCGCCGAGCTGCTCGACAACGCCACCGCGTTCTCCCCGCCGGACTCGGCGGTGGTCGTGGAGGCGCGCCGGGTGGGTGACCGGGCGGTGCTGCTGGTCGAGGACCGTGGCATCGGCATCTCGCCCGACCAGTTGCGGGAACTGAACGACAAGCTCGCCAACCCGCCGGCCGTCGACGTCGCCGTCTCCCGGATGATGGGCCTGGTCGTGGTCGCCCGGCTGGCGGCCAGGCACGGCGTGCGGGTCGAGCTGCGGGCCGCCCGTGAGCGCGGCACCGTCGCCGACATCACCCTGCCGGCGAGCGTGCTGGTTTCGCGGCTGGGTGCCGCCCGGGCAACCGGCGAGCTTCCCGTCGTCGGCGCGGGTGCCGACCGGCAGCTCGCGCCGGCTCCGCGGGCCGGTGTGGGCGCGCCGCCGTTGGCGCTGGAGAGCAGTGGGCCGGGTGCCCCGCGCGAGCGCGCGGGTGCGGCGCCGGCGGCGTTCGGTCCGGCGGCTCTGGCGAACCAGTCAGCCAGCTTCGGGCTACCGACGGGCGGCAACGGCGTGCCGCCGATGCGCACGCCGGGCGGTCCGACACCGCAGTCGACGGCGTTCGGCAGCGGTCCCGGTGTGCTGAACAAGCCGCCGTCCGGCCCGATCAGCACCAACATCGAGGTGCCGCCGCTGCCCGGTGGCGGGCCGATCGGCCCCGGTGGACCGATGGGTCCCGGCGGCCCGGGTGGCTTCGGCGGTCCCGGTGGGCCCGTTGGTCCGGGTGTCCCCGGCGTTGCCGGCTCGCCCGGCCTGCCGCCGGCCCGGCCCGGTGCCCCCGGCATGGCTGGCGCTCCCGGCATCCCCGGCGCGACGCCGGCCGCATTCGCGGGCAGCCAGCCCACCGCGTTCGACCCGGGCAACCAGCCTCCGTCGTCGTTCCGTCGCCCGGCGGGCGCGATCAACGGTCCGTCCGGCCCCGGTGGCCCGGCCGGTCCCGGCGGTCCGATGGGCCCCGGCGGCTCCGGACCGATGGGTCCCGGCGGCCGCGGCGGCCCCGGCGGCCAGGCCGGCGGTCCAGGCCCGGCGATGCCGATGGGCCCCGGCGGTCCGGCTGGCCCGCCCAGCCGCGCCCTGCCACCGTGGTCAGACCTCACCGGCGCCACGGGTGTGACCCCGGCCAACGGCAACGGTGCCGGTGGCCCCGGTCCGTCCGGGCCGGCACGTCCGGACCAGCCCGGCAACCCGCCGCTGCCGCAGCGCCGCGCGGGTGACCACTGGACCGTCGAGGGCGAGGTCGCCGACGGCACGATTCCGCGCCAGCGGCCGTCCGGTCCGGACGCTCCGCCGGTCGCGCAGTCCGGTGCCCAGGCGGCCGGGTTCATGCCGCCACCCGCCGCCCCGCGCTCGCCGTCCGGGCCGATGCCCGCCGGTCCCGGTGAGGCACTGCCGACCAGGCCGGCTTCGGGTGGCTCGCTGCCCTCCCGGCCAACCGGTGCCGGTCAGCCGCTGCCCGCCCAACCGGCGCAGCCGGCCGAGCCGCCGGCCTGGCCGCCGGCCACGGCCGAGCCGGCCGTCGCGCAGAGCGGGCCGGCCGGGCCGCCGAGCCCGTCCGCCCCGCCCGCAGAGGGTGGCGGGTTCTCCCCGGCGCTGGACATGACCGAGGAGATCCCGCGCGTCCGCGACGACTGGGCGCCGCCCGCTCCGGCTCCGGCCGGCAGCGGCCAGCCGGCCGTGAACGGCAACGAGAACGGTGCGGTCGTGCCGCGGCCGGACGAGACCATGGAGCTGCCCATCTTCCGGGCCGTCGAGTCGGCGTGGTTCCGTACCCGCCGGCCGTCGCCGATGCGCTCGCCGGTCAACGGCGCGGGCGTCAACGGCGGCAACGGCGCCGGCAGTGAGCCGGTTCACGAGTCCACCGACGACACCATGTCGGTGTCGGCACCGCCCGCCGCTTCGGTGTCCGCGCCGCCGGCCGCGTCCGTGTCGGCCCCGCCGGTAACGTCGGCTCCGCCTGTGCAGTCCGGTGGCACCCGGCCCGTGTCGACACCGCCCATGTCGGCACCGCCCATGTCGGCACCGCCCATGTCGGCACCGCCCGCGGGCGCTCCCACCGGGATGCCGGTCGGATCCCCGTGGTCGCCGCCGCCGTCGGCTCCGCCGGCGTCGCCGCGAATTCCCGCTCCGGCTTCGGCCCACCTGCCGCCGCCCGGTTCCGTCGGTCAACCCGCCGAGCACGTATCGGTCGGCGCGGATAGAGCGACGCCCGCTGAGTCGGTAACCTGGCGCACAGCGGCCGACGACGGGTGGCGGGCGGCCGAGGCGCTCGCAGATGATCGGGACTTCTCTATGACGGAGACCGGGTTGCCCAAGCGCGTTCCGATGTCCCAACTCGTGCCGGGAGGCGTCGAGAAGGGCCAGACGAGTTCGCATCGGCGCACCCCGGAAGCCGTGCGTGGCCTGCTCTCCGCCTACCACCGCGGAGTTCAGCGGGGCCGTAGCCAGAGTCCCTCGTCCGATTCACGAACGCCGCAGTCAACACAGGCTGGGCCCCGAAATCCGCAGGGTGGCAAGGAGCGCGAAGCATGACATCGACGCAGGATCTGGGTTGGCTCCTGGCCAACTTCGCTGACCGCGTGCCCGGGGTGGCGCATGCGGTGGCGGTTTCGGCCGACGGGCTGCTGCTCGCGTCGTCCCGGGATCTGCCGCGCGACCGAGCCGACCAGCTCGCCGCCATCTCCTCCGGACTCGTGAGCCTCACGCAGGGCGCGTCCCGGTGCTTCGAGGGGGGTGCCGTTCTCCAGACCGTCGTGGAGATGGACAACGGCTTCCTGTTCCTCATGTCCATCTCCGACGGCTCGTCGTTCGCCGTGCTCGCCGCGCGGGCCTGCGACGTCGGCCAGGTCGGGTACGAGATGGCGCTGCTGGTCGACCGGGTCGGCGACGCGTTGACGCCGGCGCCGCGTCCGGCGGCGTCAATGCTGGGCTGAGCGGTACGCGTTGACTACCACGATCGGGGCTGGTGGGGAGGTGAACGGCGACATGGCGGAACGTGACGAACCAACCGGGGCTCTCGTGCGGCCATACGCCGTCACCAAGGGCCGCACCCGGCCGAGGCTCGACATCGCCATCGAGGCGCTCATCGAGACGACGGTCCGCGGTCGTACCGCCGGTTCCCGCCCCGGCGGCAATCACGGCCAGGAACAGCAGTACATCGCAACGATGTGCGACGGCCGCGTGCAGTCACTGGCGGAAATCGCCGCCCGGCTGCACCTGCCCCTGGGCGTGGCCCGGGTGCTCATCGCCGACATGGCGGCGGATGGCTTGGTTTCGGTGCACGAACCGGCTTCGTTGGACGACAACGAGGCCGTGGGCACGGAATTGCTGGAGAGGGTGCTCAGTGGACTTCGGAGGCTCTAACATGGCCCGCCCGGCTTCGGGGCGGGTCACGTCGGCGAAGATCGTCATCGCTGGCGGGTTCGGTGTGGGCAAGACCACGCTCGTCGGCTCGGTGTCGGAAATCACCCCGCTGACGACGGAAGCCATCATGACCTCGGCGGGTGTCGGCGTCGACGACACACGCCAGGTTCCCGGCAAGCTGACCACCACCGTCGCCATGGACTTCGGCCGGATCAGCATCGACAGGGACCTGATCCTGTACCTGTTCGGTACCCCCGGCCAGACCCGGTTCTGGTTCATGTGGGACGAGTTGGTGCGGGGCGCGATCGGCGCGGTGGTCATGGTCGACACCCGCCGGCTCGCCGACTGCTTCGCCGCGATCGACTTCTTCGAGCACCGGCGGCTGCCGTACCTGGTCGCCATCAACTGCTTCGACGGCGTGCAGTACCACAACGCCGACGACGTTCGGGAGGCACTGGCGGTGTCGCCCGAGGTGCCGGTGGTCCCGTGCGACGCACGCAGCCGGGAATCGACGAAGCAGGTACTGATCTCACTCGTCGAGTACGTGCTGTCGATGCGGCGTTCGCGCGCGGCGGCGCCCGCCTAGCGCACCAAACCTCAACGACGCGGGCCGGGGTCCTCTCCCTCGGCCCGCGTCGTTTGCGCGTACGTGTCGATCCGACCGCACAGAAAGTCAGCGCCGGCCGCGGTCCGCGGCCGGCACTGTGATGTTCGGGTGGCCGCGCTAGCGACGGGCGGAGCGGTACTCGTAGTCGGTCGCCGGGGAGTAGTCCTCGTCACCGGCCGGGTCGCGGCTGAAGTCCCAGCCGACCGACGACTCGCGGCCCGGGCGCCCACCCACCGGGTAGCCGCCCACCTCCTGGCCGCGCCGGTATCCGCTGAAGTAGCCGCTCGTGTGCGCAGCGATCGCGGCCGCGTCGCGGACGATGCGCAGCGGCCGCTCCTCGATCTCCTCGGGCTGGGGCTGCGCCGAACCGGGCACCAGGTTCTGCTGCGGCACCCGGCGGGGCAGCCCGGCGACGGTCTCCGCCCCGACGGCGGGCCGCGCCGCCTGCGAGGCGGCCTCCCAGCCGAGGTCGGCGGCGTTCGACCACTCGAGCTGCTCGTCGCTGTCGACCGGATCGGTGAACCAGGCCGACCTGCACTCCGCGAAGATCAGCAGGTCGGAGTCGTCGGCCCCGCTCCCGATCGGCGCCTCCGGAATCTCGTCGCCCAGGCCGCGACCGTTCCTGTTGAGCTGCTCAGGCTCCGAGGGCACCAGCCGCAGCGTCGGCGGGTCGACCCTCAGGTCGCCGAGGTCGTTGTACCGGTCGGCGGACAGCGCCGGGTCGGCCAGCGGCGCCGGCTCGACGAGCCGCAGCGTCGGCGGCTCGGCCGGCAGGTCGTCCTGCTGCCACGGCGGCTTGACCCGGCCCTCGCGCTGGCGCGGCAGGTCGATGCCGAGCGAGTCGGACGCCGGCGGCTCGGCCGCGCGCGGCTGCTCCGGAATGCGCGGCTCGCTCGCCCGCGACGGGCCGGACGGCTGCGGGATGTCGGCCGCGCCGGACCCCGAGATCAGCGGGAACGAGCCGCTCTGGGACTCCTCATGGGCGAGCGGCCAGTTCGACCTGGAGTTGCGGCCCTCGGGTGCCGGCCGGGGAGCCGGCGGCTGGGCCTGGAACGGCTGGTACGGCTGCGACGGCCGCGGGCCGGCCGGTGAGGCCGGCGAGGTCGGCTGGCCGTTGGTGCGCGGTTCGGCCGGACCACCCGCGCCGCCGCCGAAGCCGCCGAGGCCACCCGGGGCCGGCGGCGGGATGACGCCGGGCGGCGTCGCCCGGCCGGCGAACGTCGTTGTCGCGTCGGAGCCGAAGGCCGGCAGGCCGACGAAGGTGGCGTCCGGGTCGGAGTTGAATGCCGGCCGGCCGGCGAACGTGGCGGCCGGGTCGGTGCCGTACGCGGGACGGCTCTGCCGGGTCGACGGCGGGATGGCGGTGCGGCCACGGGCGGGTAGTTCGCCCGCCGACTGGGTCTGCTCCGGGTCCGCCGGCGGCAGGCCCGGCGGCGGGGCGGGGCGAGCGGCCGGGACGGCGATCATGCCGGCCGGCGGCAGCGACGCGGCAGGCGGCAGCGACGCGGCAGGCGGCAGCGACGCGGCAGGCGGCTCGATCCCGTGCCGGACGGCGGGCTGGGTGCCGGTGTCGCCCGGCTTGGTGAAGCTGTGGCCGCCGGTAGGGGCGCTGAGAGCGCGGTGACCGCCCGTAGGAGCGTTCAGCGCGCCGTGACCACCGGTAGGGGCGTTCAGGGCGCGGTGACCCCCCGTAGGAGCGTTCAGCGCGCCGAGGGCGCCGTGACCGCCGGTCGGCGCCGTCAGCGCCGCGTGGCCGCCCGTGGGGGTGCCCAGCGCACCCGGGAGCACGCGCAGCGGGGGCGTCCCGCGCCCGTTCATCGGCTCGAGGGCGGCAGGCTGCTCGACCTCGCGCACCGGCGGTGTCATCCGGTCGGCGATGACGCCGACGAGCGCCTCGCTCGCCGAGTCGAAGCAGCGCACCGACGCGACGGCCTGGCACACCGTCTCGGCGACGGCGGACGTCATGGCCCGGGTGACCCCGGCGCGGCGGGGCGTCTCGGCCACCGCGACCTTCAGCGCGGTGACGGCCTCGTCGAGAATCTCCTTCTCGGCGACCCCCGCGTCGACGAGCGTGGCGATGACCTGACCTTCCCGCGACCGGCCGGCCGAGCCGTTGACCAGTTGGCCGGGCTCGGGCAGGGCCTGCAGCACGGCGAGCGACACCGGCTCGGCCGGGTCGGCGTATGCGCGCAGGGCGGCGGGATACAGCTCGCGGAGCACCTCGCGGAGCGTTCCGGCGGCCTGCTGGCGGCCGGCGACGATGGCGGCGTGCGCGGTGAGCAGTGGCTTGAGGCTGATCATTTCCGGCGGTGTGGCCTGCGGGATGGCCGAGAGCACGCCCGCTTGGAGGGCGCGCGCGAGGCCGATGGCGCGGCGCTCGGCGGGGCCGGACCGGATCTCGTCGGGAGAGCCGTCGTCGGCGAAGCGCTCGGCGTAGTCGTCGGCAGTACCCGGAGGGGCGAACGCAACGTAGCGACCGGCAGCGGTGAGTAACGGAGTGACGGCGCGATCGTTTCCTGCAGTGGCGACAGCGACACTGGCGGGGCCATCACCGCGCTGCGAGAACAGCGCGCAGAGCTCGGCGTAGCCGCCGGGATCGTCGGTGATCTCGCACATGTCGAGCAGCCGGCCGGCATCGTCGACGATCGAAACCGTCAACCAGCTCTGCGCTTCCGGGGCCAGCGCGGAGCCATCCGCCGACGCTAGTCCGCAGTACACCCGAACGAGCGTCACCGCGTGCTCCTCCTCCCGGGACGGTGTGTCGTGGAGCAGGTCCTCCCGAGCCGGCGCGTCCCCCCGCCGTCTCGGCCTGCCCGGCTGGGAAGGCCGGCTAGCAGCCACTATTCACGGTTGTTACCCCGCTGGCGATCACCCGTTCCGGCGCATTGGCAAGTTGCCCGAACGGCCGATTGAACGCCGGGTGGCTGAGTCCACTTCCATATAGCACCGCGATCAAGACCGGGCCAAGCCTCGATCACGATTCCGTGTTCACCGAATGATGCTCCCCGTAAAGGGGTCACTCGCGCCAGTCCACGACCGATGAGATCTTGCCAATTATCGTTCGCCAGCCCAAAGCGGTCTGTTGTGTGACGATTTTTCGCAGTTTCCGCTTCGCCATGAAGCCACGGATTCCGCCGCTCGCATCGGCGGCGCGGATCGCCTCGTCGAGATCGTCGAGCGGAGTTCCGGGGGCGAGCGCCGAGATGACGGCCTCGAGCCGGGTCGCGTAGGCGAGGTCTCGGGCCGCCTCGCCGGCCTGGATCAGCAGGCCGTAGTCGAGGGAATCCGCTCCGCCACGCAGGTTCTCGACGACGAGGTCGAGCTCGTACTTGTCGGCCGGGTCCGGGACGATGTCGTCGGCCGTCAGCCGCTCCCGCAGCTGCGACCAGGTGTCCAACTGGGCGAGGTCGTGGTCGTCGGAGGCCCGGACGAAGTCGACGAGACTCTCGGCGCTCGAGAACAGGTAGACCTTGCCCCGCCGGCCCAGGAAGACGGGCACCTCTTCGGCGGCCGGCTTCACGTCGACGTCTTCGTCTTCCTCGTCCGCGTCTTCGTCGTCTTCGTCCTCGTCGTCGGCGGCCGCTTCCGGCTCGTCGTCGTCTTCCTCGTCCTCGGCGTCTTCTTCGTCTTCCTCGGCGTCTTCGTCGTCTTCGTCCTCTTCGTCGGCCTCGAGGTCGATGTCGTCATCGTCGTCGAGCGCGTCGAGGTCGTCGTCGTCGTCCTCGTCGTCATCGACGTCGAGGTCGTCGTCGCGGTCGCGGGGCCTGGTGCGCACCGGGGGCCCGGTCTCCAGGCCCAGCGCGGCGACGAGGTCCTCCTCGGCGGCCAGCTCCTCGTCTTCGTCGTCGGCGTCGAGGAAGCCGTCGAACTCGTCCTCGCGGTCCTCGACCTCGACGGCGGCGAGCTCGTCGGACATCCGGTAGGCCCGCAGCGTGTACCCGACGCCGCGCGGAAGCGCGATCTCCACCGGTGCGATCTTGACCTCGGACCACAGCTCGGCGGCTGCGGCGGCCCGCTCGAGCTCGTCTTCGTCGAGCTCCGCCTCCTCGGCCTCGTCGGCCTCGACGTCGGCCTCGACCGGATCGATGTCGACCTCGTCGTCGACCTCTTCGACGCCGTCGTCCAGTTCGGACTCGTCCTCGTCAGCCTCGGCTTCGGCCACGACCGCAGTGTCCTTGGACGTCGAAACCGGCACCTTCTCCGCGGCCTCGACCTCGTCTACCTCGACCTCCGGTGCCTCGACCTCGGCGGCGGGTGACTGAGGCGGCGCAGCCGCCTGAGCCTGCGACGTCCGCGACGGACGCGTCGAGGCGGGCCGGGCCCCGCGTGGGCCCCGGGAGTTGCGGGAGCTGCTCGATCCGGACCGCTGGCGGGCCACGACGACCTCCGGTTGGCATTACGTAGCGATAAGCGCCCACCACCCTAGCCGGGCGACCTGATGGGTGTTATCCGGGATCGGCTCGCTCCGCGAGCCGATCCCTCCGACGTGACCGCCGCGCGAAGCGCGGCGATCACGTCGGAGGCTGATGGGTTCGCTCGCTCCGCTCGCTCACACGCCCTTGGGATGCCAGACGGTCTTGGTCTCCAGAAGGGTTGTCATGCGCTCGATTCCCGGCTCGGCCGTCCAATCCGCGGGGCCCGGACGCAGCACCCGCTTGAGGTTCTCGGCCGCGGCCTCCTCCAGCGACACCGCCAGCTCGGGATCCGACACGCCGGTCAGGTCGATCGCGTTGACGTCGAGATGCGAGGCCAGCCACGGCGCCGTTTCGGCGGCGCGACCGGTCAACAGATTGACCACGCCGCCGGGCAGGTCCGACGTCGCCAGCACCTCGGCCAGCGTGATCGCCGGCAGCGGGTTCTGCTCGCTCGCGAGCACCACCGCCGTGTTCCCGGTGACGATCGCCGGCGCCAGCACGCTCACCAGCCCGAGCAGCGGGTCGGCGGGCGCGACGATGCCGACCACGCCGGTCGGCTCCGGCGCCGAGAGGTTGAAGTACGGCCCGGCCACCGGGTTCGCGCCGCCGTAGACCGTCGCGATCTTGTCGGCCCAGCCGGCGTACCAGACCCACCTGTCGATCGCCGCGTCCACAGTGGACGGCTCGATGTCGTAGCCGACGAACTGGTCGCGGCGTCCCTCGAGCATCTCGGCGATCCGGTACAGGATCTGGCCGCGGTTGTACGCCGTCGCCTTCGCCCACCCACCGAACGCCGACCGGGCCGCGCGCACCGCGTCGCGAACGTCCTTGCGCGACGCCAGCGCCGCGTTCGCCAGGAAGTCGCCAGCCGCCGATCGCACCGGGTACGACCTCCCCGATTCGCTGCGCGGGAACGCCCCGCCGATGAAGAGCTTGTAGGTCTTGCGGACGGAAAGCCGCACCGACTCAGGCAAGGTAGCCCTCCAACCCGTGCCGGCCGCCCTCGCGCCCGTAGCCGGATTCCTTGTAGCCGCCGAACGGCGAGGTCGGGTCGAACTTGTTGAACGTGTTCGCCCACACCACGCCGGCCCGCAGCTTGTCGGCGATCGCGAGGATCCGCGAGCCCTTGTCGGTCCAGACGCCGGCCGACAGGCCGTACGGCGTGTTGTTGGCCTTCTCGACCGCCTCGGCCGGCGTGCGGAACGTCAGCACCGACAGCACCGGCCCGAAGATCTCCTCGCGGGCGATGCGGTGCGCCTGCGACACGCCGGTGAACACCGTCGGGGCAAACCAGAAGCCCCGGTCGGGCAGCTCGCACGGCGGCGACCAGGCCTCCGCGCCCTCGGCGGAGCCGGCGTCGGACAGCTCGCGGATGCGGGCCAGTTGGGCCGCCGAGTTGATCGCGCCGATGTCGGTGTTCTTGTCCAGCGGATCGCCGACGCGCAGCTGGGCCATCCGGCGCTTGAGCGAGGCCATCAGCTCGTCGGTCACCGACTCCTGCACCAGCAGCCGCGAACCGGCGCAGCACACGTGCCCCTGGTTGAAGAAGATGCCGTTGACGATGCCCTCGACCGCCTGGTCGATCGGTGCGTCGTCGAAGACGATGTTGGCCGCCTTGCCGCCCAGCTCGAGCGTCACCTTCTTGCGGCTCCCGGCGACCGACCGCGCGATCGCGCGGCCGACCTCGGTCGACCCGGTGAAGGCGACCTTGTCGACACCCTCGTGCTCCACGAGGAGCCGACCCGTGTCGCCGGCGCCGGTGACGATGTTCACAGTGCCCGGCGGGAGCTCGGCCTGCTGGCAGATCTCGGCGAACACGAGCGCCGTCAGCGGGGTGGTCTCGGCGGGCTTGAGCACCACCGTGTTGCCGGTGGCCAGCGCCGGGGCGATCTTCCAGGCCAGCATCAGCAGCGGGAAGTTCCACGGAATGACCTGCGCGGCCACGCCGAGCGGGCGCGGGTCGGGCCCGAAGCCGGCGTACTTGAGCTTGTCGGCCCAGCCGGCGTAGTAGAAGAAGTGCGCGGCGACGAGCGGTACGTCGACGTCGCGGGACTCGCGGATCGGCTTGCCGTTGTCGAGCGATTCCAGCACCGCCAGCTCGCGGGCGCGTTCCTGGATGATCCGGGCCAGCCGGTACAGGTACTTCGCCCGTTCGCGCCCCGGCAGGCGTCCCCACGAGGTCTCGAACGCGCGGCGCGCGGCCGCGACCGCGCGATCGACGTCGGCCGACGACGCGGCGACGACCTCGGCGAGCACCTCCTCGGTGGCCGGGTTGATGGTCTTGAACGGCTCGCCGTCCTTGGAGTCCACAAAGGACCCGTCGATGAACAGCCCGTAGGACTCGCGCAGGTCGACGACCGCGCGGGACTCGGGTGCGGGTGCGTACTCGAAGGCCATGTCCTCAGTCCAAGGTGACGTAGTCGGGGCCCCAGTAGCGGCCGGTGGCCATCTTGGCCCGCTGCATGAGCAGGTCGTTGAGCAGCGTGGAGGCGCCGAAGCGGAACCGGTCGGGGGAAAGCCACTCCTCGCCGGCCGTCTCGTTCACCGTCACCAGGTATTTGATCGCGTCCTTGGCGGTGCGGATGCCGCCGGCCGGCTTCACGCCGACCGCGACGCCGGTGGCCGCCTTGAAGTCGCGCACCGCCTCGAGCATCACGAGCGTGACCGGCAGCGTCGCGGCCGGTTGGACCTTGCCGGTGGACGTCTTGATGAAGTCGCCGCCGGCGAGCATGCCCAGCCAGGACGCCCGGCGCACGTTGTCGTAGGTGGCCAGCTCGCCGGTCTCCAGGATGACCTTGAGGTGGGCGTCGCCGCAGGCCTCCTTCACGGCGACGATCTCCTCGTAGACCTCGAGGTAGCGGCCGGACAGGAAGGCGCCCCGGTTGATCACCATGTCGATCTCGTCGGCGCCCGCCTTGACGGCCGCGCGGGTGTCGGCCAGCTTGACGTCGAGCGGGGCCTGGCCGGACGGGAACGCCGTCGCCACGGAGGCGACGTGGATGCCGGTGCCGCGCAGCGCGTCGGCCGCCGTCGCGACCATCGACGGGTAGACGCAAACAGCGGCGGCCGGCGGGCACGTCGCGTCGGTGGGGTCGGGCCGCCGGGCCTTCGCGCACAGGGCCCGGACCTTGCCCGGGGTGTCGGCGCCCTCGAGCGTGGTGAGGTCGACCATGCGGATCGCCAGGTCGAGCGCCCATTGCTTGGACGTGGTCTTGATCGACCGGGTGCCGAGCATCGCCGCCCGCTGGTCGGCACCGACCTGATCCACGCCGGGGAGGCCGTGCAGGAAGGCGCGCAGGGTGCTGGCGGAGCTGGCGACCTCGGCGAGGGGTGGCACCGTTGCCGTCATGGGCCCGAGTCTAGTGGTCCTTGTACGTCGTACCGCGGGTCACGCTAGGTTGATCGGCATGACCGAGCGGAGCGAGGTGCGACCGTGGACGTAGTCGTGGTGGAGCACCCCCTGGTCCGGTCCCGGTTGACCGACATGCGTGACGCCCGCACCGACTCGGCGTCGTTCCGGGCCGCGCTGCACGAGCTGACGACGATGCTGGTGTACGAGGCGGCGCGGCTGTTCCCCGTCGAGGAGTTCCCGATCATGACCCCGGTGGGGCCGACCACCGGTGCCCGGGTGGGCAACCCCCCGCTGCTGGTGCCCGTGCTGCGGGCCGGGCTCGGCATGGCCGACGCCGCGCTGGGGCTGCTGCCCGAGTCGTCGATGGGGTTCGTGGGACTGGCGCGCGACGAGGAGACGTTCGAGCCGCGGGCCTACCTGGAGTCGCTGCCGAGCGACCTGTCCGGCAAGCCGGTGCTGGTGCTCGACCCGATGCTGGCCACCGGCGGATCGCTGGAGCACTGCTGCCGGCTGCTGGCCGACCGCGGCTGCGACCAGATCACGGTGGTCTGTGTGCTGGCCGCGCCGGAGGGCGTGCGCCGGCTGACCAACTCCGGGCTACCGCTGCGGCTGGTGACCGCGTCGATCGACGAGGGCCTGAACGAGAAGGCGTTCATCGTGCCCGGGCTGGGCGACGCCGGCGACCGCCAGTTCGGCGGCATGCCCAGGTTCGCCGACTGACCGCTGCACGATCGCGTTGATCTTGCACTTGTGGTGCCGGGGTTCGCCCTGCTTTGTAGTGCTTTGATAGCCACCACAACTGCAAGATCGTCGCGATCATGGGGGTGGCGGGCGGCGGTGGGCGGCGGTGAGCTGCGCTAGAGGCCCAGCGCGGTCGCGGCCTCCGCGCGAAGCGCGGCCAGGCCGGCGGCCGCGCGTTCGCGGGCGGCCTTCACGTCGCCGCCGGTGACGGGCTCGATGACCTCGAGGTACGCCTTCAGCTTCGGCTCGGTGCCCGACGGGCGCACCACCACCCGGGCGCTGGGCGTGCGCAGGGTCAGCACGTCGGCGTCGGGGAGCAGGTCGTCGGTGTCGGAGATCGGCTCGTCGAGCAGCGCGGCCGGCGGGTGCCGCCGGATGTGCGTCATCGCCCGGGAGATCTCCGACAGCCTGGTGACGCGCACCGAGAGCTGGTCGGTGGCGTAGACGCCGAACTCGCGGGCCAGGTCGTCGAGCCGGTCCAGCAGCGTCTGCCCGACCGCCTTCAACCCGGCGGCGAGCTCGCACACCAGCAGCATCGCTGTCATGCCGTCCTTGTCGCGGACGAGCTCCGGCGCGACGCAGTATCCGAGCGCCTCCTCGTACCCGTACACGAGGTTCTCGCCCGCGCGCACGATCCACTTGAACCCGGTGAGCGTCTCCCCGTACTGCTGCCCGCGCGCCGCGCACAGCGCACCGAGCAGCGACGACGACACGATCGTCGTGGCGTACCGCCCGGTGACGCCGCGCCGCATCAGGTGGTCGGCCAGCAGCACGCCGACCTCGTCGCCGCGCAGCATCCGGTAGCCACCGTCCGCCACCCGGACCGCCACTGCGCACCGGTCGGCGTCGGGGTCGTTGGCGAGCGCGAGATCGGCGCCGCGGGCCGCCGCGAGCGCGATCACCCGGTCCATCGCGCCCGGCTCCTCGGGGTTCGGGAACGCGACGGTCGGGAAGTCCGGATCCGGGTCGCCCTGCTCGGGGACGACGGCGAGGTCGACGAAGCCGGCCCGGCGCAGCACCTCGGTGAGCACGGAGGCGCCGACCCCGTGCAGCGGCGTGTAGGCGACGGTCAACCCGCGCGGCCCGCCCGGCTCGGCCCGCGCCACCGCCGCGTCCACATAGGACTCGACGATCGACTCCGGCAGCACCTCGCCCGGCTCGCCGAGCGGCACCTCGCGCAGCGGGCCGACCGCCCGGATGGCCGCCTCGATCTCGGCGTCGGCCGGCGGTACCAGTTGCGCGCCGTCGGACAGGTACACCTTGTACCCGTTGTCCTGCGGCGGGTTGTGACTCGCCGTCACCATGACGCCGGCTGCGGCGCCCAGCTTGCGCACGGCGCTCGCCAACACCGGGGTGGGTAGCGGCCGGGGCAGGATCAGCGCCCGGCGCCCCGCGCCGGTGGCGACCCGGGCGGTCTCCTCGGCGAAGTCGCGCGACCCGTGCCGCGCGTCGTAGCCGATCACCAGCGGTCCGGGGACGTCGCCGGCCGCCAGCCAGGCCACCAGCCCGGCCGCCGCCTGCCGCACGACGGCGCGGTTCATCCCGTTCGGGCCGGCCCGCAGCGGCCCGCGCAGCCCGGCCGTGCCGAACCGCAGCGGGCCGGCGAACCGGTCGGCCAGGTCGGCGCCGTCGCCGTTGAGCGCCGCGGCGATCGACGCGCGCAACTCGTCGCGGCTGGCCGGATCGGGGTCGTCGTCGAGCCAGCGCTCGGCCGCGGCGCGCAGATCGTCCGTGGCGGTCATGAGGTCGCCGCCATTGTCAGGCGCCGAAGCGGTATGAGCGGACCATCTCGTCGTAGATGGGCTTGCTGGCGTCGTACAGGGTGGCCGGCACGGTCAGGAAGAACTGGTACGCCTTGCCGTTCTGCACGGTGACCCGCCAGATTCCGTGCCGGGCCTGGTCGCCGCTGCCGCACGTGTACTCGAGTTCGGCCGCCTTCTGCCCGCCGAGTTTGACGTCGTCGCCGTCGCGCAGCCCGACCCGGTTGTACGGCGCCGCGCAGGAGCCCGACGTGCGCTGCAGGAAGTTCTCCGCGACCTGGGCGAAGCTCGTCGGGGTGCCGCTGGCGTTCTCGATGTTCAGGCGCAACCGCCGCTCGGGGTTGGCCGGGTCGACGTAGTCGACGAACGAGCTGTTGGACTGCTTCTTCGTCCAGCCCTTGGGCACGTTGACGACGAAGCCGCGCGGGTCGCGGTGCTCCTGCGTCGCGAACGCCGGCGCGGTGGGCGACGGCGGGGTCAGCGCGCGCTGCTGGCCGGTCCGCGAGTTCGACGGCACCAGCGCCCGCACACCGAGCACCGCGAGCACGAGCAGCACCAGGCAGGCGGCCACGCCGGCGACCTTGACCAGGGGCGACGCGGACCGGAACGCCCGCAGGCCGCGGGTGGCCGCGGGCCGGGCCGCGGTGGTCACGCTCGTCGCGGCCTGCGCGACCGCGTGGACCGCGGTGCGCGCGGCGGTGCCGGCCGTGCCGTGACCGGCGGGCTGGGCGCCGGCGGCGGCGTGCCGGCCGCCGGCCGCCCGGTACTCGCCCGGCGCGGCGATCGGCTGCGTGGGAATCGCGCCGACCGGGCCCGGCCCCGAAAGCGAACCGGTGGGCAGCACGTCGACGTCGAGGCCGCTGACGGCCATGTCACCGGTGTCGCTGAGGCCGGCCGTGGAGCCGGCCTTACGCGGCTGGTCGCCGCCCGGCCGGCGCGGCGCCGGCGCGGTGGGCACGGGACCGGGCGCCGGCGGCGAGACCGGCGAGACCGGCCCGCCCGCCTCGGACCCGGCGGTCTCACCGCGGCGGCGCAGCGCGTCGGTGACCGTCTCGCCGGGGGCGAGCATGGCCCGGCCGCCGATCTGCCCCGACGACGTGGGCGCCGTCGGTGGGGTGAACGGCGCCGGGCGCACCACCGCGTACGGGTCGGTGAAGTGGGTGGTCGGGTTGCTCGCCAGCGGGCCGATCAGCAGCTCGCGCAGCACCGACCGGGCGGTCTCGACGTCCCAGCGCCGGTCGGGGTTCTTCTCCAGCAGCCCGTACAGCACCCCGGACAGCGCACCGGCGCGCATCGCGGGTGCCGGCGGCTCCTCGACCACCGCGCGCATCGTCTCGAACGGGTCGGGCTTGTCGAACGGGGGCCGCCCCTCGACGGCCGTGTAGAGCGTGACGCCGAGCGAGAACAGGTCGCTCGGCGGCCCGAAGCTGGCCCCGACGGCGCGCTCCGGCGAGATGAAGTGCGGCGACCCGAGCACCATGCCGGGCGAGGTCAGCTCGGCGTCGGTGGGCATCCGGGCCACGCCGAAGTCGGTGAGCACGCACCGCCCGTCGGAGCTGATCAGGACGTTGGCCGGCTTCACGTCGCGGTGCAGCACCCCGGCGGCGTGAGCCACCTCCAGCGCACCGAGCAGCGCGATGCCGATCTTGGCGACGGCGCGTGGCGCGAGCGGACCGTCCTCCACGATCATCTCGGCGAGGCTGCGGGACTGGAGCAGCTCCATGACGATCCACGGCCGGCCACCCTCGGTGACCACGTCGTAGACCTGCACGACCGCCGGGTGCGACAGCGCCGCGGCCGCGCGGGCCTCGCGCAGCGTGCGCTGGTACATCGAGTCGCGGTCGACGGCGGCCAGGCCGGGCGGGAGGACGACCTCCTTCACGGCGACGTCGCGCCGCAGAACGGTGTCGGTGGCCCGCCACACGGTGCCCATGCCGCCGTGGCCGATCGCCGTGCGCAGCGCGTACCGCCCGCCGATGACGGTGCCGGGGGCGCCGCGCTGGGCGGGCGTGGGCGCCGAGATCGGTGCGCGCGGCGCCGGGGGTCCGGAGATCGGCGACGAGGGCGCGGGCGCCCCGGAGACCGGAGCCGGCGGACCGGAGACGGAACTGGACACCGAGCGCGGCGCGGGCGGCCCGGCGACGGGCGGCCCGGAGGCCCCGGACGCCCCGGACGCCCCGGACGCCCCCGCGCCCGAGGTCGGGGCGGGCGTGTCGGCCGGGCCCTCCGGCGTCGCCGTTGCGGGCGGGCCGGACCGGGCGCCGGCTCCCCGCGCCGGGTCGGACGCAGCCGCGCCGGAGACGGAGCCGGCGGCCGCCGACGGCGCCGCCGGCCCACCAGGACCGGGCGAACCGGGCGAACCGGAACTGCCTGGGTGAGGACCGGCCGGGGAACCGGGGGCAGGCAGGGGATCACCTTGCCACGTCATCGTCACTGGCTCGCGCACCGTCGCAGGAGGGGGCATTGGGACGGTTCACCCTAACCCGAGGCCGCCATTCCGACGAAGGAAGACTCAGCCCGTGGGTGTCGGCATTAACGGGTTAAAGTCAGCCGGTATGAGCGATGCCCGCGTCAGCGAGTCGGGTTTCGAGATCCGGCCGGTATACACGGCTGACGATCTGCCCCCGGACCTGCCGGAACGGCTCGGCGAGCCGGGGGAGTACCCGTACACCCGCGGCGTCTACTCGACGATGTACACCAAGCGACCGTGGACGATGCGGCAGTACGCCGGCTTCGGCACGGCGGCCGAGTCGAACGCCCGCTACCGCAGCCTGCTGGCCCATGGCACGACCGGCCTGTCGGTCGCGTTCGACCTGCCCACGCAGATGGGATACGACTCCGACGCCCCGATCTCGCACGGCGAGGTGGGCAAGGTCGGCGTGGCGATCGACTCGGTCGAAGACATGCGGTTGCTATTTGACAACATTCCACTCGACCAGGTCTCGACGTCGATGACGATCAATGCGCCGGCGGCGTTGCTGCTGCTCCTCTACCAGATCGTCGCCGAGGAGCAGGGCGTCCCCGGCGACCGGATCAACGGGACGATCCAGAACGACATTCTCAAGGAGTACATCGCGCGCGGAACGTACATTTTTCCGCCGAAGCCGTCGCTGCGCCTGGTCAGCGACACATTCGCGTACTGCCGCACCGAGATCCCGCGGTGGAACACGATCTCGATCTCGGGTTACCACATGGCCGAGGCCGGCGCGTCGCCCGTCCAGGAGATCGCGTTCACGCTCGCCAACGGCGTCCAGTACGTGAAGGCCGCGCTCGACGCGGGCCTCGCCGTCGACGACTTCGCGCCCCGACTGTCGTTCTTCTTCGTCGCCCGCACGACGCTGCTGGAGGAGGTCGCGAAGTTCCGCGCGGCCCGGCGGATCTGGGCCCGGATCATGCGCGAGGCGTTCCACGCGCAGAACCCGAAGTCGTGGCTGCTGCGCTTCCACACCCAGACGGCCGGAGTGCAGCTCACCGCGCAGCAGCCCGAGGTCAACCTGATCAGGGTCGCGGTGCAGGCGCTGGGCGCGGTGCTGGGCGGCACGCAGTCGCTGCACACCAACGGCTACGACGAGGCGATCGCGCTGCCCACCGAGAAGGCCGCCCGGTTGGCGCTGCGTACCCAGCAGGTGCTCGCCTACGAGTCCGACCTGACGTCGACGGTCGACCCGTTCGCCGGGTCGTACGCCGTCGAGGCGATGACCAGCGAGGTCGAGCAGGCGGCCGTCGCGCTGATGTCGCAGGTCGAGGAGTACGGCTCGGCCGTCGACGCGATCGAGGCGGGCTTCCAGAAGCGGGAGATCGAGCAGTCGGCGTACCGGGTCGCGCAGGAGATCGACTCCGGGTCGCGGGTGGTGGTGGGTGTGAATCGCTTCACGCTCGACACCGAGGACCCGTACGAGCCGCTGCGGGTCGACCCGGCGATCGAGGCCGCGCAGGCTTCGCGGCTGGCGGAGCTGCGAGCTTCGCGGGAGGCGGGCGCCGTCGAGCGCGCGCTCTCCGCGCTGCGCAAGGCCGCCGAGGGGACGGACAACGTGCTGCCCCCGATGAAGGAGGCGCTCAAGGCCCGGGCGACCGTGGGCGAGGTATGCGACGCGCTGCGCGAGGTGTGGGGCACATATCAGCCCGTCGAGCGGTTCTGAGCCCGTTCTCCAGTGAGATAGCGGATGCTCGAATCAGGACGTCGAGCGACAAACAGGGCATAGCAAAGGCAAGATCAGCGCAATCATGGACGAAATCCGGACGGCGCCGCGAATCCGGCGGATGATTAGACCAACGCGGATCGGGAAACCCCGATTAGGGGGATCTCGATGGTCGCCGGCTTTCGGCTAACTTCGGAGTGATTGAAGTTTCGGTTAATCCGTGCCCGAGGCCTGCCGTACGAGCGGTGACCAGCGTCTTCAGTACGTGGACCTTGCGGGTTGCGGAGGTAAGCGGACGATGTGTGCGGCGTCGACACACGGGTTCGTGCCAGTCTGCGTCCAAGGTCATCACGCTGTGTTCAACGGGGGGCATCCTCTATGCCGGCGGGATCGAATCTGATGACTGCGGGTAGTGACGTGAAGACCAAGCCGTGACCCGGTCACCCGTCACACGTTGTAGGAGGTGTGGGGCACATGTCGGTGCCGAGAAATGCGACACTGGCTGTGCCGCCGACGACAAACGGTCGTCACCAGGCCAAATGTGACCCAGTGCGATCCACTGATCACGATAATGATGTTGCGCTCCGTTACCAAAGCGGGGCTAGTCTGTCGGAGGCGCGCACGGGGCGCGCAGTTCACATAGACCGAGAACGAGAACTCACCGTGACGAGTGCTCTGGAGTTACCGAGTAACAGTGCGTTGACGTCGTCCTGGCCGGAAACACCCGCCGGGGCCGACCCGCTTCCCGGCCAGCTGGATCGCTGGCTCGCTTCCCGCGGGGCCGAACTCGTCGCCGTACGTCGTCACATTCACGCCCACCCCGAGCTTTCCCACCAGGAATTCGAGACGGCCGCGCTGGTCGCCAGGGAATTGAAGCTCGCCGGGCTCAACCCGCGCATGCTGCCGAAGGGCAACGGGGTCATCTGCGACATCGGCGCCGGCGACCGGGTGATTGCGCTGCGCGCGGACCTCGACGCCCTGTCGCTGCCGGACACCAAGGACGTGCCGTACCGGTCGACTGTCGACAACGTCACGCACGCGTGCGGGCACGACGTGCACACCACGGTGCTGCTCGGCACGGGGCTGGCGCTGGCCCAGCTGGCCGAGCGCAACGAGCTGCCCGGCCGGGTCCGGCTGCTCTTCCAGCCGGCCGAGGAGAGCATGCCCTCGGGCGCGCCCGAGGTGATCGCCGCGGGCGGCATGCGCGACGTGGCCGCGATCTACGCGCTGCACTGCGCACCGCTGCTGCCCGTCGGCCTGGTGGGCGTGCGGTCCGGGCCGTTCACGGCGGCCGCCGACAAGATCGAGGTCCGGATCACCGGCCGCGGCGGTCACACCGCCCGGCCGCACCTGACCGCCGACCTCGTGCACGCGCTGGGTCGCGTGATCGTCGACGTGCCGTCGCTGCTGGACCGCCGGATCGACGCGCGGGCCGGCGTCTCGATGGTGTGGGGAGCGGTACACGCGGGCGACGCGGCGAACACGATCCCCGGCGAGGGCGTGGTGCGCGGCACCGTGCGGGTGCTCAACCGCGACGCCTGGCGCGAGGTCCCGAACCTGCTCACCGACCTGGTCCACAGCGTGGTCGCGGGCACCGGGGCCGAGGTCGAGGTCAAGTACACGCGCGGCGTGCCGCCGGTGGTCAACGACCGGCTGGCGACGGCGATCGTGGCGGGTGCCGCGGGTGCGGCGCTCGGCCCGGAGCGCGTCGTCGAGGCCGAGATCAGCATGGGTGGCGAGGACTTCTCGTTCTACCTGGAGCAGGCGCCCGGCACGATGATCCGGCTGGGCTGCGGCATCCCGGGCTCCGACCAGAAGTTCGACATCCACCAGTCGGCGTTCGACGTCGACGAGCGGGCCATCGGCTACGGCGTCCGCGTCATGGTCCACACCGCGCTGGCCGCGACGTCGGCCGGAGCTTTCTAGTTTCACGATCTTGGACTCCTGTCGGTGCCCTGGCACCGGCAGGAGTCCAAGAACTGTTTCTAGTCGTCGGCGGAGGCGGCGGCCGGGGCCGAGGCCGGCGTCCCAGTGAGTGGCGAGCCGGTGAACGGCGTGCCCGGGAGGGGCGTGCGGCGGGCCGCGGTGCGGCGGAGCACCGCCATCAGCAGCAGGGCCGGCAGCCCGAGCGCCAGGAACCAGGGCAGCAGCGCGCCGAGCACGGTCAGCAGCACCTGGAGCGAGTCGGTGAACGAGTTCCAGCCGCTCGAAAGGCCGGCGAGGAAGCCGGACGGGTCCTTGTCCGACGGCGTGGCCTTGCCCGATGTGTCCTTCACGAACACGGCGGTGATCGTCGACATCGCCGTCAGGCTGGTCAGCTTGTTCAGCCGCGCCTTCAGCGACTCCAGTTCGGCCTCCCGCTTCGCCACCTCCGCCTCCAGCGACACGATCTCGCCGAGCGCGGTGGCCCGGGCCAGCAGCGCGCGCACCCGCTCGACGCTGGCCTGCGCGGTCGCGATCCGCGACGTGACGTCGACGACCTGCTCGGTGACGTCCTCGGTCTTGATCTCCCGGCCGGTCTCCTTACCGAGCTTGGCCAGATCGCCGACGACGCTCGTGAACTTGTCGGCCGGCACCCGCAGGGTGACCCGCGCCTCGGCCCGCGTCTCGGTGACGCTTCGGTTGTCGCCGCCCACCAGGCCGCCCGCGGTCCGCGCGATCGAGACGGCGGAGTCGGCAGCGGTGTTCACGTTGTCCGGCTCGACGGTGATCGTGCCGGTGTAGATGATGGACCGCTCGTCGGGCGGCAGCTTGTCGGGCGCCTTCGCGGGCGTGTTGCCGCCGGTCTGCGCGGCGCCGCCGTCCTGGGCGGTTCCGCCGGCGGCCTTGTCACCGGCCGCCTCCGGGGGTGTTGCCTGCTCCGCTGTCGACGAGCCCGCGTCGTCGCTGCTGCTGCCGCAGCCGGCCGCGACCAGAGCGGCCAACAGGCCGACGGTCAGCGCGCCCGCGGCACGCCGCCAGGATCGTGTGCCTGTCATGATGCCTCCCGGTAGGTTGGGTTCCACTTGATCGGTGCCGGCTGGCCACTGGGACGCACCGGTGGGCGGCCGGGTTCCCACCCGCAAGGTCACGGTTGAACCGCGTGGAGGTCACGAATGCGGCTGACCAAGTTCTCGCATGCATGCGTCCGCCTGGACCGCGACGGCGCCGTCCTGGTGATCGATCCGGGCTCGCTGTCGGAGCGGTCGGCCCTCGACGGCGCCGACGCCGTACTGATCACCCACGAGCACTTCGACCACCTGGACGTCGACGCCCTCACCGACGCGCTCGCCGCGCGTCCGTCGGTGCGGATCTACACACACCCCGAGGTGACGCCGAAGCTCGGCGACCTGGCCGAGGTGTTCACCGAGGTGGTGGCCGGCGACGAGTTCGAGGCGGCCGGGTTCGCCGTGCGCGCCTACGGCGGGCTGCACGCGCTGATCCATCCGGAGCTGCCGCGGGTGGCGAACCTCGGGTTCTTCGTCGAGGGCGTGTACCACCCGGGCGACTCGTTCGACGTCCCGACCGACGCCGACGTGCGGACGCTGTTCGTGCCGGTGTCCGGCCCCTGGCTCAGGCTCGCCGACTCGGTGGAGTTCGTCCGGCAGGTGGCCCCGCAGCGGGCCTACGCCCTGCACGACGGGCTGCTCAACGACGTCGGGCTTTCGGTCTACGACCGGAACCTGGCCGCCCTCGCCGGCTGTGACTACGCCCGGCTGGGCGCCGGGGAGTCCGTCGCGTTGTGAAACTCGACGAGGTCGTCGCCCAGCTGTACGCGCTGCCGCCGGAGGAGTTCACCGCGGCCCGCTCCGAGGCCGTCGCGGCCGCCAAGACGGCGGGCGACCGCGACCTCGCCAAGCAGATCGGCGCCCTGCGCCGCCCGACCGTCGGCGCGTGGCTCGTCAACCTGCTGGCGCACCAGCGGCCGGATCTCATCGGAGACCTGTTGGCCCTCGGCGACGCGCTGCGTTCGGCGCAGCGCAACCTGCGCGGCGACGAACTGCGCGAGCTGTCCGCCCAGCGCCGGTCGATGGTGACGTCGCTGGCGCGGGAGGCCCGGGCGCTGGCGGTGGCGGCCGGCCGCGGCGTGCGCGCGGCGCTGCCGCTGGACGAGGTCCAGAACACGCTGACGGCGGCGCTGGCCGACGCAGAGGTGGCCGAGGAGGTGCGGCTCGGCCGATTGGTGAAGCCGGTCGAGTACGCGGGATTCGGCGAGCAGCCGCGTCCCCAGCTGCGCCTGGTACACGGCGGTGCCGGCGCGCCGGCCGCCCAGGCCGCCCCGGCCGCCCCGGCCGCTCCGGCCGCTCCGGCGAAGAAATCCCGCGATCTTGGAAAGTCAGGGGTCGACGGCGAGCCGCAGACTTCCAAGATCGCGAAGAAGCGGATCGGGCCGGGGGCCGGTTCGGGCACCGCGGCGGCCAAGCGGGCGGCCGAAGCCGCCGAACGGGAGGCGGCCGAGGAGGCCGAACGGGAGGCGGCCGAGGAGGCCGCGGAGCGGGAGGCGGCCGAGCGGAAGGCGGCGGAGCGCGAAGCGGCCCGCCAGCAGGCCGCCGAGCAGCGCCGCCGCCAGCAGGCCGCGCACCGCGAACTGCTCGCGGCCCGCACGGCGCTCGCCGAGGCCGAGGCCGCCCGCGCCGCGGCCGAGAAGGCCGTCCGGGACGCCAAACGCCGGGTCGAGAAGGCGCTGACCGCCGTCGAAAAGTCCAAGCGCGACTGACCCCCGCGTCCCGCGAGATCTTGGAGTCCTGCGGTAGCCAGAGCCACCGCAGGACTCCAATATCTCGCCAGCGCGGCGATCCGGGTGGCGAACCGGAACCGTGGGACGGCTGGCTACTGACGGGGCGCCAGGGCAGAATCAGGATCCGTGACACCGGAACAGGCGGCTGCAGCCGGCAAGCGCGCCATTCTCAAGGTCGGCGGTGCCTTCGCGCACGACCCCCGAACCATGCGCAAGGCGCGCCAGCTGGGGCTCACCGGCTGGGCGTTCTACGTGGCGGGGCGTGGCGGGGCGCTGGGCGACGTGCGTGCCGACACGGTCGCGGGGGTGCTGGGCTTCATCGCGCCCGAGGCGGTCCGCGACGGCTGGGAGGCCGCGCGCAAGGTCGCCCCGCCGGCCGACATCGCCGCCCACAACCTGGGCGAGTGCTGCCGCTGGGGCCGCGAGCACCTGTCCACGTTCTTCGCCCTGGAGCGGCTCGTCGAGCTGGCCGAGCGGGTGGTCGTCTCGGCCGAGGCGGCCGGCCTGCCGCTGTTCGCGGCGTGGCGGGCCATGCCGGTTCCCGACGACGCGCCGGCCGCCCGCGCCGCCGTCCTCATGCACCTGCTGCGCGAGCACCGCGGCGCCGCGCACCTGCTGGCGATCCGGGCCAGCAACCTCACCCCGCTCGAGGCGATCATCGCCGGTCCGGAGAAGGAGGCCGGCGCCACGGCGTTCGGCTGGCAGCCGCCGTACCCGGCGGTCGAGCCGCTGATGCGGCGCCGTGCGTGGGCGGAGGCGCTCACCGACCGGATCGCGGGCGAGGCCTACCGGGTGCTCGACCCGAGCGAGCGCCAGGAGCTGGTGGAGCTGATGGAGGAGACGTCCACGATGCTGCTGGACACCCCGGTCGCGGTCTCTTAGGGCGACGGCGTGCTGGTGGGCCGGTCGCGCAGCTGAGCCACGTAGTCGACCGGCGCGCCGGCCTTCTCGGCGGCGGCCGCGATCTCGGCGAGATACCAGGCGGTCGGTAGGCCGCCCTCGTAGCCGTTGTAGACGTACACCCAGGCGGTCACGTCACCCTCCAGCGTGGCGACCCGCACGTGCAGCTTGCCGTAGGTGCCACCGGTGACGCCCTCGACCTCGTCGAGTTGCTTCTCGTCCAGCGGGTGCACGTCGTACAGCGCCACGAAGACGCGTTCGCCCTCGGCCTCCACGATCGTGGTGACCGCACCCTCCCAGCCCAGTTCGGTCTCGCCGGCGAACGTCAGCCGCCAGCCCTCCAGCCAGCCGATGCCTGTCATCGGCGAGCGCGGGCAGTAGGCCTGCATCCGTCCGGGATCGAGATTCGAACCGTACGCAGCGTAAAGACGCACGGCGATGACGATAGCTGGGTGGAGCCGTGGGGGAGAATACTGCCGCGCGTGTCGGATCTGCGGATCGGCGTCGTAGCGTTGGGTGAGCACCCGAAGTGAGCACCCGGAGGGGGTGGCCGCGTGAACCGTGTCGTGATCATCGGTGGTGGGCCGGCGGGGTACGAGGCCGCGCTGGTGGCCGCTCAGCTCGACGCCGACGTCACGGTCATCGAGGCCGAGGGCGCCGGCGGCGCCTGCGTGCTGCACGACTGTGTCCCGTCGAAGACGTTCATCGCCAGCTCCGACGTGGTGACGGCGTACCGCGACACCGAGGAGTTCGGCGTGCGCTCGGGCGGCCTGGACGCGGTGACCGTCGACGCGCCGGCCGTGCACCGTCGCGTCAAGCGGTTGGCGGCGGCCCAGTCGACCGACATCGGCACCAAGCTGATCAAGGCCGGCGTGAACCTGCTGGCCGGCCGGGCCCGGCTCGGCGAGGACACGTTGGGTCACACCCACCGCGTGGTGGTCACCCCGTCGGACGGTGACGCGGAGTATTCGATCGACGCCTCCACGGTTCTCGTGGCGACAGGCGCCACGCCGCGCGTGCTCCCGACCGCCGTTCCGGACGGTGACCGGATCCTGGACTGGCGGCAGGTCTACGACCTGGACCGGCTGCCCGATCACCTGATCGTGGTGGGCTCCGGTGTCACCGGTGCCGAGTTCGCGTCGGCGTATCTGGCGATGGGCGTGGCGGTGACCCTGGTGTCCAGCCGCGAGCGGGTCATGCCGCACGAGGACCCCGACGCCGCGCGGGCCATCGAGCGGGTCTTCCGCGACCGCGGCATGAACGTGCTGGGGCGCTCGCGGGCGTCGGCCGCGGAGCGCACCGCCGACGGCGTCGTGGTGTCTCTTTCCGACGGGCGGCGCGTCGCCGGATCGCACGTGCTGATGGCCGTCGGGTCGGTGCCCAACACCGACGGGCTGGGCCTCGCCGAGTACGGCGTGCGCGTCGGCGACGGGGGATACCTGACCGTCGACCGGGTGTCGCGCACCGACGTCCCGGGCATCTACGGCGCCGGCGACTGCACGGGCGTGCTGCCGCTGGCCAGCGTCGCGGCCATGCAGGGCCGCATCGCGATGTGGCACGCGCTCGGCGAGGCGGTGGCGCCGCTGAAGCTCGGCACGGTGTCGGCCAACGTGTTCACCGATCCGGAGCTGGCCTCCGTCGGGGTCACCCAGTCCACTGTGGACAGCGGCGCGGTGCCGGCGCGAACGGTGATGCTCCCGCTCGCCGGCAACGCCCGGGCCAAGATGATGGGCCTGCGCGACGGCTTCGTGAAGCTGTTCTGCCGCCCGGCCACCGGGCAGGTCATCGGCGGTGTGGTGGTGGCACCGAAGGCGAGCGAGCTGATCCTGCCGATCACGATGGCGGTGGAGAACCGGCTCACCGTCGACGAACTGGCCCACACGATCACCATCTATCCGAGCCTGTCCGGCTCGATCGCCGAGGCCGGTCGCCAGCTCATGCTCCACGAAGCGGGCTGACAGCTCCAGGGACCCGGGCCGGCTCCTGACGGGCGGCGCGCGTGGGCCACCCGAGGAAGACGCCTGCCTATATGGTGTGGCCGTGGCCACATCGACGGGGGATGGCGAGCTGAACGGGTGGGTCGTGTTCTTCGGCTCCGGCGTCCTGCTCGGTCGAGCGGCCTTCCGGCCGCGCTACGTGTTCGGCCCGGAGGAGCCAGGCTCGGCGACGCTCAACCGCATCCGGGCGGCGCTGGGGCTCCTGGTGGCCCTGCTCGTGTGGATCGTCTTCAGCACCGAGTCGCCCCTGCACGCGGTGACGGGATCGGTGGCCGTCTGGCTGTTCGCGGCGGCACTGTCGATCCCGCCTTACCTGCTCGTGGTGGCGGTCATGGTGGCGGCATCCCGCGAACGGCGGCTGACCCTGCGCCGGATGGCCCAGGGACCGCTGCTGAGCATGCTCGTCGTGCTGCTGCTCGGTTCCGCCATCTTCCTCATTGCCCGGCCCGGCCACGGATTCCTCCGCCCGGACCGGGTCGACAGCATGCCCGGCCTGGTCAAGCCGTTCTACATCTACGCCGGCCTTCAGGTCATGCTGTGCTCGTTCACCAGCACGTACTACATCTGGGTGCACGCGTACCGGGCAATCGACGGCCACCCGCTCCTGCGTCCGCTGGTCACACCGGTGCTCGCCTGGGTCGGGGCGTACTGCACTCTCGCCTTCGGCATCGCCGCGGCGTCCGGGGTGCCGGCACCGGTGGCCTGGGCGACTTCGATCGGCGGCGCCGGGACGGTCACGGTCCTCGCGGTTCTGGAGTACGTCCGCACCAGCCGCCATCTCGGCATCACGTTCCGCGCGGCGACTCCGAGGGTGGCTGCCCGGCACGGCCACTAGACGAGTACGTCCGCACCGGGATCACAAGGGTGCGAAGACGCCGCGGGCGTGGTCGGCCACCGCGGCGCCGGTCACCGTCGCCTCGATCGGCAGCGTCTCAAGGCACAGCCGCGCCGCCTCGGTGAGCACCGGACGCGGCACCCGCATCGACACCGTGCAGTGCGGCACCCAGATTCCCGGCGCGTACAGCGGCGAGACCGCCACCCCCGCATCGGTCAACCGCTGCCAGAGCTGCGCCTGGTGACCCAGCAGCCCGACTGTCGGCGCCGGCCCGACCCACATCACCCGGCCCACGAACACGCCGGTGAACTGGAACGACAGCGTCAGCGGCGGCGCGATGTCGAAGCCGTCGAGGGCGTCGCGGACGGCAGCGGGGTCCAGCGACTCGGCGACGGCGAGCGACAGGTGCGGCCGGTGCCGCCCGTCGAGCAGCCCGCGCATGCTCGGGATGCCGGCCGCCTCGAACGCGTCCCACAGCACCCGCAGCCGGCGCTCGGCGGGGTGGTCGAAGTACAACTCGACGGCGGCAACCACGTCGGCCAGCCTACGGCCGGCCGACGCGGTTGCTCGTCAAGATCTGTTGGTGACGAAGGGCAGACTACGGCTGGCACACCGGGCACCAGTACAGGTTTCGGGCCGCCAGTTCGCCGCGCGCGATCGGCGTGCCGCACACCAGGCAGGGCTGCCCGGTCCGCCGGTACACGTACACCTCGCCGCCGTGCCTGTCGACGCGTGGCGGCCGGCGCATCGCGGCGGGCGTGTGTTCGGTGTGGACGGTGTCGATGCGCCCCTTGACGACGGCCTCGCGCATCAGCCCGCGCAGATCAGTCCACAGTGCACACCAGGTATCCGGGTCGATGGTCCGGGCCGGTGTGGTGGGCGACAGTCCGGCGCGGAACAGCGTCTCCAGCACGAAGATGAGGCCGCCACCGGCCACAATGGACTGATCGAGCAGCACGGCCGCGATCGGCTTGCCGCTGCGGGCGATCCGCGCGTACGCCAGGTGCGGGTCGCTGTCGTCGCGGAGCGGGTCCGGGCCGAGCCGGGCCAGCAATGCGTCGACGCCGATCGGGTCGAGCACCTCGCAGGCGGCCGGCCCGCGCAGGTCGAGCCAGTGGCGGTTGCCGGTCAGGCGCAGCCGCACCTCGCCGACCACCGGGGGCGCCTTGCCCGCTCCGTCGGTCACCTTGCCGTAGAGGCCGAGGTGGACGTGCACGGCGACCTGCTCGCCGTACCAGTGCAGCAGGTGCTTTCCGTGCGCCGTCACGTCGGTCAGCACCCGGCGGTCGATGAGCGCCGCGCCCTCGGTGAAGCGCCCCTGCGGGCTGGCGGCGCGCACCCGGTGGCCGGCGAACAGGTCGCGATGCCGCGCGGCGAGGCGGTGAATGGTGTGGCCCTCTGGCACCCGTCAACGCTAGCCTGGCGCCGTCAAGGTCCACGGACGCCCGACGACGCGAAAGGGAGGTGGGTCCGATGTCCGCCCAGCCCATGTCGCGCTCCCTTCCGATGCGGGGAGCGCACCGACTCCACTAGGAGTTTGCGTGTCCCGTCTGATCTACCGACCGCTCGCCGACGCGAGCGAGTTCGCGCTGTTCACCGCGTTTCCCGAGCCCACCAGCGGGGTGGGCGCCCGCAGCCGCACGTTCGCCGAGTACGTGGCCGACGGCGACTACCGGCCCGAACACGTCTGGATCGCCGAACGCGACGGCGCCGTCGTGGCCCGGGCGGCCTTCTGGACGCCGCCAGGTTCGTCCGTACCGGAGTCCGTCGACTTCTTCGACTTCCACGATGTCGAGGTCGGGGCCGCGCTGCTGCGCGCGGCGTATCCCGTGATCGCGCCGCCCGGCTACCACACGCAGCGCCACCCGGTCGGCGGCCGGCCCGACTACCACCTGTTCCTGCCCGCCGACTGGCGGGAGCGCCCGGACGCCCGCCGCGACGCCGAGGCCCGCATCGCCGCGGCCGAACTCGCCGGGCTGAAACAGTTCGTGGAACGACTCAATCTGCGCTGGACGCCCGACTGCGGTCTCCCCGACCGGCCGGGCCGGCTGCGCTTCGAACCCGCCGCCGAACGCCACGAGGAACTCGTGGCCACGATCATGCGGGTCAACGAGAGCACGCTGGACGCCCACGTGCGGCGCGACGCCGAACGGGTCGGCGCGCGGGAAGCCGTCGAGGCGATGCTGGCGGAGGTGGATACCGCACCGAACGCCGTCGGCCCGGAATGGTTCCGCCTCGCGTACGCGGCCGGTACCGACGACGTGGTCGGCTTCGTGCTGCCGGCCCGCAGCCCGTTCGCGACGCTGTACTACCTCGGCGTGGTGCCCGAGCACCGGGGGCACCACTACTCCGACGACATGGTGATCGAGGCCCTGCACATCTTTACCGCCGCCGGTGAACAGATGGCCTACGACAACACCGACGTCGGCAACGCACCCATGGCCGCCTCGTTCGCCCGGGTCGGCTACCGCGTCGTCGGCCGTCGGATCATCTTCGTCTGAGCGCGACGGGCGGTGCAGATCCTGGCGGCCGGCCGACGGCCGGCCGCCAGGATCTGTGACGTCAGAAGCCCTCGACGTTCAGTTCGGCAGTCGCTGCCCATGGGTTGCCGGAAACCTCCGACAGCGCGCGCAGCCGGATGTACCTGGCGGTGCGCGCGCTGAAGCAGGCCCGCTGCTCGGCACCGGTAGCGGCCCAGGCGCCGGTCGCGGCGGCCGTGCCCCAGTTGGTCCCGTCCGTGGACGTGTAGACCTCGTAGCCGCTGATCCAACCGTTGGTGTAGCCGTCCTGCCGGCCCAGATAGTGCAGGCAGCTCACCGTGCGGTTCGCGCCGAGGTCGAGTTGGATCTCGTGCGGGTAACCGGCTGTGCCCCCGCTGTACTGGGTGTGCCACACGGTTGCCGGGTTGCCGTCGAGCACGTTCGCGCCGACACCGTTGTAGTTGAGCGTCTCCTGGCTGTCGACCGAGCGCACTGTCATCGTGCTCTGCGCCAACCGCGCCACGCCGACGTTGAACTCGGCAGCGGACGCCCACGGGTCGCCGTTCACCTCCGACAGCACGCGCAACCGCACGTACCGGCCCGCCTTGACCGGGAACGCGACCGCCTGCTGCATCGCGTTGTTCGCGAACGTGCCGGTGGCGACGGCCGAGCCCCACGAAGCCGGGTCGTTGGACACGTACACCTCGTATCGCGCGATCCGGCCGTTGGCGTAGCCGTCCTGACGTGGCGTGTAGAACAGGCTCATCACCGGCCGCGTCATCCCGAGATCGAACTGGATCTCGTGTGGCGGCTGGGCGGTCGGGCTCGACCACCTGGTGTGCCACATCGTCGTCGCCGTGCCGTCCACCGCGTTGCCGGCGGCGAAGTTGCCGCCCGTGGTCTCCTGGCTGCTCGCCGAGCGCACCACGAGCGCGCCCGTCGGCAGCCCGGCGGCGCCCACGCTCAGTTCCGCGACCGCGGCCCACGGCCCACCGCCGTACGACGAGAGCGCCTGCAGCCGGACGTACCGGCCGTACTTGGCAGGGAACTGGACGACCTGCTGTGCCGCCGAGTTCGGGAACACGCCTGTCGCCACGGGCTGGCCCCAGGCCGTCGGGTCGTTGGAGACGTACACCTGGTAGTTGCCGATCCGGCCGTTCTGGTGGTTCTGCCGCGGCACGTAAACGATGCTGCGCACCGCACGCGGCGTGCCGACGTCCAGTTGTATCTCGTGCGGTAGCCCGGGCGCTCCGCCCGTGTACTGCGTGTGCCAGAAGGAGTTGATGTTCCCGTCCGCGGCGTTCGTCGCGGGGTAGGCGGTCTCCTGGCTGTCCGCCGAACGCACGGTGGTGGCCGGCTGTTGCACGGGAACCGCGCTGAGGAACGTCGCGGCGTATGCGGTGGGTGTGGTCGGCGCCGTGATGACGTGCGTCTGCGCGCCGCCGTCGGACCAGGACTGGAAGATCCGCGGTACGCCGCCTGTGATCTGCGGAGTCACCGCGCTTACCGAGTTCGTGGAGCCCTGGATCACGGTTCGGGTGAATGGCGTTACGCCCTCACTCGGTCCGACCACGAGCCGCATGCCCGGCGGGTTGGAGTTGAAGGTCAGGTCGACCGTCGCCGGGTCCAGCCGGACGCTCGCGGTGTTCGAGAGGCCGGCCGAGTCCGTCGCGGTGAGTCGCAGCTCCAGATACGACGGGTAGTCGTGCTCGGGCCCGAGGAACGAGCCGCTGCTGACGCCCGGGTAGTCCTGGTACGGATGCACGTGGCAGTTGCCCGGCGCCGAGCAGTGATGCAGGTTCAGCTGCCAACTCAGCCTGGACGCGGGAAGTGTGCCGTCCTGCGGGTCGGTCGCCGTTCCGGAGAAGTTGACCGTCTCGCCGACCCGCCACGTACGCGCCGAGGTGGGAGCGGTGATCGTCGCCGTCGGAGCGCCGTTGCCCGATTGGATCTGTGTTGTCGCCGTACCGCGTGCGCCGGCGGTGTCGATGACGCTCAGCGTGGCGGTGTAGACGCCGGCCGGATAGCTGAACGACGGTGTCGCAGCCGTCGAGTCGACGGTGCCGTCACTGGTGAAGTCCCACTCGTAGCGCAGCAGGTCCTGGTCGGCCGGATCGGCGTCGGTGGACTGGGTGGCGTCGAAGTGCACTGTCAGCGGCGCGGGCCCGGACGTGGGCGCGGCCTGGATCCACGCGGACGGGGGTTGGTTGGCCGCGAAGTACCGGATCCGCCGCACCGAGCCGGCCGCCGACGCGTAGTACAGATCACCGCCGGGCCCGGCGGCCAGGTCGACAGGCGCGAGCGCACCTCCGACGAACGTGAGCCGGTTGGTCGGTGACGGGAGCCCGCCCGGCGCGGAGGGGAGCATCGCCCAGATGCAGTTGCGCGAGTAGTCGGCGAAGAACGCCGCGCCGGCGTAGGCGGACGGATAGCTGCCGCCGCTGGCCGGGTGGAACGCCATGCCGGAGATCGACGAACTGCCCGTGCCGCAGTTCTCGCCGGGAATCACCTTGTCGTTGTGGTTGTAGGTGAAGACCGGACCCATGGCGGTGCCGGCCGAGTACAGCGACTCGCACAGGCTCAGGTTCGCCGCGTCGTAGCCCGGCTGCGGCCCGTTGCCCTCCATGCACGGCCACCCGAAGTTGGTCGGGGCCGGCGCCGTGGGGTTGGGCAACCGGTTGATCTCCTCCCACGTCGTCCAGCCCACGTCACCGATCCAGACGTCGTTGGTGCCCGGACGGATCCCGAACCGGAACGGGTTGCGCAGGCCGTATGCCACGATGCGGCGCGCGTTGGCGTCGCTGCTTGCGGCAAGCGGGTTGCCCGGTGCGCCCGCTCCCGTCGCCGGATCGATGCGCAGCACGGTGCCCTCGAGACCGGTCGGGTCGGCGGTGCTGCGCACGTCCTGAGATCGCAGCGCGCCGCCCTCGTTCACCGGATCGCCGCACGGGTTGCCGTTCAGTTGCCCGTAGTCGGCGGTGTCGTAGCTCGCGCCATCGCCACCGCTGACGTACAGGTAACCGTCGGCGCCGAAGTGCAGGTCGCCGATGGTGTGGCTGGCGAACTGGCTGCACCAGCCCTGGAGCATCACCTGCTCGGTTCCGGTCATCACGTTGCCGTTGGCGGTCAGGCGCGACAGCCGCGCCGTGACCACGCAGCGGCCGGCGTTGCCGCCGCCCACCGAGTCACAGTTGTCGTTCCAGTACGGGGCGACCTGCCCGGGTGGGGCGTCATAGGTGTAGAGCACGTAGACGTACGGCCGGGTCGGGAACTGGGGGTCCAGCGCAAGCCCGAGCAGGCCGCGGTCGACCAGGTTGTGCACGTTGCGGGACAGGTCCGCGAAGACCGTAGGCGTCGGATCGGCGAGGTTGTCGAACACCTTGATGACGCCGGCCTTCTCGGCGACGAACAGCCGCCCGTCCGGTGCGAACTCGATGTTCATCGGAAGGCTGAGGCCACTCACGACCGTCTGTTCCTGGAAGCCAGCCGGAGTCACCACAGCGGCCGCTTCCGCGTGCCTGGGCGGAGCGAGGACCGCGACGACAAGGCCGCCGGCGAACAGCGCTGCGGCGAGAACATACCTGAGCACAGGCCGCGATAGGGACATGTCGATCCTGCCGGGTCAGATTACAAGGGGGCCGCAGTGAACGTAGTTCGCTTTCGCGATGATTTGAATATCGGATCGGTGACGAACCGCGATGTATTCCGACGTATGCGTTCGTCGTTCGCATGTCGGGTTCCGACGTTCGCGGGGTTTCGCGCATCCCTGATA